>Ga0209698_10001535_pt1 | contig 26642 bp, 16 predicted proteins | sample LitLauG_LLR_2012_FD_187203 | JGI IMG/M metagenome (GOLD analysis project Ga0209698, IMG submission 187203) | Freshwater sediment microbial communities from Pennsylvania, USA - Little Laurel Run_MetaG_LLR_2012 (SPAdes) (version 2) | ecosystem: Environmental > Aquatic > Freshwater > Creek >... | reverse complement strand
TGAAGGGCGCGCTCGAGACAATGCATCTCTATGGAGTGGGTGATCACGGCGGCGGGCCTACGCGCTCCATGCTCGACAATGCCGAGCGTTTGATGGCGCCGAATGCGGTGTTTCCCAAGCTCCAGTTCAGCACGGCAACAGCGTTTTTCGACGACCTAGACAAGAAATTACCCGCGATGCAAGTGCCCAGCTGGGGAGGGGAGCTTTACTTCCAGTATCACCGCGGCGTGTTTACAACCCAGGCCGACACGAAACAACGCATCCGGCGCAGCGAAGAGACCCTTCTCAATGCGGAGAAATTCGCATCGCTGGCATCGCTCTACGGGCGCCCGTATCCGCAGGACGAAATGGAACGGGCCTGGAAACGCCTGTTGTTCGATCACTTTCACGACATCATGCCAGGCTCGGGCATCGCGGTGAACTATCTCGACGCCAAGCGCAACCTGGAAGATGTGCAACGGGTTGGCCGCGAAGTGATTGACGGTTCGCTCGGCGAAATTGCGGCTCGCATCAGTACGCAGTCCGACAAAACGCCCTTGCTGATTTTTAATTCCCTTTCCTGGCCTCGCACTGAGGTGATCGAAACCGAGTTACAAATGCCGACTTCCACTCGCCAGATTCAGGTGGTCGATTCCAAGGGAAAGGCCGTCGCGTCGGAGCTTCTTTCCATGGATGCTGACACCCATCGTGCGCGCTTGCTGTTACTGGCCAATGTGCCGGCGATGGGATACAACACCTATTTTGTCGGCGCGGCCACAGCGGAGCCTCCAGCATATCCTGCCGCTGTGAAGGCCACGGCCGACACTCTGGAAAACGAGTTCGTTCGGCTGAAGATCGACCCGCAATCCGGCTGCATCACCAGCCTGTTCGACAAGCGCAGCCGTACCGAGGCACTAGCTCCTTCTGAGACCGACACGAGCGGACCGAAGAATGTCGTCTGCGGCAATTTGCTCCAGGCTTTCTACGACAAGCCCAAGCGGTGGGACGCATGGAACATTGATGCGGATTTCGAAAAGCAGCACTGGGATCTGGATCAAGCCGATGAAGTAAAACTGATGGAACATGGCCCGCTGCGCGCGGTGATCCGCGTCAAGAAGCACTTTCAGCACTCCACCTTTATCCAGGACATCACCCTGTACGCCGGCGCGCCGCGCGTCGATGTGAAGATGCATGCCGACTGGCATGAAAAACACATCCTGCTGAAAGTCGCATTCCCGCTCAGTGCGCACAGTGCGAAAGCGACCTATGAAATTCCCTACGGTTCGGTGGAACGTCCTACCGGCCGTAGCACGCCTGCGGAGCAAGCGCAATTTGAGGTGCCGGCCCTGCAATGGGCGGACATTTCCGACGCGCAACACGGTTTCAGCCTGCTCAACGACTGCAAGTACGGATATGACGCTAAAGGCAACGTGCTGCGGTTATCGCTCCTGCGGTCGCCCGAATGGCCCGATCCGCACGCCGATGAAGGCGAGCATGACTTCACCTACTCCTTGTATCCGCATGGCGGCACCTGGCGCGAGGCGCTGACGGTGCGTCGCGGGTATGAGTTGAATTACCGGCTGTTGGCGACGCAGACGGGTCGGCACGAAGGGGCGCTGCCGCCCAATTACTCATTCGTTCAGATCGAACCGGAGAACGTCGTTCTCACGGCGGTCAAGAAGGCTGAAGATGACAGCGCGCTGGTGCTGCGTTTTTATGAATGGGAGGGCAGGGAAGGCGACGTTACGCTGCACATTCCTGCTGGCGCCCGCTTGGCGTCGGAAACTGACTTGATGGAGAGGTCCCTTGCCAATCTTCCGGCGAATCAAGGGATCGTCCTCATCCATACGAGACCGTATGAGATCAAAACCGTGAGAGTTAATTTCGCAGAACCTGCCAATTAACGATCTCAGCAGCACGGCCCGCGGGCGTTTCCTTCTGCTGCCTTCGCAGTGCGCAGATCGGCGCAGAGCGGCTTGACAGCCTGAGTTGTCTGCTCCGAGAATGCCCGCATGGCTGAATCGTTTAGCAGCAAACTGGCTGGAATCGCGCTGCCTGATCCGGAAGGTAAAAACATACGTTTGGGCTCGCTATGGGAGAAGGCGCCCGCGGTAGTGGTCTTCCTTCGCCACTACGGGTGAATTTTCTGCGCCGAGCACGTCGCGCAGTTGCGCGAATTCGAACCGGCATTCCAGCAAAAAGGTGCGCACCTCGCCGCGGTTGGCTTGGGTGACTCCCGCTACGCCCGCTTCTTCCGCGAGAAGACCGGCATCACGTTTCCCCTTCTGATCGACGAAACGCGCGAGGCCTATAAGGCGGTTGGCCTGCGCCACGCCTCTCTGCTCCATCTTTTGCGCCGCGACAACCGGCAGGCCCGACGCCGGGCGAAGGCCGCCGGCCACAAGCAGCACCGTCTGGGCAAAGACCCGCTGCAGCTCGGCGGCAGCTTTGTGTTTGCTCCGGGCAATCGTGACCTGTTCGTCCACGTGAGCGAGACCTTCGGCGATAACGCCCTGCCGGCCGACATGCTGAAAGTGCTGGGGTGAGTCGCTGGGATTGCCGGTTCGCGGATGGCGATCGCTGGCCTGCCGTTCTCCTGCTAGAATCCAGTCATGGCTCAATTCACCTCGGTCGTCAAAGAATTGGAACAGGAACGCAACCGTCTTAGAGTTCAACTTGAAAGCATCAATCGGGCACTTTCATTGCTGAATGGGACAAGCGGCAAACGAGCAAGCAGGATCATTTCCGCCGCAGGCCGGGCTCGGATCGCGGCTGCGCAACGGGCTCGATGGGCAAAAACCAGGAAGGAAAAAGTTGTTTCCATCGGCACGCACAAAGGGCGCACGATGTCGCCGGCCGCTCGTCGAAGAATTGTCGCGGCCCAGAAAGCGCGCTGGGCGAAATGGCGGAAGGCACAAAAGAAGACCTAGCGACCCGGGGATACAAAGTTTTTCAGGGTGGAAATTCGCTGCCCGAAAACATTTCCACAGTAGCCCATCGGAGCCATTCCCATCCGCAGCCCAAGGCAATAGCCTAATGGTGAGCAGACTTCGGGGGAGGGTTGCTCAACTGGCGTCCCACGACTCGAAAGAGTCTGGGGCGTTTTGTTTTGCAGCTGAGTCGCTTGCCGCGGCGTATGCCGGATCGCGGGATCAGTGGTAGAGTTGAGCCATCGGCCCCGTAGCTCAATTGGATAGAGCATCAGACTTCGGATCTGAGGGTTGGGGGTTCGACTCCCTCCGGGGTCGCTATTTTCTTGTGACAAGTGACCCCCTTTGTCGTTCGCGATTCACCGACGAATCTGCTCGAAAGGCGAGCGCAGACCTCATCACCTGGCGACAACGATCGGTATATCGAGGTGACGCGGCATGCCATCGCCGTGAACGTTTCCTTCGCTAACACGCAAAGAATGCTGCAGCAGTACGTGTTGAGTGCATATTTCCGTTGACTCTGGCCTCCGCTCGTCACGACGAAGGAAACCAGTTTCGGAGAGGAACCTGCGGATGCAGATGATCCGGCCTCTCTACAGCGGTGCGGGTGTCCAGTCCCATGAGTTGCTGCGGGATGACACCACGAACCGCGCTTTCCGAGCGCGCAACCAGTCGTAACCTCAGATATCCGGACTTCGCAGTGAAGCCACTACACCTCCTGGTAGTCGGCGGCTGACACTTCGACAAATCCGCCTTTCCGCACGCTCTCCGGAGTAACGGTGCCTCCCCGGATCTTTGCGGGCAGCTCTTTCTGAGCCACCTTCCAGTCCACTTCGAAAATCTCGGTGAAGTACCTGGCTACTCCAGAATGCTTGAAGAGCAGGCCCGCTTCCCGGTTCTCCGACACGGCTGACGCCGACCAGTTCTGCGAGCTCACCAACACCGTTTCGCCGTCCACCAGGATCAGCTTGTTGTGGCAATGCACGAGGCGGGTGGTATCGACGTAGCGAATGTTCTGGCCGATTTTCAGGCCATACAGCGCGCCGATATTCTCGAGGTTCAGCTTTTCCTTCTGCAGCGCCTTGTCATCGAAAAGCTTCCCCAGCAGGATGCGCACATCGAGCTTCGGATTGCTCTTGCGCGCGTCGGCGATCGCCTGCTGCAACTGGGCAACCGGTTGTTCGAAGCTGTGAATGTACTGCTGCTGGATCAGCACCGAGCGTTTTGCTCCCTTTAAAATTTCCGGGACCACCTGCATGTAATTATCCGGGCTCAGCACGGGCTGCACGGCGACTGGCTTGGTGAGCTTGAAAGTTTTACTCGGGAACAACTTGGTTGGCTGGTGGGCGGGCGCCGATTCCACCAAGAGGGGAGCGGGCGGACCACCCGCCGCGCGTATCTCCAATGCCGCGGGTGCGCTCAATTCGAGTTTCAAGTCGCTGTCCATGATCTTGGTGAGGAACTTCGCCATTTTCTTCGAGTGCATGGCGATCCCCATGTCGCGATTCCCGGTTCGGAAATGGCCGTCCACCTTTCCATCCAACACGTTAAGCGGAATGCTGTTCGGGCTGTAGTTCCCGCTCTGCACAATGCACAACTCCCCGTCGACGATGATCACCTTTTCGTGCGAGCACGGGAAGTAATGCGCCTTCTGGCTGGCGCAGGAGGGAGCGGGGACGCACGTGGCGCCGTCATCCTGGAGTCCTTGAAAAATTTCATCCTCGCCCTTGACGTGATCGGTATCGAGCATGAGAGTGACTTTGACTCCCCGGGTCATCGCATGCTTGAGAAGGTCGGAGACATAGCCAGCTGTGAAATCATAGATACCGATCTCGATCGTCTTTTTGGCGCCATCCAGCCAACGTTTCGTGACGGCAAACGTCGAGTCCGGGGAGGCAAACGCGGTGATCTCTCCAGCCACGGAAAAGGCAGGCACTTTCACCTTGGTATAGGGCTGCAGGCTGCAATTCCGCCCAACCATCTTGAGCGCAATCTCAAAGCTGCGCCCGATGGCTTCGGGGCCCAGATTCTCATTGGTTGCTCCGTTTTGCTTCACAATGAACGGCATAGTCAGTCACTCCAATTGAAAATGATTCCGATTCACGCCCCGTCGACATGAGTTCGTGCGGGAACAAGAGACTAGAAGAACGTTGAGTCCGGATAAGCGAGTTATCTCAGTATTCGCCAGCGGTCAGCAACCTGAGTCAGGCAGCAACGGCATGGGTTGGCGGCGCTGGTTTCGCCCGAGCCAGGCTGACAGCTCTCTCCTCTCCTGTTTCCAGCAGTCTGACCAGGCGCGGCTCCCCAGCCGGATCATTCCACTTCATCAGGAGCATTTTCAGATCTGCTCCGTTGTTTTCACGGACGCCACAGGCAAACACCAATTCACTCTCGTCGCCCATCAGCAACTCTTCCTGACTAAAGACCGTCGTCCAGGTTCCGGTGTTGAAGTATTCTCCGGCATGAGTGGCCAGCGGTTGCAGGTCGGTATCGTGGGTGTGCCCCATGACCACGTAACGCACATTCATCTTTTCGGCAATCTCTTCTGCCTTATGACCCAGGGTGTCGTATTCCTCAGCCGGTGGAAAGAAGCTCCTGATAAACAGGTAGAGTGATGCGAAGGGACAGACGATCAGCAGCACCGGCAACATGAAGGAGGAGCGCGTCAGGAACCGGATGGCCCGCCAGGGCGTGCTGCCGGGATCTTCCTTCAGTACACTTTGTGCTCGCAGGTTGTAAACATCGCGCAACCGTTCGAGGGGCGTATTCGATTGGTGCGCCAATTCCTCCATCGCGGCTGACTGCGCTGCGTCTCGTTCGGCGTATGCCCCGGGCATCAGCTTGCTCCAGGAGCGTTGCATCTTCTTCAACATGTAGCGCCCGCTCGTCACCAGGAATTTAAAGGCGGTGAACGGCTGATGTGCCAGGAAGTAGGCGATGAATTTCGACTGGGGCCTGATGTGATCGGAAAGGGGATCGGAGCTTTCCACCTGATTGAACAGGTAACGAACGAACAACGAGCCCCATGGCAGGTCCAATTCATCCTGGCGTCGATCGTACCCCGAAATTTGGGGGAGCATCGGAGACAACCAGTTGCGGAAACAATTGAGGTTGTCGTACTGGTTGCCGTGTTCGACCCAGAGCAGATTCTGCTCGTAATAGAACCAACTGCTGAAGCGGAGTTCTCCCGATTCGCACCGGTCCGCGAGCCCGCGCACCTTCTGAGTGATGGCAGGATCGTGGGCACGCGTCATCTCCTTCTCATAGATCGCGCGGAGTTTGCAAACAAACGCCTCTTGCACTTCGGGGTAAAAGAAGTCCGCGTCGTGGTTGCCCTTGATAACGGTTACACGGTTGCCATTGACCAGGAAGTTCGCCAGGGCATCGAAGAACGTCCAGTGGCCATCCATGATCCGCCACAGCTTGTACACGGCCTCCTTCGGACCACAGCCGTAACCGTAGTCAAGGTGTGCGCGGTCGTAGCTGAGCTTGGCGCGAGCTTCCTCGACCGCATGTGCATCAAGGTATTTCAGAAACTCGGCGTCGAGCACAGGGTCGAGATCAGTTGAGGTCACCTGCAGAAAATCAAGAAAGTCACCATTGATGATCAAATGCCAAGACTTACCGTTTTTCTGAGGATGCCGCTGGTGATAATCAAGAAAGCGGAAAAACTCTTCATCGAAGAAGAAGTCCTCGTTGCGGGAAAACTTCTTGGTCTGCGGATGGCGGCCTTCACTCAGGTGAAGATCGCTGACGATCAGAAGGTTATAGTCCCGGTCGGACTTGCATTCCTTCCGGAAAGTGCTGATGTCGGCCATATACATTCCTTTCTCTCAACGTGAAAATCTTGTTGGCGGCACGTCGCCGCTACACGTCATTGGGTGTATTTCTTGAACAGTTGTGACGAATAGATCAGCTGACTCAGGTAAAGGCCATCGGCGATCATCACGAGATCGTCGATACAGGATTTGTTCGCTGGAAATGTGCGAGCGCAGTGGAGGGTGTGTTGCAGCAGCCATGGCGTCCTCGATTCCGCGACGAGAGTCGCGCCGCACGCGCAGATCTGCGATCGGCTAAGAAAGCAGAACGGTGGTCGGGCGCACATGGACGGATACCCCCTCGGCTTCGGGTTTGAAGTCCGATGCCGACACCGTGCTAACCGATTATGGTCACCAAATGTCTCCGTCAGACGGAATTATCTGGTTTTGAGCTTCCGCTGGAGTTCCATTTTGGGAAAGTTGTGGCGTCGATTTCTTCACCCAGAACCAGAAACCAACGCTGGCCTTCCAACTTAGCACTAGAATCGAATCATCCGAATCGCGGTTGGGAGGACTGCCTATGGTCCAGATGGATATCCCGGCTGCGTTTGCGTTTGCACATCTGTTTGCCTGGTGCAGTCGAAAACGACTCCAACAAGAAAACCCTGCCATCCTTGGCAAGTACACCGTGGTGGCGACGTCCTACGCGCTGGCCGTGATCGGGCCTTGTGCACTGTATCTCTACTCCGGATGGACAGAGTGGGAAACGATGTACTGGTTTCGGCCGATTCGCATGGATACGGCAAATTTCGGGAACCCGCTCCTGGCTCTTTTCGCGCCATTGTTCCTTGTCACTCTGGCGATCGCAGCGGGCACTGGCTTTTTACTCGCTCACCGCTGGATCCGAGCCGGCAAACCCAATCGCGTGCTAATCGGATTTGCGCTCGGCCTCGCGCTGAGTGTCGGCGTAGTACTGTTTACACCGTCGGCGCCAATGTTGGTGGGGCATCTCGAAAACTACCGTGCGTATATTAGCGACGCCCGGGCTTCGGGAAATCCCTCGAAATACGGAATCGTATCGCTCGGCTCCTGGACGCTGGCGATTCCCTGGGCCGCGGATCGTGAAATCCTGGCCCGCTATAACCTAATTACCTGTTTCGATCCTCAGTTTCTGGTCCCTCTGCTCGCCGACAGCGCGATCTATTTCGGATGCACAGCGGCACTGGCCATTTGGTTCCGGCGCCAGAACCCAAGGCAACTGCTTGAAATGCCCAGACCCAGCGCACAAAGCGGGCAGCGCCGGCTGCCAGTAGTCGGAGGAGGTTGAGATGATTGCCGTGCAAGATATCTCGCTACGAGATGTGAAACTAGCCCCTGCACTCCAAAGCCTGCGCGAGGCCTATTTTCGAGCCATCCCGGAAGTCTGCGTCGAGCGTCCGCGCTTGATCACTCAGTTCAGCGCCGAAGCGGGCTTGTTCGAGCGCGAACGGATTACGTCCTTAGAGAAGGCACGCCTTTATCGCAGAGTGTTGGAACGCCGGACTCCCGTTGTGTGGCATCGGCAGGGGCACATGCGAACTGCCTCTGGCCTGGAAGAGTTTTCCTTCGACGACAGTTCCCCCTTTGCCGGATCGACGACGTCGAAGTTCAAGGGAGTGCCGCTCTATCCGGAGTTCATGGCGCTGGCGCTGTGGCCTGAGCTCTGGACGATGTCGCGCCGGCAGAGCAATCCGTACTACATCGGTGAAGAGGAGATTCGCATCCTGAATCTCGAGGTCTTTCCGCGCTGGATGGATCACAACCTCACCGAGTTGGCTCGAGCCCGCGGCACCGAAGAAGACCGGCAGCGGATGCAGCTTCTCCAGAAGTTCGTCTTCTTCCTGGCCAGTAAGCCCAACTGTATTTCGCACACCATCCCGGACTTTTCCCGCGCGGTGCGGGAAGGGCTGCGGGCAATTCTGAATGATGCACTGGAGCGACAGGATCGTACTGCGGACCCGTCCCAGCAAGACTTTTATCAAGCGATGGCGGAGGTTCTGGAGGGCATCATCGTCTACGCTCACAACCTGTCCGATACGGCAGCGGGAATGGCCGCGCGGACACAGGATGCGAAGCAGAAAGCCGACCTGACAGAGATTGCGCGCGTCTACGGACGCGTTCCCGAACAGCCGGCGCAGACGTTTCGTGAAGGGCTCACGACCATCTGGCTGTGCTGGACTGCGATTCACTTGGAGAATCCGAATGTCGGTCTGAGCCTGGGCCGCCTCGACCAGGTTCTCTACGATCTCTATCGCCAGGACATTGACGCTGAGCGCATGACCGTCGAGGACGCCGTACAACTGCTCGGCTATGTCTGGCTCAAGATCGGTGACCACGTTCCCATGGTGCCCGCCGCCGGCGAACAACTTTTCGGCGGAACCGGATCGAACCAGGCCATCACCATTGGCGGAGTGGACCGCGAGGGCCACGATGCGGTCAACGAACTAACGTATGTAATGTTGCGGGCAATCGAGCTGATGAAACTGCGCGATCCCAATCTGAATGCGCGCTATTACCCGGGTGTAAATGAGAAAGACTACCTCCGCCGGCTGTGCGAGGCCAATGTGAATACCGGGGCGACGCCGGCTCTGCATAACGACCGCGCTGTCATCCAGGCCCTCACCGCCAGCGGACACACGCTGGCGCAAGCCCGCGACTATGGAGTGATTGGGTGCGTCGAGCCCGGCAGCAACGGCCGGTTCTACGGCCACTCCGGAGCGATCCTGCTGAACCTGCCCTCGGCGTTGGAACTGACGCTGTTCAGCGGAAGGCACCGGCATTTCGGGTTGGGCAACATCATCAGCATGGAAACCGGAGACCCCTCCACTTTCCAGTCCTTCGCCGAATTTCAGGGCGCCTTCAACCTGCAACTGCACTGGGTAATGGACCAGGCCATTGCCCTGAATGAGTTGTTTGGACGCACTCACCAACAGTTCTACCCCACACCCATTCTCTCTGCTTTGTTTGAAGGTCCGATGGAAAGCGGTAAAGACCTGATTGATGGTGGCGCCACGCTCAATGCGTCAGGGATTGCGATCATAGGATTTGCCGACGTGGTTGATTCGCTGAACGTCATCGAGAAATTGGTTTATGGCCAACAGCCAACCGATAGCACTCTGTTCCAGGCAATTACTAAAAACTACGAGGGCTACGAAGCGCTGCTGGCCCGTGTACGAAATCCAGACAAAGTGCCGCGCTTCGGAGCCGACGAAGTCAACGGAGAGAAAAACGCAATCTGGCTGGCCGAGACTCTCCACGAAGCAACCCACACCCGTCGCAACTATCGCGGCGGCTACTACCGCGTGGGCTACTGGTCGATGACCAACCACGCAGGATTTGGCCGCTTTATCGGCGCCACCCCGAACGGCCGCAAGGACGGCGAGAACTTCTCCAGCGGGCTGACTCCCTGCTCGGGCGTGACGCCCCACCTGACCGCTGCCCTGCACGCCGTGGCCAACCTGCCCGCGGAATGCGCGTCGAATGGAATGGCGGTGAACCTGAAGTTCACTCCTGACGACGGCGACCGCACACGTATGCTGGACAACTTTACGGCCGCGGTTGCCGGATATTTCGATGCGTCCGCCGACCACGGGACAGGCGGCATGGAGATCCAATTCAATGTCACTTCACACCGCGACTTCATCGAGGCCGTGAGCGATCCGAGCCGCTACGATCAATTGCTGGTGAGAGTCTCCGGCTACACCGCGTACTTCAAGGACCTCAATCCGCAGATGCAGAAAGAGATCATTGATCGCACGGAATACCGGTTGTCCAGTGGCGACGCTGTTCCCTACGAACCCTTCGCGCTGACGAAAGGAGCTGGCCATGACAACTAGACAATCGGCACTACAACTCGCATCCCGGGCCTTTCCCGAACCATTCCAGAACTTTCTCGTGGACCGGTTTGCCCGGCAACTCAAAGCGGAACTTTCGGAAAAGATAACCGACGAGTTTTTGGAAGCCCTGCTGCGCGGAATGGAGTGGGCCCTCCTTCTGTCGGGGAGCTACCGGCGCAACATCGACGGTTTTTTCGGTGTCTGCGTGTTCCGAACACGCGATAACAAGGTCGCAACCACCGCTGTCTTCGCCGACGGCCATATGAGAATCGAAGGCCAGGCGCGCTCCACCTACAACGTCCGGGTTACTTTTCAGGACGTGCACGCGCTGTGGTCGTTCCTGCTGTCAGAAAACCAGGACATTTTGGACTCGATCCTGAAGAACACGGTGGATGTCGATGGCAACTTGAACTACTTGTACCGGTTCGGCTTTCTGGCAAAGGATCTCACGCGTCGGTTGGGCGTCGCATAATCCGAGTGGCGAGGTGACGATGCCCATTGCAGCGAGTCACATCAAGGCACGCGAATCCCGCCGGCCGCTGATCGTCGATATTCGGCGAGGCAGTCTTGAAGACGGCCCCGGCATTCGGTCGGTCGTCTTTTTCAAAGGCTGCCCGCTGCGCTGCTTGTTCTGCCATAACCCCGAGACGCAAGAAGTCAGCCCTGAAATTGCCTTTACCGAAGAGAGGTGTATTCATTGCGAGAGTTGCGTGAAAGTGTGCCCGCAGGCTGCCCTCGATCTTTCTTCGGCCCCACGCATCGACCGAGACAGGTGTGATCTTTGCGGCGCGTGTGAAAACGCCTGTCCAACCAGCGCGCTGCGCATCGTCGGTAAATACTGGACCGTGGATAGCCTGGTTGAGTTACTGCTGCGTGACGAATCCTTCTATCGTCACTCCGGCGGCGGCTTGACCTTGTCGGGTGGCGAGTGCACGCTGTTTCCTGACTATGTTACGACTCTGTTGCTAGAACTCAAGGCGCTCGGCGTCCACATCGCGATTGAAACCTCGGGGTGGTTCGACTACGAAGTTTTTTCCGGGAAAATTCTGCCGTTTGTGGATCTCATTTTCTTTGATCTGAAATTGTTCGACGCCGACCAAAGCAGACACTACCTGGGACAGTCCAATGAAAGAATCCTGGAGAATCTCCGCAGGTTGCTAGCCGACACGCGGAGGGCAAGCCGAGTCGAGGTCCGGCCTCGCCTCCCGCTCATTCCTGGGATAACCGACACAAACAGCAATTTGAGTGGAATCGTGAACCATCTCCACCGCTTGGGAGCGAGTACCTTGACGTTGTTGCCGTACAATCCCCTGGGCTTAGCCGCTTACGGCCGCCTCGGCAAACCCGCACCGGACCTGCCGACGAGCTTTACCCAGCCAGATCGAGAGGCAGAGTTGATCGACACGGTACGCAGTCTCATTGCCGCAGCCGGCAAGCCCCGCGGCATACCACTCGCCCAGCTTGACCGAGCACTGACATCACACAGGTCGCTGCACATCCAGCCAATGTTGATGGGGGCGCCGGACCGATAGCCCAACTGTCGCTCAGCGATACTCCAACTGAAATTGGCGGTGATTTGCTCGTAGGAAGGCGGGGCGCTCATGGTTCCCCCCCGGTTCAGCCGTGCCTACACAAAGTGCCTCCTTAACTTAGCGAATTCCGTAATTCCCTTGCAGGTGACCCGCGTCAACCAAAGTTGTGACACCGGCAATCAGTCCTCCGGTCTACCAAGTGAGCCCACGAGGGAGGCGGCCAAGGTAAGAAAACAGATGAGTTTTGTCGAACACCGCGTAAATACTGGGGAATTCGCCAAGTAGAAGTTTGGTAGCGCTACCGGGAATCGAACCCGGGTTTGAAGATTGAGAATCTTCCGTCCTAACCCCTAGACGATAGCGCCACGGGTGGGTTGCAACGACACCGATTATAACAAAGCTTTGCGGGCCTTAGACATACGCTACACATCTACGGACTGACCTGCGTTTGAAAAATTATCCACAGTGTCATCTTGACAACGTCCGGGTGCTGAGCCGACAATTTCTATAGGCGAATAAAAAGCGAACAGCTGATGACCTCGCTCGGGCCGATCTGCCCTTCTCCGTTCCCTGAAAATTGCGAGGAAGTATGTCTGCCTTTCTGGTTTTATCGACGCCGGCCTTGAGCCGCCCTTTCATTTTTGCGGCGCAACCATTGCTCAAGAAGCTGGGCTCTGTTCCCAAGCTTGCCCAAGTCACGCCCGCTTCGCAGTTGGAGGTGCGGCCTGCGCCGGAAATGGTTTCGAGCGGAATCGCCGCCTTGGATGGGCTGACTGGCGGATGGCCGCGCGGATGTGTGGGCGAGATCTTTGGGCCGGTGTCGTCCGGCCGAACGGGTGTAGTGCTGGCCGCACTGGCCAGATCCACGCAGAGCGGGGAAGTGTGCGCACTGGTGGATGCGGGAGACACATTGGATCCAGCCTCGGCTGCAGCCGCCGGCGTCGATCTGGGAAAGCTCTTGTGGGTGCGGTGCGGGAAGGCAGTTCTCAGTGCACGCGGGAAACAAATGGATTGCCGCAATGGAGATGAACTGGACATCGCCGCAGAACGCCGGCGGTGGGAATTGCGATTGGAGCAAGTGCTCAAAGTGACGGATCTTCTTTTGCAGAGCAATGGATTCGGGATGATTGTGCTGGATCTGGGAGATATCCCGGTCCGCAATGCGCGGCAAATTCCGCTCGCATCCTGGTTCCGCTTCCGTCGCGCCATTGAACGTACGCCGACCGTGTTGCTCGTTGTGGAACAACAGCCGATTGCGGGAAGTTGTTCGTCGGTGTTGGTCAAGGTCTCAGGAAAGAAGCTGTCAGCTGTCAGCTCTCACCTTTCAGGAAATCGGCCCACCCATACGGAACTGTTGGACAAGACCGAGATCACTGCGGAATTGTTGCGTTCACGGCTGGAGCGCAAGCCACCGCAATCGGCAGTAAGTTTCGCGAGCCGAGCCAAGTGGGCAGGCTAGTTGTCGTGAGCTAAGAGCTAAGACTGGTTCCCATGTTCGCCTGCATCTACATCCCCGATTTTCCAGCCGAAGCGATCATCCGCTTTGACCCGGAACTGCGTACGCGCTGTGTGGCGGTGCTCGCCGGACGGCCTCCGCTCGAAAAGGTGATCGCGCTGAATGACAAGGCGCGACAGTCCGGCGTGGAAATCGGAGCCACTCGCGCGCAGTTAGAGGCATGGGGAGAGTTGGTATTGCGTACTCGCTCGCAGGCACAGGAGGACTCTGCCCACGCGGCTCTGCTCGACTGCGCACAATCATTTTCGCCGGAGATCGAAGACACGGCCGAGAACACCGCGCTGCTGAATCTCGCCGGACTCGAGCCGTTGTTTGGCCCAGTGTCGAAGATTGCGCGCGATTTGGCCCACCGGATCTCAAAGATGGAACTGGAAGCAAACGTCGCCGTTGCCTCGAATCCGGATGCTGCCCTGCTGGCTGCCCGTGGTTTTTCCGGCGTGACCTTGATTGCCGAAGGACACGAAGCGGAACGCCTCGGAGACTTGCCGGTGGATGTGTTGCTGGAAAGTTTTGCTTCCGATGCCCAGGAAGCCGCGCGCTGGCTGGAAACGTTGGATCGTTGGGGGATCCGCAAGTTGCGGGCGCTGGCGTCGCTTCCGGAAGTTCCTCTCAGTGAGCGTTTGGGACAGCAGGGAATTCGTTTGCAGAAACTGGCACGGGGCGCAATCACCCGGAATTTGCGGTCGTTCGAACCTCCGCTGGTGTTTGCCGAATGCGTGCAGTTGGAAGATCCGATTGTGCTGCTTGAGCCGCTGGCATTTCTGCTGAACCGCATGCTGGAGCAGGTGTGCGTCCGGCTCGGCGCGCGCGCCTTGGCAGCGCAGGAACTGCGCTTGCAATTGGAATTGGAGCCATGTGCGCAAGGACGAAAGTTCGATGTCCCCGCTGCTGACGACCAGCACGGCCACGTGCGATTCACCCGCACGTTGCGGCTTCCCGTCCCCATGCTCGACGTGAAAATGTTTCTGAAATTGTTGCAACTGGATCTGCAGGCGCATCCGCCGGGAGCACCCATCGTGAAGATTTATATATCCGCCGAACCAGCGCGTCCGCGAGCGACGCAAAGTGGGTTATTTCTTCCGCCGTTCCCGGAGCCCGAGAAACTGGAACTCACGCTGGCTCGCATTGCAGGAATTGTCGGTGAGGGAAGAGTGGGGTCGGCCGAGTTGCTGGACACGCATCGCGCAGGCGCTTTTGAGGTGCGACGCTTTGCGCCGGCGCAACCGGAAACAAAATCTGCAACGCGCAAGAAGAACGGGGGCGTCCCCAAAGATGACAACACCCGTCAGGTCGAAGAGAACCCGCAAGCAACCATGAGTGCGGTGTTAGCTCTGCGGGTGTTCCGCCCGCCGCTGCGCGCCGTCCTTACTATGCGTGAAGGCAAGCCGGTGCGCCTGCGATGCCTGCAGCGCGAAGACATTGCCGGAGAAATTGTCTGGACGGCCGGCCCTTGGCGTTCTTCCGGCGACTGGTCCGAACAGGAAGGCTGGTCACGCGAGGAATGGGACATAGCCATGCCAGCCGAGGATGGCTTCGTACTGTACCGGGTAGTCCAGGACAAGCTGCAAGGAAAGTGGTTCGTGGAAGGAACGTATGACTAAGGCAGTAGTCGGTAGCCAGTAGTTAGTAGCCAGAGCCAGTCTTCCTCTGTGATCCTCTGTGTCCCTGTGGTTGTCACCTTTCGTGGTGCGAACGAAATATTGAGATCTAGCGGCGAATTTACTGACTACTGGCTACCGACTACTGCTACTGATGTATATCGAACTCCATACCCGCTCCGCATTCAGCTTTCTCGAAGGTGCATCTGTCCCCGAGAAGCTTGTGGAGGTGTGCCAGAACCTGGGAATGCCTGCCCTTGCGTTGCTCGATCGCGACGGCATCTACGGGTCACCGCGATTCCATCTGGCCGCGGCGAAGATTGGAATCAAGGCGCATATCGGAGCCGAAGTGACGTGTAGTTCGTTTTCACCACAGAGTCACAGAGCCACAGAGAAAACCCCAAGCGAGGATGTTGTTGAGCGCACAAAATCCATACCCTGTCATCCTGAGCGGAGCAGGACGAGGAGCGAAGCGCATCGTCCTGCGGAGTCGAAGGACCCCTACTCCTCCAAAACGCGTAGCTCTGGTGAATCTCGCCTTCCACTGCTCGTCGCATCCCGCGCGGGATATCAAAACCTGTGCCGCCTGATCACAAGAATGAAGCTGCGCGCCGGAGAAAAGGAAGTAGCCTGCGCGGAGGCTCAGGATTTCGTGGAACATGCGGAGGGCCTGATTTGCCTGACCGGCGGAGAAGAAGGGCCGCTGGCGCAGGCGCTCGCGCAAGGTGGTCCGCAGGCAGCATTGCAGTCAGTCCAGCGTCTGACAGAAATCTTCGGCCGGGAAAATGTCTATGTAGAACTGCAACGGCATTTCCATCGCGACGAAGAATATCGGAATCGCGTAGCCATCGAGATTGCGCAGACTCTCGGCCTTCCTTTGCTGGCCACCAACGGTGTGAATTACGCCGCTTCGCACGAGCGGGAATTGGCCGACGCGTTTACGGCGCTCCGGCATCATCGCACGCTGGCCACTGCCGGGCGGTTGTTGGCGCGCAATTCCGAACGGTATCTCAAGTCTGCGGCAGACATGCGGGCGCTCTTTGCGGATCTTCCGGAGGCGATCACCAACACTGTCGATCTTTCTTCACGTCTCGAATTCACGCTCGACGATCTTGGATACGAGTTCCCGCGCTATCCCGTGCCCGAAGGTGAAACCATGATGTCGTTTCTCCGGGAACGCACGCGCGAAGGGTTTCAAACCCGATATGGCCGCGCCTCCTCAGAACTGAAGAACCGCGCGCGCCGCCAGATTGAGCGCGAGTTGGGGCTCATTGAAAAACTTGATCTGCCAGGATATTTTCTGATCGTCTGGGACCTGGTGCGCTTCTGCCGTGACCAGAACATTCTGGTGCAAGGCCGTGGCTCGGCCGCCAACAGCGTGGTGTGCTACTCGCTCGGGATTACCGCCGTGGACCCGATTGCGATGGACTTGCTGTTTGAACGTTTTCTTTCCGAAGAGCGTGGTGAGTGGCCCGATATCGATCTCGATCTGCCCAGCGGTGACGAGCGTGAGCGCGTGATCCAGTACGTGTATCAGCGCTATGGGCAACGCGGCGCCGCCATGACGGCTAACGTGATCACGTATCGCAACCGCTTGGCGGCGCGTGAAATGGGCAAGGCGCTCGGTTTCGATGAGGACACGTTGAAGCGGATTTCCGCCGCCGTCGCCACCTGGGAATTCCGAGACGAACATGATGCGCTCGACCGCCGCCTGCGCGATGCCGGGCTCGATCTGACGCATCCGCGCATTCGCAAATATTTCGAGTTGTGTCTTGCCGTGCAGGATCTACCGCGGCACTTGGGGCAGCACTCGGGCGGCATGGTCATTTGTCAGGGACGTCTGGATTCCGTCGTGCCGCTGGAGCCTGCTTCCATGCCGGGCCGCGTCGTTGTGCAGTGGGATAAGGAAGATTGCGCGGACATGAAAATTATCAAAGTTGACCTGCTCGGACTGGGCATGATGGCCGCGCTGAAAGATTCCATCGAACTCATCCGTGATCACCACAAGGAAGAAGTGGATTTGGCGCACCTTCCGACCGATGACCCCACCGTCTATTCCGCATTGCAGAAAGCCGATACGGTTGGCATGTTCCAGGTCGAGAGCCGCGCACAGATGTCGTGCCTGCCGCGCCTCAAGCCCAAGAAGTTCTACGACATCGTGGTGCAGGTCGCGATCATCCGGCCCGGGCCGATCGTGGGCAACATGGTGAACCCCTTTCTCAAGCGCAGGCAGGGTAGAGAAGCAGTTACGTATCCGCATCCGTCGCTGGAGGCGGTGCTTGGGCGGACGCTGGGTGTGCCGCTGTTTCAAGAGCAGTTGCTGCGCATGGCGATGATCACTGCCAATTTCACCGGTGGCGAGGCGGAAGAGTTGCGCCGCGCCATGGGATTCAAGCGTTCCCAGACGCGGATGAAAGTCATCGAAGAAAAACTGCGCGAGGGCATGACGCGCAATGGCATCTGCGGCCAGACGCAGGAGCAGATCGTCCAGTCGATTACATCGTTTGCTCTGTACGGATTTCCCGAATCGCACGCCGCCAGCTTTGCCCTGATCGCCTATGCCAGCGCCTATCTGAAGTGCCATTACCTGGCGGCATTCACAGCAGCGCTGCTGAATAATCAGCCGATGGGTTTCTACCATCCGTCGACCATTGTGAAAGATGCGCAGCGGCATGGATTAAAAGTTCTGACCGTGGATGTAACGCGATCCGACTGGAAGTGCGCGTTAGAGCCGATTTCACACTCTGTCATCCTGAGCGAAGCGAAGGACCTATGCATTTCTGGCGGCGGCAGAACGCAAGTCCAGAGGTCCTTCACTCCAGTCTCCGTTTCGCTTCGCGAAACAGAGGCTTCCGTTCAGGATGACAAGAATATAAAGTTTGCGGTGCGTCTCGGTCTGAACTATGCGCGCGGGTTGCGGGAACCGGCGGGACAGGCGCTGGTGCGGGAGCGCAGTTTGGCTCCGTTCGTGTCCATTCAGGATCTGGCTCGTCGCGTGCCTGAGTTGCGCAAAGACGAATTGACCACGCTGGCAGAAATCGGCGCGCTGAATTCAGTGGCTAGTGGCCAGTGGGCAGTGGCCAGTACAAATCCCGGGTCTGATCTGACCACTGATCACTGCCCACTGTCCACTCGGCTTTTTCATCGCCGTGATGCGCTCTGGCAGGTTGAGAAAGCGGTTCGCTGGTCGGGGCCCTTGCTCGACGAAGTTCCGGAAGTTGACGCCAAATCGCCGCTCCGGGCCATGACGCAGGAAGAGCGATTGGTTGCGGATTTTCGCGGGACCGGATTGACGGTTGGTCCTCATCCCATGCAATATCGCCGCGCGGAAATGCAGAAGATGGGGATTTACCGCGCGTCCGATCTCGTACACATTCCCAACGGACGGCGCTTGCGCATTGGGGGATGTGTGATTGCGCGGCAACGTCCTGGAACAGCTAAAGGGATGATGTTCATGAGTCTTGAAGATGAGACCGGAATCGCTAATGCGATCGTGGCGCCTGATCTTTTGCAGAAGAATCGTGTGCTGCTGATCTCCGCTCGCTTTCTGATGATTGAAGGCATCCTGCAAAACCAGGACAACGTGATTCATATACGAGCCGAAAAAGTTTTCCCGTTGCGCATCACGCAGGCGGAAACAACGTCCCACGACTTTCACTAGCCTCTCCACCATATACTCCGCATTCCTCACAACGGCCAAAAATTCTTAGCCACAGAGTACACAGAGGACAGCGCTGAAGTGTAGCGGTTACGATGTAGAGAACTTTCTCGCATTGTGCCGCAGGGAGCGGCCTTCGGCCAGGCTGCAAAGTTCCTCGGCCAGATTCTTGGCGTGATCTCCGATGCGCTCCAGGGCTTGGGCGGCGAGCAGGATGTCAAAATTCTGCCGGCCGTCGGGAGTGTTGGTCTCCGCCAAGTGTCGCTGGAATAAAGCGTGGCAAAGGTGATCGACCTGGGGATCGGCCTGCAAAATGTTCTTACCGTAACTGGCCTCGCGTTTGACGAAACCCTGATGCACCTGTTCCAGCATGTCGCAGAGCAGGGAAGCCATGTCTACCAATTGCCGCGAGTCGAGCGACGGAAGTTTTTCGCGCCGGGAGTGCAGTTGCATCACTGCGCTGTAGGCGAGGTCTCCGATGCGTTCCAGGTCGGTAATAAATTTCAGACAGGCCAGTAGTTGACGCGCTTTTGTTTCGCCTACGCGCGTGATGGCCCCGGGCAGTTGCTCGTCAATCTTTCGCTCGATCTGGTCGAGTTCTTTTTCGCAGTCCTTGATGGCCAGGAAGGCCATGCGCGAACCGCTGCTGAGGAAATCTCTTACGTTGAAGACGGCATCCCGCGCGATCAGGCAGCCCCGCACGACCAGAGCGGAGAGTTCATCGGCAGGAACGCCTTCGCTGGCGTCTACCTTCACGCTCGTGGCCGCTTGCGAGCGGGAGGAAGCCGCGCGCCGCTTTGTCCTCGCAACCAAGACTGGCTGTTTTCGGGCCATGACCAAACCGCAGAGACCAAGCATAAAGCAAAACTATGAATGGACTGTGAATGCCAGGGTCGCTGGCGGGCGGATTGATTTGAGGGTTTGCGGCGGACAATTGCGGATTGTTTACCGATATGTTATTTACTGTCCAGGTAGCCTACCCCCCTCCCCCGATCCTTTGGAATCATGGAGTTAAGTGGTCAAAATCCTCCAAAATCTTGAGCACAAAGGATTTATACGTAAAATCTTCCAGTGAAAGGAGTTAGGGGAGCAGATTCTGGTGAGTTCGCGAATGTCTGGGTTCTCAAAAGCTGCTCTTACCCGGATTCCGGTTCACAGTGCACTGCCACGCATACTATGTTATCAAAGAGCAAATATTTTATTGCATCGCAATAACTCATTATACCACTGGAGTCAAGCCTAGAGGGCGATCTTACTAACTCTGGGCCGGTCTTTCGCCCCTCCGGGGCTCGGTCCTTTTCTTGTCTTGTACCCACAGCTTACGCTGTGGGCTGCATTCTTAGGCCGCTTCGCGGCTGAGATCGGTCGTTCGCTCCACTGGTTCCGCATCGCGAGATGCAATTGCACAGACTCCACAAAAACCAAAAGCTCCCGCGGAGCGGGAGCTTTTGGAAATGGTTGGTTAGCGGACTGAGGCAGCCGAGGGATGGCACCTCGAATGCGTGAAGTTAGAAGCGAACGCGGACGCCGAGTTGAATCGCCCGATTGCCTCCTGTTACTTCCTGCGCCGAGCCCCCCATCGCGCCGAAGCTAGCAAAAGAGAAGAGTCCCCACGGCTGCGGAGGATCGAGCCACTGATTGTGGTTGAAAACGTTGATGATGTTGGCTTGGAATTCCAGAGCCACTGACTCGTAAACTTTTACGTTCTTTTTGATACTGATGTCGGCGTTCCAGTACGCCAGGCCGGTGGGGTAGTTGGTATCCCTGGTATCCAGGCCCAGAACCGGGTTGCGGTAATTGGCGAATGCGGCCGCCGGATCCTTGAAAAAATTGACCGGCAAGCCACCGCCGCCACCCGCTGTATTGTAATAGGCATGGCCGTGCGTCGGAAGCGGTCCGATGGGGACGGCGGTTGCAAGGCTGTTGAAGTCGACAGCATCTGCGCTGCCGTACTCCTGGCCGGAGAAGCCTGAGGTCCAGACCTGCATTGGCTGGCCACTGCCGGTGGTGAATATTGGCGAGACCGTCCAGCCGCCCAGAAGGCGTCCCAAGGCTCCGGATTGGCCTTTGTAAAAGGGCGGTTCATATACGAAAAACACGTTGTACACGAATTTACGGTTATAGAACTGAGGCCCGTACATTGTGCCCAGGTTGAAGGCATCATCAGGAGCGTACCCGCTGGTGGCCTGGACGAAAGCCCCGGTGCCCAGCGCCTTGGACCAGGTGAAGTTCGACTGCATGGTCAAGCCCTTCCAGTCGGCCATCTTGAGAGAAAGAAATCCCGCATTGTAGTTGCCATAGCCGACGCTGGCATTCATGCCAACGCCCGAAGTGAGTTGACCCTGGCTGCCGAATGGAGAGCCAGGGATGGGCGTGTTCATCATGCTACGCGCGAAGTTGAATCCACCGTTGTCCAGGTCACTCCATAGGGACCAGACCTGTTGGCCGGCGAAATTGCCGGCTTCATTTCCGACCACAGCGGTCGTGGCCGTGCAAGGCAGCGGTTTTCCAGTACAGTACGCCGAGGTGTACGCCGCGGTCATCGCACTCTCGAAGAACGGTTGCGGCGTGATGCTGATGGCGGGGAGGGGGTGGCCACTGCCATCGCCATTGCAGCCGCCGCCGGCGAGCCCCTTAACGCCGCCGCACATTTGCAAAACGACGTTCTTGTAGGCTTGGGCGAACTGCTGTTGACCCAGCGTCATCATGTAGGGCACCGCATTGATGTTGATGGGTTGGTACTCGTGGGTAATTCTGCGTCCGATGTATCCGAGTTCCAGGGTCAACTTTCTCGAAATCTGGCGCTGGAAGGTGGCGTCAAAAGAATCGACCGAGGTGGGCCGGAAATTGGGATCCAATGCCTCGCCGGCTCCTGCGGCGATCGCGTTAAAGCCGGGAAAATCCGGCTGCGGCAGGGTGCCGCTGGGCGCGGGGATAGGGGCGGTAAAGCCATCTACGCCGATTCGGAACACGTTCGCCGCGGAAGTCGCAGGTGTGCCAGTTACGCCGGGCATGTAGGGGGCAAAGTTCTGAACAGCCTGGATGAGACCGGTACCCAGCAACGGTACCAGGACCAGATCAACACCGTTCAGACGCCCGTAAACCCGGCCGTAGCCGCCCCGGATGACAGAGTTGTCGGTGCCGAAGACTTTTGCCGCGAGGGAGCTACCGTCGAAGTGCGGGTTCCAGGCGACAGCGATGCGAGGGCTGAATTGCTTGTAGTAAGGATTGTAAGGATACTTCGGTTTCCCGGCGGTGTTGCCCACCAAGGCAAAACCAACTTCGGGGTTATAGACCTGCCCCTGCAGGGCGGCGTTTTTGCGGGCCGTTAAATAGGCCTCAGTATCTATGGGCTTCGCGTTGGCATCCACAAACAACACCTGCTTGCCATTGGCTTCAGTGGGCGGCATTTCCACCGTCCAGCCGAGGCCGTAGGTCAGGGTGAAGCTTTTCTTCATATGCCAAGTGTCGCTGAAGTACAAGTTGTAGTAAGGGATGGTGCTTTTGTCGAAGGCAGGAGTCAGCGGAGGATTCAGTGTCAAAGTATTACCCGAGCGGGTATAGGCAATCTGTGAGATCGACACAATGCCCAACGCTGCCGCGGTGAGGGCGCCGCAGTTCGGGATACTGATGGTTGGATCGGTGCAAATCGATAGATCCGTAGCGAGTCCCGAGCCGGAAGCACCTATGCCAAGCTGGTAGACGGGCTGATAATTGATACCGCCTCCATTGTCTGTGCGTTGGTGCCAGTTGAAGTTATGCTGATACTGGCCACCGAACTGCATTAGGTGATTGCCTTTCAGCCACGAAACATCGTCGCGAAGCATCTGGTCTTTCCCGTCCCAGAAGCGGGTGCGGGTTTGCTGCGTGTTTACATTGTAAGGACCGAGCATGTCCGTGTGACCATTGCTCTCGCCAGAAAATATTTCCAGCGCTCCACCGAGCGTACCCAGGGAGTTTGTCTGCGGGACGTCGCCGGCCCGCTGCCACTGCCACCAGTTGCGCAAATAACTGTAATGAATGTCGTTGGTGACGTTTGGGGTAATGTTAGTGGTGAGGCCAGCCACCGCGAACCACGCTTGCTGCGGGGCGCCGGATTGAGACGCGGGCACACCCTTCTTGTCGCCCGAGAAATAGCCACCAATATCAACCTGATCGGCGGTGCCATTGGTTGCGAACTTGAAGTAACGATAACTGCTCATGAAATGCCAGTTCTTGCCGAAGTCGTGGTCGATGCGCGTAACCGCGAAGTTGTTCTTCTGGGCCTCATTCACGTTGCCTGAAAATCCCAGCACGTTGGTACCATCGCAAAGAGAATTCAGGCACTGAGCGTTCGATGCCGGCTCGTACTTGTTCCAGATTTGCTGAACCAGCGGATTGATTCCGAGTCCACGGGGATCCAGCGTTGTGCCAGTGCCAGGATAGGTAATGCCATTGTAGGTGACGTTACCCGGATTCAGGTTGTACACCGTACCAGAAACAGGGTCGGTGATTAGTCCGAGTTGGAGAGCTGGAGAGGGGACGTCCCGGTTAATCGTAACGGTGTTGCTAGGCCACCGGAAGCCTTCGAAATTAAAGAATGCGTAGGTTTTTCCGCCCAGAAATTCCTTGGGGATGACCGGCCCGCCAACCGCGAAGCCGAAACGGTTGTAGTGGAAGCTGGGAAGCGGAGTGACAGGGAAAGCACCACCGTTGGTGAAGTTGTTCTGCCAGGAATTCGACGACCAGTTGTTGTCGAGATAATAGTCGTAAGCTGTGCCGTGCCACGAGTTGGTGCCGCGTTTTGTGACTATCTTGACTTCGGCGCCGGACGAACTGTTAAAGTCGGCGGTCTGGCCCGCGGTGTTCACCTTGAACTCCTCGACACTGTCCTGCGGAGTGGGCAGCACCCCGGTCGGGTTACCGGTCAGGTAGAAAGTGTTTTGAGCGGCAATGCCACCCGTCGGATCGCCCGCGTAGGTGCTGGTATAGGTGGACATGTTGCCATCCATGTCATTGGTATTATTGCCGCCGTCGAGCGTGAACATGGTCTGGTCATTGACGGTTCCGGCGACGCTGCCCTCCGGGCTCACCCCGGGCTGCAACTCAACAAAGGTGCTGACGTCGCGGCCAATACTGGGGAGAGCATCCAGATACTTGCTCTCAACGGTGTTGCCAACGGTGGCATTCATCGTCTGTAATTCCGTGTTCGTCGCCGTCACTTCTATCACCGTGTTACTGGCACCGACTGTCAGGGACAGATTGAGAGTCGTCGCGAGTCCAACTTTCACCGTAGTCTGGGTGGTCGTGGTGGAGAAGCCCTGCTTGCTGACGCTGAGGGTGTAGGCACCGGGCGGGACGTCGACGAAGATGTATCGCCCTGTCTCGTTGGTGACTGCGTGGTGCGATGTCTTCGTGGCGTTGTCTGCTAGCGTGACCGCAGCGCCATTCACGACGGCGCCGGTCGCGTCGCTTATGACACCAGCAACCGTGCCGCTATTCGTCGATTGCGCTCCTGCGGGCAGTGGACGGCCGACGAGAAACACACACAAAAGGAACAAGACCACTTTCATCAACATCGAGCTACGCATGTGGCATCCTCCGGAAAGCGAGCAGAAGCAGAACTGCAGTCTGGTCATTTACCTATCCCCCCTTGAAAGGCTGTGACGTGTGTTTTGTCTGTATGCACGGAGATTCTTTTGTTGCGAGCATCCTGGATGCTCGTTTGATCACATGAACTTGGTGCTCAAAGTCACTTGCCCTTGCAAAGTGCGCAGAATTCTGCTCCGCGCAATCTGTTTTGTCAAGCTATCTGGCTGAAATTGCTAGCCGCCGCCGGTGAGTCTGCTTGGGACGACCCTTCCGCCGGAAACGGTCCCACTAGGCAAAACTTTGTGCCGGAACCGGCACTTCAGTGACCAAACGTCAATAGACAAGTCTTTCAGACAGTTAGACACAGCGAGGCCGTCAGGTTCTATGAAGAGCGGGAGCTTTGGATGGATGCAAATTCCAAATTTGGAAGATGGTACTCGGATGGCGTAGTGGGGTATCAGCGGTCCCCGGCGGTTGCCATCCCGGTGCTGGCCGGTTGAGCCTTGCGGAGTTCAGTGAAGCGCTGTTGTTCCTGGCGAGCTTCCTCGGTCCTGCCCAGCTTCTCCAAGGCGCGCGCCAATTGATAATGAGGACTGGGATCCTTTGGATTGAGTTGAATGGATTTCTTCAGCGCAGTCTCGGCCTGGGCGGCGTGACCGGCCAAGACCTGCGCTTTGCCCAGGTTGTACCAGACCTCGGAGTTTTTCGGATCCAGCTGGGCCGCGCGTTCCAGGTGCGTGATCGCTTCCTCAGTCTTCCCCGACTCGAGCAGGGAATGGCCGAGTTGGTAGACGACTTCAGGGTGCTCGCCCGAGCGCTGCAACTCGGCTTTGTACTCGGCGATGGCTTCGTCGTTGCGGCCGAGGCTGGCGTAGGCGGATCCGAGAATGTAATGGCCCCGGTTGATCGCGGGATCGAGTTTGAGCGCGGTCTTGAACTCTTCGATGGCCTGCAGGTCGCGGTTGGAACTCAGATCCACGCGGCCGAGCAGCAAATGCGCGGGGGCGTTCGATGGCGCGATCTGGATTGTGGTCTCGAGTTCGGTAGCGGCGGCTGGGTAGTCCTGCTCGCTGAATAATACGAGCGCCAGATCGAAGTGGGTGGCCGAGTCTTGCGGGTCCAGGTCGCGAGCCCGAAGGAGTTGCTCCCGCGCCTGTTTGGCATCTCCGGATTTGAAATATGCGACGCCAAGATAATGCCGGAAGAGGGGATCCTTCGGCCACCGCGACACGGTTTGCTGGCCCAGCAAAACGGCGTCCCGCAGTTGTCCGGATTGCAGGTACTGCAACAACTGGCGGCGGGATTCGGCGGCCGTCTGGGCGTGCGCGGCCAGACACGCTAGACACAGTAGAATGATCGGAACTCTGCGCAGGGGAGGCAGCGTGGCGAGCGACCATACAGTGCGCCGGAGGAGTGCGATCATAGCTGGTGCTGTCGTATCGTACCGTTAGGGCCGGGTGGGTCGCAACGCAATCCCTTCGCGCACGAGAAAAAACTGATGAATACGAGCGAGCGTTTCCTCCGCATGTTTGCCTATGACTCCTGGGCAAACCGGGAAACCCTTTCTGCCATGCAAGCGGCGCGGGTCGTGTCCTCTGGTACGGTGGGCCGGATGGCGCACATCCTGTCGGCGGAAAAGTTGTGGCTGGAACGGCTGCGCGGCGAGAGCCAAAGCCTGCCGGTATGGCCCAGCGCGAGCCTGCACGACTGCCTGACGCTGGCGGATGAAATGGCCGGACTATGGCGCAACTACCTGACTGTGCTTTCACCTGACGCTTTCAGTTCGAAGATCGAATATCGCAACAGCAAAGGCGAGCCGTGGTCGAGCCGGGTGGAGGATGTCCTCACGCATGTGCTCATGCACTCGGCGTATCATCGCGGACAGGTTGCGCTGGAAATGCGCGCCGGCGGAATGGAACCTGCCCACACCGACTTTATCCATGCAGTACGACAAGGGTTTGTGGAGTGATCCTGCCATGGATCGTGGAAGCATCGTTCGAGTCTGGCTGCCCTTGGTGCTGGGCGCGTACGCTCTCTACTTCGTGTTTGTTCATGCACCTGGTCCGCGCGACTCAGTCCGGTGGGTGGGCGTCGTGTTGTGCCTCATCGGCTTCGCGGGTGTAATTGTCGCCCGCTACACGCTGGGCCGCTCTTTCTCGATCGCGGCCAAAGCTACCGCACTCGTAACCACCGGGATCTACTCCCGGATTCGGAATCCGCTTTAT
>Ga0209698_10001533_pt1 | contig 26645 bp, 17 predicted proteins | sample LitLauG_LLR_2012_FD_187203 | JGI IMG/M metagenome (GOLD analysis project Ga0209698, IMG submission 187203) | Freshwater sediment microbial communities from Pennsylvania, USA - Little Laurel Run_MetaG_LLR_2012 (SPAdes) (version 2) | ecosystem: Environmental > Aquatic > Freshwater > Creek >... | reverse complement strand
CACGGGGGCGGGTAAGACCGGGGCGGGACGCGGCTCCGATCCCAACGCTAAGGGCGGTATCTCTGCTGCGAACGGCCCGGGCGGAGCGGGCAACGCCCCCTCGGGCAAACCTCCGGTTCCCGGCGTGGAGATCAGCGGCGGCAATGGGATTGTCACACTTCCCAGCTTCGGCTCGGATCCCTCCGGCAACGATCCCGCAACTCCGGGCCGCTCGTCGCTAAAACAGCACAAGAAGACGCTCGACGTAACGATCGTTGCGACAGCTGACTCCGGAGGAGTCTTTGAGCCTTACCAGAAGCTTCTCAAAGGGGAGACCAACGGCACGTATATCGAGACGACGCTGGGTACGGTTGTGATGGAATTTGCCGACGAAGCGGACACAACTCATGGATTCCGGGGGACTCTTACCGCTCCTGCCGCGCTCCGCAGCGATCTTCCCGGCGGCCTGCCCCACGGACGCATGCTTGTGGCGTGCACCCTCGACGCCTCGGGCAACGTGAAGAACCCGCGTGTGCTCGTACCGGGCCCGGCTGAGATGACCGCCAAGGTTCTGGCCGCCCTTCGCAATTGGAAATTCGAGCCCGCCACGCGAAACAACCAGCCTGTGCAAGTTACTGCCATCCTCGGCTTCGGCATCGACACCAGCGACCACCCCTAGACCAGTCGATCTCCTCGTCCTACCCGAGAACGCTTCTACTTCCGGTTCGTCGAACTGCCCAACCCTTTCACATTTTCCGCTAGAAAGCGGCGCACGGCCTCCCATGCCTTCTGGTTCTGTTCGAACGTAAAGCCTCCATGATTCGCACCCGCGACCGTGTAGAGTTGGTTCGGAACCTTGGCCGCATCGAGTGCCTTATGCAAGCGCACGGCGTCGACATAAGGAACAAGCGCGTCTTTGTCGCCATGGATCGTGATGATCGGCGGCACATCGCCGGTGACGTAATTGATAGGCGACACGCGCTTCGCGATTTCATCTGCGTTGGCCTGGTCGCCAAGCCAGAGGACGGCATATCCCTTGGCGTTGGGTCCATGAAGTTCGTCGAGAACGTCGGTGATGCCAAACCAGTTCACAATGGCCGCTACGCGAGGGTCTTTACTCGTGCCCGGATTCTCGCTCCAATAATTGTCCATGGGCGCGCGGCACACGCGGTCGACTCCCGCCGACGGCGTGAGCATCCCGGTCATGAGAGCCAGATGGCCTCCCGCCGATCCGCCTTGCAGCACGACACGAGCGGGGTCGAAGTTATACTTCTTTGCATTCGCGAAGACCCAGTGCAGCGCGCACCGGCAATCCTCCACCGCCGCGGGAGCAAGCGACACCCGGCCGAGGCGGTATTCGACATTCACCGCCGCGAAACCCATTTGCAGGTAAGGCATCATTTCGAGCACGCGCTCTTCCTTGGTGCCTTCGACCCACCCGCCGCCGTGGATCACCACTACGACGGGTGTGGGCTGGGCCGCCGCGGCCGGCATATAAACGTCGAGTTTGTTCTGATAGTTGTTGGCCGTGTGATAGACAATGTTCGTCTCAACTCTGTAGCGGAATAGCTCGGCAGCAAAAGAGGCAGCATCCGTTTGCCCCAGGCCCATCGACGCGAGAAGCAGGAGAAGAACGGCCGGCAGAAATTTGTACACAGGTCCCTCGAATGGATTCCAGTGTTGACTGCGTCACAGTCACCCTCCGCGTCGTGCGGCGCAGAGGAACCTACGAGACTATAGCGACGCTGATGCTAGCGCAACCGCGTCCTCAGCAAGCTCTTCGTCGGTACCGTCCCCGTTAAACCACGAAGGACACTAGTAACACGAAGGCTGAGCTGTTGGCTTGCCTTCGTGCACCGTCGTGTCCTTTGTGGTTCCAGTACTTTTTCACCCTACTTCGCGCTTCTGGCTCGACGCCGCGACGGCGGAATGATTCCCTTCTCCGGCACTTCTCTTTCGATCTTGTCAGATATCTTGTGCAAAGGCTTGTCGTGCGCGGAGGAAAGCTGCCGCCCTGACGCGTTCACACTGAGTCCCGTGGCGGTGTAGGTGTCTTCGTTGAAGGTGGGCGAGCTGCCGAAACTCACAGTAGTGTTTTGCGCGACTGCGAAAACGCCGTGCGGCACGCCGTTCACGAACGCCGTGGCGATGTAGTCTCCGACCATCAATCCATTCTGCGAATTCGGAAGCCAGCTCAGCGGCATCGCGGCAGCGGTGAGCGTTGTCGGAGCATTCCACGTCGTACCTCCGTTCGCCGAAGAGATGTATCCCACGAAAAGCTGGCAGGTGGAGACGGTACAGGCGCTTTGCGAATAATAGTAGTAATGCAGCGCGACGTGCGCGCTCGCTCCTGAGGTTGCCGGATCGATTCCGATGCCCGGAATGAAATGATCGACGGTACTCGAAGTGTCATCGATCGGAATACGAGTAACGGCGCTCCAAGTCACGCCGTCAGAAGATGTGCTGTAAACGAGATCATTGGTGGAACACTTGGCACGGAAGCGGCAATCTTCCCAGACAGTCCAGACGGTTCCGCCGGCATCGACGGCGGCCGATGGCAAGGGCCCGCTCCGGATTCCTCCTCCATCGGCGTGGAACTGAATATTGGAGATCGTGAGAGGAGCTGTCCAGGTGACGCCGCCGTCTGTCGAAACGAACGCTTGCATGACAGGAGATTGAGTTGCCTCGATCGGCACGACGACATTCCCGTCCGGCTGCACCAGCGGTTGTCCGCCGATTCCCGACGCCGAGCCCGCCGTCGGAGTTGCCGCTCCCCAGGTCAGCCCGCCATCGGTGGATGTGCTCATCAGGATCTCGTCGTTGTTGGAGGGATCGTCCCACTCGACGTAGCAGTTTCCAAACCGCAGGCTTTTGGGCCACGAGTCGCAGACGATCCAGTTTTTGTCGGAGCTCACCGAAGCGACATCAACACTGACAGGGTTTCCCCAGGTCAGCCCATCGGTGGAGCGGCTGACGACAACGGCTGGTGTTTGCGACGTGTTCGATAACGGCAGCGACGCGATCATCCACACGTTGTGCTTCGCATCGTAGGCGACTGCCGGATCGCTGGCCGCGTCATAAGGACCAGTTCCCTCCCCTTTGGTCAGTCCGGGTAACGAACCGTTCTTCCAGGTCGTGCCGCCGTCCGTCGAAGTTGCCCAGCCGATATCCGTCGCGCCGCCGGGAGCGATTCTCCCCACCTGAAACGCCGCGACCATCGTCGTGCCATTCGACAGCGAGTGCGGCTCAACCTCCGTCGCGTGCTGTCCGGGAGCAACCGTGAACGGATCGGAACTGATCTGGATGAGATTCGATCCCACCGGATTTCCCGGTGGCGTCGACGTAGTGGAAGGCGAAGAGCCTCCGCAGGCCGCCAGTGCGAGCGTGAACGCAAAGATGGCGCACAGAGCCCATCCATGGAAGCTGAATAAGACTGGTTTGGTCATACGATGCGGTGTAGAGCTACTAGGACTGCTCCCATCATCTGCGGAATTGGATGCAGGCGCAACCGAAACCTCAGCGGGTCGTAGCCTGATCTGAGTCCTCTGGTTCGTGGCTCCCGGTAAACACGATCGCCACATCATCGGAATAGACAATCTTCCATTCCGGCGTTTTGCCGAGGACCGCCGACAATGCAGCTCTTCTTGGCAGCACCAGGCAACCGGCGCGCCATTTGAGGAACCCTTCGTCCCAGCCCGGTTCCACGTGCATCATGGTCAAATACATCCTCAGGAATGGCTCGCCGTAGAAATCATGCCGGTCATCGATCACAACTTTGTTGTTCGGATAAAGGCGGTAGATCAGATAGCCGCCCCAGTAATCAGAACTAAGCACAGCCTTAAAAGGGCCACACTGCTGCACTAGAACAGCCTGTTTGCGCAAGAAATCCACAGCAGCCACCGGCATCCGGTTGAGATCGAAGTGCGCATCCATCACCTGCGCAGAGCCGACACGTCCTCCGTGGAGCGCTAATAATAGCGTCGCGCACGTCGCCAACCATGGCCACACGTGACCTCGTCGAGCGGAATCGACCGCGGTCATTCTCTTTGCGAAACGCAGATCGAGCGACGGCATGAGCGGTCCGACAATTAAGGCCAGAAAGATCGACGAGACTGGAATGTTGCGCGAAGAGTACAGGGCAGCATACACGACGAAAAGCGCGAGCAGAATCTGGCTCAGCCTGAGCCGGTTCCCACGAGCGGCCAGCGCTGCGATGGCGATCAACATAAGCACCAGAAAGCATCTCTGCGCAATGCCGTGGAAGTTGGGTGACTGGAACTCGTCGATGTGATCCATGAAGAAGCGGTTGGAGAGATACGAGTAGATGTGCGCGTGCAGATGCCATCCGTACGGATTGACGAAAGTCGCGGCTGCTGAGGTCAGACCGACCAGAGTCAGTTGCCGTACCCGCTTCCCTGCTGTGATCTTCTCAAGCGATTCTTCGATGCGTGAGTCCTTCAACCGCAACCACGTCCAAAACGATCCTACCCAGAAAACTGCCAGGAGCACGAAGCCGAGCGGAAAGCCACCGTGCACATTCGCCCAGACCAGCATCAGAAGCGGCAGCAGCCCCAGATGCCGATCGCTTCGCTGCACTCCAGATTCCGCTGAGTCGAGCATCCAGTACCAGACGAGAACAAATAGCCAGCTCAGCACATGTGGGCGGGCCAGAAAATGGATCATCGATGTCGACATGGCAAGCAGTGTCAGCACTAAGGAGACGAGAATGTTCGTGCCTCGTCTGACCAGCAGCCGAAACGTCGCCGCGAACACCGTCGCGATCAAGATTCCCGTGAACCACACCACCCCGTTCAGCCCGGCACTTGTGTCCAAACGGCCGACAACGACGTCATACAACCATTCCCAGGCGATCCAAGGCTTGCGGATTTGCGACGAGAAGGGATCGACTCGCGGAATCGCGTGCGTCGCCAGAATCTGCTGCCCGGTACGAATGTGCCAGCCGACACCGGCATCCCCCAACAACTTCCCCGATAGCGGAGTCAATACCAGCGAGGCCAGCAGGGCGACAAAAATCAAGTCCGCCACGGATGGCATCAGCCAGCGCAGTAACGCGTTTTCCTGGGCACCTGCGAACGAAGAACTTCTGGAACCGTCTGCCATCGCGTGAATCTTATAGATGTAAGGCTGCAGCAGCAAGATGACGGAGACGCAAGATGACTGGCAAGGCTCGAGTCATAATTGTAGGTGCGGGCTTCGGCGGTCTGAACGCCGCCCGCACCCTGGCCAAGGCCCCGGTGCAGATCACCGTAATCGATCGCAAGAACTTCCACACCTTTCAGCCGCTTCTCTACCAGGTAGCGACCGCCGGCCTTTCCCCGGGCGAGATCGCGGCGCCGATCCGATCCATCCTTCGTTCCCACAAGAATGTCGAGGTCCTGATGGGCGAGGTTACCGGCTTCGATCTTGCGCAACGAATCGTGCAGACCCCGGACGCGGAGATTCCTTACGACTACCTGATCGTGGCGGCCGGCGCCGGTGACTCCTACTTCGGGCATGAGGACTGGGAACCCTTTGCTCCCGGACTCAAGACGATTGAAGACGCGCTGGAGATCCGCCGGCGAGTGCTGCTGGCGTTCGAGCTGGCGGAGCGGCAAGCGGCCGCCGGAGAATCGGAATCGCCGCTGAATTTCGTCGTGGTCGGCGGAGGCCCTACTGGTGTCGAACTCGCCGGGACGCTTGCCGAGATCAGCCACCACGCTTTGGCCCACGAATTTCGTTCCATCAATCCAGCACACACGCACATTCTGCTGATTGAAGGTGGGCCAAGGGTTCTGCCGACGTATTCCGAAGATCTTTCGCGCAGCGCGGAGGAGCAACTCCGCACACTCGGGGTAGAAGTTCGGACGTTCGCCATGGTGACTCAGGTCGAGGCCGGCGCCGTCCACGTGGGTGGAGCGCGCGTTCCAGCGACGGTTATTCTCTGGGCCGCGGGGGTGGCAGCGTCTCCGCTCGGCAAGAAGCTGGGCGCTCCCGTCGATCGCGCAGGAAGAGTGCCGGTAGGGCCTGACTTGAGCCTGCCAGGACATCCGGAAGTGTTCGTGATTGGCGACCTGGCAGCCGTGCAGGACGAGCACGGCAAGTTGCTGCCCGGCGTCGCGCCCGTTGCCATTCAGCAAGGCAAGTTCGTCGCAAAGCTGATCCGAGAGGAAGTCAAAAGCTTCGGAAGCAACCGAAATCTCGAGGGTGCCCCAGCCCTGTCGCGTACTGTGCGACAGGAGCCTGCCCTGAGCGGACCCGAACGCAGTCAGGGGAAGTCGAAGGCTGGGGGTTTTGACTCTCACTCGGGCTCTCGCCCCCCATTCCACTACTGGGACAAAGGCAGCCTCGCCACGATCGGCCGAGCCGCAGCCGTGGCGCAGTTCGGAAAGGTTCACATCTCCGGATTCATCGCCTGGCTGTCCTGGCTCTTCGTGCACATCCTGTTCCTGATCGGCTTCCGTAACCGCCTACTCGTCTTCATTCAGTGGGCCTGGTCTTACGTCACCTACGAACGCGGCGCCCGTCTGATCACCGGCAGCACGTATCTTCCGGGGTGGACTGCGCCGACTCCAGTAACGGCTACTTCCGAACAGCAACCCGCACAAGAAATTCACTCCGGTACGGAGAAATAGGTGGACAATATTGTTGAGCGCCACTTAACGGTATTTCGGGGCGTATACGCAATGAAGAAATTTGCCATCATCAGCGCGTTCGTTTGCTCGCTTCTCCTCCTCGCCTGTCCCTGGTCTGCGTCGGCTGAGGTCCTCAAGGTGGTGGTAAACGACACGATTCAGCCCATCAGCGGGGAATATATCGCGCGCGGAATCGCCGAGGCTACCCGCCGCAACGATCAGGCCGTATTGATCGAGATCAATACTCCAGGAGGCATGGTCAGTTCTACGCGGGAAATCATCGAGAAGATTTCTACCTCGCCGGTTCCGGTGATTGTGTATGTAACACCGACGGGCGGACACGCAGGCTCGGCGGGGATCTTCATTCTCGAGTCCGCTGACATCGCGGCCATGGCGCCCGGCACCGCCGCCGGTGCCGCGCATCCTGTGATTTTGATTGGCCCGGTACAAGTTAAGCCCGACGAGGAGATGAACCGCAAGATAGAGAACGACGCCGCGGCGCTCATACGCTCCGTGGCATCGAAGCGCGGTCGCAATATCGCGGCTGCAGAAGGTGCGGTGCGCGAGTCGAAATCATTCTCTGATCAGGAGGCGCTGGCCCAGCATCTGATCGAGTACGTCGCTTCTAGCCCCGAAGATCTGTTTCGGCAGATGAAGGGAAAGCCGTTCAAGCGCTTCAACGGCGAATCAGCAACGCTCGACCTTGAGGGACAGCCGATCGTGCCTTTCAACATGACGTTGAAAGAACGAGTTCTGGACGCGCTCATGGAACCAGACTTGGCCTTCATGCTTCTCGCCATCGGAGCTCTAGCGCTGTACATCGAGTTCAATCATCCGGGCGCGGTGATTCCCGGGACGGTGGGCGTCGTATTCATTCTGGTCGCAGCATTCGCGCTCAATTTGCTGCCGACCCGCTTTGCCGCCCTTGGCCTGATTCTCGGCGCATTCGCGCTTTTTGCGGCGGAAGCCAAGTTTGCTTCGCACGGCGTCCTCACGGTGGGAGGCATTGTCTTGCTCACGCTCGGCGGGCTTCTCCTCATCGATTCCCCGATTCCGGAAATGCGTGTTCATCTGGCAACCGCGCTTACCGTGAGCATTCCCCTGGGCATTATTACGGCATTCCTGATGAGCATTGCGCTCAAGGCGCGGCGCAACAAAGTTGTCACAGGAGAGCAGGGACTGGTCGGAGAAATCGGCGTCGCGCAAACATCGCTGTCGCCGCAGGGAAAAGTCTTCGTGCACGGCGAACTCTGGGACGCGATTGCGTCGTCAGCGCTACCGATCGGACAGTTGGTCGTCGTTCGCAGAGTGGACGGACTCACGCTTCAGGTTGAGCCGCAGGCAGTTCCGTCCTCGACACCCGAGCATCACGCACTGGTATAGTTCACCACAGAGGACACAGAGGAATTTCTCTGTGATGCACCGTGCCCTCGTGGTGAGCCTTCTTCTACTTCAAATTAAACAGCGCATTCACGTGCGCCGTAACGGTAACGTTCTGGGGTGTGAAGTCCTCCGTCGGGGCGGGAGTAGTAGCGTTGGGTGCGGCAGCGGCCATGGCGCGCGCCATCCGCGGCATCACGATTCGCGGATTTTCGAAGGTGTCGACTGAGGCATAGGAAAGATCGCCGAGAGTTCTTCCGCTGGCACGGGCGACGGTGTCCGCTGAGTTCCGCGCTCGCCGGTAGGCATCTTCCACGGCATGATTCTTGGCGTCGTCCATATTCTCCAGAATGTAGTTCAGCGTTTGGGTTTCGCTGACGTTGGCCTCGGCGAGCTGCTGAGTGATGGGCCCGATCTTGGAAAAGTCTTTCAGCTTGAGCGTGACGTCGGTCGTGACACGATAGCCAATAACCCGCTGCTTGGGCTTCCACTCATAGATCGGTTGAACAGAGTAGAAACCGATGGTAGCGAGCTTCGTGTCCAGCCCATTCGCTCGCAGAACCTGCCGCACCTGATCTACATTTTTCGATGCTCGCTGATACGCTGCCTGCGGGCTGTCATCCTGCACCGAAACGTTCATTTGAATCTGCGCCGTGTCGGGAGCGGCTTCGAATTTCCCGTCAGCGCCCACGTAAACGCTGTTGGGCTGCGCGGTCACCGTGGGATGCTCCTGGGCGAACACTCCGACGGAGAGGATGAGAATGGCGGGAAAAACGAACATAGATTTCATGGCGTTCCTCATGCTGGGGATTATCGGACAAAGAAGTAAATTCCCCAAATCGTCCCTTTAGAAGAACGCCAGTCAAGAGCAGTCTTGCGAGTCGGAGAGAAGCCGCCCCTGACGTTAGGGAATCATCAAATTGCGGTCCAGACGGATTTCGAGCGCGGTCCCTTTGTCGAGCACAAGATCATGACCGGACTCAAAGGCCGTCATGGCCGAGTTCGCAGCACCGGAGCCAGCACCCGCTGCCGCTCGGCGCTTTCCTTCAGAGTGCATTCCCTGGGCCGCTCCTTCGCCGGCACCAATCACTACGGCTTCAGCGATCTCTTCCTTGGTCATTGCCTTGCGGCCGATCTCTCCCTCTTCTCCTATCTGCTTCAGCCCGTGTTCTCCAGGAACGCCGGTCACGGTCGCGATGAGAGGCAGCCATCCGTGCGCCGTTTCGATCTCGTCAAAGCTCAGTAGCAAACGAGTGTGCAGGCCCGGTTCAACGGCGCTGACATGGCCTTTGATCTTGCGTCCAACTTCGAGGGTCATTCCATTGGACGTCGTCAGAGACTCGGCCAAGCGGGCCTGGAAGTGATCGCCCGCCCTCACCGTGTGAGTGTCAAGCCGATCAGTCAACTGGATCAAAGCGGTCGTGCCCTGCGGAAGAGCATTGGCTGGAACCGGAGGCGCGTCTTGCCCGAACATCGTCGCACCAAGAGCGCTCAGCAAAACGAAAATCAGACCAGTGATCCGCGGCATGCGGTTGGACATAGGAATCTCCCTCTCGACTGAGCCTCGCTACGCAAATTTGGATGCGCAAGAGAAGAGATTTACTGCCCACGGCTAAGACCAGCATTTGCCGTATCTTAGGGCTGCGACGGCGAATGAGGGCCGGCGACGGCGAGTACATCGATGGCCAGCGGCGAGGAGTGCGACCGGGCAACCGTTGTGGCTGGAGAGTTCCCCCTTGCCGGCGACATTCCGACCGCGCAATTCTTGCCCGCCTGTTTCGCGCGATTCAGTCCGCGGTCGGCGATCGTCAGCACTTCGTCATAGCTTACCGCGTGCGCATCGTCGGGAAACCAGGGAAAGGCCGCCCAGCCCATGGAACAAGTCCTTCGCGCAGTCGTGCCGGAGGGACCGACGACGAAAGGAGTGTCGGCAACGGCGGAGAGCACGCGCTGCGCCAGCAAGTCGGCTTCCCTGCGATCGGTGTAACGGGAAACGATCAGAAACTCTTCTCCGCCCCAGCGGACCAGGACGTCCGAATGGCGAATCGACGAACTGAGCCGCCGCGCCATTTCCATCAGGACCGTATCGCCGACATCGTGCCCATACTGATCGTTCACTTCCTTGAAGTTGTCGGCATCGATCAGGTAGAAGACGAGATCGCGTGTGTGGGGATCGTGATTGTCGACGTGCGAGCGCAGGGCCTGGCTAGCATCAAGGTCGATGGTCGCAGAAAAGTACCGTCGGTTGCGTAACCCGGTGAGCGGATCGGTGAGCGACGCCTCCTGCAGTACCAGGTTGGTGCGCCGCAGCTCCTGGTTCAGGCGCCGGTGCTGCATGAACAGGAGAAAGGCCATCAGGAACATTGTGGTCAGCGTGACCACCACACGGAAATTCGAAGCCGAGCGTGGAAGCCGGGGATCGAAAATGGCAAACAGCGCGATGATAGGGAGCGAAAGGACAGCCACCATCGCCAGATTCGCGATCCACGAACGATACGACTCGTCACTCGCTGTTTCCGGCGTGGAAACCAGTCCGTTCCCTGCCACGGCCACGCCGGCGTAGAGCGCAAACGACGTGTTGTACGGAATGTCGTACCAACTTCCGGTGAAGTAGCGGCCCTGTTCAAGGGCGTGATTAATCAAGAAAAATGCGATCGCGTTGAAGACCGCCGCACCGCAAAAGAACGCGTAAAACCGCTTCCACGCTCCCGAACTTTCACGCCAAAAAACCAGCACGATCGCGGCGAGAATAATCGCCTGCGCGTTGGAGAGCAGGTCGAAATTTCGGCTGTAAATAGGCTCGTTCGGCGAAGGATACTGCCAAGAAACGACAAACGATACGTAGAGATACACCCACCATAGCAACAGCAGCGAAAAGTCCAGCAGCCCCAGTCGGGCGCCGTGCTCGGGCGGATCCCGGTGTGGCCGGAGTAGCAACCCGCCAATCATGGGCGCTCCGGCCAAGAACAGCAGAGCGTCGGCGGCAAACATCCCCGGCAGTTTCTGCCTCAAGAACAAGTCATAGTAGGTCCAGACAAACTGATCGGCCAGCCAGAGTACCCATCCGGCGGCCTGCAGCATCCAAAACCAGCGCAGCCGGCCCGTGCTGGCAAAACCGCCGGCCGCGAATGCAATCAGCGCGGCCAGCATCAGCAGTCCGCCGCCGATATCGCTCACGGCCGTTTGGACGAACCCACGGGGCAGAGTCAGGCAAGCAACCGCCACTACCGCAGTGATGCCCGCGGTGGCCCACGACAAAATTTTCAAAGGAGTACGACCGTACAACGTTTTCCACCTTCGCGAGCAAATTTAACCCTTGGCCCCCTTGGAGTAGGCGACGCGGTACCTTTGACCGTCGATCTCCTTGCGCAAGTCGTCCCAAATCTTGTCCGGCATTTCCAAGAACACTCTTACGATCTCCGGATCGAACTGGCGGCCTGAAAACTTCTGGATTTCAGCACGAGCTGCCTGCGGTGACTGTGCAGGTCGATAAGGACGAGTCGAGGTAATCGCGTCAAAAGTGTCCGCCACTGAAAAGATGCGAGCCCCGAGAGGGATCTCCTCCCCCTTTAGTTGGCGAGGATAGCCCTCGCCATTAAACCACTCCTGGTGCGCGTACACGATCTCCGCTACTTCCGCCAAGAACGGAATCTTCTTGACGATCTGATAGCCGTGATAGGCGTGCTCTTTCATGATGAGCATTTCGTCTGGCTCAAGCTTGCCCGGCTTGTTCAGGATCTTATCGGGAATGGCCATCTTTCCGATGTCGTGTAGGAAAGCTCCGCGAGCAATGATGGTGATCTGTTCGCGGGGTAAGCCTAGCGCCTGCGCAATGGCAATGGTGAACAGCGTCACTCGCCGGGAATGGCCTTCCGTCTCGGCGTCCTTCAGATCGAGCGCGTCGCCCAGAGCTTCGAGCGTAATATCATAGGAGCGCTCCAAGTCCCGCAACGCCGCCTGCACTTGCTCGGTGCGTGCCTTGACCAGCGATTCCAGATTGGTCTGGTAATTCCGGTTTTCCACCTTAAGCCGCCGGTTCTCGAGCGCCCGGCTGACGGTGTTGAGCAACTGCTCGCGCTCGAACGGCTTCAACAGGTAGTCATAGGCTCCGTTCCGGATAGCTGCCAGCGCGACCGAGATGTCGTGCACGGCGGTAACCATCACAACCGGCATGTCGGGGTATTTTTCCTTAGTGCGTTCCAGTAGTCCGATGCCATCCAGGTCCGCCATCATCAGGTCGGAAAGCATCAGCTCAAAGTCCTCGCCCGAGTTCAGAACGGAGAGCGCCTCCATGCCTGAACCTGCTTGTTGACAGGCATATCCGGCGGTGCCGAGCATGGAAGCGACGATTTCCCGAATCGGCTCTTCGTCGTCGACAACAAGAATTCGATCAGGCATAGGTATGCACGAAAGGCTATCGGCGATTGTACCCTTTCGGCGAGATTCCGAAAGTAATCATGGAGGGTCGGAATCTCCATCGAGATTCCCACCCAACATGATATTCAGAGACGAGGACTCCGTACGCCCGGAACGCGATGAGCGCATCCCTGTTATCAATCTGGAACACGGTGGTCAAGCTGGGATTGGCCCGGCCCTCGGCCACCGAATGGACGCTGCTTATCCTGTTGGGCGCTTCTCTGTTTGCGCTGCGGGCGTTTCGCGAGAGCTACTTCCAACTCTGGGTCTTGGGCTGGGCGGCATTTCTCGTTTCGCGCTTCTCCGAGCATTGCTTCGCGCCCAGGATTCCCGCACCCTTCGACGTGGTCGTGGTGCAAGCCACCTTCGTCCTCGCCGTTGGACTGCTGGCTGGAGCCGTTCTGCTCTATGCTCGCGTCCGCGATCTCATCATTCCCCTCATGGTGATCACGCCGGTGCTGGTCGGCTTCGCCGGCGCCCGCGTGCTGTTGTGGTCCGAATCGCTGCCCCTGCGCTTCGCCCTGGAAGTCGGGTATCGAGTGGTTTTGCTGGTCGCGGCGATCGCCCTGTTGCGCGCTCGACGCGGTCGCTGGCACTTATCGGCGTGGCTGCTGGCCTTGTGCCTTTCCTTGCTCCATCTTTACTGGGCACCTTTCAGTGAGCAGATTCCGTACGCGGTGATGTCCGCCGCCGAAATCGCGCTCCCCCTTTTCATGCTGCTGGTCGTGCTCGGTGAAATACGGGCGCGAACCAAGCGGTTGCAAGCCGCGCAGTCGATTACAGAAAGCATCGCCAGCGCCCAGCAATACGGGAGTGTGGTGCAGTGCGCCGTCGAGGAACTGCAGCGTGTTTCCAGCGTCCGCGCCTGCTGGTTCCGCCTGGTCGAAGGCGGCCATCTCGTCGCCACTCATGCCGCCGGTCTTTCTGCGGAGTTCCTGCGCGACGCCGGCTTCGCCCAGATTACCGACGACGTTTCTAAACTCTGGGAGAAACGTGCTCCCCAGGTGGAGAAAGCGGAAAACGCCGCCACGGAACCCGCCGAAAGCCTCGCCGTCGAGAAGTTTCGCCAGTTGGTCATCGTGCCGGTCGTGGGCAACAAAGCGCCCGTGGGTCTGCTGATGATCGGACATTCCAGCACCCGCCAGTGGACCGTGGACGAACTGAAATTCCTACAGAACTGCACCCGGCAGATCGCTCTTGCCGTGGAAAACTTCCGCCTGCTCGAACAGGTCCTGCGTTCGCAGCGCCAGTGGATGAATACGTTCGACTCCATCCACGACGTTATTCTCGCGCACGACTCGGACTTTAGCATCATCAAGGCGAACCAGGTATTGCTCGAACAGGTCGGCCAAGCCGCGGCCGACGTCATTGGGAGCACCTGCGAGTCGGCCCTGCCGCACACCTACGGCGAGTGGACTGGTTGTCCGTACTGCGCCATGGGCGGCGACGAGGAATTCACCGAAGGAGCCGACCCCTGCTTTGGCGGATTCTCTGTGGTTTCGACTTCTTCCTACACCGATCAGGGCACGCAGCAAAAAGGCACGATTCACGTTGTCCGCGACATCACTGACCGCCGCTCCGCGGAAGAGCGTTACCGCTTACTCTTTGAACAGGTGCAGGAAGGCGTTTACGTCGCTGATCCTACGGGCCGGGTCATCGACTGCAACGACGCGTTCGTGCATATGCTCGGCTACAGCAACCGGGATGAGTTGCTGGTGCTGAATCTGGACAAAGAAATCTGCGTGGATCCCAAGCAGCGGGAGGCCTTCCGGCGTGAGATTGAGGCTCACAATTACGTTCGCAACTTCGAGGTCACGCTCCGCCGCCGCGATGGCACGCTCCTGCTGGCGGTCGAGAGCAGCTTCGCCACGCGCGATGCCACGGGTGCGGTGGAACGCTATCAGGGATTCGTCCTTGACATGACGGAGAAGCGGCGCGCCGAAGATGAGATGCAGCGCCGCAACCGCGAACTGAACGCGCTGAACGCAATGGCGGTGGTGGCGGCGCAGTCGTTTGACCTGGACGAGATCCTCAACCTGACCTTGCGCCAGGTCGTCACTCTGTTTAGTGCCGAGAGCGGAACGGTCTATCTCTCTGATACGGACAGCCCAACCTACCGCCGCCGCGCCGCCTGGGGGCCGCGCAGCCGCGATAAGGGACGTCCTTCAGAGTTTTCCTTCGCCGAGGGCTTCGGCGACCTGGTGATCCGCTCGCGCGCCGAGGTGGTTACCGCCGAGTATCTGCCGCACCTGCCGCCCAAGGTGGCCGAGTTCCTGCGCTCCGATCCCGACCGCTCCTGGATCTGGGTGCTGTTCTGGGCCAAGGACTCGCCGGTCGGCCTGATGGGGTTGTGCAGCCAACTTGGATATCAGTACTCCTCAAACGACGAAAACCTGCTGGTCGCCATCAGCCGGCAATTGGCCACGACCATCGAGAAGGTCCGGTTGTACGAAGAAACCTGCCGTGCCTATGAAGACCTGCGCAAGACGCAGGAGCAGCTGCTGCAGAGCGAGAAGATGTCCGCCGTAGGACAGCTTATTGCGGGCGTGGCGCATGAACTGAACAACCCGCTCACGGCCATTCTTGGCTATGCGCAGTTGCTCGAAACCGAAGGCCTCAATCAGCGCGCACAGGATTTCGTCAGCAAGCTGTTCAAGCAGGCGCAGCGGACGCATCGCGTCGTGCAGAACCTGCTCTCCTTCGCCCGCCAACGTAAGCCGCAGCGCGATGATGTCGACGTTCGCAAGGTGCTCGAGGAGACCCTCACCCTGCGCGATTACGATCTCAAGAGCAACAATATCCAGGTGCAGAGCGAACTGCCCTCCGAGCCGGCCATCGTGGTCGCCGACCCGCATCAGATCGAGCAGGTCTTCCTGAACATCATCAATAACGCCGTCGACGCGATTCTCGAGACCCGCCACACGGGCACACTGAAGATTCGGATCGCGTCGCAGAACGGCCACGTCTGCACCCAGTTCATCGACGATGGCGCCGGGATCAAAGATCCTAAGCGCATCTTCGACCCCTTCTACACCACAAAGAGCGTCGGCAAGGGCACCGGCCTCGGACTCAGCATCTGCTATGGGATCGTGAAGGAACACGGCGGAGACATTCTCGCCAGCAACAATCCCGAAGGGGGCGCAATGATCGAGGTCAAGCTGCCGGCTGCGGTTGCCACGACACCGCAATCTGAGCCCGCCAGGACCGTGCCTCGCCTGCACGATGGCGCTATCCACGGACGCGTGCTGCTGGTCGAGGAAGAAGAAGCCGTCCTCGAATTCGAGCGCGACGTGCTCGCCGGAGCCGGCGCTTCGGTCGTGACGGCCAGGAATGCGCAGGACGTGAAGACTCGCCTGCTCTCCGAACCATTCGATGCCGTCATCATGAGCGGCAAGATGGCGGACCAGTGGAACGCTAAAGAATCCTTCCCGTGGCTCAAAGAAAACTGCCCCGGCATGGAAACTCATGTCTTGTACACGTTCTCGAATAGCGTCGAGCCCGGCGACGGACGCACCTTCCTGCAGGAAAACAACATTCCCTACCTGGTAAAGCCGTTCGAAGTCGCAGAACTGATCAGCCAGTCCCGCAAGTTGCTGCCGAAAGCACAGGCGGCGGGAGCGGGCGCAGACTAGCGCCCTTCCCTATCGAAGCGCATATACCTCATATCGAAACGCATAAACTTTGTCATCCTGAGCGGAGCGGATGCTTCACGAAGTGAAGCACCGGCGGAGTCGAAGGACCCTGTGTTTCCGATGACTGAGGCGTTGTATCCTTTCGCCAAGCACATTCTCGCAGTTACAGGTAGGGATATTCCATGAACAAGCCGGTCGAGTGCGTTCGATGTCACGTGCCCATGGAGTTCGGCTTCGTGCTGGATGGCAGACATGATGGATTCGCCCAGCAAACATGGTCTCCGGGCGAACCCGAGCCGAGCTTCTGGATGGGTCTCAAGTTGAAGAAAGATCAACTCCTCCCAGTTACAACCCTGCGTTGTCCGGTTTGTGGATACCTCGAATCGTATGCGATCCGAGAGGACCCTTCTGGATCGTAACGGGTCGGACGTGGAAAACAGTGTTTTCGCAGACTCCTCATCGCCCTCGAAACGCACAGCCATCCACATCTTTCCTCCGGCGTCTTTGGGTTAGACTAGCCACAGGCCCATGTCCCAATTCGTCCACCTGCATCTGCACACCGACTATTCCCTGCTCGATGGCGCTTGTGACGTCGAAAAGCTCTGCGAACATGTAAGCAACCTGGGCATGCCGGCCGTGGCCATGACCGACCACGGCAACATTTTTGGCACCGTCCACTTCGTGAATGCGGCGTACAAGCACGGGGTAAAACCGATCGTCGGATGCGAGCTCTACGTCTGCAAAAAGGACGACCACCGCGCTGCGCCCGAAGGCGACACCTACAACCACCTGCTGGTGCTGGCCGAAAACGAAGAGGGATACCGCAACCTGGTCAAGATCACGTCTGAGGCCTCGCTGCACGGCTTCTACTACAAGCCGCGCGTGAGCAAGAAATTTCTCGCGGAGCACTCCCGTGGTCTGATCGGACTCTCCGGATGCCTCAAGGGTGAAGTCGCCGAGCGCCTGATAGAGAACAATTACGAGGCCGCGCGCGCGGCCGCGGGCACTTTCGCCGACATCTTCGGCAAAGAGAATTTCTACCTTGAAATTCAGGATCAGGGCCTGGAGATGGAACATCGCATCCATCCCGGCCTCTTCAAGCTGGAACAGGATCTCGGCCTGCCGCTCGTCGCTACCAACGACAGTCATTATCTCTGCGAAGACGACGCCCACGCCCAGGACGTGATGGTCTGCATTCAAACCGGCAAGTCAATCCGCGACACCGGACGCATGAAGTTCGAAGGCTCACAGTTCTTCGTGAAGAATTCGGACGAAATGTATCGCGTCTTCAAGGACTCGCCCGACGTCCTCACGCGCACGCTCGACATCGCGGAACGCTGCAGCCTGCGGTTGGAAAAAGTCGCGAATCCCTTCCCGCAGTTCGAAGTTCCGTCCGGATACACGATCGACAGCTACTTCGTGTACGTGACGCGCGAAGGCTTCGCCCGGCGTCTGGAGACGCTGCGTCCGCTGCACGAGCAAGGAAAGCTGAAGCATTCAATCGCCGACTACGAGCAGCGCCTGGAGCGCGAACTAGGCATTATCCAGCAGATGAAGTTTCCCGGATACTTCCTCATCGTCTGGGATTTCATCCGCTACGCCAAAGAACGCGGCATTCCCGTTGGTCCAGGCCGAGGTTCGGCCGCCGGATCGCTGGTCTCCTATGCGCTCGGCATCACCGACATCGATCCGCTGCAGCACGAATTGCTCTTCGAGCGCTTCTTGAATCCTGAGCGTGTGTCGATGCCTGACATCGACATCGATTTCTGCATGAACCGCCGCGGAGAAGTCATCAACTACGTCACGGAAAAGTACGGCCGCGACAACGTCGCCCAGATCATCACCTTCGGCACCATGGCCGCCAAGGCCGCGATCAAAGATGTGGGGCGCGCCATGGACATCCCCTACGCCGACGTCGATCGCATCGCCAAGATGGTCCCCACCCAGCTGAATATTACGCTGGAGCAGGCCATCGAAGAATCCCCGCAGCTGCGCGAGGCGATCGAAAAAGATGGACAGATTCGCGAGCTGTTTCAAACCGCGAAGAAGCTGGAAGGGCTGGTGCGCAACTCCGGGGTGCACGCCGCCGGGGTCGTGATCTCCCCGCGCCCGCTCACCGACCTCGTCCCCCTGCATCGCACCAAGAACGACGAAATCGTCACCGCCTTCGACATGGTCGCCATCGAAAAAATGGGCCTGTTGAAGATGGATTTCCTCGGCCTTACCACACTGACGATTCTGACTGACGCGATGAAGCTGATCGAGCAGACGCGCGGTACGCCGCTGACGCTCGAGCAGATTCCACTGCAGGACGTCGAGACGTACGAGAAGGTATTCCATAAAGGACTCACCTCGGGCGTGTTCCAGTTTGAATCCCACGGCATGCGCGACGTGCTGCGCAAGTATCAACCGAATTCGATCGAGGACCTCACGGCTCTCAATGCGCTCTATCGCCCCGGACCGATCCAGGGCGGGATGATCGACGACTTTGTCGACCGCAAGCACGGGCGCAAGAAGGTCGAGTACGAACTGCCCGAACTGCAGGAAATCCTGCAAGAGACGCTGGGCGTGATCGTGTATCAGGAGCAGGTCATGCAGATTGCCAACCGCCTGGCTGGATACTCGCTGGGTGAGGCCGACCTGCTCCGTCGCGCCATGGGCAAGAAGAAGCCCGAGGAAATGGCGCAGCAGCGCGAGCGCTTTATCGAAGGCGCCGCACAAAGAAAGTATCCTCCGAAGAAGATCGAAAAGATTTTCGACCTGATGGCGCAGTTCGCCGGATACGGCTTCAACAAATCGCACTCTGCGGCCTACGCACTGCTTGCCTATCACACGGCGTATCTGAAGACGCATTATCCGGTCGAGTTCATGGCGGCTTTGCTGACGTCGGTAACGGGCTCGACCGACGATGTGGTCAAGTACATCAACGAGTGCCGCGAGATGGGAATTGCGGTCGAAGCGCCAGATATCAACGTCTCTGACGCCAACTTCACGCCGCATGGCGAAAACATCCGCTTCGGTTTAGCGGCGGTAAAGAACGTCGGCGGCAACGCGATCGAATCGATCGTCGCCGCGCGAAAAAAGCTCGGTCAGTTCAAATCGACCTTCGAGTTCTGCGAGAACGTCGACCTGCGCCTGCTCAATAAGCGCGTACTCGAGTCGCTGATCAAAAGCGGTGCCATGGACTCGCTCGGCCGCCGCGCCCAGCTCATGGCTGTTCTCGATAAGGCAATGGAGCAGGCGCAGAAAGCCCAGCGCGACGCCGAATCCGGCCAGCACGGCCTGTTTGGCGTGTTCCAGCAGGAAGAGTCCGCCGCGCAGAACGACAAACTGCCCAACGTCCCCGACTGGGACGAGCACACGCGTCTCTCCGCCGAAAAAGAAATCCTGGGATTTTTTATCACCGGGCACCCGCTGGAGAAATACAAGGACAAGCTTCAGGACCTGCAAGCGCTCAATGTGGAAGAACTCGCAGCGATGACGAAGTCCACCGGCAAGGACGAGACTATTGTCACTGCTGGGATCATCAGCAACGTGCGCGTGCTCAAGTCCAAGAAGGGTGACTTCTACGCGCAGGCCAACCTTGAAGACATGTCGGGATCGATTGACATGATTGTCTTCCCCGAGGCGTATAAGCGCATTGGCGAGAAGGTGAAACTCGAAGTTCCCGTGCTCGTGAAGGCGGGCATTCGCATCGAAGAGGGCGCCAACCCCAAGATTACCGCAGCCGATATCATGCCTCTCGAGGACGCCAAGGTTCCCCTGCCCCGCGCCATTCGTGTCCGCATTCCGCTAGAAACCTCTGCCGAGGCCACCATCGACAGCCTGCACACTCTGTTTCTGGAGCGTAAAGGCGAGGCCAAAGTGTTATTTGACGTGGAACGCCAGGGTGATTTCATGGTGGTGATGGAGGCGGAAGGCTATAATGTCGTTCCAGACCGCAATTTCATCGCCCGGGTCGAACAATTGTGCGGGCGGGGCAGCGTCCGCATTATCAGCTAAGGCCGTCGGCGCGAAGACGGCTTTGAAAGAGCGCGGCTCCAGCCGCGCCGCTGAGGTCTGAAAGTAGACGCGCCTTTAGTCGCTGATTCGCCGACCATGGCAGCCACGGAAAAAGCACAGCAGGAACTGGAACAGATCGAGCGCCAAGTCGCCGAGATGGAAGCCGGCGAAACTGACGATGCAACCCGCCGCCAGATTGCCAAATTGCAGGAACGCATTGACACCCTTCGCCACGAAATGAACGCGCCTCCCACAGCCTGGCAAAAGACAGAACTGGCGCGGCATCCGCAGCGCCCGCAGTCGCTCGACTATATCGAGCGTGTGTTCACCGATTTCAGCGAGATTCACGGCGACCGCGGCTTTGGGGATGATGCCGCCATTGTCTGCGGCATGGCCCGGTTTCACGGCGAAGAAGTGCTCGTCGTCGGCACGCAAAAGGGCCGCGACATGAAGCAGCGCGTCTTCCGCAACTTCGGCACACCACACCCGGAGGGCTACCGCAAGGCCATCCGCATCATGCAGGTTGCCGAGAAGTTCCGCCGCCCCATCTTCACGCTGGTCGACACCGACGGCGCCTATCCGGGTATCAACGCCGAAGAGCGCGGACAAGCCGAAGCCATCGCCTATAACCTGCGGGAGATGGCGCGACTGGAAGTACCGATCATCGCCACCATCATAGGCGTGGGAGGCAGCGGCGGCGCCTTGGCCATCGCGGTCGCCGACCGCGTGCTCATGATGGAAAACTCCATCTATTCGGTGATCTCGCCGGAAGGCTGTGCCGCCATCATGTGGCGTGATGCCGGCAAGAAAGAACTGGCTGCCGAGGCCATGCGTATCACTGCGACCGATCTGAGCGAACTGGGCTGCATCGACGACATTGTTCCCGAGCCGGAGGGGGGAGCGCATCGCGATCACGAGGCTGCCGCCAACCTGCTCGATGCCAGCCTGCAGAAGCACTTCGCCGAGCTGAAGAAGATTCCCCCGTCCGAATTGGTCGCATCACGATATAATAAATTCCGCAATATCGCCCAATTCTTCAAGACCGAGTCGTGAGCTTATAGGCGCGCTTCCCTCAGCGTCCTCGGCTAGCCGTTCTCTGCGGACTTGGCGGTCAAAATCTTAAACCGTCGAGAACGCCGAGTCGCAGAGCACGCAGCGGAAGCGTGGCCTGCAAAGCACCACGTGAGCCACTAGGGATGGGCGATCGACGCGACTGAGCTGCCAATACCGCCGTATAATTGAGAGGGTTTCCTCGCGCAATCCACAGAACAGGGCGACAGTGTTCGACCCTTTGACTAAAGGAAGGTGTTGGGATGGCAACTACGGATGTCGTGCCCCGGGAATCCGCCGGAGGCATGAGCAAGCAGCGCATCGTCAACGACATGAGCATTCAGGTCGCGACGGTGAACGGCTCGGGGTCGCAAAGTTCAAATACAGTTCTGCTGCGCAGCATTTTTCAGATGGGCGTCCCCGTCTCCGGCAAGAATATGTTCCCTTCGAACATCGCCGGACTGCCCACCTGGTACACCATTCGCACCAACAAGCATGGCTACATCGGCCGCAAGAAGGAAATCGATTTCTTGGTCGCGATGAACCCGGAAACGGCCACCGAAGACGTCATGTCGCTGGCGCCGGGCGCATCGGTCCTGTATGACGAGCCTCTTGCGCTGCACAAGCTGCGCAACGATCTGATCTTCTACTCGGTTCCCTACGACAAGATCGTCGCCCAGGTTTGCCCCGAAGCCAAGCTACGCAAGCTGGTCAAGAACATGGTGTACGTCGGCGTCGTGTCTAGCCTGCTGACGATCGACATGGGCGAGGTGGAGAAGGCTATCCGCAAGCAGTTCGCGAAGAAAGTCAAAGCCGCCAATCTGAACCTGGCGGCGGCGCAGGCCGGCTTCGAATACGCCAAGACGAACCTGGAAAAGCGCGGCGTGTTCTACATCGAGCGCATGGACAAGACCGCCGGCAAGATCATTATTGACGGCAACTCCGCCGCCGCGCTCGGCTGCATGTTCGCCGGATGCACGGTCGTCACCTGGTATCCGATCACGCCGTCGTCGTCGCTCGTCGAAACGATGATTGAGTACATGAAGGAATACCGCATCGGCCCAGATGGCAAAGCGACGTTTGCCATCGTTCAAGCCGAAGATGAACTGGCCGCAATTGGCATGGTCATCGGCGCAGGTTGGGCGGGCGCGCGCAGTATGACGGCCACTGCCGGACCGGGTATCTCGCTAATGTCGGAGTTCGCCGGATTGGCCTATTACGTTGAAGTCCCGGGTGTCATCTGGGACATCCAGCGTGTCGGGCCCTCAACCGGGCTTCCGACCCGTACTTCGCAGGGCGACATTCTTTCGACCGCCGTCCTCTCGCACGGAGATACAAAGCACATCATGCTGATTCCCTGCTCGGTCGAGGAATGCTTCACTATGGCGACGGATGCCTTCAATCTGGCCGAACAATTCCAGACGCTCGTCTTCGTCATGTCTGACCTCGATCTCGGGATGAACAACTGGATGTCCGACCCATTCCCCTATCCCACGACGCTGATCAAGCGCGGCAAGGTGCTCAGTAAGGAAGACCTCGACCGTCTGGGTGGGTTCGCCCGCTACAAAGATGTCGACGGCGACGGTATCGGCTACCGCACCTTGCCCGGCACGCAACATCCGGCGGCGGCCTACTTCGCTCGTGGCAGCGGCCATAACGAAAAGGCGCAGTACAGCGAGCGCGCTGACGACTTCGAGAACAACATGGAGCGTCTGAATCGAAAGTTCGAGACCGCGCGCTCGTTTGTTCCCCGCCCCGAGATCACCCGCGGCAACAACGCGAAGATCGGCATCATCGGCTACGGAACCTCGCACTGGGGAATCACGGAGAGCCGCGATCAACTTCGCGCCGAGTACGGCATCGAAACCGATTATCTCCGGCTCCGCGCCTATCCGTTCACGCGCGAGGTGCATGAATTCGTCGAGCAGCACGAGCACGTCTACGTGGTGGAGCAAAACCGCGACGCGCAGATGCTCAGCCTGCTGAAGCTCGATGTAAAGCCCGAACTCACGCCTCGCCTGCGCAGCATCGCCCACATCACCGGACTGCCGCTCGATGCGCGGTCTATCACCGACGAACTGACCAGCATGGAGGGCAAGTAGATGGGAACCACGACTGTTGAGCCCGGCGCGGCCAGACCCGGACCAAAGACCAATCGCATCGGCCTCACCGTCATCGACTACAAAGGCGGGAAGACAACTCTGTGCGCCGGTTGCGGCCACAACGCGATTTCCGAGCGCATCATCGAAGCCATGTTCGAGATGGGTGTCGAGCCCGAGTTCGTGATCAAGCCGAGCGGCATCGGTTGCTCGTCGAAAACGCCAGCATATTTCATGAGCCGTTCGCACAGCTTTAACGCCGTGCATGGCCGCATGGCCTCAGTGGCCACCGGCGCCCTGCTTGCCAACCGCAAGCTGATCTGCATTGGCGTCAGCGGCGACGGCGACACTGCGTCGATCGGCGTCGGCCAGTTCGTACACCTCATGCGCCGCAATCTTCCGATCATCTACGTCATCGAAGACAACGGCGTTTATGGTCTCACCAAAGGCCAGTTCTCCGCTACAGCCGATCTCGGCTCGAAGCTGAAGACCGGCGTGGTCAATGACCTTCCTCCGATCGACACCTGTGCGCTCGCAATCCAGCTGGGCGCCACGCTCGTCGGACGCTCGTTCTCCGGTGATAAGCGCCAGCTCAGCGCAATGCTGAAGGCCGCGATTGCTCACAAGGGCACGGTCATGCTCGACGTGGTCTCGCCCTGCGTCACCTTCAACGATCACGAGGGTTCGACCAAGTCCTACAAGTACGTGAAGGAGCACGAGGAGACGCTGCAGGAGGTTAGCTTCGTCCCGCACTTTGAGGACATTGACGTGGAATACGACCCGGGCTCAACGATCCAGGTCACGATGCATGACGGGTCGCGTCTGCATCTTCGCAAGCTGGAAGAGGATTACGATCCCACGAACAAGATCCGCGCCCTTACGCGTCTCACCGAAGCTCACGAGAAGGGCGAAGTGCTGACCGGTTTGTTCTACGTGAATCCCGAGGCTCCTAACTTCATTGACATGCTCAATGTCGTCGACCAGCCGTTGGCGACATTGCCCGACTCGATGACGCGCCCACCGAAAGAAGTGCTGGACGCTTGCATGGAAGAGCTGCGCTAGTCTTCTTCCAACAAAGAAGGGCCTCGAATATCGAGGCCCTTTCATTTTGTGATTACCGATTTGATTACGCTGTCTTCAACTCCGGCTCCCCGCTGTGTTCGGGGTTCTCGCCGGGCTCGGGGAAATCGGTATCCGCATCCTTGAGCATCGGATCCTGGTCGCGATGTCCGAGCTGTTGCTGCAAGCCAATATTCCCCGGAATCTGATGATTCTCCGTCTCGGTCGCGCCCTTCGCTGTATCCTGGTCAGCCTTGGTCTGTATCATGAGTCCACCTCTTGCAATGATTGGGGCGTATGGACGACCCGAAGAAGAGTCGCCCCTTAAAAGTAAGTCTATTCCTCGCAAGCCTCGAATAGAATAGTCTTTCGAAGGAAAGGTTGTCAGAGCCTATGAAACGGATTCTGTTGTTCCTAACAATTTGCTGCCTGTTCAGCGCTTTTGCGCTAGCGGATGTGAGTCATGCTTCGCTGCAGCCGGTGAAGCACCGGGATCGTCATCACCCCACCCGCCATCATGCTCATCCGGCGGGGAAGCATCACGCGCAGCACCGGCATCACCGCACGGTCTAGGCGCGACACAAGGGCGGCTATCGGCCCGAGCTGCTGACTCCCGCTTTGCGCAGCCGCTCCCGCGCTTGCAGCGCTTCAGGCGAGTGCGGGTAGCGCTGGATCAAATGCCGTAGTTCGCTCACGCCTTCGTCCTGCTTGCCCAGTTCGAGCAGCGCAAATCCCTTTTTCAACTGCGCTGAAGCAGCCTTGTTCCCGCTGGGAAAATTCTGCAGTACCTGGTCGTAGCTCTGTACCGCCTGTTGATAATTTCCCTGCTTGAACTGCAACTCGCCTAGATAGAAGTAGGAATTTCCCGCGAGATCGGTGTTGGGATAGAACTTGACGTAATCCGAGAATTCCTGCACGGCGAGATCGTACTTGCCGCCACTATAATCGCGCACCCCATTGTTGTAGAGCACGTCGGGCGGCGGCGCCGAGGCCAGTTGCTGCTGCTGTGCCTGTTGCGTCGCCTGCTGGGCGGCAAGGCTCTGCTGCGTCGCCTGCATGTCTTCCAGCTGTTTCGTCACCTTCGCCAGGCGCACCTTGATTTCGTCCATGGTGTCGTTCAGCGCCTGGATCTGGCCGGAGAGTTGGTCCGCCTTCGATCCTTCGTCTCCCTGCTGTTTCTGCAAGGTCGCCTGGAGATTGTTTAAAGCAGCCGCGACTTTGTTCACCGAGTCGGTATCTTTTTCGACAAGGTTTCTCATGATCCCCATGCGCTCGTCGAAGCCGCGCTGCATCGCCGTCATCTGCTCCTGCAGTTGCTGCACCTGCGTCTGTAACTGCACCATTTCCTTGTTGACGCCGTAGGCCGGAGCCACACTCACCCACAACATCAGGAACAACGCAACCAACGCCGAAATACGGTGTGTTTTCATAGCATGCTTCCCTGGGTACACATTTTCAGATGCTTTGATTGTCCCACAAGGCTGGGTGGATTCGACATCCGAAAGGACCGTGGGAACCGGAAGGTTCAACCGATGAAAGGAAGGGGCATCATCCTGAGCGTAGCCGCTCTTCAGGCGCAGCGAAGGATCTTACGCGTGGCGAAGTCAGCCCCGCACGAGATCCCTCCCCCGGCCGAACTGCGCCGGGGTTCGGGATGACGCCTCTGAGAGAATTCCAACATCAGTTATTCTACTTCTGATACACGAAATGCCCGCGGCGATTCTGCTGCCAGCAGGCCTCGTTGCTCTCGTTGCAGAACGGCTTCTCTTTGCCGTAGCTGATCGTCTTGATGCGGCTGGCGCTGACTCCACCCGCCACCAGGGCGTTCTTCACTGAACTGGCGCGCTGATCGCCCAGAGCCAGGTTGTAGTCGGTCGATCCCCGCTCGTCGCAGTGTCCTTCAATCGTCAGATTGATGTTGGCGTGTTGATTGAGGAACTGGATATCAGCCTGCACGGAACTCTGTTGGTCAGCGCGGATATCGGACTTGTCGTAATCGAAATAGACATCCCTGATGTTCTGACTGAACAAGTCTTCATCGGTGACCGTGGGCTGCGGCGGTGGTGGGGGTGGCGGAGGCGGCTGCGTCACCGTCAAACGGGTCGTAGCTTCCTGCGTTCCACCCGCACCCTTGGCGGTCAGGTGATAGGTCGTCGAATCGTTGGGGGAGACGCTTTGCGAGCCGTTCGGCTGCACCGCGCCAATCCCGTCAATCGACACGTCGGTGGCATTGCTGGTCTGCCAGGTCAAGGTCGCTGGCTGGCCGGCCTGAATGGATGTCGGAGCTACCGAGATGGAGGCCGTCGGAGCCGGTGGCGGTGGCGGAGGTGGTGGTGGCGGCGGAGCAACTTTCTTCTTGCACGCGCCGAGCATCAGGAGAGCGCTAAGAGCAAAGA
>Ga0209698_10001531_pt1 | contig 26651 bp, 16 predicted proteins | sample LitLauG_LLR_2012_FD_187203 | JGI IMG/M metagenome (GOLD analysis project Ga0209698, IMG submission 187203) | Freshwater sediment microbial communities from Pennsylvania, USA - Little Laurel Run_MetaG_LLR_2012 (SPAdes) (version 2) | ecosystem: Environmental > Aquatic > Freshwater > Creek >... | reverse complement strand
CCCCGGCATCTGGCATCCGGCATCTGGCATCCGGCATCGCGAGCGTAGCGAGCCCACGTTACCATATACCTCAGGGGTGACCTCTCGTGCGCCTTGCCGTCGTCCTAGCCTTCTCCTGCGCCGCCTTCGCCCAAGGCAACCAGATCCTGGTGGATCGCGTCGGTTCCACCGGATTCGTCCAGCTCGAGTCTCCCAGCTTCCAGAAACTGCCGCTCCAGGAGCAGACTCTGGCATACTGGCTGACCCAAGCCTCGATCGCCATCGACCCGATCAACTACGATCAGAACTCGATCTGGGGCCTCCGCCAGAAGCGCATCCTGGAAGAGATCCTGCGCCACCCCGCCGGCGTCAACCCGCAAGTGCTCCGCAAGATCACCGACTTCACCAAGCTCTTTTGGGCCAATCGCGGCAACCACCACGAGATGACCGCGCAGAAATTCCTGCCCGAGTTCTCTTTCGACGACCTCAAGACCGCCGCCACCACGGCCATGCGTAACGGCGGGTTCAAGGGCACTCCGTACCTCGTAAACATCGGCGATCCAGCCGCACTCGACCGCGAACTCGAAGCCCTCCGTCCGTCTTTATTCGACCCCGCGTTTCAGCCCATGATCACCGCCAAGAGCCCGCAGGCCAACCTCGACATTCTCCAGTCCAGCGCCAACAATTTCTACTACGGCCTGAGCATGGCGGACCTCAAGGATTATCACGACGCCCATCCGCTCAATTCGCGGCTCACCAAGAGCGACTCGGGCAAGCTGGTCGAGGAGGTTTACCGCGCCGGGACCCCCGACGGCAAGGTCAAACCCGGTATGTACGCCAAGTTCCTCGGCCGCGCCATCGAGTATCTCGAAAAGGCCCGCGCCTTTGCCGACCCGGGCCAGAAGGAAGCCCTCACCGAGCTCATCCGCTATTACCAGACCGGCGACCCCGCCGCCTGGATCCGCTTCGGCATCGCCTGGGTCCAGAACGACGCGCGCGTCGATTTCGCCAACGGCTTCATCGAGGTCTATCGCGACGCCCGCGCGGCCAAGGGCACTTCCCAAAGCTTCGTCACCATCACCGACGAAAAGCTGAATCAGGCCATGTTGAAGCTGGCCGCCAATGCGCAGTACTTCGAGGACCGCGCCCCGTGGCTGCCGCAGTACAAGAAGCAGGGCGTCAAGCCGCCGCTCGCCAAGGCCGTCGAGACCCTGATCGAAACCGGCGACTTCCACGTCTCCACCATCGGCGACAACCTTCCCAACGAAAACGAAATTCGCGAGAAGTACGGCAGCAAGAGCTTCATGCTTACCGGCAGCGCCCGAACGCTGCGACAGGCCACGGGCATGGCGCCCATCGAGGAATTCGCCGCGTCGCCCGAAGAGATCGCCCTCGCCAGGAAGTACGGTGAGGAAGCCGCGGACATGGGGACGGCGCTCCACGAAGTCATCGGGCACGGCTCCGGTAAGCTCAGCCCGCGCCTGCAAGGCGGCGCGGAGGCGTACCTGAAGGAGTATTTTTCCACGCTGGAAGAGGCCCGCGCCGATCTCATGGCGCTCTGGAACATCTTCGACCCCAAACTGCAGCAGCTCGGGCTCGTTTCCAGCCCTGAAGTCGGCAAGGCGATGTACTACAACTCGGTGCGCACCGCGCTCATGCAGTTGATTCGGATCCCGCGCGGCGACACCATCGAGGAGGACCACCAGCGCAACCGCCAGTTGATCGTCCACTACCTCATGGACAAAACCGGCGCCATCCAAAAGGTGGAGCGCAACGGCAAGACTTACTTGCTTCTGAAGGATTTCGACAAGATGAAGCAGGGCGTGGGCCAACTGCTCGCCGAGCTGATGCGCATCAAAGCCGAGGGCGATTATGCCGCCATCAAGTCGCTGGTAGACCAATATGGCGTGCATTTCGACCCCAAGCTGCGCGACCAGGTGGTGGCCCGCTATCAAAGGCTCAACGTGCCGTCCTACTGGGCCGGCATCAATTCCGACCTTACACCCACGCTCGACTCCGCCGGCCATGTTACCGCCGTCGGCATCGCCTACCCCCGGGACTTCGTCAAGCAGCAATTGGGCTACGCGGCCATGTACGGGGTACAATAACAGGCACTCTCATGGCTGCCCGGCTCAATCCAGCCCCGTGGCGACCGCCGGAAGTCGTCGACCTGCGCCGCCTGTCCGCCGGCGATCTGGAGCCTCTGCTCCAGGAAGAGACCGCCACGTGGCGCGAGGAACTCGAATGGGATTTCGATAAGTCCGCCGACCTGGTGCGCCGCTTCGTCGATATGCGCGCCCTCAATGGTAGCGCCCTGATCGAGGACGACGCTGTCGCCGGCTACGTCTACTACGTTCTGGAGGAGAACAAGGGGCTGATTGGCGACCTGTACGTGCGCCGCGGCCTGCGTACCCCGCAGCGCGAGGAGTTGCTCCTCAAGGCCGCCCTGCAGCCCATCGTCGCCACGCCTGCCATCGATCGCGTGGAGTCGCAGTTGATGATGCTCGGCCGCTCGCCCGAGCGGCAGATGCCCTACGCCGCCTGCCTGAGCGTCTACGAGCGCAACTTCATGCGGCTTGACTTGAAGCGGGCTCCGCTAGCCAAGAGCCACGTGCGTAGGCCCATGTACGTGGAGAAATGGTCCGAGCACTACCAGGACAAGGCCGCCGAGGTGATTTCCTCCGCCTACGCCGGCCACATCGACGGCCGCATTAACGACCAATACCGCAGCCCCCTGGGGGCGCGGCGTTTCCTCTACAACATCGTGCAGTATCCCGGTTGCGGCGCATTCTACCGGCTCGCCTCCTTCGCGGCGTTTGAGGCGCTGAGCGGCCATCTGTGCGGCATTTCGCTCGCCAGCCTGGTGGCTCCCAACTGCGGCCATATTACGCAAATCTGCGTTTTGCCCTCGGTGCGCGGAACCGGCATCGGCTACGAGTTGTTGCGTCAGTCGCTGACCGCCCTGAGGGATGCCGGTTGCCTCTCCGCCAGCCTCACCGTAACGGCCGCGAACGAAGACGCCGTGGTGTTATACGAGCGGGTGGGCTTCCGCACCGTCCGCCGTTTTTCCGCGTTTGTCTGGGAAGGCTTCTAGCCGCAGCGCCGCGAGCCGTCAGCCTCCGGCCCCTCGCCTCTGTGCTCTGGCATCCGCCTGCACATGCAGCAGTCTCATCATCGCCGGGGAGGAAGGCGCATGCTCCTCCACGTAGTCCACGCCATCTGCCGTCAAACTGCAATCGCCGCTGTCGCTCGTCTCCAGATACTTCTTTTGCCGCAAGTACCAAAGAGTGAATTCCAGGTGCTCGCGCGGGATCCCCATCGTCTCCTCGAGTTCCAATAGCGTAACCTGGGGATGCTCCGTGTCCCGCCGGCGCTGCCCATACAGCAGACAACACACGCCCAGCCGCCGGTTGGCTTCGCCTTCCTGGTCGTCCACGAATGCTTTCGACTGAAACACCGGCAGCGGCCGGTGCCCTTCCTCCCCCCGCATCGCATCGTACCGGCGGCGGCCCTCGGGGCTGCTCAGAATCTGGTAGGCTTCCGATAGCAAACGGAACTTCTCCTGATCCGCGCTCTCCGGATTCTCCGGATGGTAGCGCGCTGCCATGATCCGGTACACCCGCCGAATCGTCTCCATATCCGCATTCGGACTCAGTTGCATCACCTCGTAATAGTCGATGTCCGGCTGCCGCGGCTGCAGGGTCTCCCTGGCGGCGCTCGAAAACTCCAGGCCGATCCGAAACTGCCCCTCTTCGGGTATGCAGTACCGGATCACACCTTCCAGCGGAAAGCCGGGTTGCGCGGCGTCGAGAAAAATGCGCATCCCCGGCTCGATGCGCACCGGGCTCCGCAACCGCATTCCCGCTTCGGAAACGTCGCGCGCCTGCGGACGGCACGAGCCCGCTGCGCCGTCGCCGGTATCCCAAAAAACTGCCACCTCGAAATCCACTTCCTCTCGAAAGTGCTGCCGTTCGATGTCCATCGATTGCTTATGCCGCCTCCAGCATCCCCGATTCCTGCCCCTTTCGGAATCCCCTCTATTAACCCTGCGGGTACGCTAACGTTGCTTCGCGGAAACAGGCCGCCTGGCAGCCGCCGCCTTTGACCGCTTCCGCTTCGCCTTCGATGGCTCTGGCTGCGCGGCCTCGGCGTTTGTGTTTTGCGCCATGTCGAGGCCAAACATATCGCCGAGGTCTTCGCCGCCCAGGACCTTCGCCCCGGCCGATCCTGGCTTGGCCAGCGGAATCGACTTGCCGGCCTTCAAGATCAACTCCCGTTCGTCCACTCCGCGCAGCCGGAACAGCAACTCGGGCTGATGGTCGAAGCGGGCGCCGATCCCATAGAGCACCGCCGCCACATGCTTGCACATGTCCGCCCAGTCCGGGCAACTGCACGAAAGCTCGATCTCGGCCGGCGATGGGAACAGGCCCTGGTTCTGCCGGCATATCCGTTCCATCACTCCCTTGGAAAGCCGCCCCTGCAGCAGTTCCACCAGCGAATCGATCGCGCCTCCGCAATCGTCGCAAATCGATGTCCACCGCGCCTTCGGAACCGGTGCCACTTTGAGCGCAACCTCGTACAAATCCGACCCGCTGACCATGGCTCGGATCTCGCCGGCCGTAATCTGCAGATCCACCACCGAACCGTTTCTCACATAAGTCCGGCCGCGCGGCAGCCGATTGGCAAAGTCGCTGTAGCGCTCCAGATTCTCGCACCAGGCCTTGCCCCAGAAAGTCTTGGCGATGGCGCGGCCTTCGACGCGCACGGGCGAGACGCTCTGCCCTTTCTTCCGGAGCTTCTCCACCTCCCGCAGCGCCTTGCGCCGCCGTTCTGCCACGGACACATACGGCCTCCATCCCCAACCACCGTAGTACGCCACGTTCATGTTTCCTTGAGCGCTTTGTGAATATCAAGCGCCACCAGCTTGAGCAATTCGTCGTCTTTCAATTCGGTCAACAGCAAATCGGCCCCCCCTTCCAGCAATTCCTCCGACAGGTGGCGCTTGGACTCGATGAGCTCATCGATTTTCTCTTCCACAGTACCGCGGCAGACGAATTTATGCACCAGCACGTTCTTGGTCTGCCCTATGCGGAAGGCGCGGTCGGTGGCCTGGTTCTCCACCGCCGGATTCCACCACCGGTCGAAATGCACGACATGCGCCGCCGCCGTCAGGTTCAGGCCCGAGCCGCCCGCCTTCAGGGAAAGCACGAAGAACCCGACGGATTCGTCTTCCTGAAAACGGCGCACCAGATCCTTCCGTTTCTTCACCTCGGTCTCGCCGTGAAGCACCAGGCCCGGCCGCTCGAACACCGCGCCGAGAAAGCCGGCCAGCGGCCCGGTCACTTCTCGGAATTGGGTGAAGACCAGCATCTTCTCCTGCCGGGCCGAAACCACTTCGGCAATGTCCCGCAGCCGCGCCCACTTGCCGCTGTCGCCTTCGCTCCAGGCGCCGTCTCCCAACCACTGCGACGGATGGTTGCAAATCTGTTTGAAACGCATCAGGAACGACAACACCAACCCCTTGCGCCGTATTCCCGTGGCGTCCGCGAGCTGTTCGCTCAGCTCGTTCACCGCCTGCTCGTAGAGCGCGGCCTGGCGCTTGGTGAGTGGGCAGAAGGCCTTGATTTCGGTCTTGTCGGGCAAGTCCGCGATCACCCTCTTGTCCGTCTTCAGGCGCCTCAATATGTAAGGCCGCACCAATTCGCGCAGCGGACCGTACGACCCGTGCGGGCGGCTGGCCAGGCTCTTGGCGAACCCGGTGAACTGCTTCGACGTTCCCAGCAGCCCCGGATTCACGAAGTCGAAAATCGACCACAAATCCCCCAGCCGGTTCTCCACCGGCGTGCCGGTGAGCGCCACGCGCGCGCCCGCCTTCAGCGTCTTCACCGCCTGCGTTTGTTTGGCGCCCGGGTTCTTGATCGCCTGCGCTTCGTCCAGCACCACCAGGCTCCACGGGACTTCCGCGATCCACGGCGCGCGCAGCAGCGAGCCGTACGTAGTGATCACCAGGTCGATCTCCGCCAGCCGCTCCGGCGCCAGCGCTCTGAGCTCCGCCGCCGGCATCGCCGAAGGATGTGCGATCAGCGGCTGCAACCCCGGTGCGAAACGTTCCATCTCCGCCGCCCAGTTGGCCAGCAGCGAAGCCGGCGCCACCAGCAGGCTCGGCTTCCGTTTGCCATCCGCCTGGCGCTTCAGAACCAGCAGCAGTGACAGCACCTGAATGGTCTTGCCGAGTCCCATGTCGTCGGCCAGGCACGCTCCCAGGCCGAGTTGGGCCAGCAGATAGAGCCAGCGCACTCCCACTTGCTGGTAAGGCCGCAGCGTGCCGTTCAGAGCATCGCCGGGATCCACTTGCGCCAACCCCTCCGGGCTGCGCAGCCCCTTCAAGGTGTCTGCCAGCCAGGGGCCGGCCACCACATCCGCCCAGTCGGCGTCGCCCGGCGCCCCTTCCTCGCCGCCAGCCACGTCCGCACCAGCCAGCAGCCGCATCGCTTCGCCGAAGGCCAGACCGTTCTCGCCGGCCGTGCGCTCGATCGCCTGGAAGCGTTCGATCATGCGGCTCAGGTGCTCCCGGTCCACCTCGATCCAGCGTCCGCGCACCAGCGCCAGTCCCTCCGATTGGGCCAGCAGATCGTTGATTTCGGCTGCCGTTAGCCGCTCGCCATCGAGTGTGACTTCCATCCGAAAATCGAGGAGCGCGTTTTGGCCCAGTCCCGACGGCGGCCTCCTTCCCACGGCGCCCGTCACGCGCGGACGCGGCGGCCGATTGCCCCGCCACGCCGCCGGCATGCGCACCACCACGCCCGCCGCTTCGAGCAGCGGGACGTCTCGCAAAAGCTGGAGTGCTTCGCCCGCCGTCCAGCGCAGAGGATGAAAGATCTCGCCCGCGTCGACCATGGCCTTGAGCCACGGGCATGTCTCCGACGCGCGCTGCACCGGCAGCAGCAGTGACAACAGCCGCTCCCTGTTGGCCGCGCCCGCATACTCGCCGAGCGCCTTTCCGAGTGGCAGATGTTGCGCCTTGGCCTGCGCCGAGAGCCGCGTCGTGTAGGTCGCCAGAAAAGCGAACGGCGAGTCGGTGTCCTTGCGATTCTCGGCCAGATTGAAGTGCACTCGGCCCACCAGGTTCCAAGCTGGATTCCGGCGCTTCAGGAAGGCCTGCACATCGCATTTGGATTCGGCCAGCTCCGTCCGAAACGCCGTGTCCAGTTCCTGCCACAAGGCGTCTAGGACTGCCGCTGTCAGATACTCCCCGCCCCTCATCGGCGGCGCAGCCAATGCCAGGTGCTCCAGCTCTTCGTCAGCGGGCGCCGTAACCCGCACCGTGTCTTGCGGTTCCTCGCCGCCTTGTTGGGTGCAGAGAGCAGTCACGTAGCGCCCGCCGAATTCGCGCCAGTAGGACGCGGCCGGGGGCAGCGCGCTGCCAGCTTCGTCCGCCCCCAGCAGCAGCAGTCCGTGGCCCGATCCCCGATCCAGGGCCCGCTGCAGGCGATCTCGCAACCCGGCGTCGAGCGGCGGCGCATCGCCATCGTGAGTCAAAGCGAGGTGGCCGTGAGGAGTCAGGCCGAGGGAGAGCGAGACGGGCTCCACTCCCTTAGATCCTGTTGCGGCGCGCGATCTGGCCGAGAAACGTGGCGCTGGGTTTCGGCGTGCGCTGCTGCGTCTCGCGGTTCACCGCGACCAGTCCGAACTTCGGGCGATAGCCGAAGACCCACTCGAAGTTGTCCATGAGCGACCAATGGATGTAGCCGCGGACATCGATCTTGTCGCGCAGGCAGTTCCCGACCCCGGCGAGCGCGCGCTTGATGTACTCGACGCGGCGCGTGTCGTCCTCGGTGCCGATGCCGTTTTCGGTGACGTAGACGGGGACCTTCGTTTCGGCGGCGGCGTAGCGGATGGTCTGCTCGAGAGCTTCGGGCCAAAACTCGTAACCCATCTGGGTCAGTTCGACCCCGGGGGCGGGACCGAGATCCTTGTCCGGGCCTACCCGGCCGCGCGTATAGGTCTGGACGCCCACGTAATCGCTCTTTCGGGCGGCGGCGAGCCACGGAGCGTAGATTTCGGCGCGCTTCCTGTCGCGGCCGCTGTCGGGGCCTACAGCCTGGTCATCCGACATCGCGATGTTGACGCCCACGGGATACTTGCCAGGGCCGGACTTCATGGCGGCCATGGCCCTGTGATGGGCGGCAATCATCGTGTCGCGCTGCTTCGGGCCGTCGCCGAACAGGAAGAGACTGAAGCGGCTGGAGCCGCCCACGCGCATGGCTTCGCGCATCATGCCCTGCATGTTCTCGATCGGCAACGCACCCCCGAGGTTCATCCAGCGAATGAGGAACGGGACGTTGGGTTCGTTGAAGGTGGTGCCGATGCCGATCATGTCCCCGAGATGCTTCGCGGCGCGTTCGGCGTACCGCACGAACAGATCGGTGGAGGCATCGTTCTCCCACCCGCCCTGTGCGGCGAACCAGCGTGGCGCGGTGAAGTGATGGAAGGTCACCATGGGGGTGAGCTTGTGCTCGTGGCAGGCGGCCAGCATGCGCCGATAGTGGTCCAATTCGGCGGTGGAAAAGAGGCCGGGCTCGGGTTCGATGCGCGCCCATTCGATCGAAAAGCGATACGTGTTGAAGCCAAGGTCCGCGACCAGCTTGATGTCGTCGGCGTAGCGATGATAGTGGTCGCAGGCATCGTTGGAGGCTTCGGCGTAGATGGTGGGCTTCACGTGTTCGACTACCCAGCTGTCGCTGTTGATGTTGTTGCCTTCCACCTGGTGGGCGGCAGTGGCTACGCCCCAGAGGAAACCTTTCGGGAAGGCATTGGTCGCGGCCGGAGCAGCGCTGGCAGCCAGGCTGGTCGCGGTTGCCGTAAGTACCTGCCGGCGAGTGAGACGATTCATGGCGCTACTGATAATCTACCTTAACTGGCCGTATAGGGCGGTCCCCTGGTCCTGGGCCTCTGTCGCTTCAACGGCGTATTCGTTGCCACGTGCCTCGTCCTGCCGGGCTGTGTTTCCCAGGGCCGCACGCGCAGGAGTTAAACGAGAATAGCCGAAACGGACCTCTTGCCCCCGCGGATGCGCTGCGATGTATAATCGGGTCCGATAGCTTTCCGTAATCGCTTTCAATACGGATTCCTGCCTCTCTACGGCTGAACTGAGGGATTGTGGGGGAATATGTCGAACAGGAACTCGAGACGTTTTGTCGCGGCTGGTAGCCTGCTCCTGGCTTTCGTGATGCTGGGGCACACACCTTCACTGCATGGGCAGGCAGTTTCCATCGCTTCGGTGACGGGCCGTGTCATGGACGAACAGGGCGCAATAGTGACCGGCGCCCAGATCCGGATGACCGCAGTCGATACCGGCGCGGTTTATAATGCCTCCACAAACACGGATGGCATTTACACCTTCCCCAGTCTGCCGATCGGCGCCTACACGCTTGAATCGACCGTAACCGGGTTTCAAACGTACGCTCAACGCGGCATCGTTCTGAGAGTAAACGACCACGCGCAGATCGACGTCACCATGAAAGTGGGTGCGGTGGCGGAGAGGGTTGAGGTAACCGCCAACGCCGGCCTTCTGCAGACGCAGCAGAACACGATTTCCCAGGTTATCGATCAACAGCGTATCGTCGACCTGCCGCTCAATGGCCGCGATCCGACACAGCTCATCACGATCTCCGGCGCGTCGGTCAATCACAGCGACGGCACCAACACTGGCAGCAAAAGCTTCTTCAGTTCACAATCCATCTCCATTGCGGGCAGCGCGGGCGACGCCACCAACTACCTGCTCGACGGCGGAGACAACAACGACAGTTTCACCAACGTCAATATGCCCTTCCCGTTTCCCGATGCGCTGGCGGAGTTTAGCGTGGAGACCAGCACGCTACCGGCCCGCAACGGCCTGCATCCGGGGGGCGTCGTGAATGCCGTCACCAAGTCCGGGTCGAATCGGTGGCACGGCGACCTTTTCGAGTTCATCCGCAACGGGGATGTAAACGCAATCAACTATTTTGCGCCCAAGCAAGACAGCCTGAAGAGGAACCAGTTTGGCGGCACCTTCGGCGGCAGGATCATCCGCGACAGGCTATTCTTCTTCGGCGGCTATCAGAGGTCCGATATTCGCCAGGACCCATCCTCGAGTACCGCTTTCGTTCCCACCGCCGCGGCACTCGCAGGAGACTTTAGCGCGCTTGACGGCGCTGGTTGCCAGGCTAAGGGCGTCGCTCGCGTGGTTAACGATCCGACCACCGGCCTCCCGTTGCCAAACGGCCAGATCAGCCCAACCCGCTTTGATCCCGTGTCGGTCGCCCTCGCCAAGTACTTGCCTCAAACCTCGAACCCCTGCGGCAAAGTCTCCTATGGTATCCCGATACAATCCGATGAAAGCCAGTTCGTAGGGCGCGTCGACTGGATCATCAATACCAAACACTCCCTCTACGGGCGTTATTTTGTGGATGTCTACACTCTCAAGGCGTTCTTTGACCCTCACGACATCCTGGTCACTTCGGTCTCGGGAAACGTCGAACGCGCCCAGACCTTCGTTCTCGGCGATACCTACACAATCAGTCCCACCACGGTGAATTCCTTTCATGCCACGTTCGGACGCAGGACCGACGACCGCGGCCCAAACACCAGCGGAGTGAATATGGCGGCACTGGGAGCGGCAAACCTCTACCAAGGCACGCCGGATTTCCTGCAGGTGGCTGTCAACAATGGCGGATTTGCCGTGGGGTGCGGCACGTGTGCGCTCGGGAAGTTTCCGGTCACCAGCTTCCAATATGCCGACGATGTGGATATTCTGCGCGGCAAGCACCAGATTGCCTTTGGCGTGGATTATCTCAGAACCCGCGAGATCCAGGAGAATCACTATAACGATGACGGAGCCTACACGTTTTCGGGCCAGTATAGTAACGATCCGCTTCTGGACTTCCTGACCGGTAAAATGAGCGGCTTCAATCAGAGCGGCCAGCAACTCAATGATTTGCGCCAGAACGTAGTCGGGCTTTATGCGCAGGACACCTATCACGTCAACCGCAGACTGGTCGCCAATCTCGGCCTGCGCTGGGAGCCCTTTCTGCCCGAATTCGATCACTATGACAGGGGTAGCACGTTTTCCCGGCCGGCTTTCGACGCCGGCCAAGTCAGTCAGGTCTATGCGAATGCACCTGCCGGATCTCTCTTTGCCGGTGACCCTGGGGTCACACATTCCTTTACGGATCGAAGGCTCGCCAACTTCTCCCCGCGCCTTGGCATCGTATACGATCCGACCGGCAGTGGGAAGACCACCCTCCGCGTTGGCGGAGCCTTCCTCTACGACTCGGTGGGAGTCTTCATTCCGTACCGCATGGTAGCTCAAAATCCGCCCTACGGCCCTCAAGTTACGCTCACCAGCGGCCCCTATCAGTTCAGCAACCCGTGGGGCAACGTCCCGGGAGGCAATCCGTTCCCGCTCCCCACGCCGAGCAAGAACGTCGCCTTCCCTCTGACCAACGCGGAGGTCTTTCTGCCGCCACATATCCATTCCCCTAGCGTGGGGCAGTGGAATTTTAGCGTCCAGCATCGCTTCACCGACAACTGGGTGTTCACTATCTCCTACCTTGGCAACAAGACCTCGCACCTTTGGATCGGCAATGAAATTAACCCGGCTGTATACATTCCTGGCACTTGCGGCAGCGCCGCCTGCTCCTCGACCGGCAACACCCAGGCCAGGCGCGTCCTGTCGCTGGCTAATCCAAAAGTTGGCCAGTACTATTCCACGATGATAGTGGCTGATGACGGTATCAGTGCGAATTACAACGGTCTGCTTACAGCCATTGAGCACCGCTTTGCGCATAACTACACGCTTCTCGCCAATTACACCTGGTCGAAATGCCTGGGTATTGCCCCGGTCAACTCTCTTGGTGGAGATGTGCTCCAAGACCCAAATAACGTAAGGGGCGACTACGGCCCTTGCACTTACGACGTGCCCTATCTCTTCAACACCAGCATCGTCTATGCAAGCCAGTTTGGGCATGGCGGCTTACTATCCCGCCTGCTGAGTAACTGGAATGTTGCGCCACTCGTGCGGTATCAGAGCGGATTACCGGCGAACCCCACCACGGGAAAAGACAACTCGCTTACAGGTAGTGGCCTTGACCGGCCCAATGTGGTAGCCGGCGCTCAAATGTACACTGGAGCGGATCATGGCCTGAAATACCAGTATGTGAACCCCAGCCTTTATACCGCGAACCCGATCGGCACATTCGGCAATGCGGCTCACCTCAGCCTGCGTGGCCCGGGATATTTCGATGTGGACCTGGCCCTTACGCGGGAGTTCCACCTGCGTGAGGCGCTGAGACTCCACATCCGCGGGGAAGCATTCAACGTCCTGAACCACCCGAATTTTGGGCTGCCGAACGGTAACATTTCATCCGCCACCTTCGGACAGATCACGACTGCTTTCGACCCGCGCATTCTGCAGGCGTCCATGAAACTGGTATTTTAACTGGCCAAAGTCTTCGCGCAATCGCCGGAGGGAAACTGAAATGGCTTCCGATTCGAGCAAACGAATTCCGCGACGTAATTTCATCCAACAGACCGGCCAGGTTAGCCTGCTTGGCTTGGTGCCCGAAAGGCTCTCGGGCGCATCGGGCCACATCGGCTTGATCGTGGATCCGGCGGACCCGGTGGCCTCCTCGCCACCCGTAATGTGGGCTGCCGAACAGTTGCGCCTGGCGGCTGCGGCCAAAGGCACCTCCGTAGGGTTTGTGAAAACGCTCGAAGAAACGGGCGATTTCAGTCTGCGGATTGTGGTGGCTGGGCTCCGGTCCGGGATGGCGCGGGCCTTCGTGAACGGCGCGGCCGTTTCATCCGCCCGTGAGGCCTTTCTACTGATGCCTGGAAGTTTATCCGGCAGGCCGGCTTTGCTCGTGTCCGCCTCGGATCCAACGGGTTTCGTGTACGGGCTTCTGGAACTGGCGGACCGGCTGCGTTTCAGCGCTGACCCAATGGCCGCCCTTGCTCTTGCCAGGCCACTTCAGGAGCAGCCTACCAACCAGGTGAGGAGCATCGCGCGCGCCTTTGTGAGCGACGTGGAGGATAAACCCTGGTTTTACGACCGGGCATTCTGGCGGGACTACCTAACCTGTCTGGCCACTCAACGGTTCAATCGCTTCGCCCTTACGTTCGGTCTGGGGTATGATTTCCCGCGGGGTGTTACCGGCGACTATCTCCATTTTCCTTATCCCTACTTACTCGACGTTCCTGGTTATCGCGTGCGGGCCGTCCCACTAAGCGATGCCGAGCGCGACCGCAATTTCGAGGCGCTCCGTTTCATCAGCGACGAGACTGCGCTACGCGGCCTCGATTTTCAACTGGCGCTCTGGACTCACGCTTATGAATGGACCGATAGTCCCCGCGCTCATCACCATATCGACGGCCTTACTCCGGAAACCCATGCTCCCTATTGCAGGGATGCCCTGGCACTGCTGCTTAAGCAATGCCCCGCGATTAAGGGAATTACTCTTCGGGTACATGGAGAAAGCGGTGTACCTGAGGGAAGCTATGATTTCTGGCGAACTGTGTTCCAAGGCATCGTCCGCACCGGGCGGCGCATCGAGATCGACATGCACGCCAAGGGCATCGACAGCAAGATGATGGACGTGGCGGTGGAAACCGGTATGCCTGTCAAGATCTCCGCTAAATACTGGGCGGAGCATATGGGTCTCGGTTACCATCAGGCCGACATCCGCGAACTGGAAAGACCGCGTCCCGAGGACAAAGATCAGGGCATCTTCGCCTTGAGCAACGGTTCCCGCCGCTTCTTGCGCTACGGATATGGCGACTTGTTCCAGGAGGGACGCCGCTACGATGTCCTGTTCCGGATCTGGGCTGGAACGCAGCGCCTCTTGCTGTGGGGCGACCCCGCGACCGCCGCGGCCTACGGCCATTCGGCCCATTTCTGCGGAGCCTCCGGTGTGGAGATCTGCGAGCCGCTGTTCTTCAAAGGCCGTCAAGGTTCGGGGTTGCCGGGTGGCCGTTGCGCCTACGCCGACGAGTCACTGAATCCACAGGGCGGCGATTTCAAGAAGTACGATTACACCTATCGAATCTGGGGACGCCTGCTCTACCATCCGGAAACGGATCCGGAAAACTGGAGGCGGTATCTGCGCACGGAGTTTGGTGGCGCCGCTGCTCCCGTCGAAAACGCTCTGAGCCGCGCCAGCCGGGTCCTGCCTCTGATCACCACGGCGCATCTTCCCTCGGCCTCGAATCTGGGATGTTGGATGGAGGTCTACACCAACATGCCGATCGTGGAGGGCGGCGCGCCTGTGCCTTATGGAGACACCGTGCAGCCGAAGCGGCTCGGCACGGTGAGTCCGTTGGATCCGGAACTGTTCTCTACCATCGAACAGCACGCCGCCGACCTCTTGAAAGGACAGCGGAGCGCCCGCTATTCGCCGGTGGAAGTGGCGCAGTGGTTGGAAGATTTGGCCGCCGTGGCGGACCGCGAACTGGGAACGGCTGTCAAGCGTGCCCCCTCCAGCAAAGCGCCCGAGTTTCGCCGGGTCGAAGAGGACGTGAGGATTCAAATCGGGCTGGCTCAATTTTTTGCCGCGCAACTACGTAGCGGCGTCCTGTTCGAGATCTACCGGCAAACCGGTGACGGGACGGCGCGGCAGCAGGCGCTCGCTTCTTACCGCCGCGCGCGAAGCGCCTGGGCCGCCATGGCAGAAAGGGCGCAACGGGTTTACCGGGCGGACATCACCTTCGGAGAAACACCGGTAAGGAGAGGACATTGGATCGATCGTTTGCCGGCGATCGACAGAGATCTGGCTGCTATGGAAGGCGCGCATTTCGAACCTTCGCAGGCCGCAGGCATAGATGCGGAGCTGATCGGGTCGGCCATACGCGCAGCCTCGGAGGAGTCCCGCCGGGCATCCGTGAAATGCGATCACGTGTCCCCCACAAGCTTCCATCCCGGGAATCCGGTTCCACTGGAGCTGAAGGCCGATGTCCCCCAGCCCGGTGGACCGGTAGCGAGTGCGCGCCTTCACTACCGGCGCGTGAACCAGGCGGAACGCTGGCAGGCTCTCGATATGGAGCGCGCCGGACTAGGGTTTAGAGCGGCCATCCCAGCCGATTACACCAAGTCTCCCTACCCGCTCGAATACTACTTCGAATTGCGTCGCGACGCTGCCACCGCCTGGCTGCATCCGGGCTTTGCAGCCGATCTCGCCAATCAACCGTACTTCTTGCTGATGGCGAAGCGTTAATTGTGCTGCGTCACGCGCCACGGCAAACGCGTTGCCCGGCTTATTCCCAACGCCACTTGGATTGACGGACCTCAAGCACGCGCCGCACCTGAGTGTATTCGAGCGCGGGCCGGAAATCGGAAGACCCCTTCGACTGAGCGGCCGTAAGGGTAGACCGGGACCCGTGCGGCCATGAGCCTGGTTCCGGACCGTTCCGCGTGCTGGCCCTGGTAGCGACATCGGAACATAGCGGCTTGGCGCATCCAAACCCGGCGCTCGACGCAACCCAGTGCAGGTGGGAGCGTCTCAAGGCCGTATTTCGGGGCTGCCTTGATCATCCGGTCAATCAGATCAGTCGTGGTAGGCGGCGGTGGTGATGTGCGGTCCGCGGCAAGTTGGAAGACCTCGTCAAAGAACCCCTCAAAACCGGCCGGGACGAAAGTAACGACCATCCTCGCGGGGCGATCCGATACGTTCCGAAAGGAATGACCTCGCCCTTGGGAACATTGGCGTAATCGCCCGAACGGAGAGACGCGACTGAATCCCTCGATCAAAAGAACGTCTCGTCCGCGCGATGGTGCACATGCGGAGGTGGTCAGCCTCCCGGCGTCACAAGAGCTTCGAGCTGAAAATAGGCTCCTGCCGCGGCGAGCGCCAAGCGGCTGTGAAGTTCGAGGTTTGGAAGCGTGATGGAAGCAAGTGCGTGATCTGCGGTGCTACCGATTAACTGCATTTTGACCACGACCTGCCCTTTTCATTAGGTGGCACGTCGGTCACGGCCGCAAACGTCCAGTTGTTGTGTGCGCGCCACAACCTGTCGCAAGGTACAAAGATCTTGTAACGGCCGTGGCAGGCCCCCGCGACCATGTCCGCCGGTCAACAGCCAATCACTGGATTAGGTGATGATCGGCGAAGTGTCTCTAGTTTGAAAGAGTTGTCAACAGAGTTGGCTCCCCACCTTGGACACAAACTTTCGCGGCGTGAGACCGCACGGCTCGAACCAGTGGAACTTTATGACTGACATTTGAAAACCCACCAGGCGGCACGCGGGCATCCAGGCTGTGCAGGCCTCTCGCATACCTCTCGAACCATCGCCGGCGCCAAGTTCCGAATTGCCGACGCTCTCGAACCCCCCGGACAGCGGCGGATCAGGTACAAGAACGTGAGCTATGATGTTGGGCGAGGCCTCCGTTCGCGGTTGATAAACTGGGTTGATCGAGTGAGGCGCTCTTATGGCGAAGTTGCTTGCGGTCAACGTCGGTCTGCCGCAGAAGATGCAGTGGCGCGGGGAGACCGTACTCACCGGCATCTGGAAGCATCCTGTTCAGGGACGCCGCGCGGCCCGGAGGCTCAACCTTGAGGGAGACGGACAGGGAGATCTTGCCGGTCACGGCGGCGAGCAACGCGCCGTAATGGTCTACCAGATCGACTCGTATCGATACTGGGAGCGCACGCTTGGTCGCGGCGATTTCACCTTCGGGCAGTTCGGCGAGAATTTCACGGTAGAAGGCCTGCCGGACGACGAGGTCTGCATTGGCGACCGGTATCGCCTTGGTAGTGCGCTGTTCGAGGTGACGCAGCCGCGCGTAACGTGCTACCGCGTCGGGATTCGCATGAATGAGCCGCGGATGGCGGCCCTCCTGGTAGCGCACCACCGGCCGGGATTCTATCTCCGTGTGCTGGAAGAGGGCGAGGTTGGCGCCGGCGACGAGTTCGTAAAGGTGGCTGAGGGGCCCGAGCGGTTCACGGTTGCGGATATCGACGCGCTGCTTTATCTTCCGGGACATCGCCCTGATCAACTGCAGCGCGCTCTGCGTATACCGGCGCTCAGTCAGGGATGGAAGGGTTCGTTCGAAGCGTTAGCGGCGCAGGACGCCGGCAATGCTCAAGCGTCCGGAAATCGCGGCTTGAGCCCTGCGGCCGGCACGCCTCCTGCATGGCGTGGGTTCCGGCCGTTGCGCGTCGCTCGGGTCGAGCGGGAAAGCGCCGGGGTGACTTCGCTGACGCTCGAATCGGAGGACGGCTCTGCGTTGCCGCCCGCGCTGCCAGGCCAATTCCTCGTGCTGCGGTTGCAGCCCGCGGCGAACGTGCCGGTCATCCTGCGCAACTATTCGATGTCGGGCGCGCCCGGCGCAGGCACCTACCGGGTGAGCGTCAAACAGGAAGCGAACGGAAAGGGCAGCACCTTTCTGTCTACGCAGGTCAAACGCAGCGATGTCCTCGAAGTCAGCGCGCCGAGGGGAAGCTTCACCTTGCAGCCCGGTGAAGGACCTGTGGTGCTGCTGAGCGCCGGGATCGGCGCGACCCCAGTGTTGGCGATGCTCCATGCTCTGGCGGCGAGCCGGTCCGCGCGCGAGGTTTGGTGGCTGTACGGCGCGCAAAATGCGGCCGAGCATCCCTTTGCTCGCGAGGTGCTCGACCTCGCCGCCGCACTTCCGCACTTCCGAAGATGCGTCGCTTACAGCAGACCCGCACCTGAAGATCGGCTGGGCGAAGACTACGACGCGCCTGGACGCCTGAGCCTAACGGTGCTTCAACAACTGGGAGTGCCGAGCCAAGCGGACTTCTATCTGTGTGGCCCGCCGGCGTTCCTTCGCAGCTTTAAGCAGGATCTTACGAGCTGGGGCGTCGCGAGCGGGCGATTACACCAGGAGGTATTCGGTCCCGAGGAATCGGTGACGCCCGGCATCTCCAAGGCTCCTGTCGGGCTGCCGCATCCGCCAGCGGGAGTTCTGGGCCCCGGCCCGATGGTCTCCTTCGCGCGGAGCGGGCTCGATGTGCCATGGAGCCCTGCATACCAGAGCCTGCTCGAATTTGCCGAGGCCTGCGACGTTCCCGTGAAGTGGTCGTGCCGGACGGGAGTCTGCCATACGTGCGAGTGCGCATTGATCGGCGGGTCTGTGCGGTACGACCCGGAGCCGCTCGATGCCCCGGCGGACGGAAATGCGCTGATCTGTTGCTCCCGCCCAGAGACGGAGATGGAGCTGGATCTTTGAATGCATGGCTCAGCGCGGCATGAGGCTTGCCTGGATGGCGGCGCGGCGAGCCGGACGAAGTTGCCATCGTCGCCGCAACATGCGATCCCTATCGAAGGAGTCCAATCATGCGCTCTGACATCGCGCCCGGACGCGCCTTTCCCGACTACGAGTTGCCCGATCACACCGGGACGCTTCGGAGGTTGAGCGAACTGCAGGGTGATGATCCGCTGATTCTCACGCTCTCGCGCGGCCACTACTGCCCGAAAGAACACCAGCAGCATCTGGATCTCGCCGCGTTTTATCCGAAGATCGCTGTGGCGTACACCCAGATCGCCACGATCTCCACCGACGGCCACCATACGCTGCAGGAGTTCCGCGCGTCGGTCGGTGCCCAGTGGACGTTCCTCTCCGACCCGGATCGAACGGTTCAGAAGGATCTCGACATCCAGGAGTATACCGACCCCGAGCACAACCCGATGATCCCGCACACGCTCGTGCTCAGGCCCGGCCTCGTGATCCACCGTATCTACAACGGCTACTGGTTCTGGGGACGCCCGTCTGTCGTCGACCTTTGGCACGACCTGCGCGCCGTGACGAGCGAGATCCGCCCCGACTGGGACTTGAGCACACCCGGGCTCCGCGAGGCCTGGAACGGGGGCGACCTCTCTCCCTTCCACGGGTGGAACAAGGGTACGAAAGCGGCTCCGGTTGGACGAAAGGAAGAGCGTTGACTGCCGGCTATGAGTTGGGTTTTTCCCGCCCTTAAGGCGGGATCCCCCCGGCTTTGTTTGTCCATTGTCCGGCTACGCGGGCAGCCACACAATCGGTAGCGGCTGCGAAGTACCCGGCGCCGAAGCTCTCGCTGGATAGATGAGATTAGAGTAAGGAAATCCATATGAGCACGAACATTGAAGGGAAGGTCGTTGTCATTACGGGAGCAAGTAGCGGTCTCGGCGAGAGTACTGCTCGCCATCTGGCAAAACGAGGCGCAACAGTCGTTCTTGGAGCGCGGCGCAAGGATCGTCTGGACGCGATTGTGAAGGATATTCAGGCCGCTGGCGCAGAGGCACTTGCCGTGACAGTTGATGTAACGAAGCGGGCGGAGGTCGAAGGCTTGGTGAAAAAGGCCGTAGACACTTACGGGCGGATCGACGTCATGGTGAACAATGCCGGCATTATGGCGATCGCGCCGCTTTCTGCCCTCAAGGTAGAGGAGTGGGAACGTATGGTCGAGATCAATATCAAGGGGGTGCTTTACGGTGTCGCTGCTGCTCTGCCTCACATGCAGAAGCAGAAGAGCGGCCACTTCATCAACACTGCTTCCGTTTTCGGCATCAAGGTGTTCGCACCCGGCGGCACTGTTTACTGCGCGACGAAAGAAGCGATACGAACCCTTACCGAAGGCCTGCGCATGGAGGCGCATGCCGACAAGATTCGTTGCACGATCATCTCTCCTGGGGCGGTCAACTCCGAACTGAAGCAAGACACTTCCGATCCGGCCTCTTTGGAGGCGGTCGAAGAGCTATACAAGGCTTGGGCCATTCCTGCCGAGTCCGTCGCTCGCGCTATTGCCTACGCCATCGAGCAGCCACCCGATGTCGACATTAATGAAATCGTAATTCGTCCGACGGCGCAGGATTTCTGAGCCATCAAGCCCTTCGGCCGGGGTTGGTAAACGTAGAGAAGTGGTCTGCTGGTTCCGCTACTCCAGAGAGGATTCGAACCTCATGCCAAAGGACTTAGCGGCTTTGGCCCACAGTGTTGTCAGTGGAATCATGGGGTTGAACGTTGGCTCCCCAGTCTGGACACGTTTCGAACTTTTTCGGCCTGAAACTGGCACACCCATCCAAGGTGGGCGTCCTTCTGAGACTCGAACTGAACCAAGGCCCGCGACCGATGGCCCGATGCAATCTCCGGCTGCAGGGTGTATTATGTTTGGCATATTTGGCACGATGGTGATTCGTAAAGCACAAATGGACGCGATGAAGCCCTTGGCTGAAACTGGCTTCCATTCGCGGGTCGTGGATTACGTTAAACAAAACTGTGCCGTTGCGGGCCTCACTGAGGATGCGCTCGGGCAGCGGATCACTTTTGCAATCAATCGAGCCAGGGGGCAAAAGCTCATCACCGAACAAGGCATTACCGCGTTCGTAGCCCTGATGTTCAACCTGTCACCCAATTTTGACGATGAGCTCCAAATCCAGTTAATTCTGCGCAACACCAAGGTTCCGGAACCCGATCGGATACGGCAGCTTGTGCTAAACGTCTCTGCTCAAACCTGGAGAACTGTCGCCACGGCACGCCGCGACGAGATTTGGCACTTCAAAGCACTGAGCGTATCGTGAGCGAGTCGGCTGAGTCACCATGCGTGGTGGCACTCAATCCGGTAGTAAAAGCTGGAACAACTATTGGGAGCTGCCAGTACGTAACTCCAGAAGAACCCGAACTTGTGCAGCGTTGCATCGCGATTGGCCCTACTTACGTGCCGCCATTCGCCCTGGCGGCGCTGGACAAAAAGGTGCTTTGCCAAGTGTTCTGCTGCTGTCTCAAATCGCCGAATGTTGGTGCCGCTGACGCGCGTAACCTGAGGCAGAGTTGTGTGGCCGACACGCTGAACGGTGTGGATAAGGACCTGGGATTCAAGAGTCGTTACAAAGCGGAAATTAGCTATGCGATGAGAGGTGCAGCGGGCGGTCCGAAACCGCCTTACCCGTTCATGCACCGTGATGGCAGCGGCGATACGACACAACCCTCGGATTACTGGCAGGGTCGTACCAAGGAGATCCCCGGATACCGGTCCGGAAAAGGCGATGTGCGCAGGCCGGACGTTGTCATCGTCCGAGATCCCACGAAGCCGCCCGAGACCGGCAATATCGTCCGCGTGATTGAGATGAAGTTCCCGGGAGACCCGGTGGATGAGGAGCAATTGGACGCGTATAGACGTATCGCGGGTGGGCGCAACCAGGTCGATGTGTACACCGAAAAGGAATGCGAATGTAAGGACGACCGCAAACCAAGGGAGGAATTCGAGTGGGACAAGCTAATAGAAATCCTTCTTCTGTTACTGATGCTTCTGATCATGAAGGGCGTGATTGAAGATATGCCTGAGGGCCCGTTGCCGGGGCCCTACCCTGCGCCCGGTATAGCGTAACGGGGGAGTGTAACGAAAATGTCTGAAGAAGAATATCGTGTCGAACTACCGCTGGCAGTTACGCGCAGCGGCGCCATGGTGCTTGGAGTTTGTGGATTCCTGACCGTATACTTCCGGGGCGCTCATACACCCAACGTGAGGAACGGAGTAATAGCGTGTCTAAAGCTCTACACCGACCGGTACGGCTCAAATCTGCGCTTCTCGACTGACTTCCCGAACAAACGCTGGATTGCTTTTGATAGCGAGGCCGTGCAGCGCATCACGCAGCATATCGTCTCCGGTGCGCCCGATGATAGTTGGCAGTTTCGAGTCCACGGTGGCCAGGAGAATGAATCCCCCAGCTATTTCAAGATTCAAGGGCTCGGATTCCGCGACTGGCAGGACGCCCAAGGTGACTACTTGAGCTTTCTTCGGATACAAATCCCACCCGATTGGATTGGCCGCGGCGACCTGGCCAGTTTTTTTCGTTTCGCCTGCGATCAACTCAAGCCTTCACAGGGCTGGGGTGGCCTGAGTTTTGCCCTCGGCGAGGACCTCAATGATCGACGCCGGCTCGAGCCGGTGATTTATCAACTCGCCCATCGCGGCCCATTACTTGAAGTAGAGGATCCGGTTTTTGATCAAGCGGAACTCGGTAAGGGCGTTCGAGGCGCCAACTGGCTGACCGCGATAGGCGAACCCTGGCTGCACACGTTAGGAGGCATTGAAGGACTTCGCCGCGAACTGGGGCCGCCGTTTACGGTCTTCGCATATCCGAATGGCGCGATGATCCAAGCAGGGGACGTTTACGGTGCAGTCGATCCTTCGATCCGCGAGGCGAATCCCCGCGAGCTTACCGCCGATCAGAGACAGCAAGCCACTGTGCCGCCTCACTACCGGCGGCTGGCACGCGTCCTTCGTCCCGTGAGATTGAAGGAATTCCCGGCCATGCATTCTTGTCAATACGGTCGGCCATGTTTTGACCAGGACGCCACAAACGCCTGGCTAAACCGATTCGATTAGGCCCTGGTATCTCGTGTTTACAAATCTCACTTGGCCGAACAACTGCTCGCCACAGTTCCTTGCTGATTCCCGCAAGGACCGAATTCCTCAATTCGGAGACGACGGCAATTTCGCGTCCGCCAACCGACGCACGGCTTTTATTTTCAGCTACATAGCGAAAGCAGTTCGAATGTTGAAATGGGGTCGCCTGTAAAGTACAGAATTGAAAGGGCGATTTTGAATGGCTCTCCAGTCTGGATTCGAACCACGCTTGGTACCCTGGCCCGGCGACAAGCCCCCAGCGCTACGCCCGGCGGAAACCCGCAGGCTTGCGACGCATCTGGAACCAGGCGCCGAACAGAGCGAGAATGGAACCGGCCATCAGGTAGAGCGCGGTTCTGATCTCGCCGGGGCCGAAATGATACCCGCTGAAAAAGTAGCCCTTCACCAGCAGAACCGTAACCACCAGGCTCCACAGAAAGAACAAGGGGCGCATCATGCTTTTGAGCGCCAACAGAATCGTCAACAGTCCGAACAGGGATCCGAAGAAGAGCACGTAGTTCAGGCTGGCGCCCGTCCACGGCAGCATGTCCAGATGCAGCGACCTGGCTCCGCTGGCTATGGCCAGCGCCGAGACAGCAAATAAAAAGAGGGCCAGCAGGGTGTGGAACAGGTAGCTGAGAAAGCGCATAATTGCCTTGAATACCTCCACTTCGAACCACCTCCCGTTGTCAGAGAAGCGCTATTTTAACAGTTCTCCAGGCAAGGGGAGCCCAGCGGGTGGCCGGCGGAACAGGCGCTGCCGGAGCGCAGTCGAGCGGAGGCGGAAGCGGTCCAGGTAGAGGTAAACCACCGGTGTGGTGTAGAGCGTGAGAAGCTGGCTCAGGGTCAGCCCACCCACAATTGCAATGCCCAAAGGCCGGCGCAGCTCCGCGCCGATGCCGCCGCCCAAGGCCAGCGGCAAACCACCCAGCAGGGCGGCCATGGTGGTCATAGTGATCGGCCGGAACCGCAGCATACAGGCTTCGAAGATCGCTTCTTCGGGAGTCCGGTGATGCTTGCGCTCGGTGTCCACCGCGAAATCGATCATCATGATCGCGTTCTTCTTCACGATGCCGATCAGCAAAATGATCCCGATGAGCGCGATCACGCTCAAATCCGTGCGGCAGATCAGCAGCGCCAGCAGCGCTCCGACTCCGGCCGAGGGCAGCGTCGAAAGGATCGTGATGGGATGGATGAAGCTCTCGTACAGCATGCCGAGAACGATGTATACCGTGATCAGGGCCGCGGCGATCAGCACCGGCTCGTTGGCCAAAGAATCCTGGAATGCCTGCGCGGTGCCGGAGAAGTTGCCGTGGATGGTAGCGGGCATGCCCATGCTCCTCTGCAGTTCCAGGATCTGGTCCACGGCCGGACCCAGCGGCATTCCCGGCGCCAGGTTGAAGGAGATGGTGACCGAGGGGAATTGACCAGAGTGGTTCACCGCCAGAGGGCTGGTGCTGGCCTCGTAGTGGGTGAACGCACTCAGCGGCACCTGACCATTCTTGCCTTTGACGTAAAGGTACTTCAGGCCGTCGGGATTCTGCCAAAAGCGCGGCTCTACTTCCATCACCACGTGGTACTGGTTCAGCGGCTGGTACATGGTGGAGACCTGGCGCTGTCCGAAGGCGTCGTACAGCGTGTTGTCGATGGCCTGCGTCGTGATGCCCAGGCGGGATGCGGTGGCGCGGTCGATCACCAGCGATGCCTGCAGCCCCTTGTCCTGCTGGTCGCTGTTGAGGTCGACCACGCCCGGGATGGATCGCATCGCCGCCACCATGCGCGGGGCCCACTCCGCGATCTCGGCCAGATTGTCGCCCTGCAGGGTGTATTGGTATTGGGCGGAACTGCCGCGCCCCCCGATGCGCAGGTCCTGCACCGACTGCAGGTACAAAGTAGCGCCGGGGATGTGCGACGCCTTGCCGCGGCGAATACGGGCAATCACCTCGTCTGCCGTGAGCTTGCGGCCCTCGCCCCGGAGCGTGACAAAGATGCGGCCGGTGTTCAGCGATCCGCCGCCGCCCATGCCGCCGCCGCCCATCGACCCGATGATAGTGGTCACGTCCGGGTCTTCGCCCACCGCCCCTACAAACTGGCCGAAACGGGCGTCCATCGCCTGGAAGGACGACTGCTGGTCGGCGATGATGTTGCCGGTTAAGCGGCCGGTATCCTGCTGCGGGAAGAATCCTTTGGGGATTCTGGCATACAGGTACACGGTGAGCCCGACCGTGCTGAGCGTCAACAGCATGATAGCCGGCTGATGGCGCAGCACCCAGGAAAGAGAACGCTCGTACACGCCGAGGACCGCATTGAACGCTCCCTCGCTCATGCGATAGAGCAAGCCGTGCCGCTCCTGGTGATGCGGCCGCAAGAGCCGGGCGCACATCATCGGGGTAGTGGTCAGCGAGATCAGCAACGAGACCAGGATGGCGATGGAAAGGGTGACTGCGAATTCGCGGAACAGCCGGCCCACAATGCCAGTCATCAGCAGGATGGGGATAAACACTGCGACCAGCGAAGTGCTCATGGTGACCACGGTGGAGCCGATCTCCTGCGCTCCCAGAACCGTGGCCTGCATGGGCGTCATGCCAGCTTCGAGATGGCGCGTGATGTTTTCGATCACCACGATGGCATCGTCCACGACGAAGCCCGTGGCGACGGTCAGCGCCATCAGAGACAGGTTGTCGATGCTGTATCCCATCAGGTACATCACGCCGCAGGTACCGATCAACGACACTGGAACGGCGATGCTGGGAATGATGGTCGTGCGCACGCTGCGCAGGAAAACGAAGACCACCAGGATGACCAGCGTGATGGAAATCGACATCGTAATCTGGATGTCGCGGACGGAGGCGCGAATGGTGGTGGTACGGTCCATCGCGACGTGCAACTTCATAGCGGGCGGGATCTGAGCCTGGATAACCGGGAGGACCTTGCGAACGCGGTCGGCGGTCTCAATCATATTGGCTCCGGGCTGTCGGAACACCACAAGCTGCACGGCCGGCTTGCCGTCCAATAGACCGCCGGTGCGCAGGTCTTCGACGGCATCGGTCACGGTGGCGATGTCGGAGAGCACTACGGCGCCGGTCTTCCGATAGGCCACCACTAGCGGGCGGTATTGTTCGGCGGTGAGGAGCTGATCGGTGGTAGTGAGGGATTGGCTGCGGTCGCGGTCGGCCAGTTGGCCTTTGGGCCGGTTGGCGTTGGCGGCGGTTAGCACCGTCCTCACGTCCTCCAGGCCGAGCCCGGCGTTGTTGAGTAAGGTTGGGTTGACGTCGACTCGAACCGCGGGCAGAGATCCACCGCCCACGAACACCTGGCCGACGCCTTCGATCTGGGCCAGTTTCTGTTGAATGATGGAGGACGAGACATCGTACATGCGGGCAGCGCTGTAGATGTCCGAAGTGAGCCCCAGAATCAGGATAGGTGCGTCGGCGGGATTGAACTTTCGATAGCCCGGATTGCTGGGCAGGTTGGCGGGCAACTGGCCGCGGGCGGCGTTGATGGCGGCTTGCACGTCGCGCGCGGCAGCATCGATATTGCGGCCCAGATCGAACTGCAGCGTGATGGAGGTGGTCCCCAGGAAACTGGTGGAGGTCATCTCCGCGAGCCCGGCGATGCGGCCGAACTGGCGTTCCAGCGGAGTGGCCACCGAAGAGGCCATAGTCTCGGGGCTGGCGCCGGGCAGCGCCGCGTTGACCCCGATGGTCGGAAACTCCACCTGCGGAATCGGCGAGGTAGGCAGGAATTGATAAGCCACAACGCCCGAGAGCGCAATCGCGACCGTCAGCAGCGTGGTGCCGGCGGGTCGGTTGATAAATGGGCTCGAGAGGCTCATGCGGTTTGGGTGGCCGCGACCTTCCGGGTCGCCTGTCTTGCGAGACTATTCAGCATCCTGTCCGGCCTTTGCTGATAGTGTAGCTCAGTAGGACGGACGGAGTGCTTGGGATCTTCCGTCCTTGTGCCAAGCCTCCGCACCGAGGCGGGTCGTGAGGTTCTGATGTGGCTCAATTCCCGCCGCCGCGCCCACCGCCCGAGGGTGGCGTGGTCGCCTCCTTTACCGTGAAGTAAGGGATGCCGGCATCGGCCATCATCTTGTTCAGCTTCGGCACCTCGTCCCACAGCCGGTTGACCTCGGCGAGGCCTTTCTGAAGCTGCGCCGAAGCCTCCTCGATGTCCGCCATCTGGCGTGCGGTGGGAGGGGCGGAGTAGCCATCGATGGCAGCCATCACGCGACTGATCTTCTGCGTCACCGGAGGTGGCGCATAAGGAGGCGGAGGCCCAGCCCCTCCGCCC
>Ga0209698_10001530_pt1 | contig 26664 bp, 22 predicted proteins | sample LitLauG_LLR_2012_FD_187203 | JGI IMG/M metagenome (GOLD analysis project Ga0209698, IMG submission 187203) | Freshwater sediment microbial communities from Pennsylvania, USA - Little Laurel Run_MetaG_LLR_2012 (SPAdes) (version 2) | ecosystem: Environmental > Aquatic > Freshwater > Creek >... | reverse complement strand
GCGCGGAATTGCAGCAGGGCGGGCCATACGTTCAATCCGGAGGCGAGTTGCGCGCCCCGTCCGCAACAGCGTACGTGGAAATCGAGCATCTGATGGGCCAGGTGCTTGCGTATCTGACGGAAACCGTGCAGAACGGTGCAGGTTCGAACGGCGCCGGTCGCTGAACGCGGGCAACTCGATGGGCAGCAAGGTTCAATGTGCGAGCCCCTAGACCTCCGCGCGGCGCCGGCGCGGCAGGTTGTGGTACGGGTGGAAAGCCGGGTACCTGGGCGAGTTCCCTCGACGTGGCGCCGTACCCGCCTTGGCTTGCGGCCCCGGTAAACAATTAACCGGCGTACACCTTCTGAGAAAGGTCGAAGCCGCGCAATCTAGCTGGAAAGGGCCTTGAGCGGAATTCCGACCCCGCGTCCGCGCTCGAGCAACTCTCGGCTCTGGGCGCTTAGCATGTCCTGCAGGGTGTAGCCGTCGAGCGTCGTCAGGAAGTTTTTCTTGGCTTCGCTCAGAACGGATTTGAGCGTGCAGGACGGAAGCAGCGGACAGGTTCGTTGCCGCGGATTGAAGCATTCGACGATGTCCATATTGTCTTCGCAATCCCGTACGACCTCGCCGATGTTGATCAACTGTGGCGAACGGGACAGCTTCATGCCGCCACCCTTGCCGCGGACGGTCCCGACGTAGCCGACCGTCGCAAGATGGTTGACTACTTTCATCAGGTGATTTTCGGATATCCGGTAGCTCGCCGCGACTTCTGAGATGGTGCTGAGGCGATCCGGATGCGCGCCAACGTAGATCAGCACACGCAGTGCGTAGTCGGTAAATCGAGTCAATTGCATGTAGCGGGGCCAGAGCAATCCAGATGGACCGCTCGTCGAAACCATACTAATGGGGCCGGACCTCGTTGGCAATCGGCGTTGACCGTCAACCAATCAGCGGGACTTGACAATCGTTCCTGTTCCAGTTCAAGATGCATGAATTATACATCTTATAACCCACCGTGAGGGGGAGACCGATGGCGTGGGCCGGATGGAACCAGGCGAGCGGCCGGCTCGCACGATGCGCCGGGTTGCTGGCGCTGGCGGCGTGGGTGGGACCGGTGTGCGCCGAGATGCGCGAATTCACGATGACAATCGAGGAGGTGTCGATCAACGTGGCGCCGGGATTCAACACGCGCGTGTTCGCGTTCAACGGGCAGGTGCCGGGACCCCTGATTCACGTCCGGGAAGGCGATGACGTTTCGGTGAATGTGACCAATAACACCACGCTGCCCCACACGATCCACTGGCATGGCGTAAACCAGACCGGGACCTGGCAGAGCGACGGAGTGCCCGACGTGACCCAAAAGGCCATCCAGCCCGGCGAGTCGTTCACCTATCGCTGGAAGGCGGAACGCCCCGGAAGCCTGTGGTACCACTGTCACGTCAATGTCTGGGAGCACGTGGCGATCCGCGGCATGTGGGGCCCGCTGATCATCGACCCGAAGAATCCGTCCGCTCTGGAAAAGACGGTGACCAAGGACGTGATCATGATGATGAACACGTGGGAATCGGCGTACGGAGATTCCTACGGGAAGGGCGGCGCCCCCTCCGACGTTTCCGATTATTTCTCGGTCAACGCCAAGTCCTTTCCGTTGTCCCAGCCGATCCGGGTCAAGAAGGGCGACGTCGTGCGGATCCGCATGTTCGGGGCGGGCGACGAGGTGCACGAGATGCACCTTCACGGCCACGACCAGCAGTTCACGCACAAGGACGGCTACGCGCTGCCGACTCCGTACTACATGGACACGGTTCCGGTCGGGCCGGGCGAGCGCTACGACGTGATCGTGCAGATGAACAATCCCGGCCGATTCATCTTTCACGACCATGTCGACAGCCACCTGAACATGGGCGGCGGGATGCTGGGTGGTCCGATCACGGTCATCGAGTATGAAGGCGTGCCGGTCGATCCCTGGTATGCGTGGGCCAACAAGAACTACGACCCGGACTTTTTCTACAGCGAGTCGATGAAAAAGGGCTACGGAATGTTCAGCAACGTCAACTTCATGGGCGCCGCGGTCAAGGCCGAGCGGCGCGCGCGGCAGCCGTGAAATCGACTGCGCTGCTCCTGCTGCTGGCGGCCGGGCTCGCCTGGGGCGCCGAGGATGGCAACGCGCTGCTCGCCCAGCGCTGTGCGGGTTGTCATGACCTCAAGGGGCCGGCACCTCAGAGCCTGAAGGCGCTTTGGGCTCGCAAGGGTCCGGACCTGTTCTATGCCGGCAACAAGTACCGCCAGGAATGGCTCGTCACCTGGCTGCAGAAGCCGCAGCGCATCCGGCCGGCGGGCGAGTTTTATGGCGACCACATCAAGCGCGGCAGCAAGGGCGACGAGATCGACACCGCGTCGCTGTCCGACCATATCGCACTCACCAAGGATGACGCCATCGCGGCTGCCTCGTCCCTGATGCAACTGGCGCCGAACGGTGCGCTGCTGGCCGCGGAAAAGATCGAGCCCGGCACCCTCTCCAAGACCATGGGTGAAATGGCATTCGACAAGTTTCTCGGCTGCCTGGCCTGCCACCAGGTCGAGCCAGGCTACGGCGGGCTGTCGGGGCCGGAGTTGTATACGGCCGCGCGCCGGCTGCAGCCGCAGTTCATTGCCAGTTATGTGCGCAGTCCGCAGGCCTGGGATCCGAAGATCTGGATGCCCAACAAGCAGGTGACCGACGCCAATCTGTTGAAGATGGTTCGCTATCTCGAAGTTCTAGGCAAGGAGAGCGGCGATGCCAAGTAAGCAGCGAGCCGCGGCGACCGCATTGCTGCTACTGGCCGCGGCACTGCCGGCCGTTCAAGGCAAAGAGACGGCGGCGGAGAACTACCGAACGTATTGCGTGCAATGCCACGGGTTGGACGGCAACGGCAAGGGCATCAACATCCGCGACATGTCGGTTCAGCCGCGCGATCACACCGATGCCAAGGCGATGTCGGGCCGATCCGACGAAGCGCTGTTCAAGGTGGTCAAAGAGGGCGGCCCGTCGATCGACAAGTCGGTTCTGATGCCGCCGTGGGGCGACTCGCTGAGCGACGAGGAAATCAAGGAGATGGTCACGTATCTGCGCGGGCTGTGCAAGTGCACCTTTGGCGGCCAGTAGTGGGAATCGAAATCGGCGGCAGGCAGGCCCGGAACACCGGAGTGCTGATCGCCTTGAAAGGCCGGGCCTGTGCCTGGTAAACCTCAGGAGGAGTCATGCATGTGTTGAAGATGACCGTTGCCACGGCGGCAACGGCAGCCGCGCTGCTCGGCGCGCAGCTGGCAGCAGCGAAGACCGTCGAGGTCACGATGACAGCCAAGGAGGTCGACGTCGTCGTCGACAACAAGGGCACCACCAAGATGGCGGCCTGGACCTTCGACGGCGCGATCCCGGGCAAGGTAGTTCGAGTCGACGAAGGCGACACGATCGACTTCAAGTTGATCAATCCGCCTGAAAACAAGAACTCCCACGCGATGGACTTCCACGCCGCCCAGGCCGACGTGCTGGGTGAGTTCGCCCCGATCAAGCCGGGCGAAACCAAGCATTTCAAGTTCGTCGCCGCGAATCCCGGGATCTTCATGTACCACTGCGGCGCCAGTCCGATGGTGCAGCACATCGGGCGCGGCATGTACGGCGCGATCATCGTCGATCCAAAGGACAGGACCAATTATCCGAAGGCCGATCGTGAATACGTGCTGATCCAGCAGCAGTACTTCCCGGACGTCGAGAACTACAACGCGATGCTGGAAAACGTTGGGTGGAAGGGGTCCCTGATCAACGGCAAGATCCTGCACTACGACCCGGTGCACGACACCAATGCCTCGCAGGTGCTGGAGGCCAAGCCGGGCGAGCGCGTGCGCATTTTCTTCGTGAACGCCAACATCAACATGCCGGTAGCCCTGCACCCGATCGGCGGTATCTGGGACCGCGTCTACATCAACGGCAATCCGAAGAACACCTTGTACGGGATTCAGACCCACAACGTGGCGGTCGCCGAGGGCGATACGTTCGACCTGGTCTCGCCGTCCGACCGTCCGACCAACAACGCGATCGTCGACCACAATATGGGCGCCGCGCTGCGCGGCGCGATCACGGTGATCATGTTCAAGCCGGATGCGGACCCCAAGAAGGGGCATGGCGAACTGATCGTCCAATAGGAGGAGGCTGCCTGTCCGGGGATCGGGCCCTGCCCTCGGCCCGATTTCCCTGATTGGTTTACCTGGCGGGCGGAACACGGGCCCGCCGTTTTTTTCCTACCCTAGCCATCCGGGAGCATGCGCGTGTCCAGACTGCAACGAGTTCTGGCCGGCGGAGGGGCCGCGCTGGTGATTTTCGCCGCCCTGATCCTGGGCGTGACGATAGGCCGCACCGGCCTGTTGCCCCAGGCGGCAGCGCGTCCCGCAGCGCCGGTGCTGACGCGCAACGAATACGTGTGCCCGATGCATCCGCAGATCGTCGACCATCATCCGGGGATTTGCCCGATCTGCGGCATGGACCTGGTCAAGGCCCAGGGCGCGTCCCATACGCACGATCTGCAGGTCGACAGCGCGGCCCTGTCCGAGCTGGGCGTGAAGCGGGTGACCGCGCGCCAGCGCACCATCGCGGAGCCCTTGCACACCTACGGTACCGTGGTGGCCGATGAATCGACCCTGTACAGCGTGAACACCAAGTTCGACGGCTGGCTGCGCAAACTGAACCTGCATTCGGTTGGCGACCGGGTTCAGCAGGGCCAGGTCCTCTACGAGATCTACTCGCCGGAGCTGGTGATGAGACAGCGCGAGTACTTCAAATTCCTGGGCCGGCGCAAGCAGGTCCTGCAGGCCGTGGGCGATGTCTCCCAGCAGGAAAACGAGTACGTGATGGATCTGCTGCGCGAATCCCAGAAGGAGCGGGAGGAGTTCCTGCGTCAGGATCTCGGGGTCGACACGATCCGCCAGCTCGAGGAATCGGGAACCACGATCGAGGTGGTCAAGGTGCTGGCTCAGCGCAGCGGCATCGTGACCCAGCTCAATGTGCGCGAGGGCGGCTTCGTGACGCCGGCGCAGCCGGTGCTCACGATCGCCGATCCTTCGACGCTGTGGGTCGATGTCGTGCTGCTCGCCGGGCAATTCGAGCGCGTGGCGCGCGGGGACCCGGTCTCGGTGACGGCAGACGGCGGCACGCCGATTCAGGCCCGTATCGAATTCGTCAACCCGCTGGCCGACGCAGGCCGCGCGCACGCCCGGGTCGTGATTCCACACGCCGGTGATCGATTGCGGCTCGGCGGCCTGGTGGATGTGACGATCCAGCTGCGGCCGCATCCGGCGCTGGTGGTACCTGCGTCGGCGGTCGCCCGCACCGGTCACGGCAACTTCGTGATGCTGGCACGCGACGAAGGCCACTTTCTGCCGGTCGACGTCGAGCTTGGAATCGAAGAGGCCCAGGACATCGAAATCGTCTCAGGTTTGCAGGCGGGTGCGCAGCTGGCGTCGAATGCCCAGTTTCTGCTCGATGCTGCCGCCTCGATCGAGGACAGCCGGGAACGCAGACAGCCTACGACCGACAACGCGCGCTAGCTGCGCTAGTCTGCGGCGATGATCGAGCGGGTCATCGACTGGTCGCTGCGCCACCGCGCGCTGGTGCTGCTGGCGGCGGCGGCGCTGCTGCTGGGCGGCGCACAATCCCTGCGCCATCTGTCGCTCGATGCCATTCCCGACCTGTCCGAGGTCCAGGTCATCGTCGCGACCACCTACGCGGGCCAGCCGCCCCAGGTGGTCGAGGACCAGGTCACGTATCCGATCGCCTCCGCGCTGCTGGCGGCGCCCGCGGTTTCCGCGGTGCGCGGCGTGTCGATGTTCGGCGAGTCCTACCTGTACGTGATATTCAAGGACGGCACCGATCCGTACTGGGCGCGCTCACGCGTCACGGAGTACCTGGGCCAGATTGCCTCGAAGATGCCGCCCACAGTGGCACCGGCGCTGGGGCCCGACGCCTCGAGCGTGGGCTGGGTGTTCGAGTACGCGCTGGTGGACCGGCAGCACCGCTACGAGCCGGACCGGTTGCGCGCCTTGCAGGATTTCTTCCTGAAACTGGAGCTGCAATCGGTACCGGGTGTGGCCGAGGTGGCAAGCCTCGGCGGAAGCGTGCGCCAGTTCCAGATCGAGGCCAGTCCGACGCGGCTCACCGGCTACAAGCTCTCGCTCGATCGAATCGCCGCTGCCGTGCGCAACGCCAATCTGACCGCCGGCGGCTCGACGCTGGAGATGGGACGCGCCGAATACATGGTGCGCGCGCCCGGCTACCTGCAGACCCTGGAGGACTTTGCCAGCATTCCGATCGGAGTCGACTCGGCCAATCAGCCGCTGCGGCTTGCGGACGTGGCGCGGGTGCAAATCGGAGCCCAGGCCCGGCGCGGCGTGGCCGATCTGGATGGCCTGGGCGAGGTGACCGGCGCCATCGTGTTGATGCGCCCGGGTGAAAACGCCCTCGCGGTGGCCGAGGCAATCAAGTCCAAGCTGCACGGATTGCAGCAAAGCCTGCCGGCCGGGGTCGAGATCGTCGTGACCTACGACCGATCGGGCCTGATTCGCGGAGCGGTGGACACGCTGACCCGCAAGCTGCTCGAGGAGTCGGCCGCGGTCGCGCTGGTTTGCCTGCTGTTCCTGTTCCACCTGCGCTCTGCGCTGGTGGTCACGCTGACCCTGCCGCTGGCCATCCTGGCCGCGCTCGCCATCCTGTCGGCGCAGGGCGTCAGCGCGAACCTGATGTCGCTCGGGGGCATCGCCATCGCGATCGGTGCCATGGTCGACGCGGCCATCGTGATGGTCGAGAACATGCACAAGCACCTGGACCGCGCGCCGGCTCCAGCGCCGTACTGGCACATCGTGAGACAAAGTGCGGTGGAGGTTGGACCGGCCCTGTTCTTTTCGCTGCTCGTGATCACCGTCTCGTTTCTGCCGGTATTCGCCCTGACGGGCCAGGAGGGGCGACTGTTCGCGCCCCTGGCGTTCACCAAGACCTACGCAATGGCCGCCAGCGCGATCCTGGCCGTGACGGTGACCCCGGTGCTGATGGGCTATCTGATCCGCGGCCGCATCCTGCGGGAGCAAGACAATGTGCTGAACCGTGTGCTGCACGCGGGCTACCGGCGCGTCCTGCTGGCGGCGCTTCGGCGGCCGGGCTGCACGCTCGCGATCACGCTGCTGGCGCTGGCCAGCACCGCGTGGCCGCTGGCACACCTGGGAGTCGAATTCATGCCGCCGCTGTACGAGGATGGCCTGCTGTACATGCCGACCACTTCGGCCTCGATCTCGATCGATGAGGCGGCGCGGCAGCTGCAGGTGACCGACCGCCTGATCGGGCAACTGCCGGAGGTCGCGCGCGTGTTCGGCAAGGCCGGGCGCGCCGAGACCGCCACCGATCCGGCGCCGCTGTCGATGTTTGAAACGACGATCCAGCTCAAACCGCGTTCGCAATGGCCGGCCGGGGAAACGGTCGAGGAGCTGATTCGCAAGCTTGACGGCCAGGTGCAGCTGCCGGGACTGACCAACGGCTGGGGTTACCCGATCCGCACCCGCATCGACATGCTGGCAACCGGAATTCGTACGCCGGTCGGCCTGAAGGTGAGCGGCCCCGACCTGGAAGGCGTTGCACGTCTCGCGCGCCAGGTCGAGTCCGAGCTCAGGTCCGTGCCGGGAACGCGCAACGTGTATGCGGAGCGTATCGGCAGCGGGCGCTACCTCGACATTGAACTGGATCGTGCCCGGGCGGCACGCTACGGGGTCAGCATGGCCGACCTGCATGCCACGGTCGCGGGTGCGATCGGCGGAGAGGACATTGCCAGTGTAATCAACGGTCGCGAGCGCTACTTCGTCAATTTGCGCTACCCGAGGGCGTGGCGCGATTCGCCTCAGTCGATCGCCCAGCTCCCGCTGCTGGCGGAAGGGGGGACCGCGGTGAGCCTGGGCGAGGTCGCACGCGTGAGTATCCGTGACGGCGCCAGCGAAATCCGCAGCGAAAACGCGCAGCTCACTGCCTACGTCTACCTGGACCTGGCCGGCGGCGACCTGGGCGCCTACGTGGCGGCTGCGCAGCAGGCGCTGGCGCGCCTTCCGATGCCGCCCGGCTACACGGTGGCGTGGTCGGGCCAATACGTGCAGCTCGAGCACGCGCGAGCGAGGCTGCAGTGGCTGGTTCCATTCACGGTCTTGCTGGCTGCGCTGCTGCTGTACGCGCACTTCCGGAGCTGGGAGCGCGTTGCGCTGGTGCTGCTTTGCCTGCCCTTTGCGCTGGTGGGTGGAGTTTGGCTTGTCTACGCACTGGACTATCGAATCTCGGTCGCAGTGGCCGTGGGATTCATCGCACTGGCCGGGGTGGCGGCCGAGTTCGGTGTCGTGATGCTGCTGTATCTGGACCAGGCCTGCAAGGACGTCTCGCGAAGCGGCACCGAGGGCGCCCCGCTGCGGCTGTACCGGGCCGTGCTGCGGGGAGCGGTATCGCGCGTCCGGCCCAAGAGCATGACGGTGGCCGTGATTGTTGCCGGCCTGCTGCCCGTGATGCTGGGCGACGGTCTGGGCACCGACGTGATGAAGCGGATCGCGGCCCCCCTGATTGGCGGGATGCTCACTGCGCCGCTGCTGTCCTTGATCGTGGTCCCGGTCCTGTACGAACGCTGGCAGCGACGGCGCGTCAGCTCCAATCTGACACCGCAGGAATACCGTCCAGCGTCATAGTTGATCCGGCATGCCGGCAATGGTGGCGCTGCGGCACGCATCTAGCCGGAGGCTCGCGGCGTCCTGTGGGCTCCGGGATTGCGCACTTCGTGATGAGTTATCAGAGCCGCAGTGAATAGCAGCAGGGCGCCCGCTTGATGGGCTGCGGCCAGGACGACGGGCACACCGAGCAGCAGCGTACTGATACCCAGGCTGATCTGCACAATCACCATGATCAGAAGCAAATTGCAAGAGAGGCGAGCCCGTCCCGGCAGTTGAATGTCTCGGGTGCGCAGCCAAAACAGCGGAATCAGCATCGAAAGCAGCCAGGCGATCAATCGATGATCGAACTGGACCGTGGTGATGTTTTCGAAGAAATTCACGAACCACGGTTTGAGCGCGAAAAGGTCCGTGGGGACCCAACGGCCGGCCATCAACGGAAAGGTGTTGTACGCGAAGCCCGCCCGGGTTCCGGCCACCAGCCCGCCCGACAGCACCATGACGAAAATGAGGCCCACCAGCGCGGCGGACGGCAATCCCGGTCGCGGGGCCGGGCTGCCGGACCCGTTTGATCGCGGGGAAAGAAGGTCCAGCGCGGTCCAGAGGATCGCACCGTAGATCAGGAAAGCCAACCCGAGGTGCGCGGTCAGCCGATACTGACTGACGTGAGGGTCGTTGACGAGACCGCTCTTCACCATGTACCAGCCCAGCGCCCCCTGCAGCGCTCCCAGCGCGAAGATTCCTGCAAACCTGCCGGCCACCGCCATTCCAATCTTCCCGCGAAACAGGAAGTACATGAAGGGGAGCAGGAAGACCGCGCCGATGCTGCGGCCGAGCAGGCGATGAAAATACTCCCACCAGAAAATGCCCTTGAACTCGTCCAAGTCCATGCCGCGATTGATCTTCAGGTACTCCGGCGTCAACTGGTACTTGTGAAAGACCTCGTCCCACTGCTCCGGGTTCAAGGGCGGGATCGCGCCGATCAGCGGTTGCCACTCGGTCATCGAGAGTCCCGAGTGCGTAAGCCGGGTCACCCCACCCACGACGACCATCAGAAGGATCAGTGCGCAACAGGCGATCAGCCAGACTGCGATCGGCCGGTCCGAGGAATGGTCCACGGTCGACATCGAGGCCTGAAAATCGGTCGGCGCCCGAGCTAGTTCCTCAGACATGCCTGCTCCAGCTGTGAAAGGTACCCGGACAGGCCTTCGACGGCGAATTCGGCCCTCACCGGCGCCCCGCTGAACGGCGTGAACTCGAACACGAACTTGCGCGACTGGGCGAGCTGTCGGATCAAGGCAGCCGCAAAGCGCGAGGAAACCGTGGTGTTGTTCACCTCGGGCCAGCGTTGAGCGACGAAATCGTGGTCGTCGAGCCGCAGACGCACGATCTGCTTATCGAAGGCAGTGACCTCGAGCGGAAGTCCGGTGTCGACAAAGACCGCCGCCTTTGTTTGGCCGCATTCAAGGGTCAGAACCGGAAGCGCTGTCCTCTGCCAGCCCTGCACCTCGCTTTGAGCGTTCAACGACAGTGTGAAGGAGCGCGATGTCGGCGTACCGGACGCAATGAGGTGCCATCCGCTCGGTTGCGGTGTTGCAGCATCCGCCGCACAACAAGCCAGCAGCCACAGTGGCCGAAGCACGCGGCGCAAATATCTGGTACGGGACATCGAGGTCTCGCAGTCGCGCCACTGCCGCGGCTCGATGCCGAGGTTGAGCGCCCGCAGTCCATTTTCGAGACGAACAATACGCCGGATTCTTGCAGAGGCAGTCTATCGCGAAGAAATCCTCCGGCCTGCAAGCATGGGAAGGCGGATCCCGGCGGGCGCACAGCTGCAAGCTGCAACAATTTTCGAAAATTGACGTGAGTCAATGCAATTTAAGGCCGGGCGAATCAGCATCGCCAATGCTCCTTTGACCGGACAAATGACGATCATCGGGAACACGGTCGGCGGCAGGGGAGCGCCGACTGAGAAGAGTGCCGGCACCGTTCGCGACCGCATTCATCGCGGCCCGATGCTGATCGCGGATGCGGGCTGAGCTTTCGGGCCATCTTCCCATCGTTTCGCGGCCAACCTGCCAAGGAGTTCGCCATGCCGGAGCAAGAGACGAATGACAAGAAAGAGAACGAACGTGTCCCCATCATGCAGCGAATCCTTGACGATCCGTTTCTGCTACTGACGCTCGGCTTGGTGGTACCGACGGTCTTCTACGTTCTGTGGGGTGTGATGGAAGTCGTCACGATCCCGCTGGCCAAGTAGCCGACGGCGCGTCCTCGGGTCAATTCGATCGCAATCCAATAAAGGCCTGCCATGGCGACATCCTATGTACCGCCCGAAAAGCGGATCTGGTGGAACCAGCCGATTGAGCGCACCGAGATCGTCTGGATCTTGATCGCCTTTCTCTGGTGCCTTTTCATGTTCGGCTGGATGATCGCCTGGCACTGGATCGGCAACCAGAACATGGCGAACGAGGCCTACAAGATCACGCCCGAGGCCTATGCCAAGAAGGTCGAGGAATTCACCGCCAAGTACACGGTGCGTCAGGACGTAAACGATCCGACTTTGCCGGTGGTGCATCCGCCGGCCGGCAGCGATGTCTATCTGGCCGCGAGCCGCTGGCAATGGCGGCCCTTGATCGAGCTGGAAAAGGGCAAGACCTACCGCCTGCACATATCGTCGCTCGATTGGGATCACGGATTCTCGCTGCAGCCGATCAACATCAACTTCCAGGCCTATCCCGGCTATGAACAAGTGGTCACGATGACACCGAGTTCGGCCGGAACATTCACCATCGTTTGCAATGAGTATTGCGGTATCGGTCACCACACCATGCTTGGAAAAATCTACGTCAAGGAGTAGGGCATGACGACGACCGCACTGTCCGCATTCCGCATCGATCCCGTGTCGGGATTGCGCATGGATCGAACCGCATCGACTTTGATCAAGGCCAATGCCGTCGCGGCCATCGTCTTTCTTCTGATCGGCGGCCTGTTTGGATTGGGGGTCGGATTGACGCGATGGCCCGCAGTGCACCTGCTGTCCGCCGAATGGTTCTACATGGCGCTCACCGGTCACGGGATCATCGCGCTGATCGTATGGATCATCTTCTTCGAAATGGCCGTACTGTATTTCTGCTCGTCGATCCTGCTCAACTCCCGGCTGGCGACCCCGGGTTGGGCATGGGTGCAATTCGGGCTGATGGTCGTTGGTGCGCTGACGACCGTTGTAGCAGTTTTGCAGGGCAACTCCAGCGTGATGATGACGTCCTATGCGCCGATGGATGCGGCTCCGCACTTTTACCTGGGGCTGATCCTGTTCGCGGTCGGCGCACTGATCGGATGTTTCGTTTTCCTGGGAACCATCGTCATCGCCAAAGAAGAGGGAACCTACCAAGGTTCGCTGCCGCTGGTCGTGTACGGGGCGCTGGTGGCAACGGTCATCGCGATCTTCACGATCGCCTCGGGCGCCATCATACTGATTCCGACCTTCCTGTGGTCGCTCGGCCTGATCCACAGCATCGATCCGATGATGTACCGCGTGATCTGGTGGGCCTTGGGACACTCGTCCCAGCAAATCAATGTCGTCGCCCACATTTCCATCTGGTACTTGATCGCGTCGCTGGTTTTTGGCGCGAAGCCGATGTCGGAGAAGGTGAGCCGTACCGCCTTCCTGCTTTACATTCTGTTCCTGCAGCTGGGCTCGGTCCATCACCTGCTGGCGGACCCGGGATTGAGCTCCGCATGGAAGATCTTCAACACCAGCTACATGATGTATCTGGCGGTGCTCGCGAGCTTGATCCATGGGCTGACCGTGCCTGGGTCGATCGAAGTCGCGCAACGCAGAAAAGGCTTGAATCGGGGCTGGTTCGAGTGGCTGCGCAAGGCGCCCTGGGGCAACCCGGTGTTCTCGGGGATGTTCCTGTCGCTGATCATCTTCGGATTCATCGGAGGCATTACGGGCGTGGTGATGAGTGTCGAGCAGGTGAACATGATCATCCATAACACGATCTACGTGCCCGGGCATTTCCACGGCACCGTGGTGGGCGGCACCACGCTCGCCTTCATGGCCCTGACTTACTTTCTGATCCCTGTTCTGTTCCAGCGCGAGATCATCATGCCCGGGCTGGCCAGGTGGCAGCCCTACCTCTTCGGCATCGGCACCGCGGTCTTTGCGGTCGCGCTGATGGGAGCCGGCACTCTGGGCGTGCCACGCCGCCACTGGGACATCACTTTCGCGGGACAGGCCCTCGGGCATGAGTTTCCCGGCGTCGCCTATCTGATGATGGCCGTGGGTGAGATGGGAGGTGTGCTCGCGGTCCTGGGCGGGGTGTCCTTCGTCGTGATCGTGGTCGGCTCCCTCCTGATCGGCAAGAAGATTCCGGAGAACGCAAAGCCGTACCCACGGGTACCCGACGCCGATGCCGGCGGGCACAAGCAGATTGGAATGGGCGGCTTTGAAGCGCCGGGCACGTTCGTGCTGGCGATGGTCCTGTTCGTGGCGCTGGTCCTGTATTACTTCATCAACTTCAAGTATCTCGCGACGTTGTGGACTTTGACCTGAGACGCTCGATCGGAATCGACGTCGATCGATGATGGATTGGGGCGGGCCCAAGCAATCGGCTTCGCGCTGAGCGATTAGGAGAGCGACAATGGCCGCCGCGATCAAGCAATTCGCCGATCTGTTCAAGCTGAGAATCGGCATCGTGATCAGCTTCACCGCGCTGGCGGGCGTGACCATCACGCCGGGCTCTCTTCCCGCCTGGAAGATCGCGATACTGGGTTTGGCTGTCCTGGTCTCCTCGGCCAGCGCCGGCGCATTCAATCAGTACGTGGAGCGCGACATCGATGCACGCATGAAGCGAACCCGCAGGCGCCCGTTCGTCACGGGTGCGCTCAAGCACGGGCCCTTCTGGTTGATGGTGATTTTCGGGATGCTGGCATGCTCCGTGGCGGCGGCCGCCCTCGCGCTGAACCCGTTGTCCGCGCTTTACGTGTTCCTCGGCGCGTTCTTCTACGGGGTCGTGTACACGGTGTGGCTCAAGCGCCGCACCTGGATGAACATCGTGATCGGCGGGCTTGCCGGCAGTTTTGCGGTACTGGCCGGTGCGGCGGCGGTCACGCCGCAAATCGGCCCGAAAGCGATGATTCTGGCCACGGTCCTGTTCATGTGGACGCCCCCGCACTTTTGGAGCCTGGCGATCGCATACCGTGACGACTACGACTCGGCGCGGATCCCGATGCTGCCGGTCGTTGTCGGGGACGCCAAGGCGGCCCGAATCATCTGCGGCAGCGCCATCGTGCTGGTATTGACATCGCTCACGCCGATGCTGTTCGGGACGGGCTGGATATATCTGGTCGGCGCCGTCGGCGGGGGTGCGTACTTTGTGGCCAAGAGTGTGCAGCTCGCGCTCAGACCCAGCCGCGTGAACGCCATCGGGTGCTTTCACTCTTCGCTGATTCAACTGAGCGTGCTGTTGGTCGCCGCGATGCTGGATTGCATCTGACAGGCCCGACAATGCAACGCTGGTTGGCCCTTGGCACCATCGCGGCGGGTTGGATCGCGCTTTCGGCGCAGGGCCATGAAGTGACGGAGGATTCCGCTGCCGACTTCGATCCGCAGGCGGCGATGCAGACCAGCCGGGAGGCGATCGGAAGGCAGGTGGGCGACTACGCCCTGGTCGACCGTGAGGGACGCACGCTCCATCTGTCCAGCTACCGCGGCAAGCCGCTGTTGGTGAGCCTGATTTATACGAAGTGTTCCGATACGTGCCCGATGACGACGCGCTATCTGAACAAGGCGGTCGGGCTGATGTCGGAGGCGCTCGGAACCGGCAGCTTCGCGGTCCTGTCGATCGGCTTCGACACGACCTCCGACTCGCCGCAGGCGATGCGGAAGTTCGCCGCGCGCGAAGGCATCGATTCACCGAATTGGGAGTTTGCAAGCCTCGACCCGGCAACGCTGAAGGAGCTCACGCGGGACGTCGGGTTCTACTACCGGCCTTCGCCGGCTGGATTCGACCACCTCTCCCAGCTGTCGATCATCGACCAGGACGGCAAGGTATATCGCCAGATCTATGGCGACCAATTCGATCTGCCCATCCTGGGCGAACCGTTGAAGCAGCTGCTCGGCAATGCAAGCATTCGATATCCAACCTGGAAGGGCCTGAGCGCGCGCATTCGCTTGTTTTGCACCGTGTATGACCCCAGCACCGGTCGCTATCGCACGGATTACTCCTTCTTTGTGGCAATGCTGATCAGCGCGGCGATGATCCTGCCTTTCGGATACTGGATCTTCCGGGAGATGCGGCGCGCGTGGAGTCCTGCCAGGCAATCGACCTGATCGATCCCGTGGGGTATTTCCCGAGGTTTGCGTGATTAGGCTGATACAGCGCCTTGGCCAGGCCGTGATGCTGTGGGTCGAAAAGGCCTTCAACGCCGTCTTCGGAGCCGAGCTCAACCCGCTCTACCAGCTGGGGGCGATCGCCTATTTTCTGTTCTGGGTGATCGTGGCCAGCGGTTTGTATATCTACGCTTTCTACCGTACCGGAGTGAGCGAGGCCTACGCGTCGGTCGAATCCCTGACGCACGGTCAGTGGTATCTGGGCGGCATCATGCGCAGCCTGCACCGCTATGCCTCGGACGGCATGGTGCTCACGATGCTGGTTCACATGTGGCGCAATTTCACGATGAACCGGCTCAGCGGTTTTCGCGCATTTTCCTGGTTTACCGGGTTGGTGCTTCTGCTGTTCCTGTACGTGTCCGGCATAAACGGCTACTGGCTGGTGTGGGATCAGCTCGCGCAATTCATTGCGATCGCGAGCACGGAATGGCTGGATTGGTTCCCGATATTCAGCAGTCCCCTCGTGCGCAATTTCCTTCTGCAGGCAAACGTGAACGATCGTTTCTTCACGCTGCTGTCGTTCGCGCACCTCGGCATTCCGCTCCTGATGCTCGCCTTCATCACGATCCACACCCAGCGGGTCAGTGGCGCCAGGACTCAGCCTTCCAGGCAGATTGCGATCGGGACAGGGGTGGCGCTGCTGGTGCTCGCCTTGATCAAGCCGGCCGTCAGTCAGGCGCGCGCCGACCTTGGCAGCGTCGCCGCGCAGATAAAGCTGGACTGGTTCTTCCTGGTGAGCTACCCGCTCATTTACAAGTGGTCGCCAGGGCAATTGTGGGCCGTAACCGGCGGCGCACTGATGCTGCTTCTGCTGCTGCCCGTTCTGACCCGCGCACGGCGCGCGAGCGGCAGTTTCCAGATCACGACCGCGCCGAGCGTGCATCGCTTTTCCGCGAAGGCTGGCGAGACGATCCTGGAGGCGGCACTGCGCCAGGAAGTTCACCTGCCATACGGATGCCGGGACGGCGCCTGTGGAACCTGCAAGGGCTCTATCTTGGTAGGCACGGTTGACTACGGAGTGCATCAGCGTGAGGCGCTGAGCGAGCAGGAAAAGCAGGGGGGCAAGGCGCTGTTTTGCTGCGCGACGCCTCTGTCGGATCTGGAAATCGAGTATTACGAGAATGAATCGCTGAAGCTGGCTCCGGTCAGAATCCTCTCGTGCCGCGTCGAGACGATGCGACGTGTCGCCCCGGACGTGATGATCCTGTTCCTGCGGTTGCCGGCGGGCGAAGCTCTGAAGTTCTTTCCGGGCCAGTACATCGACATCCTGCTCGACGGTGGCGGGCGCAGGAGCTTTTCGTTCGCCAACGCGCCGCATGAGGACGAGTTCATCGAGCTTCACGTCCGGCATATTCCAGGCGGCAAGTTCACGACCCATGTCTTCACCCAGATGAAGACGGGCGATACGTTGCGATTCGAAGGACCGCTCGGGACATCCTTCGTGGATGACGATGGCGACCAGCCGATCATATTCGTGGCAGGCGCAACCGGGTTCGCGCCGGTGAAGAGCATCCTGGAGCATGCCTTCCATATCGGATCCAAGGGACGCAAGCTGCTCTATTGGGGTGTCCGATCCCGCGGCGATCTTTATGACGAGGAACGGCCCGAGCGATGGCAGCGGGAGCGGCCCGGTTTCGTGTTTATCCCCGTGTTGTCGGCGCCGCTTCCGGAGGATCACTGGCAGGGACGCGTTGGCCTCGTGCACGAGGCGATCTTGCAGGACTTCCCCGATTTAAGCGGCTTCCGTGTCTACGCATGCGGTTCGCTGCAGATGGTTCAGGTGGCCCGGCCCGCTTTCCTGGCCCATGGCCTGTCCGAAAGTGCGTGTGTCTCGGACGCTTTCCTGATGCCCGCGCGTCCGGCGCCGCAACCGGCTGCGTAGCGGATGATCCAATGAAACAGGCGCTGCGATATCTGGGCCAGGCGTGCGCCTACGCGCTGTTCGCTGCGGTGCTGGGGTACTTCTCCACGTCGCCGGTCTATCGCCACCTGCCGGACGATTACGCGCTTGTCAAGTTGAGCTTCAGTCATGCGGCACAGCGCAAGCAAGCATGCCGTGAGCGAAGCGCCGAGGAACTGGCCAGGCTGCCACGCAACATGCGAATCAGCAAGGACTGTCCGCGCGAGCGCTCCAACGTCGTGGTGGAACTCGAGATGGACGGCCAGCTCCTGTACCACGTGGTTCTGCCGCCGTCCGGTCTGGCGCACGACGGCGCCTCTTCCGTGTATCGGCGCCTGCCGGTGCAGGCCGGTACGCACCGCTTTGTCGCGCGGCTGAACGATACGGAGCAAGTCGGTTTCGGCTACGTGCGGGAAGAAACCGTGGCGCTCGATGCCGGCCGGGTCCTGGTGATCGATTTCAAGGCCGATGCGCCCGGCGCGGGAGGATTTGTATTTCATTGACCGCAGGGGTCGCGATTTCGCTGTCGACCCTCAGCCTAGGAGAAACGCAGTGATCCAATTTCTTGAACGTCAGGATTGCCATGGTCGTCACAGCTGAGCTTCGATTTCCCGTCAGGGACGCATCGCTCGATTTTGAACGCGACTTCGCCCTGGCGACTCCGCACGCAGCCTGTCGGCGCCTCGCGGCCGGGTGGCTGTGGTTGAGTGTTTCCGCATTGGTCGGCGCCGGCGTCTTCGCGCTGCTGGTGGTATTGGCGCGAACGCCGTACCTATCGAATGTGTTTCCCACGGTGGATTTTTTCCGCAGCGCCCTGGTCGTGCATGTCGACCTGTCGGTGCTGTTTTGGTTCTTCGCCTTCGCCGGAGTTCTGTGGAGCGCCGCATCCGCGCCGCGGCGGATCGAGCTCGGCTGGGCGGGGCTGCTGCTTGCGAGTGGTGGCGCGTTGATCGTGGTCATCTCGCCTTTCGTCGCCAGGGGCGGGCCCCTGATGAACAACTACATCCCGGTCCTCCAGAACCCGGTGTTTCTCACCGGCCTGACCCTGTTCGGCTTCGGAGTCGGGTTGACGGCGGTTCGCGTCCTGATGACGGCCCCATCCACCGAACCGCGCCTTGATCGGGTTCAGCCGTCGCTCCGTTTCGCGCTGCGCGCCACCGCGGCCGCGACGGTGATGGCGCTGATCGCCTTCTTCTGGGCTTTCGCGACGATTCCCTATTTCGTGCGCGGGCTGCCCTATTTCGAGGCGCTGTTCTGGGGCGGGGGCCACGTGATGCAGTTCGCCTACACGTTGATGATGCTGATGGGGTGGCTGTGGCTGGCCACCGAATGCGGCGCCCAGGTAGCACTGACACGCCGAATCACTGTTTTCCTCTTTGCGCTCGGGGTCGCGCCCGTGTTCCTCACGCCGGCCATCTACTGGGTCTACCCGACGACTACCTACGCCAACATGGAAATGTTCACCGGGATGATGAGGGCGGGCGGCGGTCTTGCGGCATTGCCGATCGGACTCGCGGTGGCGTTTGCAATGTGGGAGCGCGGTTACCCCGAAGCCAGGGTGCGTCCGCTGTTCAACTCGCTGCTGTGCTCGATGCTCCTGTTCGTAGCGGGGGGCAGCATCAGCTTCCTCATCAAGGACAGCAACACCATTATCACGGCGCACTATCACGCCACGGGCGGGGCGGTCAGCCTGGCGCTCATGGGGATGGCATATGCGCTGATGCCGAGACTCGGATTCGGCCAGCCCGGCCTGAAGGCTTCGTCCTGGCAGCCTTACGTCTACGGCTCAGGACAACTGCTGCATGTCATCGGGCTGCTATGGTCCGGAGGGTACGGAGTGCAGCGCAAGCTCGCCGGAGCCGATCAAGGGCTCCATGGATTCGCACAGATTGCCGGAATGGGAATAATGGGGATCGGTGGGCTCATCGCCGTTGTCGGAGGTTTGATGTTTCTCTGGGTCGCGTTTCGTGCCATGAGCGGACGCAGGCACCAAGGGGGGGCGACGGTCAGCCTACGTTGAGCGCGCCAGGACCTGGCACCGCATGTACAACCAGTTGCGCATTCTCTGGCTGCGCGTGGAGAACGCGTTCAATGCGCCGTTCGGTCAGGCCTTGAATCCCTGGTACCACCTCGGTGCGGTCGCCTTTTTTCTGCTCTGGGTGGTGGTCGTCAGCGGCGTCTACCTGTACATCTTCTTCCGAACCGGCGTTCAGCAGGCGTACGACTCCGTCGAGTACCTGACCCACGCCCAGAGGTTCTACGGTGGCGTGATGCGAAGCATGCACCGGTATGCCTCCGACGGCATGGTTGCCGCCATGCTGCTGCACATGACGCGCAATTTCGCCACCGGGCGCTTTCGAAATTTCCGCTGGTTTTCGTGGGTAAGTGGCGTATTGCTGATCTGGTTGGTCTATGCGTGCGGCATCAACGGCTACTGGCTGGTGTGGGACAGACTCGCCCAATTCGTCGCGGTGGCGACGACGGAGTGGTTCGGCTGGCTGCCGCCGTTCAGTGAGCCGCTGGCTCGAAACTTCCTGCTGCAGTCCGACGTCAGCGACCGGTTCTTTACCTTGTTATCGTTCGCCCACATTACCCTTCCCTTGCTCCTGCTGTCGTTCATGTGGGTTCATACGAAGCGGATCAACAGCGCAGAAACGTCCCCGCCGCTGCCGCTCGCGGTCGGCACCGTGCTGATGCTTGTCGCGCTGTCCCTCGTCAAGCCGGCTCTGAGCCAAGGGCGTGCCGATCTGGCGCTGGCGCTGAACGCGATCGGGCTGGACTGGTTCTTTCTTGGGCCGTACCCGGTCTTGTATGCCGGGTCTGCGGGCGCGCTGTGGCTGCTGGTCACCTCGGTCACGGTCATGCTGCTGTCCGTACCGTGGCTCTTCCGACGCCCATCGCAGCTGCCGGTCGAAGTGCACCTGGACAATTGCAACGGCTGCAGCCGCTGCTTCGACGACTGTCCCTATTCGGCCATCGTGATGCAGCCGCGCCAGGATGGCAGGCCTTTCGAGTTGCAGCCCGTCGTGAATGCGAGCTTATGCGCCAGCTGCGGCATCTGCGTCGGATCGTGCCCTTACTCGATGCCTTTCCGGAGGACCGAGCTGGTGAGCGGCCTGGAATTGCCGGAATTGCCAACGGCCCTTCTACGCGCCCAGACCGACCGCGCGCTGGCCACCTTGCACGGCAGGCCGCGCGTGGTGGTGTTCGGCTGCGACTGCGGCTTCGGGGTCCAGGCGATTCAGTCAAAGGCCGTCGCCACGGTATCGCTACCGTGCATCGGCATGCTTCCGCCGGCATTCATCGACTACGCGCTGCGAGACTCGCTTGCCGATGGCGTGCTGGTCACCGGTTGCCGGGAGGGTGACTGCCACTACCGGCTCGGAATCCATTGGATTGAGCAGCGTTTGGCGCGCGAACGGCCTCCGCAATTGCGCCAGCGCGTTCCCGAGGAGCGCATCGAACTGTGCTGGGCCGACGCGCCGGATCAGGAACGTTTGATCGCCGGGCTGACCAGATTGCGCGCGCGGATCGCCGCTCTACCGAAGTGATCGAAGAGCACGCAGGAACCGAAACTAGAGGAAGAGCCTGGCCAATTGCGAAGTCATCAGCGCCAGAGCCACGATGATGAAGAAGAAGATCAGGCTGCGGTATTCAAAGCGCCTGCCGAAGGCAATCTCCACCCGATCGAGTAACCAGTCGGCGGCGAAATACAGCACGACGGCTGTCACTGTGTAATAGAGTATCTCCATGGCCCTTGATCATCGGATGGCGTTGACACATGATCGACGGATATGGAACTTTGTTCAAGGCTGGAGCCGATTCAATCCGTTGCCGGCCTGGATGGCATTGTGCAGTGCGCCCATTTGAAAGTTTTTTAAACATTATTCGAAATCAAGTCGTTTTCTTGCTCGATTGCGTAGCATTGCAGCGCATCGATTCGGTCGGATCATTGCAAGCGAATGTCATGTCGGGGAGAAGATGAAATGAAGGCCATATTGATGATTGTCGGCATTGCAGGCTGCTTTCTGAGTGCTTCAGCGCTGTGCGACGACGGCGCGGCGCTGGCCAAGAAGTCGGGTTGTCTGAATTGCCACGCCGTCGACAAGAAGATCGTCGGACCGTCCTACAAGGACGTCGCGAAGAAGTACAAGGGCAATGCCGATGCTGCCGCGATGCTCGTGAAGAAGGTGGCGGATGGCGGGTCGGGCACCTGGGGCGCGATCCCGATGCCGCCGAACAAGGGCAAGGTGGCCGAGGCGGATATCAAGACGCTGGTCGACTGGATTCTTTCGCAGTAGCGGATCGCCTCGCACTTTGTCGGAGCACCGGGCCGCAGTCGAGCGCGCCCGGCGGAAGCGACGGGCTTACGTTTCTGCGGTCCCTGTTTTCGGCAGGGCGGGCAGCCGTTTTCCGAGCCACCAGGCATAGACCACCGGAATCACGATCAGGGAAAGCAGCGGCGCGGTTACCATGCCGCCGACGAGCGGTGCCGCAATGCGCTTCATGACGTCGGCTCCGGTGCTGGAGGCGACCATGACCGGGATCAAGCCCGCCAGAATGACGGACACCGTCATCATCTTGGGACGGATGCGCAGCAGTGCCCCCTGAACGATGGCCTGACGCAGATCCTGGCGGTTCAGCAGCCTGCCCTCCCGAACGAATTCGGCAATGGCTTGGTCCAGGTAAAGCAGCATGACCAGGCCAAACTCGACCGCTACTCCTGCGAGCGCGATGAAGCCGACCATCACCGCGACAGAGAATCGATAATCCAGCCAGTAGACGAGCCAGAAACCCCCCGCCAGGGAAAAGGGCAGGCACGCCAGGATCAGGAGCGCCTTGCCCAGGTTGCGGAAATTGAAATACAGCAAGGCCACGACCAGCGCCAAGGTAAGCGGCACGATCCACATGAATCGTTGCTTGGCGCGCTGCAGGTCGCCGTACTGACCGGACCAGGCGATCGAGTAGCCCGGCTGCAGCTGGACGGTACGTTCCACCAGTGCTTGCGCCTCGGCGATGTAGCCGCCAAGGTCCCGGCCGAATACGTCCAGGTACACGTAAGCGACCAGACGGCCATTTTCGCTCTTGATTTCCGTGGGTCCATCCTTCAGGCTCACGTGAGCCAGCATGCCGAGTGGAATTTGCGCGCCCGAAGGCGTCATCACGCGGGCAGCCGCCAGCGCATCGAGCGAGTCGCGGAAGGCGCGCGGATAGCGCAGGTTGATCGCGAAACGGCTGCGGCCATCGATCAGGGTGTCGACGTTTTCTCCGCCGATCGCGCCGTTCACCAGACGCTGAACGTCGGCTGAGGTCACGCCGTAGCGAGCCGCCTGCGTGCGGTCCAACGCGATTTCGACGTAGTGCCCACCGGAGGCGCGGTCGGCAAACGCATTGCGCGTACCCGGCACCTCGCGTCCGATAACCGTCTCGATCTGGCGCGCGAGCGCGCTGATGCCGTCCAGGTCCGGGCCCGTAACCTTGATCCCCAGCGGGGTGCGTATACCCGTTGAAAGCATGTCAATGCGCGTTCGTATCGGGTATCCCCAGGAATTCGTCAGTCCCGGCAGTCGCACCTGGCTGTCCAGTTTGCGCATCAGCTCATCGATGCTCTCCCCGGAAGGCCACTGCGCGCGCGGCTTCAGCAGGATCGTCGTCTCCAGCATGGACAATGGCGCGGGATCCGTCGCCGAATCGGCGCGCCCGGCTTTGCCGAAGACGCGCTGGACTTCCGGCATCTGTGCAATCAGGCGATCCGTGATCTGCAGGATGCTGCCAGCCTCATCGATGGACACGCCGGGCAGCGTCGTGGGCATGTAAAGCAGTTCGCCCTCATCGAGCGGGGGCATGAACTCGCTTCCCAACCGGTGGATGGGCCAGGCCGTGCTGGCGATCAGCGCAAGACACAGGACGCCAGCGCTTGCCGGCTTGCGCAGCGCGGCCAGCAGGACCGGGCGGTAGAGCAGGTGCATCCACCGATTCAAGGGATTGCCCAGCTCGGTCGCAATTCGACCCCGTATGAAATAGCCCATCAATACGGGGACCAGGGTGATGGAAAGCGCCGCGCTTGCCGCCATGGCGTAAGTCTTGGTGTAGACCAGCGGCGAAAAGAGCTTCGCTTCCTGTCCGGTCAGTGCCAGCAAGGGCAGAAAGGACACGGCAATGACGCATAGTGAAAAGAACAAGGTCGGGCCCACTTCAATCGCACTGCGCTGTACGATCTCCCAGTTGTTCGAACCCGGCCCGGCACGCTCCAGGTGCTTGTGCATGTTTTCTATCATCACGACGGCCGCATCGACCATCGCGCCAATTGCGATGGCGATGCCGCCGAGCGACATGAGGTTGGCGCTTACGCCCTGGCGCTGCATCACGATGAAGGCCGCCATGATTCCCAGCGGCAGCGTCACGACGATGACTGCAGACGAACGCAGGTGAAACAGGAAAGCAAGACAGACGACGGCGACGATCAGCGATTCTTCGAGCAGTTCCTCCGTCAGGGTGGCGATCGCACGTTGGATCAGACCCGATCGATCGTAGGTCACGATCAGTTCGACCCCGGGAGGCAGCCCGCTCTGCACCTGCTTGAGCCGGGCTTTGACGCCGCGGATCGTGCGCAATGCGTTTTCACCATACCGCATGACGACGATGCCGCCCGTCACCTCGCCTTCCCCGTCAAGCTCTGCTACCCCCCGGCGCAGTTCGTGGCCGATTTGAATTTGCGCCACGTCTTCCAGGCGGATCGGCACGCCCTGCGCCGTCGACCCGAGCGGAATGCTCTTGAAGTCCTCCAACGTGCGCAGATAGTTCGGCGCGCTCACGAAATGCTCGGCGCGGCCCATTTGCATCACCGAACCGCCACCGGCGACATTGCTGTCGCGGATGGCCTGTCCGATCCTGTCGAGGCTCAACTTGTAGGCGGCTAGGCGATTGGGATTGACCTCGATCTGGAACTGACGCACCATTCCCCCGACCGAGGCGACCTCCGATACGCCGGGCAGGCTTTCCAGCTCGTACTTCAGAAAGGTGTCCTGCACCGCCCGCAGCTGGTCAGGATCGTATCGATGATGACGATCCACCAGAGCGTATTCGAAAACCCAGCCCAGCCCGGAGGCGTCCGGCCCGAGCGCCGGGGATACTCCAGGCGGCAGGCGCTCGCCGATCTGGTTCAATCGTTCCAGCACCCGGGTGCGCGCCCAATACGGGTCCGTGCCGTCCCGGAAGATCACGTACACGTACGATTCGCCGAACATCGAGAAGCCGCGCACCGCCGTCGAACCCGGCAGCGCAAGCAAGGCCGAGGTCAAGGGAAAGGTGACTTGATCTTCCACGATCCGCGGCGACTGCCGTGAATATGGCGTCTTGACGATCACCTGCACGTCGGACAGATCGGGAATCGCGTCCAGCGCCATGAGCCCGATCGACAAGATGCTCCAAACCGCGATCAGCAGGGCTCCGAGGAGGACCAGCGAGCGGTTCCTTAGCGACCACAGCATGACGCGCTTGATCATGTTCAGTCGGCAACCATACAGTCGATCGTCGAACGGGCGGCCGAGTCGCGACCGGCACGGACGCGACGCACGGGGCTATCCAGGTGACGGCGGCGATCAGGAGCCGGCGAGCGGCGCGATCCGCGCATGGCCCCGGGTCCGTGCCCGGCCTGCGAGAACGCGGGCACATTGGACACCTAGGGTTCGGCGGCGTCCCCCAGCGAGGCTGCGGAGTCCAGCAGGAACTGTCCGTTCACGGCGATTCGATCGCCCGCCTCCAGACCAGCGACAATTTCGGTCAGGTCCTCGGCCTCGATACCGATTTCAACCTTGACCGGCACGAAGTACCCGTCGTCCTGTGACAGCATCACCCAGTCGCCTTTGCCGGTGCGCATGACCGAGGAGCGTGGCACGACCAGTGCCTGGTGCGGCTCGGCATGCAGCGTCACGTCGACGTAGCTTCCGACGCGGATCTGATTTCGCGGATTGTCGATCGCGATTCTCGCGCGAACGGTGCGCGTGGAGTCGTCCACGACGGGACTCGTGATCACCAGGCGACCCTTCAATTCGACGTGATCGGGCGGGGAGAGTCTGACGCTCGCCAGGTCGCCACTCTTGACCCAGGGCAGCTGATCGGGATACAAGGCAACGTCGATCCACAATTTCGACAGGTTCGCGATCGATAAAACACTGTCCATCGGCTTGACGACATTACCCTCACGGACATTGACCTCGGTCACGAAACCGGATCTTGCCGCACGCACCGGGACCACTTCAATCGGCCTGTAGGTGCGATCGATGTCCGCCAGCAGCGCCTCGCTCACGTCGGAATACAGCAGTCTCTCACGGGCGCGCATGCGCTCGCGCGTGGACTTGGCAAGGTTCTCGGTGTCCCAGACCGACATCCCCTTGCTTCGGCCATGGCCTTCGCCAGAGGTCATGGCCGCGACCATCGCATCCTTCTCGCGCAGGAGCGCGATGTATTCGCGCTGGGTTTGCAGCAGGTCGAGCGAATCGATTTCGTACAGGATCTGTCCGGCCTTCACAGGCTGTCCGACCGAAGAAAAGTTCAGCTTCCGGATGATGCCTTCGACTTTGCTGGTGACAATGAACTGCTGGCTCGCATCGATGGCGACAGTTCCGTAGGTGGCAATGTCCCGGGTCAGCGACTGCGATTTAACCGGTGCGACTCTGACGCCGAGCTTTTGCAGGGAGGCGGTGTCCACACGAACGCCGTGACGATGATCCTCGTGGGACGAATCCATCTGCACGAGGTCCATGCCGCAAATGGGACATGTCCCCGGATGATCCTGGACGACGCGAGGATGCATCGGACACACCCAATGCTTGCCCGCGGGCGTGACTGACGCGGCCCCAGCTGCGGAATTGCGATTGGCGTCTGATCGAGGCGCAGATGCGGCATCGCCATCTGCCGGGCGACTGGCACCGCAAAAGGCGAGCAGGATGACGATCGCTGCGGCGCGGATGGATCGTTTCGTCAATTTAGGTGCAGACCGGCCTGCTGCGAACCCCGCCGAGCTTGCGGCGATCTCACTGCCGGAGCGTCCTACTTCAGTTTGCCCGGCCGGAACACCTCTGGGTCGGCATCTCCTTCCGCCTTGAGAATCGCCACATTTCCCTTCATCAAGCGCCCAAGTGCATGGTCGACCAGTATGTAATTTGCCGGGACGCGCAGCTTCATTTCCACGATGGTGGCCCCGCCCGGGGGGACCAGGGTGGTCTGAACGTCGGTCAGTGGCGGCGAAGTCAATGAGGCCTGGTTGTACACCCTGTCAAAGATCGTGCCGATCGCATGGAACGCCGAAGTCAGATTGGGTCCGCCGACGCCGAAGAAGATGCGAACCGTCTCTCCTACCTTGGCCTTCATGGGAGCAGCCGCCAACGCACCCGCCGACCCGTTCATGACGACATACGAGGGTTGCTCTGCGAGCAACTTGTCCAGATTGAAGACCTCGTTGGCACCGCCAGGCTGACCCACGTCAAGCGATGCCCTGACGTCGTCGGCATACATGTCGCCCTGCATGATGTAGAACTCGCGATCGACCTTGGGTAATCCGCCTTCAGGTTCGATCAGGATCATTCCGTACATGCCGCTCGAGATATGTTGCGGGATGATCGGGGTTGCACAGTGGTATACGAACAAGCCCGGATGCAGCGCCTTGAAG
>Ga0209698_10001529_pt1 | contig 26673 bp, 24 predicted proteins | sample LitLauG_LLR_2012_FD_187203 | JGI IMG/M metagenome (GOLD analysis project Ga0209698, IMG submission 187203) | Freshwater sediment microbial communities from Pennsylvania, USA - Little Laurel Run_MetaG_LLR_2012 (SPAdes) (version 2) | ecosystem: Environmental > Aquatic > Freshwater > Creek >... | reverse complement strand
GCATGCAAGATTGTGTGAAAAACCGACAAATATTCTCTTGGGACATTTAAGGACTGTCCCCGGTTCACCAAACATCGCGAGTCGCGTCAGTCTGTCCCCGTAGTCCTGTCCCCGTAGTCCCCGTAGTCCCCCGTAGTCGCCGTAGTCCTCCCGTAGTCCTCCGTAGTTCACCGTAGTTCATGTCCCCGTAGTTCCAAGTTGCCGTCGGATACCGCGGTTGAAACCACGGCTTGCAGACTGAAGTCCGCGCCACAACGGGCGTTTTTTCGCAGCCTCGGACGCATGGCGGGAAGCTGTGGCGTATCCCTCGGCTCACGCCGAGGGCTGCGTTGCGCCGTGTGCGCAAACCGCTCCCCTGAAAATAGGGTCTACATCGTTGATTTTCCCGCCACAGGTGAGCGGGAGGCTCATCTGAACTCCTTCTGTGGGAACCAGGGGAACCAGGGAGGGAACCAGGGACGAGACTGGCCCTTCCTATGCCGCTCCGCGTCTTCTCCTATTGGAGGGCCTGCGCCCACATATTGACCAGGCTGCGGAAAATGAGGTTCCCCGCACTTACGTGCGGGGTTGTCGCTGGTCTCGGCTAGCCGCTGCGCGCTTGACTACTTCTTCACTTCGGGGGCAGGCGTGGGCACTGGCTGATCGGAGTTGAAGGCATCCACGATGCACTTCCATTTGCCATCGGCCTGCCTCTTCCACACTTCCGAGAACTTACCGATTTCATCAACCGGGCTCTTCGGGTCTTTGATGACCAAGTGATAGGTGCCGTAGGCGTAGCCGAGATTGCCGGACGCCTCTGTCTTGGTGGCCTTCCACGTCAGGCTGGCGTCTGGGCTCATGAACATGGTCCACACGTCACGAATGCCTTTGGCGTCCTTGGCGATCGGCGCGCTGGGCGGCAGCAGCACGCCATCGGCTGCGTAGTAGGAGACGGTGGCGTCCAAATCCTTTTTCTGGACCACTGCGGCCCATTGCTCATCCGCGGCCTGAATCGCGGCGGCGTCGGCCTCATGAGTGTCGGGGGCGGTACACGCCGTGGTCAGGATCGCGGTCGCGATCAGCGTTGCTTGCAGGGTTTTCCGGAGCATCGAGAAACTGTAGCACACTGCCCGAGACATAATCCCTAGTGGCCTGTCGCAGAGTGCTCGTTGCTACGGCGTGGCGCACGCGCGTCGCGTGCCGCGTCGAGATTTTCTCGACGCCTGCCAGCCATCGACCCGGCGGTCGATGCAGCACGCCAGCGGCGTGCGCTACATGTTGCAAGGTAACGTTTCCTTTGCGACAGGCCACTGTGTCCACTGGACGAAGCTGGTTGCAGTCGCGGCGTTTGAGAGATGGGGACACACCGGTGGTCCGACCCCTTCGCCGGGGACCGGCTACTCCGGCGGGGGCAGAGGGAGGTCGGACATCATGGTGTCCTCTACGGCTTTCCATTTACCGTCGGCTTGCTTGCGATACACGGTCAGATACTTTCCTTCGTCCTCGAACTTATTCCCGCGGATGTCGGAGAACGTCATCTTGTACGACCCCTGGGTGTAGGCCAGATTGCCCGATAGTTCCAGACGCAGGGGCGTCAGGGCGATGGCGAAATTCGGATCGGCCATCATGGGCTTGAGGGTTTCTTTGATCGCCGCCTTACCGGTGAACAAAGGCGCGTTCGGCATTAACACCTGCGCGTCGTCCGCGTAATAGGCGACGTAGGCGTCGGCGTCCTTCGCGGTGCCCGCCTTTTGCCAGGCCGCTTCCATGTCGCGAATTGATTTCTTATCCACCTCGGTGGTGTCGGGAGCCTTGCATGCGGCCAAAACCAGCAGGAAACCGGCCAAGGCTAACTTCATCTAAAAGCCACCTTTCGGTTTATAACCGGGACGGCATTGGACGCGATATTTCTTGCCCGTGTCCGTCACTACCTCCACTGTAAGCTTCCGGAAGCCCTCATTGGGATTCGGCTGCGGATAATAGGTGATGGTGTAGGAGTTGCCCAGATCCTCGCGGATATTTTCGAACGCCTCCACCTGCTTCTGCCACGTCTTGGCGAAATACGATTTGCCTCCCGTGCGCGTGGCAATCCGGCGGAACACGCTGGACGACACCGGATCCTTGCTCACTTCATTCGTCGAGATGACGTAAATCGGAATGCCTTCGTCCTCGGCCACGGTGGAGACGTCGTTGGGCGCAACCATGCTGGCGTTGTCCGGACCATTCGAGAACACGATCACCACCTTGCGCCCCGGCACCTTGGCTGCGTCGCGCAGCGTCAGCAGCAGAGCGTTATACAGCGCCGAATCGTCCCCGGCGACGGCTTTGCGCAGGCCGAAAATCGCCTCGCTGCGCTCCTTGGTCAGCGGAGCGGCGCGCGTCAAATTGCGGCTGTATGTATAAACGGCCACGGAATCCGCACGGTCGAGCCCCCGCACGAAGTCGGCGATGGCGTCGGAGGCGTATACGAAGCCTCGGTACATATAATTGCTGGTGTCGAACAGCACGAACACGTTGGTGCCCACGAACGCGTCGGACCGGCCTTCGGCCACGCCTTCGGGCGTAATCGCGATGGGCTTCAGCGCGCCGTCGGCCATTACCTCCACCGGAGGCTTGCTGCCTTCGGCGAACGTGGCGAACTTCTGGGGAATACCGTCTTCGAGGACGCGAAAATCTCTAGGTTTGAGGCCGTTAATATATTTGCCTTTGTTGTCGGTCACCTGAAAACTCAGCACCACCATGTCTACTTTCACTTTGAAAATAGGGTGATCCTGTGCGAACAAAAGGGAGACTAGCAGAAATAGGCCAAGAAGTGTTTTCGTCAAGATGGCTCCTAATTATCGGCCGGCGCGGCACCGGCTTGCTTGCGAGCTTTTTCGCGAACATCGTCGCCGACCAGCCGCAGACTGCGCAGCAGCGCGGGCCAATCTTCCAGATGCGTAGCGAAGATGCGTTCCACCGTCTGCTGCGTCCAGGCGGGGATCAACACGTTCAGCTCCTCGGGACGCGCGTGGACTTCGTCGGCCAGCGCCGCGTAGAACAGCGTGTTGGATTCCCAGCTTTCGGCCAGGATGCGGCTGGAATAACCCATCAGCGTAGGGAATGTGCGCAGGTTCAGCAACTCCGGCCGGTAGGAATTGGCGAGCGTCGGCTTCGGCGTGCCGAAAGCACGGGAGATCGCGTTCGCGCCCAGCGCATCGGGAGCCTGCGCGGCCAGCTTTACCAGGTTCGCGGCCGCGGGCGTATCCTTGTCGCCCGGCGCGAGTTCCGTTGCCAGCAGATACATCTCCGAGGGAATAATATTTTCCTCGGCGGCTTTCAAATCGCCTTCGGTCAGCAGGCGCTCCATCTTGCGGACGCGCGCCGGCGGGGCATAGCGTTCCAGCACCGCCAGTACCTGGGCGCGGCGATCCGCATTCAGCGCGCTTTCGGCCAGTAGCGTTTCGGCGTAAGCCATATTCACGCCCACCCAGTGGATTTGCAGAGGCGTGGTGCTCCACCAGCGCGGAACGACCGCGCTGAGAATCAATTGCGGAACAAGGTCTCCCCAAATGAGAGCCTGTTCGCGGCTAGGGATCAGGAAATTTTGCTCGGCCTCCGCCAGCGCATACGGCAGCGACGCGAGCGAGCCGACCAAGCGGCCTCCGGCGTTGGCGGGCCAGCCGGTGCCGAACAGTTCGGTGGCCTTCCAGGTCTGCGTAACGGACGCGCTCTGGATGCCAATAAAATCGTGGCTGCGGACAAACAGCGGATTGGTATGCAGAATCTGCGCGCCGGGCGGGGCGTAGTGAATATAGTTGTAGCCCACCAGCGTATCGCGCAGGAACGGCGCCAGCGCGCCGCGCAACTCCTTCAGCTTGTTTGGATCGCTGGAGGACTTTTCAATCGCCTGGCGAAGGTTGAGTTTGCGCTGCTGCTCGATGTGTTTTTCGGTGAAGTAGCCGAACGCCAGCGTGCTGCGCTCGGCGGTAGAAAACGCGCTGCGCGGCAATTGGATATCGGAAATGCGCGCGGCCAGCTTACCGGCCAGCGCGGTGTTCAATTTTTCGCCGCGTCCGACGCTTTCCAGATTGTCGGCCAGATCGAACAGCGTGGTGAGCGGCACGAGTCTTTGAGCCTCGAACACGCGGATCATATCCTCGGCGATTTGGGTGCGCGATTCCGATGCCTCCGTCGAAGCCGTTCCCGCGAGAAGATCGATCATGCGATCCTGCGCCGTGACGTTCTTGGGGGAGCCGGCGGCTTCCAGCAGCGCCTTCACGCCGGCGCGTCCTCCGTCGAACACCTCGCGTTCGTTCTGGACCTTTTGGAATCCATCCAGAATCTGCGCGAGCACGCGGTCCGATTGCGCGGCGGGTAGTGTGCCTTGCCGGACGAAGATCTGCCACAGGCCAGCCAGCGCCTGCATCATCCCGGCGGCGTCCGAACGCAGCGATTGATCGCCGATCTTGTCGATGCCGTGCGCGGCGTCCAGGAAGGCCACGATGGTCTTGTCGCTGACGGCTGGAGCCTCGGCAAACAGCGAATATTGCGCGCCGAGGCTGTGAAATTCGCGCGCCAGGCGGTCGATGGTGGCGGCTTCCAAGGGAGTGGTGCGGTTGCGTTCCAGGTCACTGAGCGCCATGAAAATTTTGAGCGGCTCATTCTCCACCGTTTTGCGGGACAGCCCGAACAGCGCCTCCAGGACGTCGTCGGAATCCTTCCATCCGGCGGCGGATTTGGCGAGCTTGGAGTCGTACTTGACCTGGGAATGTCCCGCGAACAGATTTTTCCAGACCTCGATGCTGCCGGGGATGTGCGGCTTTCCATCGGCGTCCAGGCGGAGGCGCGCGGTCAGCAGCATCATGTCGGTGTTGGCGCGAAATACGGGCCGCGCCGGGCCGGGGCTGGTCACCTTGCCGCGAATCGCGAGATAGAAGCGCTTCAGCCGCTCCGGCTCGCATAGGTAGTCCTTCGCTGGACCGTTGATGCGCGCCAATGCGTCGAAGTAGCTGGCCAGCCAACCGTCTTCGCGAGCCACTAGTTTCTCGAAAAACGCCGCGCCGGAGGATGGCGGCGCACCCGCCAGTTCGCCCCACATTTTCTCGGTGCGCGCCCCGCCCGGCACCACCGCCTTGCCGCCGCGGATTTCAAACATGCCTCCGTAAAAATCCAGCACATGGGAGTAGATACGCAGCCGCGGCGCGGGCATGGCATCCCGCAGGGCCTTCACCGTTTCCGGGTCCATTTTCGAGAGCGCCAGGTACAGGCGGCACAGCGAAGGGTCGGATATGAAGAAATCGATGAACTCGCCGCTGGTTTTTTCCTTGGCCGACTGCCAGTAGGCGGCGTCGTATAAAACGGGCACGCGCGCCGGCGCATAATCCAGGGAAAACGGACGGTTGGTGCGCAGCGACTGTTCGAGCTCCGCCAAGGGGAAGCCGGAATCGATGGTGAGGAAGGCGCGCGAGGCGTTGACGGTTTCCAGCACCACCTCGGAGCCGCAGCCTCCGCGCATGCGGTAGCCAAGGATGCGCAGAAGGTCGCCCGTTTCCGACGATTCACAGGTCTCAATGTGAATGGCCTTTTTGTCGCCCGCCAGCTTCGCCAGTTCGCGGGCCTGGGAAAGATAGCGGACGATCAGCTTCAGGTACTCGGTCTGATCGAGCAGTTCGTTGGACCCTAAGGCTTGGTAGCCATTGGTGGTGATATTCCGGGCCAGAGCGCTCAGCAGGTCGTCCGGGTGCAAGTCCGTGGAGAGCGCGGCCATGCGAGCAAACGAACGCAGAGGCCCGGGGATTTCGACGTAGTTTGTCTTTACGCCGGGCGCGGCTGGCGCTGGGGCCAGCGCTAAACCGGACCCTCCCGCTTTGCGATACCCGTCCACGTGTTTGGACGCAGCGTCGCGATCTCCGGCCAAAAGATCGAGAATGGCCAAGCGGCGCAGAACGGCGGTTTTTTCGGCGCCAGAGAGCGCCGGTTCCAGCTTGGCGTAGACGGCGCGCGCTTCCGGATCGCGATGGCGGTCCAGAAACTCGGCGTAGTCGCGCAGGGCCTGGGCGCTGCCAGACGCCGAGGCTTTCTTCAACTGCTCCCGCGCCTGCTGCGCTTCACCGCGGCTTTCCAAGCGCCAGGTTTCGCCCGCGACATCCTGCGCGCGGACAACCCCCAGGGTCAAAACCAGAAACAATCCAACCCGCCAAGAGAGCCGCATCGCTACAGTCTCCTCCACATCGAGCCTCCAATCTCGCCTTTGATGCAGCGGCAAGCCGGGGAGGATCAGGTTTTCTACTCTAACACGCCCCGTATGCCATTGGGACGTTGTATGATTCTGATGGGCGGGCTCACGTTTCAGCCCGACACTTCTCATGAAAAATCTTATTCTTCCCGTTTTGCTGGCGCTGCCGCTGGTTGCCGCGCCGCCCAAAATTGCCGTCATCGGCCTGCTGCACTCCCACGTCTGGAGCCAGCTTCCCAACATGGTGAAAGGCGACGTGGTCACGCTGGTTGGCGTCGCCGAACAGCATCCTGAACTGGTGGCCGAGGCCAAGAAAGCCGGGGTCGCCGAGAACCTGTTTTTCACTGATTACAACAAGATGCTGGACGATGTGAAGCCGGACTTCGTCTGGGCCTTTGTCGAAAATAACCGGCATCTGGAGATCGTCAAGGCGTGTGCGGCGCACAAGATTTCCGTGATTTTCGAAAAACCTCTGGCGTCCACCGCGAAGGACGCGGCGGCGATCCGCGAGATTGCCAATAAAAGCGGCATTTATGTGATGACCAACTATCAGATGGCGTGGTGGGCGGCGAATTACACCGCGAAAAAGGTCGCTGACGCGGGCGATCTGGGCCAGGTTTATCGACTGCGCGGCGTGGTTGGCCACGGAGGACCCGGCGCCGACGGTCCTCGCAATTCATTCTTTTTCGAGTGGCTTACCGATCCGGTGAAGAACGGTGCAGGCGCTTTAATGGATTTCGGCTGCTACAACGCCCTCTGGAGCCTGTGGTACATGGGCAAGCCGCAAACCGTCTACGCCCGTGCCGACCATATGCAGTCGGAGCGTTTTCCCAAAGTGGAGGACAACGCCACCCTGGTGCTCGGCTATCCGCACGGCACTGGCCTCTTCGAAGGCAGTTGGGATTTGCCGCGCAGCTTCCAGGATCTGGAAGTGTTCGGACGCAAGGCCAGCATGACCATGGTCAATGGCAAAGTCGAGGTCCGCAAGAGCGGACGCGGCGCAACCAATGAGGCGGTCACCATCGACCCGCTGCCCAAGGAGCGCTCCAGCCCGCTGGCATACATGGCCAACGCCGTCCAGACACATCAGGCTCCGGAGGGGTTGGTGGCGCTGGATATCAATGTCCAGGTGGTGGAAATCATTGATGCGGCGAAGGAAAGCATCAAGACCGGCCACGCGGTGACCTTAAAATAAGAATCAGCTATTTCTGCTAGGCTTAATCTAGGGTCGTCGCCTTATTTATGATGGTCCGGATTAAGCTGCAGAAAGGCCGTCCGATCCAAAAGAAGGACGGCAAAAATCGCCAGGTCGCGTCTGCCATCGGCGCGCTCCTGATTCCGGCCGCGTTCATGGCCTATGTCATGGGAGCCTGGAGACTGGCCTCGGACCTCGGCATGGCGGGCGAATTCGCGGTCACCGGCCTGTTTTCGCACTGGCAGGTCTGGATCGCCCTCGCCGCGGCTCTGCATATCGCCTCGACATCACTGAACCGGTACGGCAACGGCGGATCGCTGAAAGGTCCGCGATTGTTAACATTCCGCCGGCCCGTGGAAGAATCCAAGGTTGAGGTGCCCAAAAAGGTCCGTTTGCGCGTTTGAGAGGCCGTCAGCTTGGGGGCCAACAGCGGCCGATCCCTCGGCTGACCCCGAGGGCTGCGCACGGAGCGCTGAGCATCCGGCGAGGTGCCACGTTTTCGCCCGCGATTTAGGCGTAGACCATTTGGATGAGGGCCTGGATGTAGCCGAAGGCGAACGCGAACGCCTGCTTGCCCGCATCGTCGCCATCGATTTTCGGCACGTGATCCGGCATCAGCATGCCGTCATAGCCGACTTCTTTGTAGGTGCGGATCGCGCGGATCATATCCACGTCGCCATCGTCGGGAAACGTTTCGCGGAAGTTCAGAAACCCTCCCTTGATGTTGCGGAAATGGACGTTGAAAATCTTCCGCCGCGACCCGAAATAACGGATCACGTCATGAATTTCCTCGTTCGGATTCTGCAACATCTCTGAAACCGTGCCCTGGCAGAAATTCAGGCCGTGATAAGGGCTCTCTTTGATGGAAATGAATTTCTTCAATCCATCGACGCTGCCCAGGACGCGATGCACGCCGCGGAATCCTTCTATGCGAGGCATGCCCGGATCGTGCGGATGGCACGCCATGCGGACCTTATATTCCTCGGCCACTGGAATCACGCGCTCGAGAAAGTAGGTGATGCGTTCCCACGCCTGATCTTCGCTCACGGGTCCGGCTTCGGTCAGCGGCGGATCCTGATTGGCGTCGGCATAGACGAACGTGCTGAGCTTCGCGCCGCCGCGTCCAATGGAGGTGCCGGTACGCACCACGCCCAGAATGCTCATGTTGTATTTCAGCTCCGGGATACCGGCGTGCGCGGCGTTTCGGATCATCTCCTGGATGTTTTCAATTTCGCGGTCGCGCTCCGGGCTCCTGCCCAGCATGATGTTCGGATTTTCGCTCCTGGTAATGTAGCTGGAACTTAGCGGCAGAGGCACCGCTTCCAGCACGATGCCGTGCGATTCCACGCGCTCCCGCAGCTTCGTCAGCCCTTCGACGCTCCAGGACGCATCGAACTTCGCCGACGGCAGCGTGCTACAGATGTGCTGCACGCCCAGCGCGGCCATGATGGTCAGCACTTCGTCGGTGGAGTTGTGCTGCGTCCCGCACTTCATGCGTACTGGCGCGGGCGCGGCGTTGACGGTCTGAGGAGCGAACGGCGCAAGCGCGGCAGTACCCAGGAAACGGCGTCGGTTCACGTTAACCTCCAAGGAATCAAACAGATTATCATGCCTAAATAATGTTTACGCATCTGTTGCTTGCCCTCACTCTGATCCAAGACACCCCCACCGAACGCGAAGCCGCGCGCGATGTGATCCGCAAGATGAGCGAGCTTGAAAAATCGCTCGACGTTCCGTCTCTGGTGGCGAAGATCGCCGCGCCTAACCCGGCGCGCGAAGCCGTGGCCGCCCGAGCGAAGGAGCTGATGGATAAAGAACTGCTCGCCATGGCGGACGACATTACGCGCCATCCTGAGATCGGGTTCGTGGAAACGCGCTCCACCGACATTCTGATCGCCTATCTCAAGAAGCACGGCTTCGAAATCACCCCAGGCGTGGCCAATCTGAAGACGGCGTTCGTCGCGCGATACAAAGGGAGCCACGAGCAACCGGCGCTGGGCGTGATCGTGGAATACGACGCGCTGCGCGGCACCAAGGGCGCATTCCATGGCGATCAGCACAGCGCGCAAGGACCCGTCGGACTTGCCGTCGCCGTCGCGATGGCGGAGTTCATGGAACGCACCCACGCCCAAGGCTCTATTACGGTGTTTGGGACGCCCGGCGAAGAGATGATGCCGCCGGTCGCCAAGACCGACATGTTCGAGGCCGGCATTTTCAAAGGTATCGACGTGATGGTGCGCAGCCATTCCAGCCCGAAAACAGAGCGCCCCGCGCCCGGCTTCGGTTCCTGCTGCCTGAACATCGACGGCGTCAAGTATACGTTTAGCGGCGCGCCGTCGCATCAAATGCAACCCTGGGATGGACGCAACGCCCTTGAGGCGGTGATTCACCTTTTCGAAAATATCGACTCCGTCCGCGCCAGCATCCGTCCGGAGGCGCGCATCCAGGGCATCATTTCCGAAGGAGGCGCCGCGCCTAACGTCGTGCCCGACCGCACTGTCGCCGACTTCTACATCCGCTATCCTGACGAAGTTTACCTGGAACAAGTGCGCGAGTTCACCGATAACGCAGCAAGAGCCGCCGCTCTTTCCACGGGCACGAAAGTGAAAATCGACAACTACGGACGCATGCGCGACGGCGTCTCCGAAGCCACGCTGGCCGAGCTCGCATTCGCGTATCTGAAGCATTACGGCGGGAAGAAGGTAGACGAAGCGCCCGGCAAGCCCATGGGCTATGACGAAACGGGCACGGTTTCGAGCGCCATCCCCGGCATTGGCTTCAGTGCCTCGACGACAGACTCGCCGTATCACACGTACGGGATGTTGGACGACGCGCTCGCCGAGATTGGCCATCAGGGCTTCGTCGTCGACGCCCAGGCCATGACGGCTCTGCTTTACGATTTCCTCACCAACGCCGATTACCGGGCGAGTGTGTCGAAAGAATTTGAAGGCATCCGCGTGCTGTTCGACGAGTATCGCCACTCGCTGAAGAAGGTCTACAAAAAGCCGGTTGTGCCGGAACCTAAGTAAAATGCCGACCAGGATGCGAAAAATGCACCGCCCTGGCGTCAGAGTCTGCGTGAAAACTCGCCTTGACGAGCATCCGGGAAGCCAAGGGGACAGCCCGCTGTGTCCACCAGTCCTGCTTTGTTGAAACCGCAGCGTCTGTGGATTTGGGGACACAGTAGGCAGTCCCCGTCGCCAGTGAACCTTTTCGGTTGGGCGAGTTTTCGCGCCGGCTCGTCAACTGGTAGAACGTCTAGTTCTTTGGAAGCGTGACGGCCCGGCCCGTCTTCGCCGATTCGCGCGCGGCGGTGAGAATCTCCGTCACGATCATGTTATTTTCCAGCGACGAGAGCCCCGAAGGCGTTCTGCGCCCGCGCACCACGGCGATCAGGTACGACACTGAGTCGCGGTCGTCCGGACCGATCTCTGCTGGCGTCCGCGTTTCTTCATTCTGCGCCGGGAGACGCACGCGCAGTCCGTTGCCTCCGGTGGCGATCGCGTAGCCACGCTGCGCGTAGACCTCAAAATCCTTGCGCGAAAACGGCCAGTTCCAGGAACCCTGGATAATGCCCTGCGCCTTCGGATATTCCACCAGGACCGTCGCCTCATCATCCACGTGCGCGTAAATTTCCGGCTTGATCTGCTGCGTGATCGCGGTCACTTTGATGGGCCTCTGGTTGTCCATCATCCACGTCATCAGGTTCGCGCCGTAGCAGCCGAAATCAAACAACGCGCCGGCGCCGTTCTTCACCGGATCGCTGAGCCAGGCAAAAAACTCCGGCGGCACGTTGATCTCCTTCGGCCCCTGATGGCCGTCCATCGCCACCATTTTGCGAATATCGCCCATGGCCTTCTGGTCTTTCACCAGCGCATGAATCTCGGCGTGGCTGCGATACCAGGTGGTTTCGTAGTTCACGATCACGGGGATGCCCGAAGACGCCGCGGCCTTCTGAATCCGCCGCGCGTGATCCATGCTAACGGCCAGAGGCTTCTCCATCATCACCGGAATTTTGCGCGACGCCGCAGCCTCCACCACCGCCGGATGCCCGAAGGTATTGGTGAACGTCGCCATGGCTTCAGGCTTCACGTGATCCAGCATCTCCGCAAGGTCGGTGTAAAACTTTTCCGCCGCGATGCCGTACTTGTCGCCGTATTTTTTGTGCAGCGACGCGTCGGGATCCCAGACGCCTTCGACAACGATATCCTTGCGATTGCGAATCGAACGGAAAAAGCCGTCGACGTGACCGTGGTCCAAACCAGCGATCGCGACCCGCAGAGGCGCTTCGTCCTCGGCCGAGGCACACGCCGCCATCAGCAGCATTCCAAGAAACAGTTTCATATTTTTGTTCCTACACTATATCAACGTGCGCGGTAGGCCTCGTCGAGCACTTCGACGACGTGCGAAACCGTTTGCGCACCGCCGCTCCGCTGGACGCCGGCGCGCAGTTGCAGCATGCAGCCCGGATTCGCGGTGACGATGCGGCTGGCATTCGTGCGCTGGACGCATTCCATCTTTTTATCGAGCAGCGACATCGCCATTTCCGTGTGCACCAAATTGTAAATGCCAGCGCTGCCGCAGCAGATGTCCGACTGCGGCAGTTCGCGGAACGTCAAACCCGGAACCCGCTTCAATAAATCCCGAGGTGCAGAACGCACGCGCTGTCCGTGCGCCAGGTGGCAGGAATCCTGATACGTGGCGATGCCATGCACCTCGCCCATCTGCGTGTTCAGTTCGATGGACGCCAAGAATTCCGTGACGTCCTTCATTTTCGCGACGAACTTCTGCGCCCGTTCCGCGTAATCCGCGTCGTGCTCCAGTAATTCGCCGTACTCTTTCAACGTCGATCCGCAGCCGGCCGCGCATGTCAGAATCGCGTCGAACCCCGCGTCGGCGAGCGCCGCGACGTTTTGCCGAGCCAATTTCCGCGCGCTCTCCCGCAGTCCGGAATGGACGTGCAACGCTCCGCAGCAGGTTTGCGCATCGGGGATAGTCACCTCGCAGCTGTTGGCTTGCAAAACGCGGACCGTGGCTTCATTCAATCGCGCGAAGAAGACGTTGGCGATGCATCCCGACAGCAGCGCTACACGATACTTCTTTTCCCCACGCGCTGGGAACACGCGTCCCATGTGGCGATAGAACGTCGGCAGCTCGGCGGGGGGCGCAAGTGCTTCCACTTCGCCCAAGTGCCCCATCCACTTCAGGAACGTCGCGCGCGCCAGCCATTGTATGCCTAGATGTTCATAGAGCCACAGCGCGACGCCGGCGGATCGAAGCAAGAACCGGCTCGGCAGCAGCACGTCGAAAATCAGGCGCGATAACAGCGTGCGCTGCCCTCGCTGCGCCAGATCGGCGCGCGCAGCTTCAATGAGACGCCCATACTGCACACCCGATGGGCACGCCGATTCGCAGCCTCTACAGGCCAGGCAGAGGTCGATGTGCTCGCGATACGCGTCGGTCACCGGCGCCCCATTGGCAACCTGCGCCATCTGATAAATGCGGCCGCGCGGCGAATCCATCTCGACGCCGAGTTCGCGATACGTCGGGCACGCGTTCAGGCACAATCCGCAGTGGACGCAGCGGTCCAGATCGGCTTGCTGAGGTGCGTCAGATGCGGCCATACAAACGCCCCCGGTTCAGCAGCCGCCGCGGATCGAACATTTCTTTCACTTTTGCCATGGTCGCAAAATCGCCGGTCAGAGGCGTTTCGGGAGCGTCTTTTAAGTAATGCGCGTAAATCACGCCCGATCCCGCGCGCGCCACAAAAGGCACCGTCAGCTTCTCCGCCGCCGCGCGCATTTCAGACAAAGCCATGTGCGAAGCTACCACCCGCGCCCCCGGATTGGGCGTGATAAATCGCCGCGAAAACTCGCGGATGGCGTCCCATGCCGATTCGTCCTCCACTTTGGCGCGTGGTAATTCCTTTGCGTACCGGTCGAGCACCGCGCTGTTTCCTCCGGCCTGGATCAGCAGCCTGAATCCACGAGGCCAGTTCACAATATCGATCGCCGAGGGCTGTAGCAAGCCGTTGAGAACGCGGTCGCGCTCCGTGAACGCGTCGGCTGCGGTCTCGAACTCGATGGAAAACGTTCGCCACTCGGAGGGCATCGGGAACACTTTGAAGTTCGCGGTCGCGATGGCCGCCAGCGTCCCCCAGGACCCGATCATCAGCTTCGCCATATCCAAACCGGCGACGTTCTTCACCACCATGCCGCCGCTATGGATCAGTTTGCCTTCGAGCGTCGCGAACGTCATGCCGATCACCATGTCGCGCGCCGTGCCGTACAGACGCCTGCGCGGACCGCTCAGGTTCGCCGCCAGGACTCCGCCCACGGTCGATTCGCTGAACCACGGCGGATCCAGCGGCAGCATTTGATGATGCTCCGCGAGTGTCCGCGCCAGTTCCGCGAACGGCATGCCCGCCTCGACGCCGACAGTCAAATCGCGCGGGTCGTACGAGAGCAGGCGGTTCATCGAAGCGGTGGAAATCGTCACGTCCGCACTCTCCACCGCGCCGCTCAGCGTGTTCTTTGAAAACGCTCCGCCCAGGTGAATGGAGTGCCGTGCCTCCGACGCCTCACGCAGCATGGCGGCAAGCTGTTCAGGATTTTCGGGTCGCAGCATTCGTCGCCGATCTCAATAATAGCTTCACTTCAGAGGGCTCCAGCGCCCGATGCTTGCCGATCTCGAGCCCCGCAATTTCGATCGGCCCGATCGCGGTGCGCACCAACTTCAGCACCTTTGCGCCGAGAGCCTCCACCATGCGCCGCACTTGCCGGTTGCGTCCCTCGGTGATGGTAATTTCGAAAAATGTGTAGCGCGCCGAATCGCGAATGCGCGTCACTTTCGCCGGACGCGTCGGACCATCGGCCAGTTCCAGGCCGTTGCGGAGTTGATCGAGCTGCGCGTCGGTCAACAGCATCGAGGCCTTCACCAGGTACGTCTTTGGCACATGCGATTCCGGACTCATGATGTAGTTCGCAAAATCCGTATCGTTGGTCAGAATCAGCAGGCCCGTAGTGTCCTGATCCAGGCGGCCTACGGGCACCACCCACTCGCCTCTTTCGGGCAGCAAATCGTACACCGTCGCGCGGCCTTCGGGGTCTTTGTACGTCGTCAGGTAACCCTTCGGCTTGTAGAGCAGCAAATACTGCTTCTTCTTCGCGACCAAGGGACGCCCGTCCAACGTGACGCGGTCACGCGCCGCATCCACCCAAAGATCGGGCGATTGAGTGATTTTTCCGTTCACTGCGACGCGCCCCCCGCCGATCCACTTTCGAGCGTCGGTACGCGACCCGAGGCCCGCCTTCGACAAAACGCGGTCCAACGTGCGGGGTTGTTCGGGCTTGTGCTGAGTCTTCGGCAATTCCTATCATCGTACAGCGTGAGCGAGCGCTGGAAACCCCAGTGGGCTCTATTGGGCCTCCCGCGTTTTGGAGACGCGCCGCGAGCAGTTAAGATGATAGTAGTGCTCGTCACCATTGAGCCGAAGGCTCCCCGACCCACTTGGCTGCGCGCCCCTGCGCCCGTGGGCGATAATTATCGCGACCTCAAGCAACTGGTCGAATCGTTGAAGCTGCATACCGTCTGCGAAAGCGCGGCCTGCCCCAACGTCGGCGATTGCTGGAACCGCCGCACCGCCACATTCATGATCCTGGGTAACGTTTGCACGCGCCGCTGCGGCTTCTGCGCCGTGCAAAAAGGCGGACCTCTGCCTGTCGATTACGACGAGCCTCGCCGCGTGGCCGAAGCGTGCGCCGCGCTGGGCCTGAAATTCGCCGTCATTACCAGCGTCAACCGCGACGACCGCAAGGACGGCGGCGCGGAGCTGTTCGCCATGACCATCCGGGCCATCCGCGAGCGCATCGCCGGATGCGGCGTCGAGGTTCTGGTGCCTGATTTTCAAGGCTCCCACGCGGCGATGGAACTGGTGCTCGAGGCCACCCCCGATATTCTGAATCACAACACCGAAACCGTGCCGCGCCTCTATCGCCAGGTGCGCCTAGGCGCCCGCTATGAACGTTCGCTGGACATGCTGGCGCACGTCAAACGCGTCAGCCCGAAGACGCCCACCAAGTCCGGCCTGATGCTCGGCCTGGGCGAAACCATCGACGAAGTGCTGGCCGTGATGCGCGATCTGCGCGGCAGCAACGTGGACATTCTCACGCTCGGCCAATATCTGCGCCCTTCGCCCAAGCATCTGCCGATCATCCGCTACGTCACGGTGGAAGAGTTCGCAGACCTCAAGCGCGCAGGCTATGAGATGGGCTTCCGCCACGTCGAAAGTGGGCCGCTGGTGCGCAGTTCCTATCATGCGTCGGACGCCGTATAAATGATTCAAAGCATCACTCTGCCCGTGCCGTGGGATTTGAAGTCGGTCAACGTGCATCTGGTCGATCTCGACGAAGGCATGATGCTGGTCGACTCGGGCGTCGCCACAGCGGACTGCTTTCATACGCTGGAATCCGTCTTGCATGAGCGCGGCGGAAGCTGGGCACAAATCCGCGCGCTCTTGCTGACGCATTATCATCCCGATCACATCGGCCTGTCGTGGAAGATCCTGGAGCTCACCGGGGCGCGGCTGCTGATGCATCGCGAAGACGTGGCCATGCTGGCGGAGCTGGCGCGCGAAGACGGCGTCCCGCATTTTCACCAGACCATGACCATGGCCGGCGTGCCCCCGGAGCAGGCCGCGGAGATGGAAAAGGCGTTGAAGGCGCATCGTCCTCCGTTCCGCATGCATCGTCCGCAGACGGTGTTAGAAGGCGGTGAATCGCTGCCCGTCCGCGGAGGGACGCTCGAAGTCATATGGACTCCTGGCCATACGCCGGGCCATATATGCCTCTATTCGCCGGAATCGAAGACCCTGATTTCCGGCGACCACCTGCTGCAGAAAATCACGCCGAACATCGCCTGGCATCCCGGCAAGGACATGCTGGCGACGTATATCGAATCGCTGCGGTTGCTGCTGCCCTACGATGTGGCCCTGGTGCGCCCGTCCCACGGAACGCCGTTTCTGGACGACCGCGCCGTGATCGAATCGACCATAGAGCATCACGAAGACCGCTGCCGGGAGATCAAGGATCAACTCAAGCTGGCCTCGCAAACCGCGCATGAGCTGGTGTTGAAGCTATGGGTGCGTAAACTCTCGATGTTCCACCACAATTTCGCCGTCTGGGAGATCCTGGCGCACCTGGAATACATGATGCGCCGAGGCGAGGTTTCCTCCCAGACCCGCCCGGACGGCTCACTTGTCTGGAACCTTTCCTAGGGCGCTATCGTAGTAATAGACGGAGAAAGTCCCTATGCTTTCGTTTCTTCTGTGGTGCATCCTGTTCGTGATGTGCTGGCCCCTGGCGATCGCCGCGCTGGTCGTCTATCCGATCGTGTGGCTGATCCTGCTGCCGTTCCGCATCGTCGGAATCGCAGTCGGAGGCGCGCTGCACTTGGTGTGGGCGATTGTGATGCTACCGTTCACGTTGGTCAGCCGGTTAGGGAGAGTGTAGAATCGAGTCAGATGCTGACCCGGCTCTACATCAACAACTTTAAGTGTTTTGTCGATTTTGAGTATAGGCCAGGGCAGCGGCAACTGGTTCTTGGCGGCAACGGCTCGGGGAAATCGAGTCTGATGGAAGCTCTTCAGCGCCTCAGGCTGTTTCTCACCGGCGTCGAGAAGGTAGAGATGGTTTTTTCAGCCAGCGACCGGACGCGGTGGCTGCATATGCTACCTCAGCAGTTCGAGTTGGAAGCCGAGTTGGGAGGGTGCAGTTACCTCTACGACCTCCATTTGAGTCCCATCGAGGAACCATTAAAGCCGGTGGTCACAGCCGAGACGTTGCGGTGCGACGGCAAACCAATTTTTTCCTTCGCGACGGGGCAGGTCCAGCTTTACAACGATGACTCGGTTAAGTTGGCCACCTATCCGTTCGACTCGAGTCGCTCGGCGCTCGCCACAATAACACCCACTAAAGATAATGACAATACGAAGCTCATTCGGTTCAAGAGATGGGTTGAGAACATTCTCTATTTCAGGATCAACCCGTTCTTTATGACGCCGCGCGCAGCGTTGGAGGACTCGAGTCCTGCCGCCGACCTTTCTAATTTCGCTGCGTGGTATCGGTATCTGGAGATACAAAATCCCGATAAAGACGAGGAGCTCTTTAAGAGTCTCCGTTCATCCATCGATGGTTTTGATGGCTTGTTGTTCGAGAATGCGGGCAAGAACCTCCGCCTCCTCTTGTCTCGGTTTTCTCACGAAGACCGGTCGATGGGGGTCTATTTCGACGAACTGTCGGACGGGCAACGGATTCTGATCTGTTTGTACACGATTCTGCACTTCGTCATTGCGAGGGGCGGGACGGTCGCATTTGACGAGCCCGACAATTTCATTTCGCTGAGGGAACTCCAGCCGTGGCTCCTTGCAGTGGATGATGCGATTGAAGATCACGGAGGGCAGGTCCTCATCATTTCTCATCACCCCGAGCTGATTAACCAGTGGGCTCCTAGCTATGGCGTCCGGTTCGTCCGCGATGGAGTGGGTCCGGTCCGGGCTGAGAAATTCACCGGCGATCCTGACAGCCCTTTGCTTCCCGCAGAGCTGATTGCGCGCGGATGGGATCGTGGGTAAGGCTTCGCGCGTCATTGTCCTCGCCGAGGATTCGCGGCACCAGAGCTTTGTCCGCCGATTATTATACAAGCTGGGATACGAGAGGCACGATATCTACTTCGAGCCTGTTCCACACGGGCGCGGCTGCGGAGAGCAGTGGGTCCGCGAGCGCTTCCCGAAGTCTGTGGAGGCGTATCGGAACCGCCACGCAAAGGCCGAGACCGCGCTGGTGACTGCTATAGACGCGGATGTGCTCTCTGTCCAGGAACGCTTCAACCAACTAGGCGTCGACCGGACCGCGGACGAAGCGATAGCGATTCTCGTTCCGAAGCGGCACATCGAAACGTGGGTACTTTGCCTCAGCGGTGAGGCTGTTGACGAGAGTACAGACTATCGGCACCGCGCAGTGGACCAGAACATGAAGCAGGCAGCGTTGCTCGCGTGGTCTTGGGCAAGACCTGGTGCCACAGTGCCCGATCACTGCGTTGAATCCTTACGGACCGCCTTACCCGAGTTACTACGGATTCCGAAGCTCTAAGCTCCTGCCGTCTGGGTCATCTCTTCCACCACCCGCCCGTCGAACAGGTGGATGCTGCGGTCCGCGCAACGGGCGTAGCGTGGATCGTGGGTCACCATGCAGATGGTCGCGCCGCCGCGATGGAGTTCGGTCATCAGCTCCATCACCGCTTCGCCGTTGGCCGAATCCAGGTTCCCGGTAGGTTCGTCGGCAAGAAGAATCGCCGGATCGCCGGCCAACGCACGAGCCACCGCGACGCGCTGTTGCTGGCCTCCCGACAACTGCGATGGGTAGTGCTTTACACGGTGCGACATGCCGACGCGCTCCAGCGCATCGTGCACCTTTTTCTTGCGCTCGGACGAGGGCATGCCGCGGTAGGTCAGCGGCAGCTCGACGTTTTCATAAACCGTCAGATCGCCGATCAGGTTGAACGCCTGGAAGATGAAGCCAATCTCGCGATTGCGGATGCGCGCACGCTCGCTCAGCTTCAGGCCGTCCACGGATTTGCCGTTCAGAGTGTAGGAGCCTCCGGTGGGTGAATCGAGCAGCCCCAGAATCGCCAGCAGCGTCGATTTTCCGCAGCCCGAGGGGCCGGAGATGGATAGGTATTCGCCCTGGCGCACGTCCAAGTGGACGCTGGCAAGCGCGTGTGTCTCCATATCGTCGGTCACGAACATCTTCGACACATTTTCCATGTGAATCAACTGCCGGCGTTCTTCCATAAGTCACCTCGCTACTAAAACTCGTTCAAAAAACTTCACCGCCCGCGGGTCCGTGGACCGGCCGAGCCAGCGCATCACGTCCTGCCGTGTGTTCGATGGCAAATCCGTGCGCTTCGCCAACGCGATCAGGGCCAGCGCCCCATCGCGATGCCGCGCCAGGGCCGAAAGCGCGCTCGACGACACAGAGGATTTCCCTGGCACGACGTACGACGCCAGCAATGCCGCGCTCTGCGCGCCGTCCACGCCCGTCAGCCAGTAGACCGGGAGCCCGCCCGCGTCGAACTTGCAGTCGGTGCCGTAGGTGCGGATTTTCTCCACCTGACCGGCGTTGACCCGGTACATCACCACGAACTCCGGTGCGCCTTCTAGGCTGACGGTCGCGCACATTTGCCGCTCGCCCGAAACCTGCGCTACCGTGTAGCCGATCCACGCCGGATCCACGTGCGCCGATACGATGGAGCGGAACGCGGCTTCGAACGACGGGCCAGCCGCCCGCGTCTCCAGCTTCGCGTTGTCGATCTTCGGCTGCGCGCCAAGCATCGCCACGCAGCCGATGAGTAAGGCCGTTTTCACTTGAGCAGCTCCGCGATGTAATCCAGCGCTTCCTTGGTGTTCATCTGCCCCAGGCGCTGCACCGCCGTCCGCTTTAGTTCCGGGTCCGATTCCTTGCGCGCGCATTCGATCAATTGCTTCGCCGCGCCGTCGTTAGCCAGCGAGTGAATGATCTCGCGCTTAATGTCCTTCTGCGATTCGGACGCGTAGAGCGAAACCAGGCCGGCAATCGCCTGATCCTCGCGAATCAAGCCCAATCCGCGGATCGCCTCCGAGCGCAGTTCAACATTCTGTTCCGACCTCGCCGCCGCGACCAGATGCTCGGTATCGCGCGAACGTTCGAACCCGCGCAACACCGCGCGCTTGACGTTCACATCGTGGCTCGAGGCATACGCATCCGCCAGCACTTGGCGGCTTTCCTTCGACCGGAACGTGCCCAGATACTCCAGCGCCGTGATCTGCAAGTCCGGATTCGAAGCGCCCTTGGCATACCGGGTGACAATATCGCGTCCTTTTTCCGAGCCGTTCTGCGCCAGCACGAACAGCGCCCGTTCCTTGAGCCTCGGCGACATTTTGGGATTGTTCAACAGCCCTTCGAGCAACGGCACCGCGCGCTCGGCATCCGATCCCATCAGCGCGTTAATGGCGTAGAGCTTCAAATCCTCATCGGCTTCAGCGTCGGGCGAAACCGGCTGACCCTTGGCCGCCTGTACTTCGGTGCGCAGGGCCTTGGCGTCGTTGAGCCAGCCGCTCTGCGGAAACTTCTTCTGCAATTCGTCCAGTGCCGCGAGCGATTCGTCGCGCTTGCCGAGGCGATTCAACGCGTACGCCTTCCAGTAATACGCCCCATCGGCGCGCGGCGAAGGGTCCTTGGCGTTGATCACGCGGTCGAACGCCTCCACGGCCTTTTCGTAATGATGGGAGTTGAGCTGCGCCTTGCCCGACTCGTACGTGCCGCCTCCTCTGAAATCGAGGTTATAGGTCTTCATCGCGGGCATTGGCGGCATGGGAGGCATAGGCGGAATTGGTCCTGCCTGCGCCAGTTCCAGATTAAGGTTGAGGTTCAATGCATCTGTGTCGAACTTGAGTTGCTGCAGGTCTATTTCCCCAAGCTGGCCTTCCAGTTTCCATCGTTGGGCATCGACCGACCGCGGCACATCGTCGGAAATCCAATCCTTGGCCGACTTCGCGCCGGCCCGGGCTTTGATCTGGTCTCTTACCGCGTCCGCCTGCTTGCGAGCCGCTTCCACCTGGGCCCGCACCTGGTCCAGAGCGTCAGACGATGTCTGCTGGCCGAACGCGGAGATCGCACAGGCTGCCATGAATGTAACTACTTTGGTTCTACGAAATGGTTTCATACTGAGTTCCTTTTTTTACAAATTCGATTGCGCCACGCGCGATCCGAAGACTTTTACCTTGAACAAGATTCCCCGCTGCTCGATCTGCGCGCGCAGCTGCTGCAACTGCCGCGCCGACACTTCCGACGGGCTGTGCGCGATTTCGAGCAGTACCGGCTCCAATTCATCCAATAGCGATTCCGTCGCCACATCGCCGCTGGCCGACGCCGTCTGCCGGTACAAACGGTTCGATTCCACCAGGTCGGACGCCGCCGCGCGTTCATACGAAATATCCAGCGTCCCCTTGGGAGCGCCGGTGTTTACCAGTTCAGCGAGCACCGTCTGGCTGCGCTCCAGATGATCGCCGACGGCGACCAGCAGCACACGCTGACGCACGCCCTGGTCGGCCATTTCCGGCTCAGGTTTGCGCCACATGCGTCCGGCGAAGAACGCCGAAACCACCAGCACCAGCATCGCGGCCGCGGCCAGCCAGAGCCTAAGTTGCCACGCGTGCGCACGGCTGCGCCGCACACCGGCTTCGATCGACGCCCACACGCACTCTTCGTAATCGGCCGCGCGCTCCGGCACTGGGAAGCTGTCCACGGTGTTCAGCACGCGCTGCAGCGCCTGATATTGCGCGCGGCACGTATCGCAGGCGTCGATGTGCGCAGCAACCCGGGCGGCCTCGCCGTAATAGTAAAGAACGAGCTGTTCCTCGTCTGGATGAATCGTCATGTGACCAAAGGCTCCAATGCGCGCCGCAATTTCTGCACCGCGCGAAATATACTGTGCTTCGCCGCGTTGCTGGAAAGCCCCAGCGACGCCGCGATCTCCTCAATCGTCTGCCCCTCGAAATGCCGCAGGACAAACGCCGTGCGCTCCTGCTCGCTCATGCCGTCCAGCGTGGCGGTCAGCGTGCGACGCACTTCGTCGCCCGCCAGCAGCCTGTCCGGACCAGCATCGGCGGCGGCTTTCTCTACCAGTTCCGTTTGCGGATGCCTGTTCCGCGCGCGGCCCAAATCCAGCGCGCAGTTCGCCGCGATCCGGTACAGCCACGTCCCGAAGCTGGCCCGCGATTCGTAGCGATGCAGTTGCCTGTAGGCGCGCAGGAACGTCTCCTGCACAATATCCTCGGCGTCCTGTTCGTTGCCCGTCATGCGAAATGCCAGCCGGAAGACACCGCGGCTGTGGCGCTCCACCAAGGCGCGATAGGCATCCCCGTCGCCTGCCCTCACTCGCGCGATGGCGACGCTGTCGGAATCTTCCATTCACCCTTTAGACTGAAGTCTCGCCTTGCGGTTAGCAAGCTGATACAATTGTCTATTCGACGCGAAGTGCACGATTGCCTTCGCTGGTAGTTCAATTCGCGGTTCCTGGCGGAATCGTTACCTGATCGCCTCGCCCCGGCAGTAGACCTGACTGGCGTGAGCCGTCGGAAGGATCTCCGTTTGAATATCGTCCATCTCCGCACCGCCCCCGCGGCCGTTCCCGCCGGAATGCGCGTGCACCTTGTCAATCCGAGCGACATTTCTTTTGGAACCGCCGTGATTACGCCGCGCTGGCTGTATGTTCTGGCCTCCGCCACGCCTGCCGCGTTCGGCGACGCGGTGATCTGCGACGAAACTCTGGAAACGCTCAACCCCGAAAGCATCAACCCGGGCGATGTGGTGGGCGTCGGCATCCATACCGGAAACGCGCTGCGCGGATACCAGGTGGGCAACATGGCGCGAGAACGCGGCGCATGGGTGATTTACGGCGGCATCCACGCCACGCTGTTCCCGGAAGAAGCACTGGAATTGGGCGGCGCGCACGCTGTCGTCAAGGGCGATGGCGACGTCATCTGGGCGCAGGCCCTCAACGATTGTGTCCTTGGCAAGCCGGAAAAAGTCTATGATGGCGGACGCATCGAGGCGGATCAATTCCTGCCCGCGCGCTGGGATCTGATGCCGGTCGATAGTTATATGTGGGCGTCTGTGCAGACCATTCGCGGCTGCGCTAAGCATTGTTCGTTTTGCTCTGTCTGGCGCACCGACGGCCAGCGTCCGCGGCAGCGTGCCTCCGATGGAGTGATCGACGAGATCGTCCAACTGCGCCGCAAGGGTTTCCGCTTCATCGCCCTGGCCGACGATAATTTTTATCCGGTCACGCTGACCGATCTGCGCCTCGCGCGCCAGCAGGGCAACGCTGAACGCATTGCCGAGCTCGAATCCATCCGCGCCGAACGCTTCGTTCTGATGGCTCGTCTCGCCGAGCTGCCTAAGGATATGGTGTTCTACACGCAGATCACCATGGAAGCGGCCGAAGACGTGGATTTCCTGAAGGCCATGAACAAGGCCCGCATCAAAGGCGCGCTGGTGGGCGTCGAAGCGGTCACCGCCGAAGGACTCAAGTCCGTGTTCAAGGATTTCAACTTCTCAGGCGACGGCCTGGTGAAGCAACTGCAAACGTTCCGCGAGCATGGCGTCCACGTTCTGGGTTCTTTTATTTTCGGCCTCCCAACAGACAAACCCGATACGTTCGCTGCCACGGCCGACCTGGCGCAGAAAGCCGGCGTCACCTTCGCACAGTTCGTCATGATGACGCCTTTTCCCGGCACCGTCGATTTTATCCGCTGGGAAAAAGAGCAGGCGGCGAATCCGGAAATGGTTGGCGGAGTGCCTCTGACACGCTACTGGCTCATCCCCATGGGGGACCGTCCGAAGATGTTCACGCCGCATCCATTGATGAGCGCCGATGAAATCCGCGAGCGCACGCAAGGCGTCTGGGATCGCTTCTATAGCTTGCCATCGGTGTGGGCCCGCTCCGGTTGCATTAAGGGGTTAAAAGGCCGCATCGCCTTCGTGCTCATTTCGCGCTTGTATCGCCAGATGTACGCGAAAACTGGCATCTCCACCGATAGCGCGCGTAAGAAGAAGGCTAATCGAATGGCCCGCTGGATCGCGATTCCGTGCCGCAAGCTGTTCCAGGCCAAGCCGATGCCTGGGTTAATGGCTCCACAGTAGCGTGTTGCGTCGACCGGCGGGTCGACGTCCGTACAATAGATAAATGCGCCCGCGGCTCCGCCCTTATGAGTGGTTGATCCTTGCCTACTACGCCTACGTCGCCATCACGGCGCTCATTCGCATAGAGGGCCCCAATCGCTGGTACCCAGCGCTTATTTTTGCCGCCGCGTCGATCGTCATGGCGATTCTCAGCCGCCGCGATTCGCATGTCCGCGACTGGATGCCTCTTGGCTTCACGTTTGGCGCATTTCGCGAGATGAACTTCTTCACGCCGCCGACGCGCGACTACCACTTTGAAAACGCCTGGATCGTTTGGGACCGCCGCGTTCTCGACGGCGCGCACTTCCGGGCAGCGATCGAAAGCCTCGGCCCCCTGATTCCTTCGTACCTCGAAATCTGTTATGTGCTGGTTTACGCCGTCGCGCTGATTTGCGCTCTCATTGTTCTGTTCAACCTCCGCCGCGACCGTCTCTATACCTTCTGGTTCGCCTATCTCGCCGGGACCTATGCGTCCTACGCGCTATTTCCCTATTTTCCCTCGGACCCTCCGCGCGTCGTTTTCGCCTCGGCCGACCTTCCGCACATCGTGACGATTTTCCGCCGCTTCAACCTTGCGATTCTCGGCCAGTACGGCATCCATTCCAGCGTTTTTCCCAGCGCGCACGTGTCGTCCGCCTTCGCGTGCGCCTGGGGATTGCTGCTTGCCGTGCCAAATCATAAGCGCTATGGCTGGATCGTGGCCTTTTATTCGCTCTCGGTCGCCATCGCGACGATCTACGGACGCTATCATTACGCCACCGACGCCGTGGCCGGCTTCGCCGTCAGCTTCTTCGCGTTCTTCGCCGCATATACTCTTCCGAGGCGTGTATAGTAGCTCTAATATGAAGCTTTTCCTGTTGCTGCCCCTTGCGTTGCTTGCCGCCGATACGAAAACCGAGCCGGTCAAAGTCCAGAAAGCCAACTACGAACTCGCGCAACGCTGGACCGCCGCGAAAATCGGCAAGCTGGTATTCGACACGCAAGTGACGCCGCACTGGATTGAAGGCGACCGCTTCTGGTACAGCTACGAAACCAGCCACGGACGCCGCTTCCTGCTGGTGGATCCAGCGAAGAAAACCAAGACGCCTTTGTTCGACGTGGTGAAGATGGCGTCCATGCTGACGCTGATCACCCGTACGCCTTACGACGCGCAGCACCTGCCCATCCGCACCATCAAGTTCGCCAAGAACGACACGGTGATCCAGTTTGAAGTGCAGGTGGAAAAGGACGCCGATATCAACGGCACGCAGAAAGTCATTGGCGTCGAGGAAGAGCGCGATATGACGCAGACGGGCAGTTCGAGTAATCCGCAAGGCCGTGGCGGACGCGGCGCGGCGGCTCCCAATCCGCGGATGCGCACTCTGTATTTTGAATACGAGCTGGCCACTGCGAAGCTGACGCTTCCGCCGGAGTTCACGCCGGAGCCGCGCAAACCGGCCTGGGCGTCGATGTCTCCCGACGAGAAAACCATCATCTTCGCCCGCAAAAACAACCTTTTCATGATGGACGCGGAAAATTACGCCACGGCACTGAAAAAATCCGACGACGCGTCGATCAAGGAAACCCAGCTCACCACGGACGGCGAAGACGGCTTCAGCTACGCCCGCCACATCAGCGGCGCAGAGCGCGATCAGGAGCAGCAGACGCAGCAAGAAACGGGCCAGGCTGCCGCCGCGCGCGATAAGACCGGACGCGTTCCGCCCATCGCCATCAACTGGTCGAAGGATTCGAAGAAGATCGCCGTGGTCCGCCGCGACGAGCGTAAAGTGGCGGACCTGTGGGTGATCCACACGCTCGAAAATCCGCGCCCCACGCTCGAGACCTATAAATACGCCATGCCTGGCGACGTCAACGTTCCGCAGCCGCACATGGAGGTGTTCGATCTGGCCGCGAAATCGCGCAAGGAGATGAAGATCGAACGCTTCAAAGACGAGTTCGCCCGCATCCTCACGGCGCCCGTCACCGCGCATCAGCGCGAAAAGCAGCGTACCGATCCGCAGTGGCTGGCCGATGGCTCTGACAAGTTGTATTTCGAGCGCCAGAGCCGCGATCTGCACAAGCTCGACATCTGCGTCGCCAATCCCGAGACCGGCGAAGTGACCACGCTGATTGAGGACCGCATGAATACGTATATCGAATCGAAGCCTCTGCGCCTGATCGGCAACGGAGCGGAGATGCTCTACTGGTCCGAGCGCGACGGCTGGGGCCACTGGTATCTCTACGACGGCAAGGGCGCGCTGAAGAATCAGGTCACCTCGGGCGAGTTCGTGACGGAAGCCATCGACAACATCGACGAAAAGTCGCGCGTAATTACACTCACAGCCGAAGGCCGCGAGGCGGGCGAAAATCCTTATTTCACGCACGCCTATAGTGTGAAATTGGATGGCACCGGGATGAAACTGCTTGGTCCAGGCGACGCCTCGCACGCGATCGCGATGGCAGACGACGGCAAATACTTCGTCGATAATTCGTCGCGCGTGAACACCGCTCCTTCCTCCATTTTG
>Ga0209698_10001527_pt1 | contig 26685 bp, 32 predicted proteins | sample LitLauG_LLR_2012_FD_187203 | JGI IMG/M metagenome (GOLD analysis project Ga0209698, IMG submission 187203) | Freshwater sediment microbial communities from Pennsylvania, USA - Little Laurel Run_MetaG_LLR_2012 (SPAdes) (version 2) | ecosystem: Environmental > Aquatic > Freshwater > Creek >... | reverse complement strand
GCGAGTTCAGCACCGAAGCGGCGCTGGCGACCCTCGAATCGCTGTTGCGGCGAGGCTACGGGTAGCCATTGCGGGCAGCCAACATTTCCTTGCTGCAAGGCCTAGCCCTTGCGCCAGGATAGTGGCAAATCTTCCGCCATTCGTGCGGCAGCGTACGGCCGACGAAGCCACGGCGCGTTATTGTCGGGCACAGGGACGGGTGCGCTGGCGGCTCCGCTGTCGCGTGCGCAATTCCCCTATCCCGGTTTGCGGCAAGATGGTCCAGGCCGGAACGAGCAAGGCGGCACCGCGTGACCCAGAAAACCACCCCTGCGACGCCGACCGCGGCTGCGGACCAGACCAGCCAGAATATCGACGCCGTGCGCGATTTCTACGCGCGCGAACACGAGAAAGTCACTGCGTCGCAGCGCTTGCTTGAACGAACCAGCCTGCTCCTGGGACAGCCCGCCTGTCCCGGAATCATCCTTGGCTTCGTCGCGCTGTGGATGCTCGTCAATCTCCTGCTGCCGCGCTGGCACATCGCGGCATTCGATGCGCCGCCCTTTCCATGGCTGCAGGGCATCGTCGGGCTGAGCGCGTTGCTGACCGCGGCCATCGTCCTGGCGCGCCAGAACCGTCTTGCCGGGCTTGCCGAGAAGCGCGCGCATCTGGAACTCAAGGTCAACCTGCTGACCGAACAGAAAGTGGCCAAGCTCATACACCTCGTGGAAGAACTGCGCATAGACCTGCCCGATGTGCCCAACCGCCACGATGCCAACGCCGTTGCCATGCAGGAATCGATGAACCCGGACTCGGTGCTGGCGACCCTCGATGAGGCCAGGTCACCGCAGGAGCGGCTCAAGCCCTGAGACGCACCGCCAGCGGCGCATCGGGCGATCAGAGCTCGTCTATCCAGGCCATCTGGATGGCCTCCAGGATTTTTTCATTGGAGCGATCCGGCTGATCGGCAAATCCATCGAGCGCGCAGACCCAGCGATGCAGGTCGGTAAACCGGACACCGAGCGGATTCACATCCGGATGCGCCTCGATCAGCGCCATGGCGATTTCCAGGGTGTCGGTCCAGTGCAGTTGCGTGGCCATGCGCCTACTTGCCCTCCTTGACCTGATTGATGGAATATCGCGGGATCTCCACGACCAGATCGGAACCGGCGACGATGGCTTGGCACGACAGGCGCGAAAGCGGTGTCAGGCCCCAGGCCTTGTCGAGGAGGTCGTCCTCGTCCTCTTCGGAAGGGGCCAGCGAATCGAAACCCTGCCGCACGATGACGTGGCAGGTGGTGCAAGCACAGGAGAGCTCGCAGGCGTGCTCTACGGGAATGCCGGCCTCGAGCAATGCGCGACAAACGCTGGTGCCCCGCGTTGCCGTGACCGTGGCGCCAGCGGGGCAGATTTCCTCATGCGGCAACACGCGGATCACCGGCATGGTCAGCGCAGCCCCTGCGGCGGCTCCTGCGCCGCGGCGGACGCCAGAACCGTGTCGATGCGCGCACCGGTAAGGGCGGCCCGTATCGACCGGTTCATGCGCTGCATGGCGAAATTTTCAGTGGCGGCAGCCAGTCTGGCGTTGCTGGCGGCGATCGCGTCCGTCGAACTGCCCTGCACGGCCTGGATGAGTTCGGCGATGGCCACGCCGATGCTGGTTCGCTCTTCGTCGCCCAGCAGGTCGCCATCGGAGCGCAGCGCATTCTGGGCCGCGTCTATCATGCGCTGCGCCTCGACCTGCTGCTCGCGAAGCATCCGCAAATTGCGGTCTTCGTCGGCGGATCCTATCGAGTCGGCGAGCATGCGGGTTATGTCGTCGTCGCTCAGCCCGTACGACGGCTTGACCACCACGGACGATTCGAGCCCGGTGGACAATTCGGTGGCACTCACCGACAGCAGGCCGTCTGCGTCTACCTGGAAGCGCACGCGAACCCGTGCGGCGCCGGCCGGCATGGGCGGAATGCCGCGCAGCTCGAAGCGCGCCAGGGAGCGGCAATGATCCACCACTTCGCGTTCGCCCTGCACGACATGCACGGCCAGCGCCCCCTGGCCGTCCTTGAACGTGGTGAAATCCTGGGCGCGCGCCGTCGGTATGGTGGCGTTGCGCGGGATGATCTTCTCCACCAGGCCGCCCATGGTTTCCAGGCCCAGCGACAGCGGAATGACGTCAAGCAAAAGCCACTCATCCTCGCCCACGCGATTGCCCGCCAGCAGATTCGCCTGCATGGCGGCGCCCAGCGCAACGACCTGATCCGGATCCTGGTCGATCAGGGGCGACTGGCCGAAGAAATCGGCTACCGCCTCGCGAAGGTGCGGCATGCGCGTGGCGCCGCCCACCAGCACGACGCCCTTGACCGCGTCCAGGGACACCGCGGCATCGCGCAAGGTGCGCCGCGTGGCATCAATGGTCTTTTGCACGAGGTGATGCGTAAGTCCGACGAAGGTTTCGCGGCCGATGATGAGATTGACCCACTTGCCGTCGGCAAGGCGCGCCTGGATGGTGGCCTGGCCGCGCGTCGACAGCAGCTCCTTGGCGGCGCGGGCGCGCACGCTGAGCAGCCGCGCATCCTCGGGACCAAGCAGCGACAGCTGCGCCTGTTCGAGTATCCAGCAATAGAGCCGATGGTCGAAATCGTCGCCACCCAGCGCGGTATCGCCGCCTGTGGCGAGAACCTCGAATACGCCCTTGCTCAGGCGCAGCACGGATACGTCGAAGGTTCCGCCGCCGAGGTCGTAGACGACGAACACGCCCTCGGCGCCGGTATCGAGCCCGTAGGCGATGGCGGCGGCCGTTGGCTCGTTGAGCAGGCGCAACACGGGAATGCCGGCCAGCCGGGCCGCGTCCCGCGTCGCCTGTCGTTGCGCATCGTCGAAATATGCGGGCACCGTGATAACCGCGCCCGCAAGGGCGCCGCCCAGCGAAGCTTCGGCGCGCACCCGCAGGTCCCGCAGTATTTCAGCCGATACCTCGACGGGGCTTTTCACTCCAGTGGCGGTGCGCAATTGCAGCATTCCCGGCGCGTCGACGAAATCGTAGGGCAGGTTCTCGGCATGCTGGACATCGCGCAATCCGCGTCCCATGAAACGCTTCACGGAGCTGATCGTGTTGCGCGGGTCGCTGGACAGATAGGGCTGCGCGTCGAATCCGACTTGCGGCTCCGCGCCCTGGTGGTAGCGAACGATGGACGGCAACAGAGGCCGGCCCTGGCCATCGGGCAGCACCGTGGCCACGCCGCTGCGCACCGCCGCAACCAGTGAATTCGTCGTTCCAAGATCGATGCCGACCGCGAGCCGATGCTGGTGCGGGGCACTGGAAGCGCCAGGCTCGGAAATCTGCAGCAATGCCATCTGGTTATTTTTCCGATGCAGCCGCGTCGTTGCGCTCCGCGCAAGCGCGCGCAATGTCGCCGCCGAGTTTTTCCAGGAACATCAGCGCGCGCACCGCCGCCGCCGCCGCCGCGTAATCGGCGGCGTCGTCGATGCTGTGCGCAATACGGGCCAGCGTTGCCTGGCGGGTAAGGTCGACTTCGCGCATCAACTCGCCGATTGCCGCGCCATCATGCGCAGTGCGCGCCGCGTCGAGTTGTTCGTGCCAGAGCATCTGCCGCTCGAGAAAATCCGCCGGCAGCGGCACGGCGCCCGCGCCCTCGACAGCGAGCCCGCGTTGCCTGCAGAGGTAGGCCGCGCGAGCGCTATCGGACCGAAGCACGTCGTACGCCTCGTTGGCATGGCTGGCCAGCTGCATGGCCGCCCGACGCTCAGCCGGTCCCGCACCGGCGTATCGGTCGGGGTGCACCTGGGAGAGAACCTCGCGATAGGCGCGCGTCAGGTGCTCGGGATCAATGGCGAACCGCGGCGGGATCCCGAAGAGGGCAAAATATTCCGGAAACAGCGGGGTCACGTGTGCAGGACACTTCAGACCCGAAACGATTCGCCACAGCCGCAGCGATCCTTTTCATTGGGATTATTGAACTTGAAACCCTCGCTCAGGCCTTCCCGGACGAAGTCGAGTTCCGTTCCATCAAGATAGGCAAGGCTGCGCGGATCGACCAGCACCTTTACGCCGTTGCTTTCGAACTGCGCATCGTTGGGATCTGCCACGTCGGCGAACTCGAGCTTGTATGCCATGCCGGAGCAGCCCGTGGTGTGGACGGCCAGCCGCACGCCCACGCCCTTGCCGCGCTTGGTGATGTACGCCGCGACATGGCGGGCGGCGCGTTCAGTGAGGGTGACCGCCATGGTGGCCTCAGGCAGCGGCCCGTACGTCGCTTGCGACGATTTCCCCCGCCGGCCGGGACTTCGCATCGGCGTGCTTGCTGCGGTAGTCCTCTATGGCCGCCTTGATGGCGTCTTCGGCCAGGATGGAACAGTGGATCTTCACGGGCGGCAGCGCGAGTTCGTCGGCGATCTGCGTATTGCGGATCTGCATGGCCTGGTCAAGCGTCTTGCCCTTGACCCACTCCGTGACGAGGGAACTGGACGCAATGGCCGACCCGCAGCCGTAGGTCTTGAAGCGGGCATCTTCGATGATGCCGTCCTCGCCTACGCGGATCTGCAGCTTCATGACATCGCCGCACGCCGGCGCGCCGACCATGCCGGTGCCGACCGCGGTGTCCTGACGGTCGAAGGACCCCACGTTACGCGGGTTCTCATAGTGATCGACGACTTTCTCGCTGTAGGCCATATCGATTCTCCCTGGGTTATCGTCTTCTTGTTATTAGTGGGCAGCCCACTGCACGGTGCTCAGGTCGACGCCCTCGAGATGCATTTCCCAGAGCGGCGACATCGAGCGAAGCTTCGCGACCTTCTCGGTCAGCAGCGCTATGGCGAAATCCACCTCCTCGGCCGTCGTGAAACGACCGACCGTGAAGCGGATCGAACTGTGCGCAAGTTCATCGCTGCGCCCCAGCGCCCGCAGCACGTACGATGGCTCGAGGCTGGCCGAGGTGCAGGCAGATCCCGACGACACGGCAATATCCTTGATCGCCATTATGAGCGACTCGCCCTCGACGAAATTGAAGCTCACATTGAGATTGTGGGCAACACGACGCTCCGGGTTGCCGTTGAGGTAGACCTCTTCGATCTTGCCCAGGCCGGCCCAAAGCCGATCACGCAGGCCGCGGATGCGCTCGTTGTCGGCGCCCATGTCCGTGCGCGCGATGCGGAACGCTTCGCCCATGCCGACGATCTGGTGACTGGGCAGCGTGCCCGAACGCAGTCCGCGCTCGTGGCCGCCGCCGTGCATCTGTGCCTCGAGGCGCACACGGGGCTTGCGCCGCACGTACAGCGCGCCTACGCCCTTGGGACCATAGGTCTTGTGGGCTGAAAAGGACATCAGGTCGACCTTGAGCGCCGCGGTGTCGATGACGACTTTTCCGGTGGCCTGGGCGGAATCGACGTGGAACAGGATGCCGCGCTCGCGGCAGATATCGCCGATGGCGGCGATATCCTGGATGACGCCTATTTCGTTGTTGACGAACATCACCGAGGCCAGGATGGTATCGGGGCGCAGGCTTGCGGTGAATCGGGCCAGGTCAAGCAAGCCGTCGGCTGCAACATCAAGATAGGTTACCTCGAAGCCCTCGCGCTCGAGTTCGCGCATGGTGTCAAGGGTGGCCTTGTGTTCGGTCTTTACCGTCACCAGGTGGCGACCCTTGTCGCGATAGAAATGCGCCGCGCCCTTGATCGCCAGATTGATCGATTCGGTGGCGCCGGAGGTCCAGATGATTTCGCGCGGATCGGCATTTACCAGGGCCGCCACATCTTCCCTCGCCTGCTCCACGGCGCGCTCGGCGTCCCAGCCATAGGAATGGCTGCGCGACGCCGGATTGCCGAAATTCCCCTGCAGGAACGGCAGCATTTTTTCCAGCACGCGCGGATCGACGGGCGTCGTCGCGGAGTAGTCGAGGTAGATGGGCAGTTTCATGAAATTCCGAAGAGATCAGCCAACCGTGGTGCTTTCGTCGACCGGTGGACGCGTTCCGACGAAACGGTTCGCGGCCGCCGGCCCTGCGACCGGGCGCACGGCAGTTGACTGCTGCGCGACGAGATGGGCAAGCGTAACGGAATCGAGATAGTCCACCATGTGCCGGTTCAGGCTGGCCCACAGGTCGTGGGTCATGCAACGGTTGTCATTGTCGCAGTTTGCCCGTCCGGAACATTGCGTTGCGTCTAAAGGTTCGTCCACGGCAAAAATGATGTCGGCTACGGAAATATCGCTTGCTGACTTGCCAAGCCGATAACCGCCTCCGGGACCGCGCGTGCTTTCCACCAGGTTATGGCGGCGCAACTTCGCGAAGAGCTGCTCCAAATAGGACAAGGATATGGTCTGCCGCTGGCTGATGCCAGCCAGCGTAACCGGCCCCTTGTGCTGGCGCATTCCCAGATCGATCATTGCCGTTACTGCGAACCTGCCCTTTGTAGTCAATCGCATAGTCACCCCTATGAAAGAAAAGGCATGGGTACCACGCACGAAACTTGCGGCAGGAAGCCCCACGGAATCCCAACCAATACAGAGGGAATAATAGGGAGACCAAGCAAATTAGTCAAGTATTCCCCTGTCCTGGACAAGGTGAATTTTCAGCCCAAGGCAATGCGCTGGCAGCTCCCACAATGACGGGATCCATGGGGCGGGGCGACCCAGTAGCCGACCGGACACCGACCGCGAAAGATGGGTCGGCCCGGGTGACGTCCGCAAGCAGCCTTGCGGCGTCCGTTGCAACCGCCTGGTTCAGGCCGCTGCGTACATCGTGGCACGCTTGCGCACCACCTCGATGAGCCCCTGGCAGGCATCTTCCACGTAATCGAGCACGGTATTGAAACCCTCCGGACCGCCGTAATACGGGTCGGGAACCGTGGCCGCGTCATGCTCGCCGGCAAACCGCATCAACAGGTGCAGTTTGTGCTTGTGCGCCTTCGGACACTGCTGCTGCAGAAGGGCAAGATTTTCCCAATCCATGGCAAGGATGAGGTCGAAATCGCGAAAATCGTCCTGGGTAACCTGGCGCGCCCGCAGATCGGCAATTTCCACACCCCGACGCTTGGCGGCCTGCTGCGCACGCGTATCGGGCGGCTCGCCAACGTGGTAGGCGTGCGTGCCCGCAGACTCGACCTGAACCGTCGATTCCAGACCCGCCTCGGCCACCATCTTGCGGAATACACCCTGAGCGGTGGGAGATCGGCAGATGTTGCCCATGCAAACAAACAGTACTTTCGTCATATACATCGCGCCTTTCGGGTGCGGGGCGGCAAGTTTTGCCCCGTGTTCACGGTGAGCGGTTTTGCCGCTCCCGGCCTCTTCTCTTGTGGACTGCATTTCCAAGTTCCAGTTTCCAGCACTAACGAAAAAGACTCTAATCCTGCCAATAAGTTCACGTCATCGTCCGTTCGGTGCCTCACGTATGTAAGCAAACACCGCAAGGCGACCGGGACCGGAACATCCGCGTCAGGCGGCCCTGCCCAATTCTGCTTCTGCCAAGTTATTGTCCAGGCCGAAAACCCGGCCCCGCAAAACGGCCAACTGATCACGCGCCTGGGCGGCCTTCTCAAATTGCAGGTTCTTGGCAAGCTCCAGCATCTGCTTCTCCAGACGCTTGATTTCCTTACCCAATTGCCGCTCGGTCATGTTCTGGTAGTTGGGCACCGGATGGGTCGCCGGTACCGTGGCGCCCGCCTCGGCCGCACCGACGATGCCGTCGATGAGCTCGCGCACGTCCTTGTGCACGCCGCGAGGCACTATGCCGTTGGCCAAATTGAACGCCGTCTGCCGACTGCGCCGCCGGTCGGTTTCGTCCATGGCGCGGCGCATGGAGTTGGTGACCGTGTCGGCGTAAAGGATGGCCGTGCCTTCCAGATTGCGCGCCGCCCTGCCGATGGTCTGGATCAGGGAGCGCTCGGAACGCAGGAACCCCTCCTTGTCCGCATCCAGTATGGCCACCAGGCCCACCTCGGGCAGGTCGAGACCCTCGCGCAGCAGGTTGATACCCACCACGACGTCAAAGACGCCATTGCGCAAGTCGCGAAGGATTTCCACCCGCTCCACGGTTTCAATGTCCGAGTGCAGGTAACGGACCTTCACGCCGTGGTCGCTCAGGAAATTCGTGAGATCTTCCGACATGCGCTTGGTGAGCGTGGTGATGAGCACGCGCTGGCCTCGCGCCACCCGCAGGCCGATCTCCGAAAGCACATCGTCGACCTGGGTGCGGGCCGGCCGTACCTCAACTTGCGGATCGACCAGCCCGGTGGGCCGCACCAGCTGCTCTATCACCTGGGATGAACGTTCCAGTTCATAGGGCGACGGCGTCGCGGAAACGAAGATGCAGCGGCGCATCTTGCGCTCGAACTCGTCGAAGCGCAGCGGCCGGTTATCCAGGGCGGAGGGCAGGCGAAAGCCGTATTCCACCAGCGTTTCCTTGCGCGAGCGGTCGCCCTTGTACATGGCCCCCAGCTGGGGAATGGTGACATGCGACTCGTCGATGAACATCAGCGCGTCGCTGGGCAGGTAATCGATCAGGGTGGGCGGTGGTTCGCCCGGCGCGGCCCCCGACAGGTGCCGCGTGTAGTTCTCGATCCCCTTGCAGAATCCGATCTCGGCAAGCATTTCAAGGTCGAAACGCGTGCGCTGCTCCAGTCGCTGGGCCTCGACGAGCTTGCCCGCGTTGTAGAGCTGCGGCGCGCGCTCCTTGAGCTCTTCGCGGATCGTTTCTATGGCGCGCAAGATGGTATGGCGCGGCGTAACGTAGTGCGACGATGGATAAACGGTGAACCGCGGCACGCGTTGCCGCACCCGGCCCGTGAGCGGATCAAAGAGCTGGATGCTGTCGATTTCGTCGTCGACGAGCTCCACGCGCACCGCCACCTCGGCATGCTCGGCCGGGAAAATATCGATGGTGTCGCCGCGCACCCGGAAAGTGCCCCGGACGAACTCCACTTCGTTGCGCTCGTACTGCATGGAAACGAGACGCGCGATGACGTCGCGCTGGCCCATGCGGTCGTTGTGGCGCAGCACCAGGATCATGGCGTGGTAGTCTGCAGGATTGCCGATGCCATATATGGCCGACACCGTGCCCACGATGATGGTGTCGCGACGCTCCAGCAGCGACTTCGTCGCCGACAGGCGCATCTGCTCGATGTGCTCGTTGATGGCGCTGTCTTTTTCTATGAAAAGATCGCGCGCCGGCACGTAGGCCTCGGGCTGGTAATAGTCGTAATACGAGACAAAATACTCCACCGCATTGTGCGGAAAGAATTCGCGCATCTCCGCGTACAGCTGCGCAGCCAGCGTCTTGTTGGGTGCCAGCACGATCGCTGGCACGCCCGAATTGGCGATGACGTTGGCCATGGTGTAGGTCTTGCCCGATCCCGTCACTCCGAGCAGGGTCTGGCAGACGAGCCCATCGGCGACGCCTTCGGAAAGGCGAGCGATTGCCCCCGGCTGGTCACCAGCAGGTTCGTACGGCCTGTTAAGCCGGAACGGGGAATCGGCGATGGAATTCGACACTTTGGTTCAATAAAAAAGAACGGGCACGCGCCGAAGCATGGTGCGTGCCGCACTGCAATAGATCATCCTAGCATCGGCCAGGGAAAAAGCCTAGTCCCTGAAATAAATTATTACATTACGAATCTTTAAAATTCAAAGACTTAGACAGATCAAGTGCCCTGTATGGGGGAATCCGGCAGCCACGCTTTGGCGCCGAAAACAGGCCTTGCCAAACGCCGCCATATTTGCCTTGTGTACACTCGTTCCGCGCAGCCCGATGTGCCTTCCCCATGGGCCTCGATGCAAGCGCCAGCGCGTGGATGCATCATCCGCGGCAACCGTACCTCATTAATCAGCACACCAGGCCGGTAATGACCCCTTCCCTTTTTGCCTCCGTAGAACTTGCCCCTGCCGACCCCATACTGGGGCTCAACGAGGCTTTCAATGCCGACACCCGCCCGGGCAAGGTAAACCTTGGCGTCGGCGTTTACCTGGGCGAGGACGGCAAGATTCCCTTGCTCAATTCGGTACGCCAGGCCGAGGCCGCCCGGCTGCAGACCCCGAGTCCGCGCGGCTACATTCCGATTGACGGCATGGCCGCCTACAATCAGGGCGTGCAAAAACTGCTGTTCGGGGAAGGCGCGGAACTCATCGGGCAGGGCCGGCTGGTAACGGCCCAGGCGCTGGGTGGTACTGGCGCATTGCGCCTGGGCGCGGATCTGCTCAAGCGGCTGCTTCCCGACACCAGGGTATTGATCAGCGATCCCAGCTGGGAAAATCACCGGGCGCTGTTCGAGGCGGCGGGTTTTCCGGTAGGCACCTACCCCTATTACGATGGGTTATCCCATGGGTTGAACTTTGCCGGGATGCGCGAGACTCTCAAAGCCGCCGCGCCGCGTACCATCGTCGTGCTCCACGCGTGCTGCCATAACCCCACGGGGGTGGACCTGAACCCCGCGCAATGGCAGGAGGTGGTTGCCATCGTGCGCGAACGCAATCTGGTTGCCTACCTCGACATGGCCTATCAGGGTTTTGCCGAAAGCATCGAGTCCGACGGCGCCGCTGTACGGGCCTTCGCCGCAAGCGGCGCGGAGTGTTTCATCGCCAGTTCGTTTTCCAAATCGTTTTCGCTCTACGGAGAGCGTGTCGGCGCCCTGACCATCGTCACGGAAAGCGCCGACGCGTCCAAGCGCGTGCTCAGTCAGCTCAAGCGCGTGATCCGCACCAACTATTCCAACCCGCCTACCCACGGTGGTGCTTTGGTCGCGGCGATACTCGGCAGCGTGGAACTGCGCAAGAACTGGGAATCAGAACTCACCGCCATGCGCGAGCGGATCAAGGTCATGCGGGTAAGCCTGGTCAAGCTGCTGCAGGAGCGCATCGCCGGCCGCGATTTCTCCTTCGTGCTGGAGCAACGGGGCATGTTCTCGTATTCGGGCCTCACCGCGGAACAGGTCGAACGCCTGCGCACCGAATATGGCATCTACGCCCTCACTTCGGGACGGATCTGCATCGCCGCGCTCAACCAGAAAAATATCGTCGCGGCCGCGGACGCCATTGCCGCCGTTGTGCGCCGTTGATCGGGCGCATTTCCCGGCTTTCGAAAAAGCTTCAGTCCCGATATAATCGAGGGCTGTTCCTCGATAGCTCAGTTGGTAGAGCATCGGACTGTTAATCCGCAGGTCCCTGGTTCGAGTCCAGGTCGAGGAGCCAAATTCACGGGGCGCCGCAGGAACACTCCTGCCTTGCGCCCCGTTCCTTTTCCGAATCGCGACGCCCGCCTCGGGCCCGGCACGGCAATCTTTTTACGGGCTGCCGCTTCCTTTCGTGCGGAACGCTGCTTGAACGCTGGGCATCCGCGCCCCACCGCCGCCAGCGGCCTCCCTACCCCGGTACCCGCCGACGCCGGCCCTAATTAGGCCCAGAGGCCTGGGTCGCGCCGGCCCTGGAAGAAGGGCAGGAAGACGGCAGGTCGCGCGCCCGGCGACTCACCCGTGATCGCAGGAGGCTGGATGAGCCCAATGTGCCCTCCCTGACGGACGCCGAAATCATGGCGATGCTCGTCACCCCGATCATGGTCGCCGTGGTCATCGTGTTCGCGGCCGCCACCGCCATGGCCGCCACCGAGCGGTTCGATGACGCAGCCGCCCAAGCTCGTGAAAAGCGCCACGCTTGCGGCAAAGCCGATCGTGCGCCAGCAATTGCACAACATGATCCATCCTTTACTTGGCGTCCGGACGGCACCGGTTGGGCCGCCCTCCCTTCGCCGATTGGCGCCGGGATTACGCAGCGGATACATCCGCCATGCCGCAACAGTAGGCGGCGGCCGGCCGACGGTCTGTACGTTGAAACACCGATGCGGTTGTCCCGCCGCGCAGTGCGCTTTCAGCCCAGTTCGGTGATGGCGCTGCTGATCGCGTTGCTGACCAGCAGCTGGTCGGCCGGCGCGTCGCTGAGTATGGTGTCCCAGTGCAGCCGAAGGTAGGCTGAGCGCCGCCGGGTCTTGAGTACCAAGGTCTGCACGCCGTGCTTCTGGCCGAAGCCGTAATCGGTGGAATAGCCGAGCAGGTCGTGGGTGCCGGCGTTCCAGATTCCCTCCTGCACGGCTTCGATGGCGGCGGCCATGCGGCGGTGGAATTCCTTTGTAACCGCGAAAGTGAATCCGTCCGCGGGGCCGGTGCCGTTCAAATCACCGCCCTGCCCGAGATCACACGCACCAGGACCACGACGATGGCAACGACCAGCAGAACATGGATGAATCCACCCATCGTATAGGACGTCACCAGACCAAGCAGCCAAAGGATCACCAGCACCACCGCCAATGTATACAGCATCTTCACACCTCTTCACGCGGGAATATTCCCCTGCTGTTTCTACGTATCGGCGGCCGTGAAGTCTGTGCGCTGCAGTACGGACCGGCTGCCTGATGCAGGCAGGATCGTTGCCGACTTCAAGAACGCCGCCGGCGAGCGGCAGCGCACAGACGTCACCAAAGGTCTGCCGCATGCTGGCCGGTCATTCACGCAGACGAGGCAGGACATGAAGACCGACAGTCAGTTGCAGCAGGACATCAGTGCGGAACTTACGTGGGAGCCCTCCGTGAATGCGGCGCAGATCGGCATTGCCGTCAAGGATGGCGTCGTCACGCTGTCGGGGCACGTGGACAGCTTCGGGGAGAAATGGCACGCCGAGCGCGCTGCCCAAGCCGTCAGCGGCGTCAAGGCGCTGGCTGTGGAGATCGACGTCAAGCTTCCCGGATCGAGCACCCGAGACGATTCCGATATCGCGCGAACCGCGGAGAACGTCCTCGCCTGCATGAGCCAGCTGCCGAAGGATGCGATCCACGTGATGGTCGAGGGCGGATGGATAACCCTGTCCGGGGAGGTCGACTGGCAGTTCCAGCGGCAGTCCGCTACCGCCGCGGTTCGCTACCTGATGGGAACCACCGGTGTCAGCGACCAGATTGTCATTAAGCCGCGGGCAACCGCCATGGTCGTCAAGGCCGACATCGAATCCGCTTTGCGCCGAGGCGCGCGCGGCGGCACCCACAAGATTTCCATCAACGTGAGCGGTAGCGACGTCACGCTTGATGGAACCGTCGGCAGCTGGGCAGAACGGGAGTCGGCGCGACATGCGGCATGGGGAACTCCGGGAGTGCGCAATGTCGTGGATCACATCCGTGTCGCTTACTGAATGGGCGCGGGATGCACCGGCAAAGTACTTCCTGGCGCGCCCGACAGGCAGTTCGGGCCGCCAGCTGGCGTGCTGCCTGGCCCTGGCTATCGGGCTTTGCGGTGTAGCGCCGGCCGCGCCCCCGACCTTCGATCTTCCGCCGCTCAATACAACCGATCCGTCCGGAACGTTGGAACACCATTCCGGCAAGCTGGTTTGGGCCGAGCTCGTCACGCCGAACCTGGCATCGGCCAAAGATTTCTACGCCGGACTTTTCGGCTGGACGTTCCGTGACTACCACAGCGCGGATGTCGATTACGCCGTTGCCTACCGTGATTCCCGGCCCATTGCCGGACTGCTGCAGCATCGCGCCCGATCGACAGATGCGGGCCAGACATCCTGGCTCACCTTCCTCGCCGTAAGCGATACCGACGCCGCCGTTCGCAGTGCGCTGGAACATGGCGGACGCCAGGTTCACGCCCCGCGGACGTTTCCCAACCGCGGCCGGCAGGCCGTGCTTGCCGACCCGCAGGGGGCGCTCTTTGCCCTGCTCGCCTCGAGCAGCGGCGATCCGCCGGATTTCCTTCCTTCTGCCGGCGATTGGGTCTGGTGCTCGCTGCTGACAACCGACCCGGATGCCGATGCGGCGTTTTACCAGACCCTGCTCGGCTATGAGGTCTACGAGCTGCCCGCGCAGGACGGAATCGAGCACCTGCTGCTGGCGAGTGACGAGAACGCGCGGGCCAGCGTCAACACGCTTCCCGCGAATTTCACAAGCCGCCACCCGCATTGGCTCAATTTCGTTCGCGTTGCGGACGCTGGCGCTGCCACGGTAACGGCCGTTCAACTCGGCGGCCGCATCCTGGTGGAGCCGCACGCGGACCGGCATGGCGGCCTGGTGGCCGTGATCGCCGATCCGTTCGGCGCCGCCGTGGGCCTGATGGAATGGAATGGCGTGGAGGAGATACGATGAGTGCGCCAGGACGCTTAATCGTGCTGCTGGCATCGAGCGCCACGGGTCTGGCGCTAGTTGCCTGCATTGCCACCGATGGTGGCGGGTACTACGACGGGGGCGGCGCCTACTATGCTGGCGGATATTACGAGCCCTACCAATACGGCTATGGCGGTTGGGGTCGCGGCTACCACGTAGCCCCGGGACGCGGTGGTGCCCGCGGCGATGGTCGCGGCAACCACTCGTATCGCTCGGCGCCCGCAGGCCGCGGCGCTCCCTCGATGCCAAGCCGCGCGCGCAAGCATTGAACGCGGTCGACTAACGGCTCATCTGCCGGTACGCCAGCTGGTCGGCGGCGTAGCAGCTGCACGAAGCCGCCTCGAGGGCGGCACGGTCGAGAACCTCCAGTTCACCGCGGTGGTAGGTGATGATCCCCCTGCGGGCGAGGTCGCCAGCTGCCGTGGTGACACCGACGCGACGCACGCCGAGCATGTACGCGAGGAATTCGTGCGTGACGTGAAAGCGCGCGGAGCGTGACCGGTCCTGGCTCATCAGCAACCAGCGCGCCAGCCGGGGGCCGACCAGATGAAACCTCTGGCAAGCGGCCGAAGCCACCAACTGCGACATCAGGACATTGACGTAGGCGTTCAATTTGCGTTGCATGGGGAGGGAGGCCGCCAATTCGCGGCGGAAGGCCGGCACAGAAGCCCGCCAAGCGGTTCCGGTCCCTTGTACCAGGGCGCGCAGTGGCGAGGTGACAACACCCAGGGTGACCTGCACGCCTAACATGCCCTCGGAGCCCACCATCCCCACTTCCAGTCCCGGGTGCTCATCGATCTGCGCCACCAGCGAAACGAATCCCTGGGTCGGAAAGTAGACATGGCGCGTAGGCTTGCCACGCTCTGCCAGGATTTCGGCCAGCACCAGCGGAACTTGCTGGCAGATCGCGATAAGTTGGCGGGCATCACGTGTGGGCAAGGCTGAAATGAGTTGGTTCTTGAAGGCAGGCAAGCGTTCTCCCGATTTCCGGGTCTGTGCGTCGACCCGATGTCCGGCTGGTGAACCCAGGTTCGCGCCGGCGCATCCGGCGGGTTCCGGATTCAGTTTGGGGCAAGGCCCGATCTTTCACTGTCTGCCGGGACACATAGTCCGCGATGGCCTATCGTCGCCAGCAAATGCCTGCGATGCCGGTATGTGCAATGCCGTACAGACGCAAAATGCCGCAGCGCATAGTCTCGGCAGGTGACGACGTTCGCCCGCGATCCGTGGGCATCGCCCTCCCCGACCCCAAGTCCTCCAAGGAAAAGCTCATGACATTCACCAAAGGCAGTCTGTACGCGCTGGCACTGACCGTAGCGGCCGCCTGCATCCTCGCGATCCCGGCAACGGCGGCGCAAGCCGCTTCCGCTGCCGACCTGGACCGCAGCTCCAGCGAAGCGCTGCAGCTCCTGTATAAAACCAACCCCACCGCGGCGAGCATAGGCAAACACGCCCGCGCGGTGCTCGTGTTCCCGAACATCGTCAAGGCGGGCCTGGTATTCGGCGGCAGCTATGGCGAGGGCGTCCTGTTCGAAAACAGCAAGGTCGCGGACTACTACAACTCGGTGTCGGGTTCGTGGGGTCTGCAGGCCGGCGCGCAATCCTTCGGCTATGCGGTCTTCCTCATGAACGACGAGGCGGTGGCCTACCTGCACAAATCCAACGGCTGGGAAGTTGGCGTCGGACCCACCGTGGTCGTCGTCAACGAGGGCGTGGCGAAGAACCTGAGCAGCTCAACGCTCAAGGATTCCGCGTATGCCTTCATCTTCGACCAGCAGGGCCTGATGGCCAGCCTGAGCATCGAAGGCACCAAGATCTCGCGCATCAAGCGTTGATGCAACGGCGGATTCGACAGATGAAACAGCGGGTTGCGGCAGGGGTCTCCGCCATGGCGTTCGGATCCGGTGCGGCGCCCGCCGTTGCCATGGTGCGCGGGAACTCCGACTCCGGACTGACGGCACCGGACGGTACATGATGCGAACCGTGCGCCGACTGCCGCCCGCTACCGTCGTCGCGCTTGCCCTCCTCCTGGCTGTGACAGCGGGGACGGTTCGCGTCTTCGGTCAGGACGCGGCCAGCGACAACGGCCTTACGGTGGCGCAAGCCGAAAAGCTCGCCGCGAACCTGCGCCAGGGGATGACGGTCGACGACGTCCAGAAGCTCCTGGGCAAGCCGCAGCAGACTGCGCTGCAGAGCGATGGTGCGGCGCCGAACCTGGCTTCCAAAGGCACGCTGCAGTGGTCCTATTTGTGGAGCGGCACCGGCAATCGCGCGCGCCTGCGGGTCGACTTCACGGCGCAGCCCCTGGAGGCATATCACGTGAGCAGCTGGCAGTGGATCGGTGGTTAGCGCGGGCCGGCCTGCGACCGAAACCGGGATACCTCGACGTACGGACTAGCGTGAGACCGTAAATTGCCGGCGAGGACAAATTGTGGGAGAGTCGCGGCTTTCACGATATTGAAATCCGGAAGGAGGTCGGCACGATGAAGGCAACCCGACGCATGCTCTCTGCAATGGTGCTGGGCGCCGCTGCAATGGCGTGTCTTGGCGCCAGCGGAACGGCGCTGGCCGGATCTTCGGCGGCCGATCTTGATCGCAGCGCAATGGAAGCGCTGCAAAGGCTCTATCGCACCAATCCGACGGCTGCCGATATCGGCAAGCATGCGCACGCGGTCCTGGTTTTCCCCAACATCATCAAGGCAGGTCTGGTATTTGGCGGCAGCTACGGCGAAGGCGTGCTCATGTCGGGGGGCAAGGTGGATGACTACTACAACTCGGTTACCGGATCCTGGGGACTGCAGGCCGGCGCCCAGTCCTACGGCTACGCCGTTTTCCTCATGACCGGCGATGCCGTCGATTACCTGAGCAAGTCCAAGGGCTGGGAGATCGGCGTGGGGCCGGCGGTAGTCCTGGTCAATGAGGGCGTCGCCAAGAACCTTTCCACGTCGACGCTGAAGGACGCCGCCTACGCCTTCATCTTCGACCAGCAGGGGCTGATGGCCAGCCTGAGCATCGAAGGCACGAAGATTTCGCGGATCCGGCGATAGTCAGGCCCGCCGCAGCAGTTGCCGCAGCGCCGCCACCGCGGCCTGCGGCGCTTCCTGCGGGAAATTGTGTCCCACATCGGCCAGCACCACCCGCTGGTAGGGTCCGCTGAAATGCGCGGCATGGCTGTCTTCGTTCCCGGGCGCGCGTATGCCGTCTTCGGCGCCGCAGATATTGATGGTTGGAACCTCTATGGCCGGCTGCCGGGCGAGTTGCGCCTCCATGGCTTCGTAGGCCAGGTCCCCTGCCACGTAGCCATACCGATGGCGGTACGAATGCACCACCACGTCGACGAAATCGGGATTGTAAAAACAGGCCACGGTCTGCGTGAGTTGCGCCTCCGTGAATTGCCAGGGCGGTGACCACAATCGCCAGAGCAAGCGGGTCATCTCGCCCCGGTGCGCAGCCAGGCCGGCTCGCCCCCGCGGACTGTGAAAATAGTACTGGTACCAGAGTCGATGCTCCGCGTCGGGCGACTCGGGCATTGCCATGGCGGCAATGTTGTGGATGTTGTAGCCATGGCCCGTGACCAGGCAGCGCACGCGGCCCGGAAACAGGGCGGCGACGATGCAGGCGGCACGGCCGCCCCAGTCATACCCCACCAGAGCTGGCTGCGGCAGCGCCAGCGCATCGAGGAGATCGAGCAGATCCTGTGCCAACGCGGCTTGTTGGCCGGAACGCATCGTTTGCGTGCTGCGAAAGCGCGTCAGCCCGTAACCGCGCAAGTAGGGAACGATGACCCGGCAGCCGTCCTCGGCGAGTAGCGGCGCCACTTCGTCATAGCACCGCGGGCTGTACGGAAAACCATGCAGGAGCACAACGGGCAAACCGTCGGGACGGCCATGCTCTTCGTAAGCGATTTCCATCCGCGGTGTGGTCGCGATCCGGATTGGGTGAATGCTCTTGGTCATCCAACGGACTCCAGGCTGCGGGCGATAGCGCAGCCGGGAGGATATGCCAATCCGGACCGGCAGAGGTGCTGGCCTGGCCTTAGAACAGCCGCGTAAAAAGCCAGTAGAGACTGCCGGAGAGCAAAATGGCAGCTGGCATCGTCAGCACCCAGGCGATGAGCAGGTTGCGGATAGTCGCAAATTGCAGGCCGGAATGATTCGCGGCCTGGGTGCCCAGGCCGAGTGCCACGGATGATGCAACTTTCACCCATCCGGTCGCAATGAATCGGCAGCCAAGCCGCATCAGCCGGGGATCCGGCCGCAGGCTCGGGCAGAGGCCGCGCGGCGCCGGGAAAGATCAATCAGCCACGCGTGCGTGCCAAGACGCTCGACCCCGGTGGCGGCAGCGTGGGGCACGCACTGCACCACGACAATGCTAAACCGGACACTCCGGTGCCGCTTGCGGACACGCGGTGCTGTCGAAAAAAGCAAAATTTGACTGCTCGCGCCTGGCCAGGCGCATCGCGATCCCGGCATTACGCATGAGCAGGTCCGAAACGACGCCGTGGCCGGGGCTCACGGCAATGCCAATGCTGGCATGCACGCGCAGACTGCGCTTGCCGATCTGCATAGGCGCCGCGATGGCGTCGGCCAGTTTGCCGGCAAGCCCGCCCAGCTGCGCATGACCGTGCACGTCGGCGAGCAGCAAGCCGAACTGGTCGCCGCCAAGACGGCAGACCACGTCATCGGCGCGCACGGCGCGCGACAATCGAAAGCCGACAATGCGCAAAAATTCATCGCCGATGGCCTTGCCATGCCGCTCATTGAACGACTGGAAGCCGTCCAGGTCAAGATGGAGTACGGCCAGTGCCTCACGCCGCCCTGCGCGGATATCGAGCTCCTCGTCCAGCCGTTCGAAAAAGTACGCGCGGTTAGGCAGCGAAGTCAATTCGTCATGGTGCGCCAGATGCAGCGCATGGCGCTCGCCGGCACGCGTACCGGCGAGCTCGGACAGCGCCAGTGCCAGGGCGGCCTGTGTATCGTCAATTTCCCGTTCCAGCGAATGGCGGCGGTTCATCTCGTCGTTGAGCGTGGACTGGATCCGGCCCAGTGCGGACGCGCATTCGCGCACGCCATCAAACAGCATGCTGGCATCTGCCAGCGAAATCCCGCGCGGCTCCGGCGCAGCTGCATGCGTACCCGCCTCGGACCGCGCCAGGCAGCGCAACCGCGCAAGCACGGTCGCCAGCACATCGCCAATATCGCCGGGTGCAACGTTGCCGTTCAGCGCCGGCAAGCTGCGGCTGGCGGCGGCCGGATCGCCAATGTCATCATGGGCCGACCTCGCACCGCATGAACTCCCGCGGCTTCGATTCGCGCAGTCTTCACCCGCCAACGGCAGCACCGTCGACGCCATGGACGGCGACCCGGCATTGGCGATGGACCCCGGCTCCGACCTGGCGACGGCGCCTCCGGTAAAACCGTCGCCGCTGCACAGCGCAGGACAGTCGGCTTCGATCATCGGGATCGCCGGATCTGCGCGCATGACCTGGCTTTCCCCATCAGCGCAGGCGCGTGGCCGCCTTGCCACGCATTGCCCCGCGGCTTGTGGCCTCATGCTCCCGCCCATGCGCCGCCTGGGCGGCATCGCATGCGGTCGCTTCCTTGACCGTGATGGGCAGCGCCGATTTTCGGTGGATATGGTCGCTGGCGATGTCAACGGCTGGCAACGACTCGCCCGGGCCGACCGACCCGGGCGGCGGCGAACCCTCCGAAGTGAAGTCCGCCTCCTGCTGGGCGAGGTTCTTCGACCGCGTGGGCGGCGGTCCTGCAGTCACGACGGGTTCGTCCATGGCTCGGCTCCCTTGGGGTTCCAGTGCGAACCTCCATTGGATCGCAGCAAAGCCGCAGCTGTCAGTGCGATTGCACACGCATCAACGCCGCAACGGCGTCTGGGTGCCGTGCCCGAGTCCGCTAACGCCTGCGGATCAGGGTGCTCTTGCCGAAGAGCGACTCGATCAGTTCCACCGCGATGGTTGCGGTCTGGTTGCGCACATCGAGCGCCGGATTGAGTTCCATGATGTCCACCGAAGCCAGACAGCCGGTATCGGCCACCATTTCCATGCACAGCTGCGCCTCTCGGTAGGTGGGACCGCCACGCACCGCGGTCGCCACGCCCGGCGCCGACTCGGGATCGAGGAAATCGACATCAAAGCTGACATGCAGGTGGGTATTGCGATCCAGGCCATCGAGCACTGTTTCCATGGCGCGCCGCATGCCCATTTCATCGATGCCGCGCATGTCGACTACCTGCATTCCCATGGAATGGACCAGATGGCGTTCACCGTCGTCGACGCTCCGGATGCCGACCTGCCGCACCCACGAGGCGTCGATCGCCGGCGCCATGCCGCCGATGTGGGTAAGTTCCGGTGGACCATTGCCGCACAGGCAGGCAACCGGCATGCCGTGCAGGTTGCCGCTGGGCGTCATCGCATTCGTATTGACGTCGGTATGCGCATCGAACCAGATGATGCGCAGCTTTCGGCCCTGCTCGCGGCAGTAGCGGGACACGGCGCTCACCGAGCCGATGGCCAGGCAGTGATCGCCGCCCAGCAGGATGGGTATGCGGCCGGCCCGCAACTGGGCATACACCGCTTCGTGGACGCTGTTGTTCCATTGCGCCACCTCGGCCAGATGCCGGTAACCGTTCAGCGGCGGCAACTGGGGATTGCGCGGACCCTGCAGATTGCCTGTATCGACGACCTGGAGATCGCGGGCACGCAACGCCGCCTCCACGCCGGCAACCCGCAGCGCCTCCGGACCCATGGAGGCGCCCCTTGCGCTGGCACCGATGTCCGTCGGCGCACCGATAAGGGCGATGTTCTTGCGCGCAGTATCGCTCATGGCGAAAGTCCGGGAAAAAAGCCGACTATACGAGAGCCGTACCGGCCGTGGGAAAATGCCGCCATTGACGCGCCGCGGCAAGCGCCGTGCCGGCCCAAATTTTCAAGGGAGCAGCGATTTCACGCCAGCGCCTGCCGGTGGACCTCGAGCGCTGCACCCCGTTGCCGGGCCACTGGCGTCGCCTTCGCGCTGCCGCCTAGTCGCTGATCACGCGCTCGATCCGCCGGTCCGGCACGAACCAGATGCAGGCCACCACGACGTAGAGCCCCAGTGAAATCCAGGGTTCCCGGAATGCCACGACGATGGCGGCTACGTAGCACAGTATCGACGCCTTGCCCTTGATATCGTTGCCCACTGCGGTCGCCAGCGTCGAACCGCGGCCGTGCAGCCGGATGACAGTGCCTTGCAGGATGGTAAAGGCGATGGCCGACATGAGCAGCAATATGCCGTAGACGACCGTCGGCCAGGTTGCAAAATGGTGCTCCGCCATCCAGGCGGTGGCAAAGGGCACCAGCGAAAGCCAGAAGAGCAGGTGCATATTGGCCCACAGCATGGCGCCATTGACCTTCTGCACGGTGTGCAGCATGTGGTGGTGGTTGTTCCAGTAGATGGCGACGAACACAAAGCTCAGCACGTAACTGAAGAACGTGGGCACCAGGCCCAGCAGGCTCGCCAGATCCGTGCCTTCGGGGACCTTGAACTCGAGCACGATGATCGTGATGATCACCGCGATGACACCATCGCTGAAGGCTTCCAGCCGGGATTTGCCCATGCCGCGCCGCTCCGGTTTCGGGGACCGCGCAGTCTATCGCAGGGCGGCGTACCAGGGCTGCCCGCCAGCCCATAGAATCGAATACTTCCATCCTTGGCAAAGGCGGTAATGGTGCGTGACAGCCCTTATGTGATCAAGGTCACCGATGACCCCCGGGAATTTGACCCGGATGCCTGGGATGCGCTGGTGTCGGCCGATCCGCACGGCAACCCGTTTGTCCGTCATGCCTTTCTCTCGGCACTGCAAAGCAGCGGCGCAGCCACCGCGCAGACGGGCTGGTACGCCCAGTTCCTGAGCCTGTGGCGCGACGGACGCCTGTGCGCGGCAATTCCGCTTTACGCGAAGGCACACTCCTACGGCGAATACGTCTTCGACTGGGCCTGGGCCGACGCCCAGGAACGCCTGGGGAGCCCCTACTTTCCCAAGTGGCTGGTCGCCGTGCCCTTCACGCCGGTGGCCGGTACGCGCATCCTGGCCGCCGACGAGGATGCCCGAGCCTCGGCTGTGCGCGCGCTCATGTCTCTGGTGCGGGCGCAGGGCCTGTCGTCCCTGCACGTGCTGTTCGCGCCGCCCGGGCAGATTGCCGCGCTGGAACGGGCCGGCATGCTGGTGCGCAAGACCGTGCAGTTTCATTGGACCAACCGGGCATACGGGGACTTCACCACGTTCCTGGACGCCCTCACCCAACCCAAACGCAAGAAGATCCGTGCCGAACGCCGCAAGGTCGAGCAGGCTGGCGTGACGCTGGAGCGGCGCGTGGGCGCGGATATTGCCGCCGAGGACTGGGAATTCTTCGTGCGCTGCTACGACAACACCTACGCCCAGCACGGCGGTCCGCCTTACCTGAACCTGGCGTTCTTCCAGAGCATCGCGCAGCGCATGCCGGAGGATCTGATGCTGGTTCTTGCCTGGCGCGGGGGCCAGCGCGTCGCCAGCGCCCTGGGCGTATTCGACCGCCGCCGTTCGGTGCTTTACGGCCGATACTGGGGTGCCCTGGAGCCGATCGACTGCCTGCATTTTGAGTGCTGCTATTACCAGATGATCGATTTCGCCATCGAACAGGGGCTCCAGGTATTCGAAGGCGGCGCCCAGGGGGCGCACAAGCTGGCCCGCGGGCTCGATCCGGTGGAAACGCAATCGGCGCACTGGCTGCGCGAGCCGTCCATGCAGGCGGCCGTGGCGCGGTTCGTCGAGCGCGAGCGCCAGGCCGTGGCCGGGAGCATCGATGAACTCAACGAGCACCGCGCCCTTCGCGGCCCGGAAACGCGGGCGGGGCCGACGTAGCGGCCTGATTCTTGGGGCGGTCCTCCGGTGCGGTAACCTAGCGGGTTGATCCTTGCCCCCAAAGGCGCTGAGGCCGCGGTAGCGCCGGTATGGCGGAACACGCGTGCGCGGTGCCGCAAGCAATAGAAGGACTTTCCCGTGCAAATAGCGGTCATTGGCGCCGGCATATCCGGACTCGCAAGCGCGCGCCTGCTCGAGCAGCGGGGGCATGCCGTCACGCTTTTCGAGGCCAACGACTACCTGGGCGGGCACACGTGCACGCTGGACGTGACGCTTGAAGGGCGCACGGCACCGGTCGATACCGGCTTCCTGGTCTTCAACGACCGGACCTATCCGCTGCTCATCGCGCTCTTTGCACAACTCGGCGTTGCCAGCACTGCCAGCGAAATGTCATTCTCGGTCCGCGCCGATGAGCACGGTATCGAGTGGTCGGGCACCGACCTGGCCGCGCTCTTCGCGCAACCGGTCAATGCCCTGCGGCCGGATTTCTGGCGCATGCTCGCCGACATCCTGCGCTTCAATCGCGCAACCACGCGGCTGCTGGAGCGCGAGGACGCCGGCGCGCCGGCGGCCGGCGCCGCTGCGCTTACGGTTGGCCAGTATCTTGCCAGCGAACGGTATTCGGCGCCGTTTCGCGACTGGTACCTGGTTCCGATGGCCGCTGCCATCTGGTCTTCGCCGCGCCTGTCCGTGCACGATTTTCCCCTGCTGAGCTTCATCCGCTTCTGCCGCAACCATGGCCTGTTGCAGATCCGGGATCGACCGCAGTGGCGCACGGTGACCGGCGGGGGCCGCGAGTACGTCGCCAAGATCGCCGCGCAGTTGCGCGATGTGCGGGTGAGCACGCCGGTGCTTCGCGTCGGTCGGCCCGCGGCGGGTCCGGTCACGGTGACCACCGCGCGGGGCGCCATGGACTACGACGCCGTGGTTTTTGCCTGTCACAGCGATCAGGCCCTGGGACTTCTGGCCGATCCGGGCGCGGAGGAATCGCGCCTGCTGGGCGCCGTGCGCTACCAGCCCAACGACGTTTGGCTGCACACCGACGAACGGCTGCTGCCGCGCGCGCGGCGCGCCTGGTCGGCGTGGAACTACCTGTCGGCCAGCGATCCCGACGGCCAGCGACCCGTTGCGGTCAGCTATCTCATCAACAAACTGCAACCCCTGCCGTTCGCAACGCCGGTCGTCGTCTCGCTCAATCCCCCGTTCGAGCCGCGCCCGGAGCGCGTGCTGCGCAGGATGGTCGCCTGGCATCCCCTTCTCGATTCGCCAGCCGTGCAGGCACAAGCGGAAGTCGCCGCCCTGCAGGGCAAGCGCAACACCTGGTTTGCGGGGGCGTGGCTGGGATACGGCTTCCATGAAGACGGACTGCGCTCGGCGCATGCCGTGGCCGAAAGCGTCGGCCCTGCGGTCCATGCCTGAAGCGATCGGCATCGTTCATGGCGAGGTTGGCCATGTGCGCCACCGGCCCACCCGGCACGCTTTCCGGTACGGGGCATTCTGCCTGCGGGTGCCGCTCAGCGCGCTCACCACGCTGGAAGCCTGCGGAATCGCCCACAACCGTCGCGGCCTGGTCTGCTTTCGCGACAGCGACCACGGGGGACGCGATGGCACGCCGCTGCTGCCGTGGATCCGCCGACTGCTGGACGCCGAAGGAATTGCCGCCGACGGCGAGGTCGTCCTGCACGCCTTCCCGCGCATGCTGGGATATGTCTTCAATCCCGTTTCGTTCTGGGTCTGCCACGACCGCCAGGGTGGCGTGCGTGCCGTGCTGTGCGAAGTAAGCAATACCTTTGGCGAACACCACAACTACCTGCTCGCCAACGCCGATGGCAGCGCACTGCGCTCCGGCCAGACGCTGAGTGCGCTCAAGCACTTTCACGTCTCGCCATTTTGCGAAGTCAAGGGCCGCTACACCTTCCGTTTCCATTTCGGTGCTGGCCGCTGGCTGGCGCGGGTCGATTATTTTGACGATGCGGACCAGGCCCATGCGCTGCTGGAAACACGCATTTCCGGCACGGTCAGCGCCCTGGATCGAGACGCGGCCCACGCCCTGCTCTGGCGCTATCGTTTCTTTACGCTGGGAGTCGTCGCGCGCATCCACTGGCAGGCCCTGCAATTGTGGATCAAGGGCGTGCGCTTTTTTCGCAAGCCCGCGCCGCCGGCGCGGGCGCTGACCCGCAACGGGGCCCCGTGAAGCGGGCGCCCGGACGCAGCCACCAGGCCGTCGCCACGACCGTTCAGTGAAGCTTGACCCGGGGACTGGTCTTGCTGCGCAGCCAATGTCCTATCGTGTCGAGCGCCATCCCCCAGAAGCCGTGCAAGGCCAGTACGTGCATGCGGTAAAGGGAGGCGTACATGACCCGGGCGACCACCCCTTCGATCAGCAGATTGCCGCCTATCAGCCCGCCCATCAGGCTGCCCACTGCGCTGAAATGACCGAGCGAGACCAGTGAACCGAAGTCCTGGAAGGCGAACTCGGGCAAGGCGAGGCCGGTCAGCCGCCGGCGCAGGGCCTTGGCGAGGAACTTTGCCTGCTGGTGCGCGGACTGCGCCCGCGGCGGTACCGTTCCGCCCGTCGCTGCCCAATGGCAGCTGGCGCAATCGCCAAAGGCGAAGATGTCCGGATCCGTCTCGGTCTGCAAGGTCTGGCGCACCAGCAACTGGCCGCTACGGTTGAAGGCAAGATTGTCCAGGCTTGCCAGCACCGGTGGTGCGGTGATACCGGCCGCCCAAACCGTGAGATCGCTCGGAATGATCTTGCCGCTGGCGGTGCGCACGCTGTCGGCCGTGACCTCGATGACGCGCTCCTCCGTGAGCACGTCGACATCGAGCTTGCCCAGCAAGGCGGCAATGCCGCTCGACACGCGCGCCGGCAGCGCCGGAAGTATGCGGGGGCCGGCCTCGACAACGTGGATGCGGATGTCGTGGCGAGGGTCAAGATCGTGAAGCCCGTAGGCACTGAGCACCTGCGCCGTGTTGCGCAGCTCGGCGGAAAGTTCCACGCCGGTAGCGCCCGCACCGATGATGACCACGGATACGGTGGGTCGCTGTGCCGGGTCCCGGGCCGGGGCGGAACCCGGTGCGCGACCCGATTCGGCGCGCATGCACGCGGAGATGAGCCGCCGCCGGAAGCGATCGGCCTGCGCGGCGGTATCGAGCGCCAGCGCGTGCTCGGCGGTGCCAGGAACACCAAAGAAATTGGTGACGCTGCCGATGGCCAGCACCAGCGTGTCGTAGCCGATGCGCCGCTGCGGCAGCACCTCGATGCCGTCCTCGTCGACCACCGCGGCGACCTCGACGTTGCGCGCGCTGCGGTCCAGGCCCAGCAATTCGCCCTGCTGGAACTCGAAGTGGTGCCAGTTGGCCTGCGCGGCGTAGGCCAGCTGGTGCGCATGCGGGTCCATGCTGCCGGCGGCCACCTCGTGCAGCAGCGGTTTCCAGATGTGGGTGGCTTCGCGGTCGATCAGCACCACCGTGGCGCGCTGCGCGCCGCGCCGCTTGGCGCAGCGATCGCCCAGGAGGGTGGCCAGTTCGAGTCCGCCCAGATCGACGCGTTCGGCCTTGCCTTCGAGCGGCGCACGCACGAGCGTCGCAGCCGTGCCGTCGGCACAGGTGAAGTAGAGCGCATCGCCGCTCGGTGCCCAGCCGATCGCGTGGACTTGACGGT
>Ga0209698_10001526_pt1 | contig 26688 bp, 23 predicted proteins | sample LitLauG_LLR_2012_FD_187203 | JGI IMG/M metagenome (GOLD analysis project Ga0209698, IMG submission 187203) | Freshwater sediment microbial communities from Pennsylvania, USA - Little Laurel Run_MetaG_LLR_2012 (SPAdes) (version 2) | ecosystem: Environmental > Aquatic > Freshwater > Creek >... | reverse complement strand
GCCGGAGAGCCGCGAGGCGCACGAGTGCCTGTCCGACCGCGAGTTCAAGATCTTCGAGATGCTGGTCGCCGGCAAGCGCGGCGCGCAGATCGCCAGCGAACTGTCGCTGAGCGAGAAGACGGTCAGCACCCACAAGACCCACGTACTGCGCAAGCTGCGCCTCAACAGCAGCAGCGATCTCGTGCGCTACGCCATCCGCCACCAGCTCGTCTCCGATTGAGGTCCGCGCGCCGGCATGGCCGCGCGGCGTCCGGCGCGCCGGCGGCGCCCTCCCCCGCCACCGAAGGCGGCGCCGCGCCCGGCCTGGCGCGCGCGCTCGATGCCGAGCGGCGGCGCATCGCGGCCGATCTGCACGATCGCGGCGGACCCAACCTCGCGACCATCTCGATGAACCTCGTGCTGATCGAGCAGCGCCTGGCCGGCCGGCTCGAGCCCGAACTGCTCGCCCTGCTCGCCGAGACCCGCCAGCTGCTCAGCGCGACGGTGGCCGAACTGCGCGACCTGTCCGCCGAGCTGCGCCCGGCGCGGCTCGCCTACGCCGGGCTGCTCGACGCGCTCGACGAGCGGATCGAGCAGTTCCGCCAGCGCAACGGGACCATCGTGCGCTGGACGGCGAACTGGCGCAGCGCGCCGCCCGGCCTCGCGTCCGACCCGTTCGAGGGCGGCCCGGCGACGCCGCTGAGCGCCGAGCAGGAATGGATCCTGTACCGCGCCGTGCAGGAGGCGCTGGTCAACTGCGAGAAGCACGCCCGTGCCGGGCAGGTCGTCATCGAGCTGCGGGCGCAAGCCGATCGGGTCGAGCTGCATATCGACGACGATGGCGTCGGCTTCGAGCCGCAGCAGTTGGGCACGGCGGGCAGCGATCCGGGCCTGGGCCTGCTCATGATGCGCGAGCGGGTCGAGGAAGCGCATGGCCGCTTCGAGCTTGCCTCGGCGCCGGGCCAGGGCACGCGGATCCGCATCATGCTTCCGTTGGGATGACAGGCAGCGCCGGACGCGGGAAAATCGCCGCATGATCCGGGCAACTTCCCTTGCGCCGACCGGCGCCGCGCTGCGGCACCCTGCCCTGCTCGCCGCTGCGCTCGGGGCGGCCGTGCTGCTGGCCAGCTGCGGCAGCGGCAGCGGCAGCGCCACCGGCGCGTCCGGCACGCCGCCTGCGGTCCAGACCGTGGTCTCCACCAGCACGCTGCTGCCGGCGTCCTGCGGCACCGCGCTCGGCAGCGCGCAGGACGCCTATGACCCTGGCTCAGCGGTGCAGCCGCAACTGGCGGTGCTCGCGCCCGGCGGCGCGGCGGGTTCGCTGTCGCCCGCCATGATGGCGGTCTGGGAGCAGGATCGCTGGAATGCCATCGGTACGCGGGCCATCGCCTATTCGTATTCGGCCGACGGCGGCCAGACCTGGCGCGCGCCCGGCGCGCTGCCGTTTTCCGCCTGCGGCGTCGCCACGGGCGGCGGCGCCGGCGCGGGCGCAAGCTACGACCGCGCCTCCGATCCCTCGGTGGCGATCAGCACGGCGGGCAGCGGCCCGGCGGTCGTGCTGGCCAGCAGCCTGGCATTTTCGGCCGGCGGCTTTCTCGCCGCGGGCGGCACGAGCGCCGTGCTGATGGCCCGCTCGCTCGACGGCGGCCTCACCTGGCAGGCCACCCACGCAGCGATCCAGGACAGCAATTCGGCGAGCGGCACGGCCTACTTCAACGACCGCGACGCGATCGCCGCCGACCCCGCCGGGCCCAACGCCTATCTCGTCTGGGATCGCATCAGCAGCGTTGCCGGCGCGTCGATCCCCACATGGATGGCGCACAGCGGGAACAGCGGCGCAACGTGGGATGCGGCGCGCGTGATCTACGATCCGGGCACGGGCTGCCAGACCTTCAACAACCAGCCGCTGGTCCTGCCCGATCAGTCGGTGGTCGTGATCTTCACGCTGCTCCCCAACGGCCTCAGCTTCTGCGGTCCGGAATTGTCGATGATCCGCTCGACCGATCACGGAACGACCTGGCCGGTATCGGGCGCGGCGACCAAGATCGCCGCGATCAATCCGGTCGGCACGCGCAACCCCATTCCCAATGGCGCGCCGATCCGCGACAGCGCCAACCTGGCGCAGGCCGCCGTCGATCCGGCGAGCGGCGCCATCGCCGCGGTCTGGCAGGAATCGTCGTTCTCGGGCGGCGTGCGCGACGGCATCGCCTTCACCATCTCGCGCGACCAGGGCGCGTCGTGGTCGCTGCCCATCCAGGTCAATGGCCAGCCCGGGGTCGCCGCCTTCGATCCTTGCCTGCACTTCGGTGCCGGCGGACGCATCGCCGTCACCTACTACGACCTGCGCGCCTACTCCGCCGGCTCGAGCGTCCTGTCGACCACCCTGTGGCTGCGCGAGTCGACCGACTTTGGCCAGACGTGGTCGGCCGACCGGCGCATCGACGGACCCTTCGACCTGAACCTGGCCCCGCCCGCCGACCAGGCCGCGGGCACCACCGGCAAGGCACTGTTTCTCGGCGACCAGCAGGGATTGGGCTGGAACGGCGCGAGCTGGACCCCGGTATACGCCGCAACGGTACTGCAGGGCGCGCGCGTCTTCGCGGCGCAGGTCGCGCCTTGACGTAAGCGCGGCGATCTTCCTTGGCGAACACCCTCACCCCGGCCCTCTACCGCTCCGCGGGAGAGGGAGCAGGTCGTCGCGCAGGGTGGGCGCATCTTCGTCGTTCAGGACGTGCGCATCCTCGCTGCGCGGGGTGCGCCTTGAGCTGGCCTTCGCGCCGCCGTGGCGCGCTTCGTCTCCATGCAACGCGCGCAGCTTGGCCGCGCGAGGCGCGCCTTGAGATGACCTTGGCGCCGCCGCCGCGTGCTCCCTCTCCCGCTCCGCGGGAGAGGGCCGGGGTGAGGGTCTTCGCGGCGAAACGAACGCCGAGCGCGCCGACTACGCGCGCATGAACCGGTCCAGGCCGACGCAGCGTTCGAACTGGCCGGCCACCAGGCCATGGGGGACGGTGTGCAGGACGGCCACTCGGCCCTCGAGGTAATCGAGCGGCGGCGAGCCGCGCCGGACCACATCGAGGCCGAACCGGCGCCAGAACGCTGCGCGGCTGTCGTCCAGGCGGGCGCGTTCCTCCGGCGGCAGGCCGTCCTCGTCGGTGTTGGACAGTACGCCGCGCACCGGCAGATGCGGCGGGCAGCGTGCCTGCAGCGCCTGCACCGCGACGTTGACCGCCAGCGTGCCGAAGCCGGCGCGATGCCGGCCTGGCGCATCGAAACCGTTGCCGCTCAGGCTGCCCAGCTCCACGAATCCGGGGTACAGGCCGAAGATGAGCCGCACGTCGGCAGCGCCGTCGTCGCGATTCCACCAGATGCCGACGTCGATCTTGCTTCCCGGGGAGACGTGCAGGCGAACCCGGATGCGGTCGCGCGCCTGGTCCTGCCAGGTCCAGATTCCCGCCGCGAGGGCGGGCGAGGCGGGCCGCGCCGTGTCCATCAGCCGTCGCTGCTCTCGATGGCCAGGCTGAGCTGCGACGCGCCGCCGGTCTCGACGGCGGCCGGGGCCAGGCGCTGGCGCTCGACCCGGTCGAGGTAGGCCGGGTTGACGTCGCCGGTGACGTACACGCCGTCGAAGCACGATGCCTCGAAGCCCTGCAGTTCGGGGTTGCCGTCGCGCACCGCGCGCTTGAGGTCGTCGAGCTCCTGGAACACCAGTGCGTCGGCGCCGATGGCCGCGCGGATCTCGGGCACGCTGCGCGAGCTGGCGATGAGCTCGGTGCGGGTCGGCATGTCGATGCCGTAGACGTTGGGAAAGCGCACCGGCGGCGCCGACGACGCGAAGTACACGCGCGCCGCGCCGGCATCGCGCGCCATCTGCACGATCTCCTGGCTGGTCGTGCCGCGGACGATCGAATCGTCGACCAGCAGCACGTTCTTGCCCTTGAATTCGACGCCGATCGCGTTGAGCTTCTGCCGCACCGAGCGCGTGCGCACCGCCTGGCCCGGCATGATGAAGGTGCGGCCGATGTAGCGGTTCTTGATGAAGCCCTCGCGGTAGTCGAGGCCCAGGACATTGGCCAGCTGCATCGCTGCCGGCCGGCTCGAGTCGGGGATGGGCATCACCACGTCGATGTCGCCGGTGCGCAGCTCGGCGGCCACGCGGCGCGCCAGGTACTCGCCCAGGCGCAGGCGGGCGGCGTACACCGATACGCCGTCGATCATCGAGTCGGGCCGCGCGAGATAGACGTATTCGAACAGGCAGGGGTTGGCGCTCGAGCGGTCGGCACAGGGCCGCGCGAAGAAGCGGCCCTCGTAGTCGATGAAGATCGCCTCGCCCGGCGCGACGTCACGCACCAGGCGAAACCCCAGGCCCTCGAGGGCGACCGATTCCGAGGCGATCATGTATTCCGTGCCGTGATCCGTCTCGTTGACGCCGAACACCAGCGGCCGGATGCCGAACGGGTCGCGGAAGGCGAGCAGGCCGTAGCCGGCGATCTCGGCCACCACGGCGTAGGCCCCGCGGACCCGCCCGTGCACCGCGTGCACCGCGCGAAAGATGGTCTGCGGATCGAGCGTCGTGCCGTCGCTGGCCACGCCCAGCTCGTGGGCCAGGACGTTGAGCAGCACTTCCGAGTCCGAGTTGGTGTTGACGTGGCGGCGGTCCTTGCGGAACATTTCCTCCTTCATGCTCTCGGCGTTGGTCAGGTTGCCGTTGTGCACGAGGCTGATGCCGAAGGGCGCGTTGACGTAGAAGGGCTGCGCCTCTTCCGTGTCGCTGGCCGAGCCCTGGGTCGGATAGCGCACCTGGGCGATGCCCGAGATGCCGGGCAGCGAGCGCATGTTGCGGGTGCGGAAGACGTCGCGCGCCAGGCCGCCGCCCTTGTGCATGTGGAAGCGGTTGCCGTTGACGGTGCAGATGCCCGCCGCGTCCTGGCCGCGGTGCTGCAGCAGCAGCAGCGCGTCGTAGAGCAGCTGGTTGACGGGCGAGTTGGCGACCACGCCGACGATACCGCACATAGCTTCAGCCTCCGGACAACATCACCCGCTGGACGTGCCGGCCGGGCGCGGTTCCGGCCATGGTGTGCCACATCTGTTCCAGGTAGGGGCCGCTGACCGAGGCGCGCCAGAAGTGCGCCTCGGAGTAGCCGGCCTCGACCACCACCGCGGCCAGCAGGAGGGCGACCAGGCCGCCGCGCAGCGCGCCGAAGATCGCGCCCAGCATCCGGTCGGCGCCAGCCAGCCGCGATGCCGACACGGCCGCGCGCAGCAGCCGGCCGACGATCGCCGCGGCGATCACGCAGGCCACCACGATGAGCGCGCCGCCGGCGAAGGCCCGCACCGTCGGCGGCGCATCGAACGGTAGCAGATGTCCGAGCGGAACCGCGTAGCGCACCACCAACACCACGATGAGGACCCAGGAAATCATCGATACCAGCTCGCGGGTCAGGCCGCGCCAGAAACCCAACAGGGCCGACAAGCCGAGGACCGCCAGCAGGACGAAATCGATCGGGCTCATGGCGATCGGTGGCCGCTACGTTCCCGCGCCGCCGCCGACGATGTTCGATGCCACGCCCAGCGCGTGCAGCCGGGCATGGGCACGTTCGGCCTCGTCGCGCGTCGCAAAGGGCCCGAGCCGCACGCGATAGTGCGTGCTGCCGTTGCTGTCGCTGCGCTCGATGAACGGCGACAGGCCGGATTTGCCCAGTCGGGCGGCCAGATCGCGCGCCGCGCTCTCGCGGCTGAAGGCCGCGGCTTGCACGAAGATGCGGCCGGCAGGCGCAACGGACCGCGCGTCGGACCGTGCATCGGACCGCGCATCGGGCTTGCGCGACGGGTGGCTCTCTGGTGCGCGGGCCGTCGGGCGCGCGGCCTCCGCCGAACGGGCATCGGGCGGCTTCACGGGCTCGGCCACCGCCGCGGCGTCGGCCGCCGAACCGGGTGCCGCCGGTATGGCCGCGGCGGCGTCCGCGGCCGCCGATGCCGCCGGCTCCGCTGCGCCGCCGGCCGCGCCGAGCGGTGGCGGCGCCATGTGCGGCGCGAACGGCGTGCGATCGCTCGGCAGGTCGATGGGGATATTGTCGGGTACCGGGCGCGGCGTCGGATCGAGCAGCATGGGCACGAGCACCACGACCAGCAGCAGCAGCGCCGCAGCACCGATCAGGCGGCGCCGGGCACGGGCGCGCAGGGGTTCGAGGTCGTGCGCGGTGGCGGCGGTTTCGAGTTCTTCGCGCTCTTCGTCGGCTGCGGCCGCCGCGGGCGCCGTACCGGTCGGGCGCGCCGCAGCGCGACGCGACGGCCCGCCTTTCCAGAACGCCAGTTTCATTGCGACCCGCGCTCCAACCATCGCAGGGCTTCTGCGACGATGACGAATGAACCGAACACCACGATTCTATCATCCGCGCTCGCCTCGGCCATGGCCGCGTCGAGCGCCTGGGCCACGCTGTCGTGCGCGGTACAGGGCGCCGCAAGCGACGCCAGTGCGCCGTCGCGCAGGCGTTCGGCCGACAGGCTCCGCTCACCCACGGTACCGGCCAGATGCCAGACATCGATGCTTGCCGCGAGGGCCTGGACCACGGCGGCCGCGTCCTTGTCGCGCAGCATGCCGAAGACCGCGAACGTGCGCGCGCCGCCTCGAGCGCGCGGCGCCTCGGCCGGGGCCAGCGCCGGCACGGCGCCGGGAGCCGCCTCGCCAGGCGCCGCGATCGCGCCGTGTTCGTGCAAGGCTTGCGCCAGGGCGCGCGCCGCGTGCGGGTTATGCGCCACGTCAAGGATGAGCGCCGGCCGGCCCGGAACAACCTGGAAGCGTCCGGCAAGGCGCACACCGGTCAGGCCGGCCCGCACGGCCTGCTGGTCGACCGGCAGGCGCTGGTCCAAGGCCTCGATCGCCGCCAGCGCCCCGGCGGCATTGCGCAGCTGGTGCGAACCGCGCAAGGCCGGCCAGGGCAGCGAGCGACGCGTCCCTTGCGGCCGGTCACTGCGATAGGTCCACTGGCGCAGGCCCGGCGATCCGGCTTCGACGGCGAAATCCGGTCCGATCCGGCGCAGCGCGGCGCCGATCGTCCGGGCGTATTCGAGCAGCGCCGCCGGCGGCTCGGGATCGACGCAGACCGCCGGCCGGCCGCCGCGGAAGATGTGCGCCTTCTCCAGGCCGATCTGCTCGCGGGTCGACCCGAGCAGCTCGGTGTGGTCCAGGTCGACCGTGGTGACGATGGCGCAATCGGCGTCGATCAGGTTGACCGCGTCGAGCCGGCCGCCCAGGCCGACCTCCAGGACGGCCAGATCGAGCCCGCGCTGCGCGAACAGGGAAAAAACGGCCAGCGTCGAGAATTCGAAGTAGGTCAGCGTCGTGGCGCCGCGCGCCCGCTCGACCGCGGCAAAGCGCTCGGCCAGTTCCTCGTCCTCGACCGGCCGGCCGTCGATCGCCGCGCGCTCGCTGAAGCGCACCAGGTGCGGCGAACCGTAGCGGCCGACGCGGTACCCGGCAGCGCGATAGATCGCCTCGAGCATGGCGCAGGTCGAGCCCTTGCCGTTGGTTCCGCCGACGACGATGCTGGGCATGCCCAGCGAGGCGCCCAGCCCGAGGCGCCCGGCGACCGCGCGCACGCGTTCCAGGCCCAGGTCGACCGAGCGGTGATGCAGGCGCTCGATGTAGGCGAGCCACTGCTCGAGGGTGACGGGCGGATTGGGCATCATGGTACGGGCGCCGTCCGGTCGCTGCCGGCGGCCGCCGATCCAGAAAAGGGGCCGGCCCGGCCGTGGCGCCCAGGCGACGCGCCGGCCGCGGGTACCGCCGCGGCCGCCGGCGCGCCCGCCATGGCAGCAGCGGGCGGCGGCGCGGCGCGCCCGGGGCCGATCAGGCGATCGCGTCGACCGGCCGGCGCATGAGCAGCGCAAGCAGCCGCGCCAGCTCGTCGCGCATCTCGCGCCGGTCGACGATCATGTCGATGGCGCCCTTTTGCAGCAGGAATTCCGAGCGCTGGAAGCCCTCCGGCAGCTTCTCGCGCACCGTCTGCTGGATGACCCGCGGCCCGGCGAAGCAGATCAGCGCCTTGGGTTCGGCGATGACGATGTCGCCCATGAAGGCGAAGCTTGCCGAGACGCCGCCGGTCGTCGGGTGGCAGAGTACCGACAGGAACGGCAGGCCGACCTGGTTGAGCCGGGCCACCATGGCGGTGGTCTTGGCCATCTGCATCAGCGACAGCAGGCCTTCCTGCATGCGCGCGCCGCCGGTCGCGGTGATGCAGACCATGGGCATCTTCTGTTCCAGCGCCACCTCGGCGGCGCGCACGAAGCGCTCGCCGACCACCGAGCCCATGGTGCCGGCCATGAATTCGTATTCGAAGGCGGCGACCACCACCGGGATGGTGCGGATCGCGCCGGCGTAGACCACCAGGGCGTCGGTTTCGCCGGTCGCGCGCGCCGCCTCGCTCAGCCGTTCGCTGTACTTGCGGCTGTCGCGAAAGCGCAGCGTGTCGACCGGCAGCACCTCCTGCCCGATCTCGTAGCGGCCTTCGGGATCGAGCAGCGCGTCGAGCCGTTCGCGCGTGCTGATGCGCATGTGGTGGCCGCACTTGGGGCAGACCTGCAGGCTGCGTTCGAGCTCGGCACTGTAGAGGACGGCCTCGCAGCCCGGGCATTTGGTCCATACACCCTCGGGCACCGTCTTGCGGGCGCCGCCGGGCTTGATGCGCGGCGGCAGGAGCTTTTCCAGCCAACTCATGGTCTCGGTTCCTCTTGCCTGAGGGCAAAGTTCGAACGGTGCGAATTGCGGAACGCACCGGACGGGCTCATGCGGCCGCCGCCCGGCCGGGGCCGGAAGGCGCCGCTGCGCCGCCCGCCGCCGGATCATCCATCGCCTGGCGGATCTCCCGGACCAGGCCTGCCGCCGCGGCCAGCGCACCCGGCGCGCCGGCCTTCTCGATTTCCTCGACCAGGCGGCTGCCGACCACGACCGCGTCGGCGACCCGCGCCACGGCGCGTGCGCTGGCGCCGTCGCGGATGCCGAAACCCACCGCCAAGGGCAGTTTGCTGCGCGCTCGGATCGCCGGCAATCGCGTTGCCACGGCATCGACATCCAGGTTGCCGGCCCCGGTGATGCCCTTGAGGCTGACGTAGTAGAGAAAGCCCCCGGCGGCGCGCACGACCTGGTCGATGCGCGCCTCGGTCGATGTGGGCGCGAGCAGGAAGATCGGATCGAGGCCGGCGGCGCGCAGCGCGCCGGCGAAGGCCTCGCACTCCTCCGGGGGATAGTCGACGATGATCACCCCGTCGACCCCGGCCGCGGCAGCGCCCGCCACGAAGGCCGCAACCCCCAGGCGTTCGACCGGATTGGCATAGCCCATCAGGATCACCGGCGTGGCGCTGTCGGTGCGGCGGAACTCGGCGACCAGTTCGAGGCAGCGCCGCAGGCCCACGCCGTTGCGGATGCCGCGTTCGGCGGCACGCTGGATCACCGGGCCGTCGGCCATCGGGTCGGAAAACGGCACGCCCAGTTCAATCAGGTCGGCGCCGGCGCCGGCCAGCGCGTGCATCAGCGGTACGGTCAGCTCGGCGCTGGGATCGCCCGCCGCGATGTAGGCGATGAGGCCCTTGCGGCCGCGGCCGCGCAAATGTTCGAAGCGCGCGGCGATGCGCGTCATGTTGCGCTGGCGCCCGAGGCGGTGCCCGCGGCGGCATCGGCGACGATGTGCAGGTCCTTGTCGCCCCGGCCGCTCAGGTTGACCAGGATGATCCGGTCGGCGGCCAGCGTCGGGGCCAGGCGCGCCGCATGGGCCAGGGCGTGGCTCGATTCGAGCGCCGGGATGATGCCTTCGATGCGGCAGCAATCGTGGAAGGCCTGCAAGGCCTCGGCGTCGGTGGCGCCGACGTACTGCGCCCGGCCGCTGTCCTTGAGCCAGGCATGCTCGGGACCGACACCCGGATAGTCCAGCCCGGCACTGATGCTGTGGGTCTCGCTGATCTGGCCATCTTGGTCCTGCAGCAGGTAGGTGCGGTTGCCGTGCAGCACGCCGGGCGAGCCGCGCTCTAGGCTCGCGGCATGGCGGCCGCTGTCCAGGCCGGCCCCGGCCGCCTCGACGCCCACCAGGCGCACCGATTCATCGGCGATGTAGTCGTAGAAGATGCCCATCGCGTTGCTGCCGCCGCCGACGCATGCCACAACGACATCAGGCTGGCGCCCGGCCAGCTCCGGCATCTGGGTGCGGCACTCCTTGCCGACCACGGAATTGAAATCGCGCACCATCATCGGGTACGGATGCGGCCCGGCCACCGTGCCGATGATGTAGAAGGTGTCGTCGACATGGGTGACCCAGTCGCGCATGGCCTCGTTGAGGGCGTCCTTGAGCGTGCGCGAGCCGCTCTCCACCGCGCGCACCTCGGCGCCGAGCAGGCGCATGCGGTAGACATTGGCCGACTGGCGCTTCATGTCCTCGGCGCCCATGTACACCACGCAGCTCATGCCGAAGCGCGCCGCAACGGTGGCCGTGGCCACGCCGTGCTGCCCGGCGCCGGTCTCCGCGATGACCCGCCGCTTGCCCATCCGGTGGGCGAGCAGTGCCTGGCCGACCGTGTTGTTGATCTTGTGCGCCCCGGTGTGATTGAGGTCTTCGCGCTTGAAGTAGATCTGCGCGCCGCCCAGCCGATCGCTCCAGCGCCGCGCGTGGTAGATCGGGCTGGGCCGGCCGACGAAATGGCGCAGCTCGCGCGCCAGCTCGGCGGCGAACTGCGCGTCGCCGCGGCTGGCCAGGTAGGCCTGGCGCAGCTCGTCGAGCGCGCGAAACAGCGTTTCCGGGACGAAGGAGCCGCCGTACGGTCCGAAGTGACCGCGCGCGTCGGGCAGGTCGTAGGGTTTCATTGCGCTCCGCTCCGGGCGTCGGCCCGGCGTACCGCGGCGATAAAGCGCCGCATGCCGTCTTCGCTCTTGATGCCGCGTTCCTGTTCGACGCCGCTGCTCACGTCCACCGCATACGGTTGCACCCGGGCGATCGCCTCGGCCACGTTGTCCGGCGCCAGCCCCCCGGCGAGGATCCACGGCTTGCCGCGCAACGCGGCGGGCGCCATGCGGCTCCAGTCGAAACCGCGGCCGCTGCCGCCGAAACCCGCCGAAGCGGCCCCCGGCGGCGCATCGGCCAGCAGCGCCGCGGCCGAACCAAAGCGGGATTCGAATTCTAGCAAATCCACCCCGGCGGCCATCGGGACGGCGCGCACGTACGGCCGACCGAACGAGGCGCAGAATTGCGCGTCTTCCTCGCCGTGGAACTGCAGCAGGGCCTGCGGCACGGCGGCCAGGGCCTGCCCGACCTGCTCGCGTCCGGCCCGGACAAAGAGCAGGACCGGCGTGACGAACGGCGGTGCCGCCGCGGCCAATTCGGCCAGGCGCCGCGGATCGACGTAACGCGGGCTGTCCGGGCAACAGACGAAGCCCACCGCGTCGGCACCCAGTGCGCACGCCGCCAGCACGTCGGCCACGCGGGTCAGTCCGCAGATCTTCACGCGGGTGCGATCGACCACGTTTCCTCCGTCGGCGCCGAACCCGGACCGGCCGGCGCCTGGGCATCCAGGCGGCGCGCCGCGGCCGAGTCGAGCCCGAAGCGTGCATCGTAGTCGACCCCGGCCAGCACCAACCCGGCGGCCGCCATGGTCGGCGCGCCCTGGGTGCGATCGCGGGCTTCGAGGACGGCCTGCAGCCAGGCTGCATTGCGCCGCCCGCTGCCGACCTCGACCAGGGCGCCGACCAGGTTGCGCACCATGTGATGCAGGAAGGCATTGGCGCTCGCCCGCACGCAGACCAGGCCGCCGGCGCCGCGCTGAACCGTGCAGCGGCTCAAGGTGCGCTCGGCGCTCGCGGCCTGGCACTGCGCCGAGCGGAAGGAGGAGAAATCGTGCGTGCCAAGCAGGCAGGCCGCGGCCTCCTGCATCGCGGCGACGTCGAGCGGCCGATGGACCCAGCCGACGCGGCGCGCGAGCAGCGGCGCCCGCACGGCACGATTGAGGATCCAGTATTCATAGTGCCGCGCGCGGGCGCTGTAGCGCGCGTGGAAATCGTCGGCCACGGGCTGCGCCCATTGCACGGCGACGGATTCGGGCAGGTAGCGGTTGACGCCGCGCAGCCAGGAATGGTCGGCGCGCTGGCGCGTGGTATCGAAGTGGACGACCTGGCCGCGCGCGTGCACGCCGGTATCGGTACGGCCGGCGCAGGTCGTGGCCAGGGGCTCGTCGGCGAACTGCGCCAGCGCGGCCTCGAGCACGTCCTGCACCGTGCGCCGGTGCGGCTGGGTCTGCCAGCCCTCGAAGGGCGCGCCGTCGTACTCGACCCCGAGGGCGATGCGCATGCGCGGCCCGCTCGCCGACCGCCGTGCCGCGGGCGCGCCCCGGCCCGGACGCTCAGGCCTCGACGAGCTTGATCAGCTCGACGGCCTGCTGGCGCTGCTCGCGCGTGCCGTCCTTCATCACTTCCTCGAGCAGCTCGCGCGCGCCATCCTTCACGCCCAGGTCGATATAACCGCGCGCCAGGTCGAGCTTGGTGGCCATCTGCGAGGCCATCGGGCTGCCGGCCTGGGTCTCGGTGCGCCGGCCGGTGATCGCCGCATCGGCGCCGGTCAGGTCGAAATCGATCAAGGGCACGGTCGCCTGATCGGTGTTGGAGCTCAGCCGCATGCCATCGCCGTCGCCGCCCAGCGCGCCAACGGCGCCGACCAGGGTCGGCCGCGACAGCGCTTCCTCGAGCGACGGAATCGGCTGCGGCTCGTGGCGCGCAGGCGTGGCCGCCGGCAGGTTCAGGTCGATATGCGGGATCGGCACCTGGCCGGTCAGCGTCGGCGGCGACACCGGGGCCGGGCGGCCGGCCGGTGCATTGGCCGGCGGCGCGAACATCAGGTCGAGCGACGGGATGGTCGGCGGATCGAGCGGCCGCGTGGCCGGCGGCGGCATGGTCTGCTGGGTGTCCTCGCGCTCCGCGGCCGGCATTTCGGTCGGCGTGTCGAAATTGATCTTGCTCGGGCCCAGGTCGAAGTCGAGCGCGCCAAAATCGATCGACGGCGCCTTGGCCGGCGCACTGGCCGCCGGCAGCGTGGCCGGAATGGGTGGCGCCGCCGGCAAGGTCGGCGCTTCGGCCGGCAAGGTGGCCTCGAAGGCGCGCGAACGGGTGTTGCCGCCCAGCGCCTGCGCCGTCGCCGGGTGGGCGTCATTGGGCATCGTGGTTTCCGGCATCATCGCCGTTTCCGGGCCCTGCGAATCGCCCATCAGGCGCGACTTGTCGCCCACCATGTGCGACAGGGTGTCGGACTCGAGCTCCCCGGCGATGGTCGTCGACGGGGTCGTGGGCGCGCCGCCCGGCGGTACCTGGGTGGTGCCCAGGCGCAGATCGGTGGTCGGCGTCTGGGTCGGCTCGAGCACCGCGGTCGCCGCACCGGCGTACAGCGTGTTGTTCGGATCGAGCGAGCGACCGAGCTTGAGCGCCCGCTCCCAGTCCTCGCCGACGCCCGCCGTGCGCTCGTTGAGTTCCTTGGCCACCGCGTTGAACGAGGCGACGTCGCCGCGCCGCGAATAGATCTCGAGCAGCTTGACCCGCACCGCTGCGCGATCGGGCTGCAGACGCAAGGCCTCCTTGAGGATTTCCTCGGCCTGCTCCTCGCGGCCATAGGCCACGTACACGTCGGCCTCGGCGACCGGATCGACCTCGTTGGAATCGAGCTGCGAAGCCGCCGGGATGAAGCTCGAATTGAACGTGCTCGTTGCGCCGGTGTCGACGCTCTGGCCGCCGGCCGCACCGAACAGCGAGTTGGCCGCCATCGGGTCATCGCCCTTGAACTGATCGGCCGAGGAACCGCGGCGCCGCCGCAGGATGTTCAGCCCGACCAGCGCGGCGACGAGGGCGGCGACGATGCTGCCCAGGATGGGCGGCGACAGCAGCGTATCGGTGAGGCTGTCGCCCGATGCCTCGGGCTGCGCGGCCGGAGCCGGCGCGGGCGCGGGCGCCGGGACCGGTTCCGGCTTGGGTGCCGGCGCCTCGACCTTGGCCACCACCGCCTTGTCCGCGGCGGCCTTGTCCTTCATCGCCTTTTCCGCGGCCGCCTTGTCCGCCGCCACCTTGTCGGCGGCCGCCTTGACCTTGGCCGCCTTGTCGGCCGCCGCCTGTTCGGCCGCCGCCTTCTCCGCGGCGGCCTTTTCCGCTGCCGCCTTGTCCGCGGCGGCCTTGGCGGCCGCCTTGTCTGCGGCCGCCTTGTCCGCTGCGGCCTTGGCGGCTGCCTTGTCGGCAGCGAGCTTGTCGGCCGCGGCCTTCTCGGCCTGCTGCTTGGCCGCGAGTTCATTGGCCCGGCGGATATCGGCGTTCGCCTTCTCGAGTGCCGCCGCGCGGTCCTTCTGTTCCTGCATCGCCCGCTTGCGTGCGATTTCCTCGTCGCGGGCCGCCGCGGCAGCGGCCGCGGAGGCCGCAGCTGCCGCCTTGGCCGCGTCGGCGCGGCCGATCTTGAGCTGGTCGCCGCTCTTCTGGCTGGCGCTCTTGTCGTCGATCTTCGGCGTGACCTTGCCCTGGCCGGCCGCCGCGGCCTGCTTCTCGGGCACCGGCGGCGCCGCAGTGGCGACCTGGGCCAGCCGGCTGCGGTAGGCGGCGAAGTCGGCGCTTTGCGCCACGACCTCGCGCTGCGCCTCGCCTTCGTCGATGGCCTGCGCGGTGCTCGACGACGGCACGGCCAGATCGACATCGGCACGCAGCCGGTTGATGTTGTTACCGATGAAGGCGTCGGGATTGGCGCGCAGCATCGCGATCATCATCTGGTCGAGCGAGACGTCCTGCGGCTTGCTCGACTGGGCGATGCGGCCCAGCGTATCGCCGCTGCGCACGTGCACCGTCGACGCCGCGGTGGCGGTCGGCGCGGCGCTCGCGCGCGGCGCGGCGGGCGGTGGTGGCGGCGGAACCGCCGCGACCGGCGGTGCCGCAGGGGCTGCGGCGGCCGGTGCCGGCGCCGGCGGCGCGGCGGGCTGCTCGGCCATCGGCGCCGGTGCCGGTGCCGGGGCGGGCAACGGGGCCTGTGCCGGCTGCGGTGCGGGCGCCGTCACCGGCGCGACGATATCGGGCGCCTGGCGCAGCCCTGGCGGATCGAGCAGCACGGTGTACTCGCGCAGCACGCGACCGCCGGACCAGGTGAGTTCGAGCAGCAGATCGAGGTAGGGTTCGTTGATCGCCTGGGCCGACGTGATGTGCACGACGTAGCTGCCGTCGGCGGCTGGCTGCAGATCGAAGCGCAGCTGGGTCAGCGCCTGGTTGAAATCGAGGTTGGCCTGCTTGAATGCGGCCTGCGAAGCGAGCTTGACCTGCAGCGACGGGGCCTCGTCGCGACTGACCGCAGGCACCTCGACATCGGCATTGAGCGACTGGCCGAGCGCCGAATGCACCGTCAGCCGGCCCAGGCCGGCGGCCTGCACCTCGGGGGCGACAAAGCACGCGGCGGCAGCCACGACCGCAAAGGCCGCTGCGACGTTGCGCGCCACCTTGCCACGCAGCCGGCGCGCCGCGCCGCCCGCCACGGCGGCGGTGCGTGTTGCGTTCAACAATGGGCGGCGGTCATCTGCTTGCATTTTAGGCATGTTTTTGCGCGGCGACACGAGCGCCTCCCCGTTCGAGGATGTGACAGTTTTCGAAAATAACATCAGAGACTTACACGCGCAAGTTTAGAAAGACCCGGAGATCTCATTCTCGATGAAATCCAGCGTCGAAATACCGCATATTCGTCGATTCGAGCGGCTCGCCAGGGCGTCCAATGGTCGCGCTGGCAAGGCCACGGCGGGGCCGGCGCAGCCGTTTCCGCGGCACTGGCGCGGCGCCACCTCAATCGGGCTGGCCGACCAGGATCCGCAGCATGCGCCGCAAGGGCTCGGCAGCACCCCAGAGCAGCTGGTCACCGACGGTGAACGCAGTCAGGTACTCCGGGCCCATGGCGAGGCTGCGCAAGCGGCCGATCGGCACGTCAAGATGGCCGCTGATCCGCGCCGGCGACAGCTCACGCATCGAGTCCTCGCGCCGGTTCGGCACGACCTTGACCCAGCGATTGCCGGCCGCCAGGATGGCCTCGGCCTCGGCCACCGGCAGCGCGCGCTTGAGCTTGATCGTCAGCGCCTGGCTATGGCAGCGCATGGCACCGATGCGCACGCACAGGCCTTCGACCAGCAATGCTCCGGGCTGGCCCATGGGCGCGCGGCCGAGGATCTTGTTGGCCTCGGCGCCGCCCTTCCATTCCTCGCGGCTCATGCCGTTGCCCAGGTCCTTGTCGATCCAGGGGATCAGGCTGCCGGCCAAGGGCACGCCGAAATGGGCAACCGGGAACTGCGGCTCGAGCATCGCCGCGCTGACCGCGCGATCGATGTCGAGGATTTGCGCCGCATCATCGGTCAGCGGTCCGCGGACCCGGTCGTGCAGTTGCCCCATCTGGCGCAGCAGCTCGCGCATGTTCTGCGCGCCGGCGCCGGAGGCCGCCTGGTAGGTCATCGCGGTGACCCATTCGACCAGGTCGGCCTTGAGCAGGCCGTCGAGGGCCATCAGCATCAGGCTGACCGTGCAGTTGCCGCCGATGAAATCGCGCACGCCGCGCTCTAGCCCGGCGCGGATGACCGGCAGGTTGACCGGGTCGAGGATGATGATGGCGTCCTCGCGCATGCGCAGCGCCGAGGCGGCGTCGATCCAGTAGCCCGTCCATCCCGCCGCGCGCAGCCGCGGATGCACGTCCAGCGTGTATTCGCCGCCCTGGCACGAAACGATGGCGTCGCACTCGGCCAGGGCGTCGATGTCGGCCGCGCTGCGCAGGCGCTCGTGGCCGCCGACCACCTGCGGCGCCGCGGCACCGGCCTGCGAACCGGAGAAGAACACGCTCTCGAAATGGGCGTAGTCGTTCTGCGCATGCATGCGCTCGCGCAGCACCGAACCGACCATGCCGCGCCAGCCGACGAAGCCGACCTTCACAGCGCGCCCACCACCGCGTCGCCCATCGCCGCCGTGCCCAGCGCCGGCTCGCCGCCCCGCGCCAGGTCGGCGGTGCGCAGGCCGGCACGCAGCACCGACTCGACCGCGCGCTCGACGCGCTGCGCCGCCGCCTCCTGGCGCAGCGTATGGCGCAGCATCATCGCCGCCGACAGGATGGTGGCCAGCGGGTTGGCCTTGCCCTGGCCGGCGATGTCGGGCGCCGAGCCATGGATCGGTTCGTACATGCCCTTGTGCTGCGCGTCGAGCGAGGCCGAGGGCAGCATGCCGATCGAGCCGGTGAGCGCCGAGGCCTCGTCGGAAAGGATGTCGCCGAACATGTTGCCGGTGACGACCACATCGAACTGGCGCGGCGCTCGCACCAGCTGCATGGCGGCGTTGTCGACCAGCATGTGGCTCAGCGCGACGTCCGGGTACTCGCGGCCGACCTCGGAGACGACGTCGCGCCACAGCTGCGTCGTCTCGAGCACATTGGCCTTGTCGACCGAGCACAGGCGGTGCGCCCGGCCGCGTGCCGCGGCGAAGGCGACATGGGCGATGCGCCGGATCTCGCTCTCGGTGTAGCGCATCGTGTCGTAGCCCTCGCGCTCGCCCGACTCGAGCATGCGGATGCCGCGCGGCTGGCCGAAATAGATGTCGCCGGTGAGCTCGCGGATGATGAGGATATCGAGGCCTTCGACCACCTCGGGCTTGAGCGCCGAGGCGCCGCCCAGGCCGGGGAAGATGCGCGCCGGCCGCAGATTGGCGAACAGCCCCAGTTCCTTGCGCAGGCGCAGCAGGCCCTGCTCCGGACGCTGGGCCCGCGGCGCCTGGTCGTACTGCGGGCCGCCGACCGCGCCGAACAGGATGGCGTCGCAGGAGCGGGCCAGGGCCAGCGTCGCCGGCGGCAGCGGATCGCCATGACGCTCGACCGCGATGCCGCCGACATCGGCGGCGCTGAACTCGAAGCGCAGGCCGTCCGGTTCGAGCGCACGCAGCACCTTGATGGCCTCGGCGACGACTTCCGGGCCGATACCGTCGCCGGCCAGCACGGCGATCCGCATGGGCATGCTCATCAGGATTCCCGCTTGCCCGCCAGCCACGGCTGGCGGCGCAGGTGCAGCGCCTCGAAGTCGCGGATCTGGGCGGCGTGGCGCAAGGTGAGGCCGATATCGTCCCAGCCGTGCAGCAGGCACTGCTTGCGGAAGTCGTCGATCTCGAAGCGCAGCACCTCGCCCTCCGGCGTGCGGACCTGCTGCTCGGCCAGGTCGATGAGCAGCTGGTAGCCCGGCTGCGCCGCCACGGCGAGGAACAGGCGATCGACCGCGTCCTCGGCCAGCGTCACGGGCAGCACGCCGTTCTTGAAGCAATTGTTGTAGAAGATGTCGGCGAAGCTCGGCGCGATGATGGCGCGCAGGCCGAACTCGGCGATCGCCCAGGGCGCGTGCTCGCGGCTCGAACCGCAACCGAAGTTGCGCCGCGCCAGCAGCACCGAGGCGCCGCGATAGCGCGGCAGGTTGAGCACGAATTCCGGGTTCGGGCGGCGCGCGGCGGGGTCCTGCCCCGGCTCGCCGCGATCGATGTAGCGCCACTCGTCGAACAGGTTGATGCCGAAACCGGTACGCCGGATCGACTTGAGGAACTGCTTGGGAATGATCTGGTCGGTGTCGACGTTCGGCCGGTCGAGCGGCAGGACCAGTCCCTGGTGGCGGATGAAGGGTTCCATGTCGGCCGGCCGATTGGTGGTTGGGTTTTTCCTGGAAGCCGTCCGGCGCCGCCCGGGCTCAGCCGCGCAGCAGCTGGCGCACGTCGGCAAAACGGCCGGCGATCGCCGCCGCCGCGGCCATCACGGGGCTGACCAGATGGGTGCGTCCGCCCGGACCCTGGCGGCCCTCGAAATTGCGGTTCGACGTCGAGGCACAGCGCTCGCCCGGCTCGAGGCGGTCGTCATTCATGCCCAGGCACATCGAACAGCCGGGTTCGCGCCACTCGAACCCGGCCTGGCGGAAGACCTGGTCGAGCCCTTCGGCCTGGGCCTGCGCCTTGACCAGGCCCGACCCCGGAACGACCAGCGCCAGGCGCACGTGGGCGGCGATCTGCCGGCCCTGGACGATGCGGGCCGCGGCGCGCAGGTCTTCGATGCGCGAGTTGGTGCACGAACCGATGAACACCTTGTCGATCCGGATCGCCTCGATCGGCGTGCGCGGCTCCAGCCCCATGTACTGCAGGGCCCGCTCGATGCCGACGCGCCGCACCGGATCGGGCTCGGCCTGCGGATCGGGCACGCTGCCGCCGATCGCACAGACCATCTCGGGCGAGGTGCCCCAGCTGACCTGCGGCGCCAGGGCGCCGGCGTCGATCTCGACGACGCGGTCGAAGTGCGCGCCCGGGTCGCTCTGCAGGACCTGCCAGGCCGCGACCGCGGCGTCCCAGTCGGGGCCGCGCGGCGCCATCGGCCGGCCGCGCACGTATTCGAGCGTGCGCGCGTCGACCGCGACCAGGCCGGCCCGGGCCCCGGCCTCGATCGCCATGTTGCACAGGGTCATGCGGGCCTCGATCGAGGCGTCGCGGATCGCCTGGCCGGCGAATTCGATGGCATGCCCGGTGCCGCCGGCCGTTCCGATGCGTCCGATCAGCGCCAGTGCGAGGTCCTTGGTCCCGACGCCGGGACCGAAGGCGCCCTCGACCCGCACCAGCATGTTGCGCGACTTGCGCGTGAGCAGGGTCTGGGTCGCCAGGACGTGCTCGACCTCGGAGGTGCCGATGCCGAAGGCCAGCGCGCCGAGCGCGCCGTGGGTGCTGGTGTGAGAATCGCCGCAGACCAGCGTCATGCCGGGCAGCGTCGCGCCCTGCTCCGGGCCGACCACGTGCACGATGCCCTGGCGCCGGTCGAGGAAGGGGAAGTAGGCCGCCGCGCCGAAGGCGCGGATGTTGGCGTCGAGTGCCTGGATCTGCGCCCGCGAGGTCGGATCGGCAACGCCGTCCAGGCCGTGTTCCCAGCCGCGGGTCGGGGTGTTGTGGTCCGCGGTGGCCACGACGCTGTCCGCGCGCCAGGGCCGGCGGCCGGCGACACGCAAGCCTTCATAGGCCTGCGGGCTCGTGACCTCGTGCACCAGGTGCCGGTCGATGTACAGCAGCGTGGTGCCGTCGGGCTCGGACCGCACGACGTGGTCGTCCCACAGCTTGTCATAAAGCGTGCGCGCAACCTGCATCGGCCGATGACCCCAGTATCGAGCAGCAAGGGCGACGATTATGCCATGCGGCTACGCACCAAACCGGATTTCGCGGACCGGTGCCGCGGCGGCTCAACCCGCGGCGGGAGCGGCGCCGGCGATCGGCGGGACCTCATGCGCAACCTGCGCATTCTGCGCCCGGTGCAGCAGCGCATGGTCCATCAGGACCAGGGCCAGCATGGCCTCGGCGATCGGTGTGGCCCGGATGCCGACGCAAGGATCATGGCGTCCTTCGGTCGCGACCTGTACCGCCTCGTTGCGCAGGTTGATCGAGCGGCGCGGCAGGCGGATGCTCGAGGTCGGCTTGAGCGCGATCGATACGTCGATGTCCTGGCCGGTCGAGATGCCGCCCAGCACGCCACCGGCCTGGTTGCCCAGGAAGCCCTCCGGACTCATTTCGTCGCCGTGCGTCGAGCCGAGCTGCTCGACCGCCGCGAATCCGGCACCGATCTCGACGCCTTTGACGGCATTGATGCCCATCATCGCCGCGGCGATCTCGGCATCGAGCTTGGCCGCCAGCGGCGCGCCGAGGCCGGCGGGCACCTGCTGCGCGCAGACGCGCAGCCTGGCACCGCAGGAATCGCCGGCGCGCCGCAACTCGTCCATGTAGGCCTCAAGGCATTCGACCACGGCCCGATCGGCGGCGAAGAAAGGGTTGCGTGCGGTCTCGTCCCAGTCGGTGAACGGCACGCGCAGCGGACCGAGTTGTTGCAGGTGGCCGCGCACCCGCGTGCCGTACTGCTCGCGCAGCCACTTGCGCGCCACCGCGCCGGCCGCCACCATGGGTGCGGTCAGGCGCGCCGAGGAACGGCCGCCGCCGCGCGGATCGCGCAGGCCGTACTTGCGCCAGTAGGTGTAGTCGGCGTGGCCCGGCCGGAACGTGTCGATCAGATCGGCGTAGTCCTTGCTGCGCTGATCCTCGTTGCGGATCAGCAGGGCGATCGGCGTGCCGGTCGTGCGGCCCTGGTAGACCCCGGACAGGATCTCGACCCGATCGTCTTCGCGCCGCTGCGTGACATGGCGCGAGGTGCCGGGCTTGCGCCGATCCAGATCGGGCTGGATATCGGCGGCGTCGAGCGCCATGCCCGGCGGACAGCCGTCGACCACGCAGCCGATCGCCGGGCCGTGCGACTCGCCGAAGTTGGTCACGCAGAAGATGTGCCCGAAGGTCGAGGTTCCCATCGCACCGAGTTTATTTCATCGGACGCATGGCAAGGCCCGCCGGCGGCCCATCAGGGACCCGGCGCGCCGGCGATCGCGCGGGCCAGGCTTCGGCCGGAGAGGTAGGCCGTCTCGATGCTCGAGCCGCCGCACCAGTCGCCGGCCAGTCCGATGCGCGGCCCGGCGTCCCAGACATGGCTCGCCTCGAACAGGCCGACCGGCGAAGCGTGCGGCCAGCGCAACGCCAGGCAGGACTTCTGCAACAGCGGCCGGGCCAAGCGCGCCGCGAAGGCCCGTTGCATCCAGCGCCCCGCCTCGTCGGGCGCCAGCTCCGCGTAGCCGTTGGACCAGCTGGCGCGGGCCTGCAACACCCAGCGCTCGGCGACACCCGGGCCGAGCGCACGGCCGGGCTTGGATTCCTCGCGCGCCGCCCAGCTCAGGATGGGATCGTCGCGGATGAAGGCGACGTCGAAATCGATGCCGCTGGGCCGCGACAGGGCAATGCATGCCGACCAGCAGGCGTCCCAGGTGACGGCATCGAGCCGGCCGGCCATCCCGGGCAGCGCATCCGGGGCGAATTCGGCCAGCGCGCGCAGCAGCCCGCGCGCCACGGGCGAGGGCATGGCGAGCACCAGGCCGTCGAAGCCGGCGATACCCAGGGGCCGGTCCTGCGTATCGAACAGGTACCACTCGGACTGGCCGCGGGCGATGCGGCCGACCTCGGCCTGGTAGACGATGTCCAGGTTCACGGTCATGCCGTCGGCCAGGCTCTGCATCGACGGCACGCCGACATAGGCCGGCGCGGTCGCCTTGACCAGCATGCCCTGGCCACGGTCGAACTCGGCGATGATGGGATCCCAGCGCTGCAGGCGGCCCTCGTCGAGCCAGGTCCGGACCTGCTCGCCGAAGGGCTCGCCGCGCGCCGTCAGGAACTGCGCGCCCAGGTCGCACAAGCCGCCCTCCCAGGCCTGGCTCGTCAGGCGACCGCCGGCCGCCGCGCGGCGCTCGAAGACCGTGACCCGCAAGCCCAGGGCCTGCAGTTCCCGCGCGCAGGTCAAGCCGGCTACGCCCGCACCGACGACGGCGAAGTGCAGTCCCTCCCTGCCGGTTGCGGACGCCTGATCGGCCATCAGCCGCCGGTCGTGTGGGCCTGGGGCCAATCGCGGATGTAATCCTTCAGCATGCGATTCTCGTAGCCCTGTTCCTCGAGCACCGCTCGCGCGACGTCGTGGAAGGAAATCACGCCGACCAGTGTCTCCTGATCCATGACCGGAATGTAGCGCACCCGATGTTCGAGCATGATGCGGCGCAGTTCATTGACGTCGACATGTGCCGCGGCCACCGTCGGGCTGGCGTTCATCGTGTCGCGCACGCTGTCGTCGCCGACCCGGCCTTCATTCTTCTGCAGGACCAGGAAGACCTCGCGGAAAGTCAGCATGCCGGCAAGGCGGCCATGATCCATGACCACCACCGACCCGATGTCGAATTCGGCCATGGTCTGGACCGCCGACCAGAGGCTGGCCTCCGGGGCAACCGTGTAGAGCGCATTGCCCTTGGCACGCAGGATGTCGCTGGCGTTCATGGATGACCCCCAGGAAGACAGGAAGAGGAAAGACCTTGATCCCGCATCACGATACGGCAAGTCTGCAGGCCGCGGGGCTTTTCCGGTTGCTGCGCCGCGCCAGCGTCGAGTCGGCCGCCTGACCGGTGACACCATCGGCGGCACCGCCGGGCCGGCTGGGCGCCGCGGGGCTGAGCCGCCTGACGGCATAATCCGCCAACCCGACGATTCCTTGCATCCCATGGACGCGCGCGCCGACCTGTACGCACCGATCGAGCCCTACGACAGTGGCATGTTGACGCTCGACGACGTGCACACGATGTACTGGGAAACCAGCGGCAATCCGACCGGCGTGCCGGTGGTGTTCCTGCATGGCGGCCCGGGTGGCGGCTGCGCGCCCGAGCACCGGCGCTTTTTCGATCCGGCGTTCTTCCGCATCGTGCTGTTCGACCAGCGCGGCGCCGGAGCCTCGACGCCCTTTGCCGAGGTCGCCAACAACACGACGCCGCACCTCGTGGCCGACCTCGAGCGCCTGCGCGAGTACCTGGGCATCGCGCACTGGCTGTTGTTCGGCGGCTCCTGGGGCAGCACCCTGGCGCTGGCCTACGGCCAGACCCACCCCGATCGCTGCCTGGGCTTCGTGCTGCGTGGCGTGTTCCTCGGCCGGCCCAGCGAAGTCGATTGGTTCTTTCGCGGGGCGCGGCAGATCCATCCGGAGGCGGCGCGCCGCTTCCTGCAGATGCTGCCCGAGGACGAGCGCGGCGACGTGCTGCGCGGCTACCTGCGGCGCCTGTTCGATCCGGATCCGAAAGTGCACATGCCGTTCGCGCGGGCCTGGAGCGAGTACGAGGGCACCTGCTCGACGCTCATCCCCAACCCGGAAATGGTGCGCGAGTTCAGCGGCGACGCGCTGGCCCTGGCGCGCCTCGAGGCGCACTACTTCGACCATCATTGCTTTCTCGCGCCCAACCAGCTGCTGGCCAATCTCTACCGCATCGAGCACCTGCCGGCGTCGATCGTGCATTCGCGCTACGACGTGGTCTGCCCGATCGTCAGCGCAGACGAGCTGGCGCGGGCCTGGCCGGGGGCGCGATTCACGGTGATCCCCGACGCCGGCCATTCGGTCTGGGAGCCCAGCGTGCGGGCCGCCGTGGTGCACGAGGTCGAGTGGTTCAAGCGCCGCCTCGAAGCCCGGCCCATGCGCGGCGCGCGTGGCGGACGTTGAGGCGATCGCGCCCGGCCAGGACAGCACCTGGCCGGCTGGCCGGCGCGCCGCCCTGCGGCTGGCCCTGCTCTACGTCGTGGGCCTGGCGCTGCTGTGGAGCCTGCTGCCGCTGCTCCTGCAGACCGTGCCGCATGCCGACAATGTCGAGCAATTGAACTGGGCCCACTCGTTCGAGTGGGGCTACATCAAGCACCCGCCGCTGCCGACCTGGCTGCTGATCGGCGCCAGCCGCTTCGTGCGCCCGGGCGCCGGACTGACCTACGCCCTGGCCATGGGCTGTGTCGCGGCGACCCTGCTGCTGCTCTGGCGCTGCGGCGCCCTGCTGTTCGACCGGCGCGGCGCGCTGGCCGTGCTGCTGCTGTCCAGCGCGAACTACTACCTCATGGGGCGCGGATCGTTTCTCAATCACAACACGGTGATGCTGCCCTTCGTCGCGGCCAGCGCGTGGGCCGTGCTGCGCATCGTGCCGGGCGGGCGCGCGGCGCGTCCGGCCGGCTGGCAGGTCTGGCTGCTGCTGGGCCTGGCCCAGGGCCTGGGCCTGCTGACCAAGTACCAGATGGCGGTGGTGATCGCGGCCAATTTCCTGGCCCTGGCGGCCGCTGGCGCGTGGCGCCAACCGCGCTTCCGGATGCACGCCCTGGTCGCGACGGCGGCGACCGCACTGCCCCTGCTGCCGCACCTGCTGTGGCTGCAACAGCACGACTATCCGAGCTTCTCGTACGCCGGGCAGAGCCTGCTCGCCGGACTGGCGCCCGGCCAGCGCCTCGTTCGGGCGCTGGCCTTCCTGGCGCAGCAGATCGGGCGATTCGCGCCGGCCATCGTCGCGGCGGGCCTGGTCGCGCTGCTCGCCCGGCGCGGCGTCGCGCCACGAGTGGCGTTCGGCGCGCACGCCGGTCGCGCGCCCGGCGCGGCGCCAGCCGACGCCCCGGCGCCGGGCCCCGCGAGTCTCCCGCCGCAGCTGCTGCGCGTCGTGGCACTGCTCGCGCTGGTGCCGGTTGCGGCGGTGCTGGTCCTGACCTTGTTCCTCGGCGTGGCGCCGCAGAACCACTGGGGCGCCTCGACGACGCTGCTGCTGCCGCTGCTCGCGGTGGCCGGCTGGCCGCGACTGCGCCGCGCCGCGCCGCTGGCGATGCTCGGGGCGGTACTCGTCGTACAGGTGGCTGCGGCAATCTGGGTCGTCGTCGCCGCCGAGCGCGACCCGCAGTTCCACCATACGTTCGCGGCACGGCCGCTGGCCGCGCAGGCGCTGGCCTACTGGGCCGAACACACGGCGCAGCCGCTGGCGATCCTGGTCGGGCCGGACTGGGAAACCGGTGCGCTGTCCCTGGAAATGCCGACCCTGCCCGACGTCATCGCCAGCGGCGAGCGCCGCCAGGCGCCGTGGATCGACGACGCAAGACTGGCGCAATGCGGCGCCCTGGTGTTCTGGCGACCCGGGCCGCCGGCAGCGGACCAGGTCGGCAGCGATTTTGCCGCGCGCCTGCGCGACCCGCGCACCCTGCAGGCGAGCGGACCGCATGGGACGACATCGACCCTCGGCGTCGGCATCATCGCGCCGGCTCGGGGCGGCTGCTGAGCGCGTCGCCCGCGCCGCAACAGGCTCTAGAATCGCGGCATCGGGAACGCCAACCCGCCGCGCGCTCCTTTGGAAGGTGCGGCCAGGATCCTTCATGATCGACAGCCTTGTTCTGCAGCGGCCGGCCGGCACGGTGCAACAGCTGATCCTGCTGTTTCATGGTGTCGGCGGCCAGCCGCGCGACCTGTCGGCCCTCGGCGGCCGGCTGGGCGGCGAATTCCCCGCCGCGACGATCGTCAGCGTCGCCGCCGCCCATCCCGGCGACGGTGGGCGCGGCCGCCAGTGGTTCTCGGCGCGCGATGTCTCCGACCAGAACCGGCTGGCGCGGATCGACGCCGCGATGCCCGATTTCGTCGCCGCAGTGCGCAGCTGGCAGGCCGAATCGGGCGCTTCGATCCCCCAGACGGCGCTGATCGGCTTTTCGCAAGGCGCGATCATGGCGCTCGAATCGACCCGGCGCGGCATCGTCCTCGCCGGTCGGGTGGCGGCGATCTGCGGCCGTTATGCGCTGCTGCCCGAACAGGCACCGGCCGAGACGACATTGCACCTCTTCCACGGCAAGACCGACGCGGTGATCAGCTACGCCCACACCATCGCCGCCGCCGAGCGACTGGTCGCGCTGGGCGGTGACGTCACGGCCGACGTACTGCCCTTCGTCGGCCACGAGATCAACGAAACCATCGAGAAGCTGGTCATCGAGCGCTTGCGCGGCTACATCCCGCGCCGGCTCTGGGAAGAGGCCTTGCGCGCCGACCCGGAGTCGCCGGGCGGTGCTGCCGTCCGCAGCACGCCCGGTCGATTGCATTGACCGGAGCCCAGGGACGCGGTCAGGATCCCGCACGACGAGAGCCCCGGCTCCCCCCTCTCCTGCCTGCGGGACAGGGGCCGGGGGGGTGAGGGTGGCGCGCAGCCGCCTAGGGCCTGTTAACACTAATGATCATTTTTCACCTATAATCTGGGCATGGAAATCACACAAGCCCAGTACGAGCAGATCGAAGACTGCCTTCCGCG
>Ga0209698_10001524_pt1 | contig 26697 bp, 18 predicted proteins | sample LitLauG_LLR_2012_FD_187203 | JGI IMG/M metagenome (GOLD analysis project Ga0209698, IMG submission 187203) | Freshwater sediment microbial communities from Pennsylvania, USA - Little Laurel Run_MetaG_LLR_2012 (SPAdes) (version 2) | ecosystem: Environmental > Aquatic > Freshwater > Creek >... | reverse complement strand
CAGTTCGCGATACTGCGCCAGTTCGAGCTTCAGCGTGCCGGCCACTTGCCGCATGGCCTTGATCTGCGCGCTGCCGCCGACGCGGCTCACCGACAATCCGACGTTCACCGCCGGCCGTACGCCCTGATTGAACAAATCGGTTTCAAGGTAAATCTGCCCGTCGGTAATCGAAATGACGTTGGTCGGAATGTACGCCGAAACGTCGCCTGCCTGCGTTTCGATGACGGGCAGAGCAGTCAGCGATCCGCCGCCATTCTTGTCGCTCAACTTCGCCGAGCGCTCCAGCAAGCGGGAGTGAAGATAGAAAACGTCTCCAGGATAAGCCTCGCGTCCCGGCGGCCGCCGCAGCAGCAGCGAAATCTCGCGATACGACGCTGCGTGCTTCGACAAATCGTCATAAATCACGAGCGCATGCCGCTTGGTGTCGCGGAAGTACTCGCCCATCGCGCACGCCGCATATGGCGAGATGTACTGCATCGGCGCGGGTTCCGAAGCCGATGCCGCCACGACGATGGTGTACTCCATCGCGCCGGCGTCTTCCAGGATCTTCACCACCTGCGCAATCGACGACCGCTTCTGCCCGATCGCGTTGTAAATGCAAATAAGATCGTTGCCCTTGGAGTTGATGATCGTGTCCAGCGCGACGGCGGTCTTACCCGTCTGCCGATCGCCGATGATCAACTCACGCTGGCCGCGGCCAATCGGAATCATGCTATCGATGGCCTTCAGTCCGGTCGCCATGGGCTCGCGCACCGGTTGGCGATCAATGACGCCCGGCGCGATACGCTCCAGCGCGATGAACTTGTCGGTCGAGATGGGCCCCTTGTCATCGATGGGCTGGCCGAGTGAATTCACCACGCGGCCAATCATGTTGTCGCCCACAGGCACGCTCATGATGCGCCCCGTGCGCTTGACCTCGTCGCCTTCCTTGATCTCGGTATACTCGCCGAGCAGCACCACGCCGACCTGGTCTTCTTCCAGGTTCATGGCGATGCCGGCCACGCCGTGCGGGAAGGCCAGCAGTTCGCCGGCCATGACCTTGTCGAGCCCGTACACGCGCGCGATGCCGTCGCCCAACGTGATGACCGTGCCCGTCTCGTCCACGGAGATCTTGGTTTCGTAATTCTCGATCTGCTCGCGGATCAGTTTCGTAATTTCGTCTGCTTTGATTTGCGCCATAGAATCAGCTCTTAGCCTTTAGCTCCAAGCCGTGAGCGATGAGCGATGAGCAATGAGCTGTAAGCTCACGGCTCATAGCTCATTGCTCACAGCTCAAGAGCTAATAGCTTCTTTCATTCTCTCCAACTGCCCCTTCACCGAACCGTCGTAAATCGTGCTGCCCACGCGGACCACCGCCCCGCCCAGCAGCGACGCATCCAGCCCGTACTGCGCGCGGACCTTCTTCCCGGTCACCTTCTCAATCTGCCCTTCGAGCGCCCGCTTCTCGCCGTCATTCAATTCGCGCGCGCTGGAAATCTGCGCCTCGGCAAATCCCATGCGGTCGTTCAATTCCTTTTCCAACTGCTCCACAATGCGCGGCAGAAAATGCAGCCGCCGGTGATCGATCAGCACCGCAATCAGATTGCGCACCGGCTTTTCAATCTCATCCCGCTGCACAATCACGTCCAGCACTTTGCGCTTCTGATCGGCGGGGACCGCCGGATTATCCCAGATCCGCCGCAACTCCACGCTTTCGCCCATCAGCGCAACGATCTGCCGCAGTCCGCCGATGGACCGGTTCGCATCGAGATGCGCACTGAACACCACATCCGCAAACGCCCGAGCGTAGGTGCTGGCAACCGATGCCACTAGTTCCTATCCTTTCCCGAATCCGAGGAAAGCCCCTCGGACGACGCCGCACTCAACTGCGAAGCAAAAGTGCGCACCAGATTCTGATCGGTGGCGGCATCCACGTGAATCTGCTTCTGCGCCAGCCCTACCGCGAGATCCGCCGCATGAGCAGTAAGCAGGCGGCGTGCAGCCTTCCCCGCCGCGGCAATCTCCTGCTCCGCCGAGGCGACAATCTTTCGCGCATCGTCCTCGGCAGCCGCCTGGATTCGCGCCTCTTCCGCAGCACCTTCCCTTTCGGCCGCGTCGCGCATCATGCCAATTTCCACGTCGAGTTTCTGCAAACGCGTCTCGATGTCAGCCAGCCTCCGTCGCGCCTCTTCACTGGCCTTCTGCGCTTCCTGCATCGCTTTCTGAATCGCCGCCGTGCGGTCGCGGAACATCCCCGGCAGGAACTTGCGCCCCGCCCAGATTACGACCACCAGGATTACCGCGAAATTCGTGATGACGCTCAGCCAGTACGATTGCTGCAGGCCAAGGCCGGTGATCCGCGAAATCAGCTTCACCGAGGCCGATTCCTTGAACTCCGCCATCTCGTCTTTTTCTTGTCCGGCGGCTTCGCGGCTCTCGTGCGCTAATTGCCGCCCCGGACCCGCATGGGCGGAATCGGGCGCAACCTGCGCTTGATTTGGCGCCGGCGCCTGCTCCTGAGCGATCGCACAGACACATCCGGTCATAACGAAACATAGGCAGAAAGCCCGCGCGATTCTCATTGGACGCGTCATTCGAGTCGAAGCCATTAGCGTGCGGCCTCCATCGGCTCCAGTACCCGCCGGATAATTTCCTTCGCCAGGGCCGCCACTTCTGCCTGCAGCCCGCCCTCAGCCGCAGCACGATCTGCCTCAATGTCCTTCTTCGCGGCTTCCACCTGCGCCTGTGCCTTGTTGCGCGCCTCATGTACCGCATTGGAACGAGCCTGCAGCGCAGCCTGCCGCCGCGCTTCCTGCCCGCGAAACACCGTCGCCCGCGCCTCGCGCAAGCGCTGCTCATACTCCGCGGTGCGCGCCTCGGCGGCGGCAATATCGGCACGCGACTTCTCCACCGCCCCTTCGGTCTTGCTGCGCCGTTCGGCCAGCACCCGCTGCAGCGGATTGTGCACGATCGCCTTATAAAGGACGTAAAGCAGCGTCAGCAGAATTACCGTGGGTACCGCCCCGAGCAGTAATTCCCCTAGTTGTTGAAGCGTCTGATCCATTAGGAGCTGATAAAGCGAAAAATGAGGGCTACAAAAACTGTTAAGTCTAACCTCCCGTGCAATTTGTGTCAACGCAGAGAGTTAGGGTTCCACTGACATCGCTCAAGAAGGGGCCTTTCAGCACGCAAATCGAGGAACCACGACGCAATTTTTGGCGGCCAAACATCAGTTTTACTTCTGACATCGTCGCAGCATACAAATTCGCATACCGCGTGCCCTTCAGCACGGACCCGTCATTGCCGTTAATTTTAAGCCTTTGCCGGATTTTTCACAGCCTCTCAGCCTGGGATTTCCAAAAATGTGAAGGACCGTTATGTCAATCAGGATTTGTTATCTCTGTTTCACGGCTAAAGCTCTGAAATTACGCTTGAAAGTCGTGGCCTAACAGTTGCACAATTGCGCCCCATCAGTCGCCTAGGGGTCTCAAGTGTCTGTCTAAATTCCTGGGCAAACAATTCAAGAGAGTGACGCCCCGCACGGGTGAAGGAGCTTTCTATGCGTTCACGCGTAATGAGTCAGCTCGTTGCCATTCTTTTTTCCCTGAGCTCTCTGCTCGTTGCTCAGACTGCGACATCATCTCTTCGCGGCACGATTACCGATCCAAAGGGCGCAGTGTTGCAGGGCGCGATCGTCACGCTCGGCAATAAATCGACGGGATATTTACGAACCACGAAGTCGGGTAACGACGGCGGGTATCAGTTCCTGGAGGTCCCGCCTGCCACCTACACCCTGACCGTCAGCTATGCCGGATTCGCCACCGTGCAGCAAGACAAAGTCACTCTTCAGGTAAGCCAACCGCAGACGCTGAACGTGCCTATGGAGGTGAAGGGCACCAGAGAAATCATTGAGGTCACGAGCGCCGCCCCGCAGGTGAACACCACCGACGCCAGCCAGGGCAATGTATTCAATGCCAACCAACTCACGAGTCTGCCCTCCGAGGGTCGCGACCCGGTGAGTATTCTCAGTCTGCAAGCGGGCGTCACTTATCTCGGGAACACAAATCAGGACAATAGCAAGCCGAATCAAGCCGAGGACAGCCGCGCGGGCGCCGTGGCCGGCGCTCGTAGCGACCAGACCAACGTGACCGTCGACGGCCTTGATAATAACGACCAGTTGCAGGGCTACGCTTTTCAAGGCGCTCTGCGGGTTCCCTTGGACTCGATTCAGGAATTCCGCGTGACCACGACCAACTCCAACGCCGATTCCGGCCGCTCCTCCGGCGCGCAGGTCAATATGGTGACCAAAGCCGGCACCAACGGTTTCCACGGCACGCTCTACGAGTACAACCGCTCCAATATCGGCCAAGCCAACGACTGGTTCAACGAACAAGCACAAGTATCGGCCATGCTGCCCAATAAGCCCGGCGTACTGCATAGAAATACCTTCGGTGCATGGGTCGGCGGCCCCATCAAGAAAGACCGTTTCTTTTTCTTTGGCGGTTATGAAGGGCAACGAACCAACGAGTCGGTTCAGACCACCCACGTTGTCCCCAGTGCGAATCTGCGGCTGGGCATCCTGCAGTATCCCTGCGGTTCGGACCCGCTCTGTGTGCCGGGCTCGAATGCCAACTACAGCGTCGACTCGAATGGAATCGCGACCCTGACGCCGGCCGGTTTGGCCAATATCGATCAGAATTGCGCCTCAGCTTCTCCCGCCACCTGCAATTGGACGGCTGCCGGTTTTCCGTACAACGGCGGAGCTGATCCTTATGTCGCCAACGTAAACGGTTCCAACCCGAACGCCATCTTCCCCAAGTACCCTTTGCCCAACACTGACTCTGTCGGGGACGGGCTCGACTACCGCGGCTTCACCTTCGCGGCTCCTACTCCCACGAAACACGACACGTACATCCTCAAGCTGGACTACAAACTGACGCAGAACGGGAACCATAGCCTGTTCGTGAAGGGCCACTTGCAGAATTGGCGTAATAGCTCAGCCCCGCAATTCCCGGGGCTACCGCCCAATGACTTCCTGACTAACAACAGCAAAGGAATCTTCGTCGGCTATACCGCGCTGTTTACCAACAACCTCATCAACAACTTTCGATACGGGCTCATTCGACAGGGCCTGGGTGACACTGGCCTCGGCGTCTCCGACTACAACTACTTCCGTGGCATGGCCAACTTCCAGGGCGCAGGGTTCACGCCCTCGGAATTGACGAACGTCCCGGTTCACAACATTGTCGACGATGTGAGCTGGACCAGGGGCAAGCACACGATTCAGTTTGGCGGCAATCTGCGGATCATCACCAACAACCGCACGGGAAATGGGTCGAATTACTCGTACGCGTTTACGAACGTGTACTGGCTGGACAAGTCCGCCATCGCGAACAAGGGCACCAGCCTCGATCCGGCCACTGGAGGATATCCCTCTGTAGATTCTTCCTGGGGCGTCAACTATGACTTCGCGACGGCTGCGGTGGCAGGCCTGTTGACGGAAACCAACAAGGTCTACAACCAGGATAAGACTGGCCATTTCTTCGCTCCGGGCCAGAACATCACCCGCAATTTCAGAAGTCACGAGACCGAGTTCTACCTGCAGGATAGCTGGCGAGCCACGCCAAACCTCGTGCTCACCGGTGGCCTGCGGTATTCCCTGCTGCAACCCCCATTTGAAAGGAATGGCAACCAGGTCGCGCCCAGCATCAGCCTGAACAGTTGGTTCAAAGAACGCGGCCAGAACATGCTTCAGGGAAACACCCTCTACTCGCAGAGTCCCGGAGGTCTGATCCAAATGGCCTTGGGCGGGCAGGCGAATGGAAAAGCCCCCTACTGGGCTTGGGACTACAAAGATCTTGCTCCTCGTGTCGCTTTCGCCTATTCGCCGCACGCTGAAGCAGGATTTCTCCACACACTGTTCGGCGGCGCAGGAAAGAGTTCCATCCGCGGCGGCTACGGCATCTATTACGACCACTTCGGCGAAGGCATCGTCAACAGCTTCGACCGCAACGGGTCGTTTGGTCTGACCACGGCGCTCAACAATCCCGCTGGTACGCAGGATGTCAACTGCACGCCGCGCCTGGTTAGCCTTTACACGCTGCCTTCGGCGAGCGCCACGTATTGCGGACAACAAGTCGTTGGTCCGCCTCCGGCTGCATTCCCAGGTTTGGTAACCCCGCCCACGCTGTTCAATCCCGGATCCTTCGCCATTTACTGGGGGCTGGATGACAGGCTGAAGACCCCGTACTCGCACGTTTTCGATTTGTCCTTCACCCGAGACCTGGGCAGTAACTTCGTGATCGAGGCGTCGTACATCGGCCGCCTCGCGCATCGACTCCTGCAAGAAGAAGATCTGGCCATGCCCTTGAACGTCGTGGATACGGCATCCAAGATGGACTACTTCACCGCGGCAACCATGCTGACCAAGGCGGCCAACACCGGCACCAACATCAATCAATTGGCGGCCATTCCGTACTGGGAGCACTTGTTCCCGGGAGCAGCGGGACAGCTCGGTTTCGGTCCCCCGGGGAACTCCAACAATCTGGGCTGCGCTCCTGGAGACAACCCCGCAGTGACCAATTACACAGCCACCCAGGCCATGTACGACATGTTTTCCTGCTTTGCGGGGAACGAGACCACGGCGCTGTTTATCGCCGATCTCAACTGTTTGCCAGCTTGCTCGCAGTTGCCGGGACAAACTTCGCCGCAGAGCTTCAATTTCTGGGACGATCAATTCTCCTCGCTCTACGCCTGGCGGAGCATCGGTAACAGCGCCTATAACGGGTTGCAGCTCACGCTTCGTCACACTATGAGTTCCGGCCTGCAGTTTGATTTCAACTACACCTTCTCCAAATCCATTGACATCGGCTCCAATGCCGAGCGCATCAACGAATTTGAAGGCGGCGGATTCTTCAGCCAAGTCATCAATTCCTGGGCTCCACGCCAGTTGCGGGCATCCTCGGACTTCGACATGCGGCATCAGATCAACACCAACTGGGTTTACGAGCTTCCTTTCGGAAAGGGCCGCCGCTTTGCCAGCGGTATGAACAAATTCACCGAGGCCGTCTTCGGAGGATGGGGACTCTCCGGCATTTTCCATTGGACGAGCGGGCTGCCCTTCACCATGGGTTCCGGTGCCGGGTGGTCCACCAACTGGCAGTTGCAGGGCTCCGCAATTCAGACCGGGCCGACGGGCAAGATCGGCGTCTACAAGAATGGTTCGGCCCCTCCAAACATGTTCCAAAATCCGACGCAGGCGCTGGGCGCATTTCGGTTCCCCTATCCCGGAGAGTCTGGACAACGCAACAATCTCCGCGGACCCGGTTACTTCGAACTGGACGACGGCCTCTACAAGACCTGGAGGGTCACCGAGCAGCAATCTCTAAAATTCGCCTGGGAAGCCTTCAACGTGACCAACACTCCGCGCTTCGATGCGGCCCAGGGAGCATACCAATACAATCTAACGACAGGGATTTTTGGCGCTTACCAGAATACTTTGGGTCTTCCGCGCGTCATGCAATTCTCACTGCGTTACGAGTTCTGACGGCTTGCTTCAGTGCGATCTTCGGGGGCGGAGAATATCCGCCCCTTATTTTCTTACGGGCAATTTGTGGCGTCTGTTTTTTCTGCGCTTTGCTTGACTGCCAGTCACTTCCATCCTTGAATTCACTTGAACTCCAAGCGGCACGCGCTACACAATAGCGGCCATCATTTGCGGCAGGGACGCGGATTGACTTAGAAACGTTGGGGCCTCCGGCCCTTGAATCCTGCAAGACCCCGCGAAGGTTTAAGGAGCGCGCATGCACCGGAGCGTCCGGCATTTCGCTGTTCTTCTTGGTCTGTTGTTCCTCAGTGGTCTTCTTGCGGCGCAATCCACGACCTCTCTCCACGGCATCGTCAGCGATGCCAAGGGTGCGGTCCTGCCGGGCGCGACCGTGAAGATCTACGACGCGCAGACCGGATTCGCGCGCACCGTGACCTCGGGTGGCGACGGCGTGTACCAGTTCCTGCAGGTTCCTCCCGCAACTTATCTCGTGACCGTGGCCGCATCCGGGTTTGCTGCCATCAAACGCGAGAACGTGACCTTGCTGGTGAGCACTCCGGCCACGCTGAATTTCACCATGCAGGTGGAGGGATCGACCGTGAAGGTTGAGGTGACCAGTGAAGCTCCGCTGGTCAACACGCAGGACGCCTCGATCGGCAATGCATTCAGCGAACGCCAGCTGTTAAGGCTGCCGTCGGAGGGCCGCGATCCCGCCTCCATTCTGAGCCTGCAGCCGGGCGTGACCTACATCGGCGGAAACAACATCGATCAGACCAACGACAGCCGCGGCGGCTCGGTCAGCGGCGCGCGCAGCGATCAGACCAACATCACGCTCGACGGCCTCGACGATAACGATCAACTAAATGGTTTCGCCTTTCAGGGCGCGCTGCGGGCCACCCTCGACTCCCTGCAGGAGTTTCGCGTCACCACCAGCAATGGCAACTCGGACGAAGGACGTTCCTCCGGCGCGCAGGTCATGCTGGTGACCAAGAGTGGAACCAACGCGATTCACGGCTCCTTCTACGAATACAACCGAAGCAGCATCGGCGAGGCCAATGACTGGTTCAATGAGAACGCGGAAGTCAAGGCTGGCCTGCCCAATCGGCCCGGCCAACTCATTCGCAATACGTTTGGCGCCACCTTCGGCGGCGCCATCAAGAAAGACCGCCTTTTCTATTTCATGGCGTACGAGGGACAGCGCAAGCGCGAAACCATTCAGACCACGCAGACTGTGCCCAGCAACGAATTGCGGAATGGCATGATCCAGTATGTATGTGACACCGGGACGACGAACGGCTCGCTGAACGACCCTTTCTGCAATACCGCCAACAACAGCAATGCAAACAACAGCCCGACTTTGTACACGATTTTCAGCGACCCGCGCGCGGGATTGAATGCGCAAGGCGGAGCCAACCTGATCGTTCAGTTGACGCCGGCCGGCTTCGCCGCCATGGACCCCATCGCCGTCAGCAGTGGCACTTGCCCTTGGGGCACCAGCCAGGGTTGCGGGGTTGATCCCAACGTGACGTCGATCTTCCAGCAATACCCGCAGCCCAATACCGACACCGTGGGAGATTTGCTCGACTATCGTGGCTTTACCTTTGCCGGTTCCGACCCCGTGAAACTGAACACTTACATCGTCCGCCTCGACTACAAAATTACCACCAATGGCAATCACAGCCTGTTTCTGCGCGCTAACCTGCAGAATGACAGTGAGTCCACCCCGCCGCAATTTCCCGGACAGCCGCCATTTTCCTATAACACCACCAACAGCAAGGGCATTGCCGTAGGCTACACGGCGATTTTTCGGCCGAACTTGATCAACAATTTCCGCTGGGCGCTGGTCCGGCAGGGAACCGGCCAGTTCGGTCTGAATTCCCAGCCATTCGTGGATTTCCGCACACTCACCGACGTCACCGGCCTGGGCAGCCAATCCGAATTCGTCAACGTCCCGGTGCACAACTTCGTCGATGACCTGACCTGGACCAAAGGCAAGCACACGCTGCAGTTCGGAACCAACCTGCGCCTTGTCCTCAACAATCGGCTGGGCAACATGCAGAACGTTTCCTACGATCGCACCGATCCCTTCAACCTCGACAATGCGGCCATCGCCAATACCTCGTTGTCCACAGCTTCGTTTTGCGGGGGCACTCAACCCAGCGGAAATCCGCAATGCAGTCTTGATCCTGCAGGCTTTGTGTATTTGGGCTATCCAATGGTGAATCCCTTATTCGGCGAGAACTACGATTTTGCTGCCATGGGTCTGGCCGGAATCATCACCGCAGTCAACCCGACATTCAACCAGGATAAGAATGGAAACCTGATCGCGCCCGGCGCCCTCATTCCTCGTCATTTCAAGGCTTGGGAAGCGGAATGGTACGCGCAGGACTCGTGGCGTGTCACACCCAACCTGGTGATCACGGCGGGAATGCGCTATTCGTTGCTTCAGCCGCCCTATGAGACCACGGGCAATGAAGCCGCTCCTACCATCAGCATCGACAGCTTGTTCCAGGCACGCGCGCACGCCCAGTTTCAGGGTCAGGCTTACTCCCCGGGGCAGAACGCGGCGCAGGGACTAACCGGCGGCGTCGCGCCCATCCAGTTCGGCATTACCGGCCAGGCTAACGGCCAAAAACCATATTGGAATTGGGACTACAAGGATTTCGCTCCCCGGCTCGCGATTGCCTACTCTCCTCACGCCGACGGTGGCTGGCTGCGCAGTTTGTTCGGAGCGGCGGGCAAGAGTTCCATCCGCGCCGGCTACGGCATCTACTACGATCACTTCGGCCAGGGAGCGGTGAATACTTTCGACCGCAACGGCTCGTTCGGCCTGACCACGATTGAGAGCAATCCCGCAGGTGTGCAGGACGTCGACTGCGCAGCGCGTTTCACCGGCACCTACAGCCTTCCCCAGGGAAATCACTGCGGCCAGAACCTCGGCGGCGTCGCCCCGGGGCCGTTCCCGGTTACGCCGCCCCTCGGTCCAAATCTGGCCGGCGGATTCGCCATCACATGGGGCATCGACGACAAACTGAAGACTCCTTATTCCCACGTCTTCAACTTCTCATTCACTCGCGATCTGGGGCACAACTATTCGCTCGAGGCCTCCTACATCGGCCGGCTCGGCCGTCATCTCCTGCAGGAAATCGACCTCGCCATGCCCGAGGATATTGTCGATCCCATCTCCCACATGGACTACTTCGCCGCCGCCACCCAGCTGACCAGGCAAGCCAACGCTGGTGGGCCCATCACCCCGATCCCGTTCTTCGAAAATTTGTTCCCGACCTTGGTCGGCTCCGGAGGTCTGTCTGCGACCGAGAACATTTACAACCAGATATGGATCCCAGGCGACGAGATCGTCTCGCTGCAGTACCTGGACACGGCGTGCTTCCCGGCCTGCTCGCAGCTCCCCGGCCAGTCCGCGCCCACACAGTACAACTTCTTCATGCCTCAGTTTTCGTCGCTCTGGGGATGGCGAACCTCCGGCAACAGTTCTTACCACGCGCTGAATCTCACGCTGCGCCGCGTGGTCAGTAATGGCATACAGTTCGATGTGAACTACACCTATTCCAAATCGATTGACGTGGGTTCTAACGCCGAGCGCATCAATTTATTCGGGAGCGGCTCCGGCAATGTCGGCGGATTCTCCAGTCAGGTCATCAACTCATGGCAGCCGAACGCCTTGCGCTCGGTCTCCGACTTCGACATGAAGCACCAGATCAACGCCAATTGGGTCATCGATCTGCCTTTTGGTCGCGGACGGAGGTTCGCGGGCGGAGTCAGTCCCTTGGCCGACAAGTTCATCGGGGGATGGAGCCTGACCGGATTGTTTCACCTGGCTACGGGATTGCCGTTCAGCATTTTCCCCGGAGGAGGCTGGTCCACAAACTACAACCTTCAAGGCGAGGCGATCGCGGTTGCGAATCCCGGAAAAGTCGGTGTGCATATGGACGCTCAGGGCGATCCCACCATGTTCGCCAACCCGCAGGCGGTTATCAACGATTTCCGCCATCCCTACCCGGGCGAGAGCGGTCAGCGCAACGAACTCCGCGGCCAGGGATTTTTCGGCATTGATGCCGGTCTCGATAAGGACTGGAAGATCAAAGAAGGACAGACTCTCAGCTTCGCTTGGGAGGTGTTCAACCTGACGAATTCGGTGCGCTTCGACGCGGCGGCTTCGTCCAACAACTTCGATCTCACCACCGCCACCAATTTCGGCGTTTACGGCTCGACCTTGACGCAGCCGCGCGTCATGCAGTTCATGCTGCGCTATAGCTTCTGAGGTTTCCTTTTGGTACTAGGTACTAGGTACTGGTTTATCTAACGGCGAATCGCTCATGCGGAAGCGCGTGCGCACATGCTCGGAGATCAGTTCGATCGCCGGGCGGTTCTTCACCGGATCGGCCTGCGCCAGATATTTCATGGCTTCGACCAGCAGTCGCTGCCCGTCCACATAGCGAGGATCGGAGGTACGCTCTTTGCGTTTATTTCCTAGGCGGGGCGGAACGGGAATCGTAAAAACCTTGGCCATGAATAAACCCAACTGAAGGTGGAGTCAGTATATCGTCTCTAGTACGTTTGTCTGTATAGTTCGTTGAGCTTTTGAATCAACGAGTTAGCCTCTTGGCGAAACCGTTTTCGTCTTACTGGTCGTCTTCAGCTTGAAAACCTCGTCCGAAATTTTCTTCCCGTTCACCTGGATGTTCGTGTACTTGGCCAGCCGGTAATCGCCCTGCGGCTGGATGAATTTCTGTTGCGCGGAAACTCCTTTGTCCAAGTCGATCCACAAAATGATCTCTTGGAAAGTGTTCCGCAGTCGCTCCGATTTCGGAACAAGATGCAGTTCCGCCGTCGCGACGTTGTCGAGTGTCTTGGGCCCTGCAAAAGTCACATCAAATGCCTTCTGCAGGTCCTGCCCGCTTCCGCCAAAGCCGAGTACGAGATAGCTTTCAAAGTCGGATTTGTTCTTGCCCAGGTCCCACTCCGTCACCTGGTCGAGTTTGGGCTGGTACATCCGGATTTTTCCGCCGCTCAACAAAACCGACTGCTTGTCGGGCTTGGTGATGTCCAGCATCATTTCCAGGTCCTTGCCGTTGCGCCGGTAGTAGATGTTGCCGTACTGCGTCTGATCAATTTCGTCGATGACCTTCTCGTAATTCTGCGACTCGATCTGCGCCTGCGCCGAATGAAACGTAGCCGCCACCGCGTCCATTTTCTTGAGCACGTCGTCGAGGGTTACGGGCTTCTGCTGCGGCGCCGCGCCCGCGTTCAGAACGGTCCAGACCAGCGCGATCGGCAAAACCATCGAGTAAGCTTTCATTGAGATGTCAAAGTTGCCGCAGTCGGCTACTCTCTGGTGACCAAGACCTTGTAGCTCTGCAATTTCCCCTTCTCGTAGACGGGATCATACCGGACGATCGACACTGCCCCGGAAATCGGCTCGATGATCCGCAACAACTGCTCGCGCACCGCATAATCGTCGCCGGGAGAGATGGCGCTCGCCGAAACCTGATACAGCAGCCGGCCCTCCCCGTCGGTGGTGACCACTACATCGGTCGGATGCGAGTTGCGGGGGATGGGTTTGTCGTTAAAGTTGATCACCCGCGGCGAGAAGAAGATGAAAATCAGGATCAGCGTGACCATGATGTCGTAATGAAGAGTGCCACGCTCGTACTGCCACAGAATGTACCCGCGAATTGTTCGCCAGATGGAGGTCATCGGCAAGGGCGCAGCGGACGAAATCGAATTCACATCAGTTCCCTGCAAGTCTAGTGACCGCTCCTCATCTTGGCAACAACAGCACATCTGCGAGTCACGAGCTATGAGCCGCGGGTCAAACCTTCGTACTCAAAGCTCATCGCTCATAGCTCATAGCTTTCGTGGCGTAATTCTCTCCGCGCCAATGTACGGCCGCAGCACCTCCGGAATCACCACACTTCCATCGGACTGCTGATAATTCTCCACAATCGCGACCCAGGTGCGCCCAACGGCGAGCCCGCTGCCGTTCAAAGTGTGCACAAATTCAGTCCTGTTCTTCCCTTCCGGCCGATACCGGATGTTCGCCCGCCTCGCCTGATACGATTCAAAATTCGAGCACGACGAAATTTCGCGATACAGTTGCTGCCCCGGCAGCCATACTTCGATGTCGTAAGTCTTCGCCGGGGTCGCCCCCATATCGCCGGTGCACAAAGTCACCGTCCGGTAATGCAGACCGAGTTTCTGAAGGACCTCTTCGGCGTTGCGCGTGAGCTTCTCATGCTCCTCGTACGAATTCTCCGGCTGCGCAAACTTCACCAGTTCCACCTTCTGAAACTGATGCTGCCGGATGATCCCGCGTACATCTTTCCCGTACGATCCGGCCTCACTTCGAAAGCAAGGAGTGTAGGCAGTCAGAGAAATCGGCAGGCGCACCTGCTCCAGGACTTCGTCGCGAAAAAGATTCGTTACCGGAACCTCGGCGGTTGGAATCAGCCAGAGATCTTTCTCGCCGTGAGGCACGCGAAATGAATCGGCGGCAAACTTCGGCAGCTGCCCCGTGCCATACATCGAATCGGAATTCACCAGATACGGCGGAAGAACCTCCGTGTATCCATGCTCGCGCGTATGCAGATCGAGCATGAAATTCGCCAGCGCCCGCTCCAGCTTCGCGCCCAGATCCCAATAGACGACGAACCGCGCCCCGGTCAGCTTGACCGCGCGCTCGAAGTCAAGAATGCCCAGCTCCGGCCCCAGATCCCAGTGCGGCTTGGGAGTGAAATCAAACGACGGAGGCGTGCCCCAGCGCCGTACCTCGACGTTATCATCCGCGCTGTGCCCTACGGGAACGCTCGCATGGGGAAGATTGGGCAATCCGGTCAGAATGTCGCGCAAACGCTCGTCGAGATCGCCAGCCGTTTTTTCCAGCGTCTGAATGCGCTCGCGCAAGTCCTTGGTCTCAGCCATGGCCGCGGTCGCATCCTGCCCGGACTTCTTCAGCTTGGCAATTTCCTCAGACGCTTTATTCCGCCGAGCTTTGCTGGTCTCGGCTTCGTTGATCGCCTTACGGCGCTCGGCCTCGACCTCGCGGAAGTCCTTCAGCACTGCAGCCGGATCCATCCCGCGCTGGCGCAGCTTCTCTTCCACCAAAGGCAAATTGTCGCGAACAAAATTCAGATCAAGCATGGGACTCAATACTCTATCGGAAAAGGGACGAGGAATGCACGCGAGCACCGGCCACGGGATTTTCTTCGCGTCCTTCGCGATCCTTAGCGTCCTTAGCCGTAAAAAGCTTGTGACCGCAGAGGGCGCAGAGTGCTCGCCAAGGTCGAAAAGTGAAGCCAAAGCCAGGATATCCACAGATAACCAAAGAATTGCCGGTTGATCCGTGAGAATTCGTGGAATCCGTGGCGTTCTTTACTTCGGCTCCAGCGATTTCAAATACGCCACGACCGCCTCGGCGTCCTGCTGGTTGAACCGGTACTGCGGCATGGGAGGACGCCTCGGAAGCCCGTTGTACCCGATCCCCGTCATGAAGAACTTGATCGCCGCATCTTTCTGCCAGCCCGGCAGGCCCGCGATCTCCGGCGCCTTATCGGCCCACACAGGCACAGGAACGGTAGGCTTGAAATCGAGCGCCGCTCCCCGCAGCCAGCGCTCTTTGATCGCTTCGCCCTTCTCGTTGCGCGGCGTGTGGCAATCGCCGCATAGACCGATGTCGTCGACCAGATATTTGCCACGCGCCACCAGCGTGGCCGAACCGGCGTGAGTCTGTTTCTGCCCACTGACGAAGCCAGCCAGAAATAATGGAGACACCAGCAATGCAATACAAAACGTGCGCACGAAACACCTCCCCTTTTGCGCCACCGAGATCAAAGCCGGAAAATAGTAGCACGAGATTTGCGCAGTTCCCTCGTGTAACTTCGTGTCCTTTGTGGTAATGATCTTCCTTTGGCGGATTCCTTCCCTCTGTGTAAACTACCTTCGCGATGAGATCCTTCCCCCGGTCCTCCTCCGCACGCCTGCTCTTGGTGTTGACGTGCCTCGCGGCGATCCTCAGTCTGTCGCCTCGCAGCGACGCCTCGGCCTATAACGGCCGCCCCAAGCTCATCGTCGTGATCGTCATCGATCAGTTTCGCGGCGATTACCTCGAGCGCTATCACGACGAATTCGGAGATTCCGGCTTCCGCTTCCTCACCGATCACGGCGCCTACTTCCCCAATTGCAACTACAACTACGCCAACACCCGCACCGCGCCCGGACACGCCACGCTCTTCACCGGCGCCTATACCGCCGGGCACGGCATCGTCGCCAATGAGTGGTGGGACCCGATCAAGAAGCATCGCGTCACCTCGGTCGAGGATGACACCACGAAGCTGGTCGGAGTTTCGACCGACAAGCCCGGCGCGTCCCCACACAACCTGATGGCCGACACGCTCGGCGACGAGATGAAGCTGGCCACCCAGGGCAAGTCGCGCGTCTTTGCGATTTCGCTGAAAGACCGTGCCGCCGTCCTGCCCGGCGGATTCGCCGCCGACGGAGCTTACTGGATCGAGCCGCAGAGCGGCGCGTGGATCACCTCGACGTACTACCGCGACCAACTCCCGCGCTGGGCGCAGGATTTCAACTCGACGCGTCCGCCGAAATATTGGGACCGCGACTGGAAAGACGCCCAAGGCGCGCTTCTGCGCTCCACCGCGCACCGCAAAGATAAAAACGGCAACGACCTTGGCTTCTACGAAGTCATCGGCTCGACCACCTTCGGCAACGAGTACGAATTCGAGTTCGCAAAAGAGTTAGTCGTCTACGAAAACGTGGGCCGCGGTCCAGCCACCGATCTGCTCTCGATCAGCCTCTCGCCCAATGACATTCTCGGCCACCAGGTCGGGCCGGACTCTCCCGAGATCCACCAGATGGCACTCGATCTCGACCACGAACTCGCCGACTTCATCAACTTTCTCGGACATCAGATCGGCCTGGCCGATGTCTGGATCGCGCTCTCGGCCGATCACGGCGTTTCATCCCTGCCCGATCAAGTGAAGAAGCTGCACATTCCAGCGGCGAATCTCGGTATGGGGAAATTCGAGGCGCAAATCAATGCCGCGCTCACCGCGAAATTCTCAGCTGGTCGTCCGGCGACATACGTGAAGCTCGACTATCCCATGGCCTGGCTCGACGAAGATGCCTTCGCCGCCGCTCACGTCCGCGAACGCGACGCTGAAATTGCCGTCGGCGAACTCATGAAGCAAACCGGCCTGCGCGATTACTACACCAAATCGCAGCTCGCACTGGGCGAGGTTCCTAACACGGCACTCGGACGAAAATATCTCAACAGCTATTCCCCGGAAGGCAGCTGGTACGTGATGGGCGTGCCCGATATCTACACTGTCGGGGGAACCAGCGGCACCGATCACGCCTCGCCTTACAACTACGACACCCACGTTCCGCTGGCGATTTACGGCCTCCCGTTCCAGCCCGGCGTGTATCGCCCCAGCGTTGAGCCCATCGATCTCGCGCCAACTCTTGCATTGTTGCTGGGAACGAACGCTCCCACCCATTCCGTGGGCCGCGTGCTGACCGAAGCGCTCGCGCCTCCGCATCCAACGCCGCCAGCTTCAGACAAACCCACAGGGAAACCATGAGCACTACCACCGATCTCGGCGTGACCTTCGCCGGCATTCCACTCAAGAACCCGATCATCGCCGCCAGCGGCACGTTCGGCTATGGAGTGGAGTTCGAAGATGTAGTGCACCTGAGCAAGTTGGGCGGATTCGTGGTGAAAGGCCTGTCGCGGGAGCCGATGATCGGCAATCCTCCGCCACGCCTGTGGGAGACTCCCGCGGGGATGTTGAATGCGATCGGCCTGCAGAACATCGGCGCGCCGGCATTCCTCGAAGAAAAGCTCCCGCGCCTTCGCCAAATTAAAGACATCGTGGTGATCGCGAACGTGTTCGGCTACACCCGCGAAGACTACGAGCGCACAGTTGAAATCCTGAACGACGGCGAAGGTATCGCCGCCTACGAACTCAACGTCTCCTGCCCCAACACCGCCCACGGAGGCCTGCAGTTCGGCAGCGATCCCCGCACTCTGGACGAACTGGTTACCACCGTGAAGCGCGTCGCGCGCAGGCCGCTGATGGTCAAGCTCTCGCCTAACGTCACCAGCATTGCGCAAATGGCCTACGTCGCCCAGGAATCCGGCGCCGACGCGCTCTCGCTGGTGAATACGTTCGTGGCCATGGCGATCGACCCGGAGACGCGCAGGCCGCGCATTGCCAACGTAACAGCGGGACTCTCCGGCCCCGCCATCAAGCCGATCGCCGTCCGCATGGTCTATGACGCGGCCCATGCAGTAAAGATTCCGGTCATCGGCATGGGCGGAATTTCAACTGCCGAAGATGTAATCGAATTCATGCTGGCCGGAGCGACCGCGGTCGAGATCGGCACGGCCAGCTACTGGGATCCCTGCGCCACGGAAAAAATCGTCGATCAACTCACAGAGTGGTGCACCGAGCACCGAATCGCCCGCATCGCCGACCTCACCGGCGGCATGCAATTGGAGTAAAAGAGCGACAGCCGGGGCAGGCTACGCCCAGAACGTCCTTCCTGCGCGCTATGGGGTGAGTTCGAAGGCGGTGCCGAGGTTGTATTTGCCGAAGTTGCTGGTGACTCCGTAGAGATTGCCTTTGCTATCGAGGATGACGCCGTAGAATGGCGAGACGCCTCCGCTGGTTTCATTCAGGTTGTACAGGGTGCTGTATTTCCATGTGCCGTTCGATTGCGGGGCGAGTTTAAAAATGACGCCGCAGCCGTAGCCTGCGCAGCTATTCCTGCCCCCTTGCGCTGTGCCGTAGAGGTTGCCGGACGCATCGATGGCCAGAGTACCTTCGGGGTAGCAGGCAAGAGTGCAATTGGAAAAGTTATAAAGGATGGTTTCCTGCCAAGTGCCGCCAATGTTGGAGAATTTGAAGATCGTGCCGTAGCTGTGAGTGCCCCCGGCTAAGGTACTCCCGTAGAAATTGCCGGCTGAGTCCAAAATAAGCCCGCCGTCGGGTTCTTGGCCGTCAGTTAGGGAGGAGGCGAATTGGTGCATGACATTGTAGGTCCAGCTGCCGTCTTCGTTGGGGATCATCTCAAAGATCACTCCGCAACCGGATGAAGTAAAGCAGGGCGATTGGCTGATGCCACCTTCGATTGTGTCGCCCCAGAGGTTGCCAATAGCATCCCAGATTGGTGCGGCGGTTTGGCCGACTCCTTGCGAACAGTCATTCTGGGGACAGTAGCTGTAAAGCTGCGCATAGGTCCAACCGGTCGGGCCCGGAGAAAGTTCGCCGATTGCACCGGCATAGTCCTGACCAGGGCCTATATCGCCGTACAGGTTGCCGAGTTTGTCGAAAACGACTCCGGGACCGTCTGCCTTCGCGATGCCGTCTGTATACAGGACGCTGCTCGCCCATGTGCCAGCGCGGTGCTCCAGTTCGAAGACCGCGCCGTCAGTATTGGTGCTGCCTTCCAGCGTGCCATACAGATTTCCATGCGCGTCAACGACCAGACCTCCCCAGGGGAACCCGCCGCCAGTTTCCCCGGCGAACTTGTAAAGGATTTGCTCCCTCCAGGTGCCGTTCGTCTGGGGCATTAACTCGAAGATGATTCCGTATGCGCCTTGCCCGGGACCGGCCGTGGTTTGTCCGTAAAGGTTGCCGTGGGCGTCTATCAAAAGCGGGCCCGAGGGAACGTTCCCGTCATTTGGGGATCCAAAGTTGTGCAGGACCTTGAACTTTACGTTCTGGGCGCGAGACATTGCACTGCATGCGAGGGCCATAGCCAGTATCGTGAGGATTTGTCTTAGTTTCATCTCTACTCCTTTACTAAAAACGCCGCGGGCGCTCCGATCCGACCCGCGGCGCGCATCGCATCCCCCAGTTCAATCCGTATCCGGGCCCATGGGACTGGCATTGTTGTTTTGGTAGTAGTTGTGGAAATAGCTTTGTGGGTAGTTCACTGAGATCGGGACAAACGGCCGAGCGTTGCTGGGATACAGGCTGAAGAAGTCCGATAAGGGAGTGTTGTTGCGGAGGCTCCCCCAGTCGGGCGCGTTATAGTCCGCGTCCCGGTTTTTGCCGCTCGGGTCGATTGTCGGCAACCCGAAGTTGAATTCCGCGAAGGCTAAGATACTGCCGAAGTCATGCTGATAAGGGAACTTGTTATTGGAGCAGCTTGAGCCGCAAGCCCCTGAGATGTAGCCGGTGTATGTGCTGCCGGACTTGGTGCCCGTGTACTCGGATACGACCAGAAACGGCACGCGAAAGCCGTAGGCGTAACCGCAGCCCCATTCGCTGGGTCCGTTGCATCCCCAATTGTTGGCCGTACCCGACCCTTGCGGAATGCTGAACGGCGGGATGTGGTCGTAGAAGCCGCCCCAATCGTCCCAGACTACGAGGATCGCCGTCGGCTGTACGACCCCGCTTGTCTGCGAACCGCTGGTCCCCCAGTAATCGCACGCCCCATTGCTGTTGGCGTAGCTTTGGCCTACGGCATTGACAATTTCGCTGACCCAAACAGGGCCGAGAGGTAGGCCGCCGCTGGATTCCGGGTGGTCAGACCATGCGGAATCCGGGATCACCCAACTGATTTGCTGCAACTGGCAGTTGGCGATATCGGTGAGGATGGGCGCACTGTCGAGCGTCTCCGAGATCCGCATATGTGCGTTCCACTCAGCCCCGTTGTTGATGCTGTTAGTTGTACCGCAGGCGATGTTGTTGCCGCCGCGGGTAGCATCGTTAATCCCGTAGCATACTTCCGGGATCGCATCGGGAGCGTCCCAAATACTTCCGGCGCTCGGGGTGTAGTAACGCCACGTTGCGCTCTTGTCGCAGATTCCGGTTTGGGAGTTACAGTAAGTGGCGCCGGTAACCAGGCTGTCATGGGCGTAGCACTCCGAATTCAGCGGAGGATTCGCGTAGGTATGCCCAAGCGGATCGATCCAGGTCAAGTCTGTATTGATGGGGCATCCGCTGCTGGTCGCACTGGCGGGATTGTCCTTGACGAAATACCAGTAGTAATCGTTGGAACCGTTGACGGCCACCGGGGCCGAGGTTCCTGTGAAGAGAAACTGATGGGCCTCGAGACTGGGGCCTTGGTTCGTCTGGAACATATAGTTGGCAAAGCCATACGTCGTCGCGATGGCGAAGTAGGCAGCGACGTCTGGGGATCTGACGAAAGAATAGGGCTGGCACGGGGCCGATCCGCCGTCACAAAAGCCGTCCATGTTGCCACCGTCATAGTCCTTTACCCAGTCGGCATTTTGATGGTTGGGGTCGAACCCAGCGATCAGCGGATAGACGGCGTTGCAGTTGTTTGTGCCGTTGCCGACTCCGGTGCTGACGATGTCCGCGCCGGGAAAGTCTCCGAGCGTGCCACAGGGAGAGTTGGGAGCATGCGCTCCAAAGAGATTGTCGGGCGTGCGGTTTTCTTGCACAACGATGATGATGTGGCTGAACATACCTGGTTGAACTTGGGCGGCTGCGAACGTCGGCAGCAGCAGGGGGAGCAGAACTGCAAGGGCCCGGGTAAACCGTTTCCTATCGTTCTCCTAGCGGTTTCCTAGGTCAGGGGAGTTGGGTTGTAGTTGCGCTTTCGATCAGGTTCGGGCCGATGGGGGCGACCTAGCCGGGTAAGTTATCAGATTACAGGGCGGGAGTAAAGAAGATTGGCGGCGGGTGGAGTCTTAAGTTAGTTAGTAAGCTATTAGACCGAGAGCCATTACTTACCAGATACGCGCCGGGGCACCTATCGTCCGCGCGTGTACCAGATTCGACCCTGGGAGCTTTGAAGTCCCTTCCTTCGCCTGCTGATGGAATAAACATCTCCAGATAGAAAATCTAGCGAAGGCCCCCTGCTGCCACAATCTGTTTTAATTCCTCGACCCAGTGAATGGCCACGCGCAGGCTGCTTCCCTGTGAACCGCGCTGCAGCAGAATGAATCGTCCATCGCGGGTAACGTCGTAGTTGGGAATCGAGATCGACTGTCCGACATCGTAGTCGTCCACGAACAGAGCTGCTGGCTTTCCAAAAGTGGGTTCGACTCCAGTCGTGTCGAGCGCGACCGCCATTATGTGTTGGCCGCCACGGTAGAAAATCTCCCGGCCCGTGCTGCTCCAGCGCGCCTGAATGCCCCCACCTTCCGAGACCTGCCACTGACGATCCATGGCAGGATACCGGCGCAGGTAGATCTCCGGCTGGCCCGACTCGTTCGATTGGTAGAGTAACCAGCGTCCGTCGGGCGACAGCTGCGGATCTCCCTCAAATGCCGGCGTTGCCAGCAGGGCCCTGGGTTGGAATTTGCCGCTGATCGACATCAGGAAAATATCTCCGGACGTTTCCGGTTGAATACGAACGTCCAGAATGCTATCGGCATCGGGCCCCGGCGACGACGGATAGTCATTGATCAGCCCTGCCGGCACCGGACCGGCTTTGCCACTGCCGTCAGCGGCCGTCCAGTAAGGTACGTTGAAGCGCCGGAACACGACGCCTTCGCCATCGGCCGTCCAACTGGGAAAACTGGTCCCCAGCGCTGCCGCCGTGAGCTTCGCATGGGTCCCGCGCAACAGGTCGAGCATTTCAATGTGGCTTCCCTGGCTCTCCACCAGAAGCCGGCGTCCATCCGGCGATATGCGTGGTGTCGCGTAACGATCCGGAGGCAGGTTGAGGGCGAGTTCCGAGCCGTCACGGCCTACCGACATTACTCGCTTGGAGCCGAAACCCTCCGGCACGTAGACCAAATCTCCAGTGGAGGACAATTGGAATCCCAGACTGCCGGAGCGCACCGTGCACACTACACCCGCCGGGATCACCTGCACGGCTGCACCGCGTGTGGTCGCGCTGCCCTCGTCGAAAGGCACTGCCCACACCCCGCCGTCGCGTCCAAACAGCAGATGCCCGGTGGGCGACCACGCCGGCGTGACGGCGTGCTCAATCACGACCCACCTCTTCGGAGCGTCGCTTTTTTGACCATCCAGAGACACGGCTTCGATTCGTTCCGTGCCCGCGTCGGTGGTCAGGCTTGCGAACACGACGACGCGCTGTCCCGGCAACACCGTGGGATCGCTGTGCAGCACTTCGCGCCGGGAGACATCGAGCGTGGTCAACTGTCGGGACGCGCCGCCCTGTTCCGGCACAATCCATAAGGCGCCTCCGCGAGAATAGACAATATCGGTGCCGACCCAGGTCACGCTGCTCGCCAGATCGGCGCCTTGCGTTACCACCTTTCGCTGTTGATCGGCCAGGGACAGTCGCGTGACCAATCCCCCGCCGGAGACAAATGCAACGCTCTTGCTGTCGGGAGAGTAATAGGCGGCGTTCGCGCCCGCACTGTCGCTGACTTCGGCCGCCTCGGATCGGTCCAGCCGCCGGATGTACAGCCGCCGCACTCCCTCTCTCACCCCGATCATCGCCACACTCTGCCCGTCGGGCGATATCGCAAATCCGCCCTGCAGCCCCGTGATGGGTTCAACATTTGGCGGATATCCGATCTCGAGGTGCATCACCCCGGAGGCCGTGCCAGAACTGGCACGATGCCACAGAGTCCACGCTGAGATCACGATTGCAACTGCAGCGATGGCCCACGGCAGTGCTCGCCAGAGAGAATTCGTTGGCGCTGGAGAAGAGGCTTCCCGCTCCGCATGCGTCGCATCGCCCAGCATGACATCATCCAGCGCCAGCCTGGCATCGCCAATGTCTCGCAGACGCCGCTTGTCATCCTTCATGAGGCAGCGCTGCAGCAGCTCGCGAATGCGCGCTGGCGTGTTCTTCGGAAGCTGGCTCCAATCGGGCTCGGCGCGTACCACGGCCGCCATAATGTCGGTCGCAGTTTCCCCCACATACAGCTGGCGGCCCGTGAGCATTTCGAAGAGCACGACACCGAACGACCAGATGTCCGCGCGGCGGTCGACCGTCTTGCCTCTCGCCTGCTCGGGCGACATATAAGCCGCAGTTCCGAGAATGATCCCGGCCTTCGTAGCCTCCAAACTCACAGTCGGCGAATTGGAGATATTTTTCGGCGCCACGTCCCCCTGCAGCGCCTTGGCCAGCCCGAAGTCGAGCACTTTGACCTGGCCGTCATGCGTGATTTTGATGTTGGCCGGCTTCAGGTCGCGGTGAATGATGCCGCGCTCGTGCGCATATTCGAGCGCTTCCGCAATTTGCTTGGCGATGGGCAACGCTTCTTCGAGGGGGATCGCACCTTCCCGGATCCGGTCAGCCAGCGTCGGCCCTTCCACCAGTTCCATCACCAGAGCACGCACCTCTCCGCTGTCTTCGATGCCGTAGATGGACGCGATGTTGGTGTGGTTGAGCGATGCCAGAACTTGCGCCTCGCGCTGGAAGCGGGCCATCAACTGAGTATCCTGGGCAAATTCCGGCAGGATCACTTTCAGCGCGACGTCTCGCCCCAGCTTCGAATCGGCCGCGCAATACACCTCACCCATTCCGCCGGCGCCAAGCGGCGATCGAATTTCGTAGGGACCAAGTTTTGTTCCCGAGGCAAGGCTCATGCGTGTGCGAGATTATAGTCCGAGAGTTTGAAGATCATAACCACGAAGGACACGAAGGATCACGAAAGGGGTTCGCTTGTACGCGCTTCGTGTGACTTCGTGTCCTTCGTGGTTCAGGCTTTCATTATTACTGGTTCAGCGCCATGCCCCCATGATTGCTCCCATCGCCACATAGCACACCGCCTGGTATCCCGTGTTGATCATGTAAAGCTTGTTGGGTTGGCGGCTGAACAGCGCATTGGTGAACTGCACCGTGGTGACGAATCCCAGCCACACGACCAGGCCGATCTTCAGACCATCCACCGCGCCGACAGTGCCCGATACCGCAATGATCTTTCCCAACACCAGCGCCGACATCAAACTCGCCACCAGCGACATCATGTAGGACGGCCCGGCGCTCTTCTGCATCTCCGCCATCTTGGCCTTGTCGTCGGGGTCGTAGCCCATCAGGATCGTCCACGGCCTGGCGAACAGCATCGGCGAATACCATACAAAGCCCACGACCATCGTGGCCAGCGCAGACACGAGTACTGCCCCAAGGTTCACTCCAAGAAAGTGCATGGAACCTCCTCCGGAAAGTCACCTCAGACTACAACTTGAATTGAGCAGGGTTATCGGCCGCGAGTGTACCAGATGGAGCCGGGAGCTTTGAAGTCCCTTCCTTCGCCCCACACGGCGTGGGTCGTGCCTTCGCTGTCAATCGCGAGACCGAAGTAGTCTCCGAACGGAAAGCGGAATCCGTTGGGCAGGATGTAGTCATAGCCGCGTGCCGCGCTGGAGAGAACGCTCTCCGCGCTCCAGGTCGCGCCGCCGTTGGTCGAGCTGCGGTAGAACGTATTCCACAAGGCGTGGCCGGGATGTCCGGCTTCCGTCGTCCGCGCATCCATCCACGCGATGCGCACATCGCCCGAGCCTCCCGCGACGATCGCCGGAAAGCAGTGCTCCACGCCTGCCGGTGCGCCAGAGACGCCCATGCGTGCCGACCAGCTTGCGCCAGCGGTGGTCGAGGACGAGAAGTAAATCCGCTCCGGCCCGCCGTTCGCCGAACCTGCATTCCAGAGCACGAAGAGCGCGCCGGTCGCATCGGAGGCAATCGCAGCTTGCGGCCCCAAGTATCCCGTCTCGCACTCTTCCGCCTCACAGCCCGGTGGAGCGCTCGACAGATCGAGCAGAGCCGTATTCCAGGTACGCCCAAGATCAGCGGATCGGCTGACATTCACGCTGACCGGCCGCGTGGCTACGTCGTGCCGCGCATAAGCAGTCCATGCAAAGTAAACGTTGCCCGCAGGATCCACCGTCGCTCCGCCCGCCAGCGACCAGCCCGGCTCGGCGTTGGGGTTCACTTCCACGACGGTAAAGGTTTGCCCCGCATCGTGCGAAGCCGCCACCAGGAATTGCTCTTCCCGGTTGAAGCCGACGTAGACATCCGCTCCACGCACCGCCAAAACCGGCTTGTCGGCTTCTTCGCCGCCGCGCGCCGCCACCGAGTACGACCAAGTCCGGCCAAAATCCAGCGAACGAGCGACGGCAATGTCCTGCTTATGATTCTGCAGCCAGGACGCATACACCGTCTGGCGGTCGACCGGATCCACCACAATTTGCGGATCGAACTCGCCCGTCGCCAGCGGCAGCATCACGCGCGAAGGCTGCCAGGTCAGGCCGTTGTCGTTGCTCACAGTCAAGGCCATCGTCGGAGCCGTGCACGACGGACAATCCGCAATCGACCCATACTGTGGATAAAGAACGTAAACGTGCCCGTGGCCATCTGCCGCCATGGCTGGCTCCCACTGGTCGCCGGTGGCGTAGCCGAGCCGTGTCTGCGGGCTGAAACTCGAAACCGCAAGGGCCGCGCCGGTACAAGCCATCGCCACGATCAGGAAAAGTGCAAATCTCTGCACACCCTTCAAAGAAGATTTCAACGCGGCTCGATGGTGGCTGGTCGGTAATCCCACACACTTCTCCTACGACAAAACCTTAGCCGACTTTATCGTGATCCCGGGGGAGCGTCAATTCCCCAAGAGGGTCATATCCCTAAGCTTTTACAAGTCTGTGACTTTCCTCACACTTCGCCATCTAATAGACAGCGAGAACAGGAGACCGTTAGCAATGGAGAAGGCCACATTTGCAGCAGGATGTTTCTGGGGAGTGGAAGCCACCTTCCGGCAAATTCCGGGAGTGACTGCGACCCGCGTCGGCTATATCGGCGGCAAGACCGAGAACCCCACCTACAAGGAAGTCTGCACCGACCGCACCGGGCACGCCGAGGCCGTGGAGGTCGACTACGACCCGGCCAAGGTTCACTACGCCGACTTGCTCAAGATTTTCTGGGAAAACCACGATCCCACACAGCTGAACCGCCAGGGCCCGGACTGGGGCACGCAGTATCGCTCCGCGATTTTCTTTCATTCGCCCGAGCAGGCTGCCGAGGCCCAGGCTTCGAAAGAATCACTCGAAAAGGCGCACCGCTACTCCAAGCCGATCGCCACGCTGATCGTTCCCGCAGTGACGTTCTATCCGGCCGAGGATTACCACCAGCAATATCTGGAAAAACGCGGCCTGGCCAGCTGCCACATCAAGGCCTGAACATCTTCTCAGACCGTGCTTTGAAAGGGGCGGCTTCAGGCCGCGCCCTTTCTCTTCTTTGGG
>Ga0209698_10001523_pt1 | contig 26702 bp, 19 predicted proteins | sample LitLauG_LLR_2012_FD_187203 | JGI IMG/M metagenome (GOLD analysis project Ga0209698, IMG submission 187203) | Freshwater sediment microbial communities from Pennsylvania, USA - Little Laurel Run_MetaG_LLR_2012 (SPAdes) (version 2) | ecosystem: Environmental > Aquatic > Freshwater > Creek >... | reverse complement strand
GAACTACGGTGGGAACCGCGGTGGCAATGCGGGTGGAGCGGGCTATCGCGGCGGCGCAGGGAACTCTGGTGGCAACCGCGGCGGATACGCCGGATCGGCGGGACGCGGGTATGCTTCGGGTGGGGCGGGTGCGCGCGGATATTCCGGCGCAGCTCGCAGCTACTCGGCTCCTGGACGCGGCTATTCTGCTCCTTCGCGCGGTTATTCCGCACCGAGCCGTAGCTATTCGGCTCCGTCACGCAGCTACGCCGCGCCTAGCTACTCGGGTGGCGGCGGTCGCTCCTTTGGTGGTGGTGGCGGCGCACGCTCCTTCGGCGGTGGTGGTGGTGGCGGCGCACGCTCCTTCGGCGGCGGCGGCGGAGGAGGCTTCCACGGCGGCGGCGGGTCGCACGGCGGACGACGTTAAGCAGCTTTCGAACATTACCCCGGTCCACAAGGGCCGGGGTTTTTTGTGCCCCTTTTCTGCATACAGCGACAGGTATACTTCGTAGGACATGTACCGATGGATCCTGATTGGCTGGATGTTCCTCATCTCCGCCATCGCTTATCTCGACCGTGTGAATTTGTCCATCGCTGGCCGCGCGATCGAAGAAGAATTTCACCTCACTGATATCCAGCTTGGCTATGTGCTCAGCGCGTTTGTGATGGGCTACGCCATTTTTCAAGCGCCCGGCGGGCGCATTGCGGATCGCTTCGGACCGCGGCGTGTGCTCGCGCTGGGCGTCGTGTGGTGGGCTGTGTTCACGGTGTTGATCACGCTGCTTTCGGCGCAGTTGACCGCGCTTTTGGTCACGCTCATCGGCATCCGTTTCGCGCTGGGCGTGGGCGAGGCGGTAGTGTATCCGTCGTCAAACTGCGTGGTCTCGGCGTGGATTCCGTCGAATGAGCGCGGCATCGCGAACGGCATTATTTTCGCCGGCGTAGGCTTCGGCGCGGGCGTCACGCCGCGGCTGATTGTGTACTTCTTAGAACACGGTGGATGGCGGCGATCGTTCTGGGTGAGCGCGGGTATCGGACTGGCGGCGGGTGCGATCTGGTACGTCATCGCGCGGGACCGTCCCGCTCAACATCCGTGGGTGTCAGCGAAAGAAGCCGCCTTCATCGAAGCCGGACTGCCTCCGGCCCACAGCAAGCGTCCGGAGAAACTGAACTGGAGTGCAATTCTTTCGCACCGCGACATTCTGGCCGTGGCGTTCAGCTATTTTTGCTTCGGCTACACCGCGTACATTTTCCTGAGCTGGTTTTTCATCTACCTGAACAAGGTGCGCGGCCTGGATTTGAAGTCGAGCTCCTACTACAGCATGCTGCCGTTTCTGGCGATGGCAGGAGGATCCGCGCTGGGTGGCTGGCTGAGCGATGCGTTGACCAAGAGGTTCGGTAAAGTTGTCGGGCGCTGCCGTCTGGCGTCGGTCGCGGTAACGTTCGCGGCGATTTTTGTCGCGCTGGGGACGCAGGTGGACAGCGCCAAGGTCGCTAGTTTTGTGCTGGCCGCGGGCGCGGGCGCGCTCTATCTGGCGCAGAGTTCTTTTTGGAGCGTGAGCGCGGATATCGGGAAGAAGTCGGCCGGGTCGGTGTCTGGAGTGATTAATATGGGCGCGCAGTTGGGTGGCGCGCTCACCTCATCGCTGACGCCATGGATCGCGAAGGAATACGGTTGGAGCGCATCGTTTCTCACGGCGTCGGTCCTGTGCCTGGCAGGGGCGATCGGCTGGTTGCTGGTAGACCCGGACCGGGCGTAAAAACAAAAAAGGCCGGCGGCTCGCGAAGGAGCACACCGGCCTGTTACCCGCTTGAGTTAGAACGACAGACGCAGGCCCAACTGGACCTGACGCATGGTGGCCGCCGTCAGAATCTTGCCGAAGTTGTTGTTCACCGCTGTGCTGTAGGTTCCGTTCGGGTTGCTCAGGTTCACCAAGTTGAAGGCGTTGGTGAATTCGCCGCGCGCCTGCAGAACCCAGCGCTCATGAATGCGGAAGTTGCGGAACAGACCCAGATCGACGTTCTTAGTTCCCGGTCCAGTCAGCACATCGCGGCCCAGGTTGCCATCCGTGCCCGATGCCGGTAGCGCGAAGGCGGCCGTGTTAAACCAGGCGGCCGTCACGGCGGAGCGCGACCGATGCGGGTCCAGGTACGGATTGCCGACCACGTTCACGCGATCGTTCGAGTTGCCGTCCAGGTTCGTATCCGCGCCGGTCAGCACGTTGAACGGCAGGCCGCTCTGCAGCGTGACAATGGCGGAAAGCTGCCAGCCATTCACGATGTTCCGCAGGATCGGATTACCTCCATTCATATAGCTGATATCCCAGATGATGGAGCTGACAGAGGAGTGACGGCGGTCAAAATCGCTGCGGCCGCGGTCGAGCGCGATATTGTGGAAGTCCTCCACGCCGCCGATAACGGTGTTGTTTTCGAGCGTCATGTCTTCCTGAGCCTTCGAGTAGGTATAGAAGCCCTTCGCCGCGAAGTGGCGTGCGAAGCGTTTTTCGACCGTGAACTGCAGGCCGTTATAGGACGTGTTGCCGATGGATTGCACGGAGTAAATGTTAGAGAGAACGCCCGTGTCGATCGGGCGGCGGTTGTTCACGTTGCCCGTGGTCGCGCCCGGCGCGTAATTGGGGTAGTTCAGATCGACGGCGAACGGCAGGCGGCGTCCGAGCGAACCGACGTAGCCGGCGCTTACCACCAGGTCCTTGGTGATCTGGCGTTCCACGGTCAGGTTGAATTGATACGTGTACGGCCACTGGAAGTTCTTGGCGAATCCATACACTGTCGCCGGATAGATGAACGACGGGCTCTTCGGGTTGTAGTAAATCGGGAACGGCGACGCGCCGCCCGGCAGGTTGCCGTAGGGATTGGTCAGCGACTGCACGTTGGAGAACTGCTCCCGGACCGCGAATGGCTGATAGTTGGACATGGTGTTCCACTCGTTGCCGGAGACGCTGCCGTAGAAGATGCCGCCGCCGCCGCGGATCGACGTTTTGCCGTCGCCGAACACGTCATAAGCGAAGCCGATGCGAGGCGTCACGTGGCCCAACTCCGTGCTGACGACACCGCGGCCTACGCCGGGGTCGCCCACGACGAGAAGGCCGGCCGGCGCGGTGGCGAGCACCGTGGATTGGGCGCCTTGTACGAATGTCGCTTCACGGTTCTGCGGATCAGTGGGGGCCTGCTGCACATCCCAGCGCACGCCCAGGTTCAACGTGAGGCGCGGCCGGATTTTCCAATCGTCCTGCGCGAACAACGCGCCGGTGAAGAAGTTCGCCAGCGCCAGCACCGGGGTATCCTGATTCATTGTGTTGGCCAGGCCGAGCGAGTAATCCGCCTGGTTGTCGCCCGACTTCTTGCCGTTGAAGGCGAACACACCGTAGTTGTTCAGCAGCGTCTGCTGAATGTCCTTATCCAGCGAAATCTCACCGCCGAACTTGAACGTATGCTTGCCGCGAGTCCAGCTCATCACGTCGCGGATGGAATAGAAGTTGGTGCCCGCGACCGGCCCGGAAATGGCCTGGCCGAGCGTGAAGTAGTTGGTCACGGCGATCTGCGGCAGCGACGGCGTCCCTTCAATTGCGAAGCTCGAGCCGAAGTTGCCCAGCGATTGCTGCGGCGTGCTCATGCGTCCGCCGAAGTTGCGCGTGTACGACAGCCACACCTGGTTCACCAGGTCCGGGTTGATGGTAAACGTATCGCTCGCGTTGGCGTTCTGCTGGCGCCAGTCGAAATTCTGGGTGGACCAAATCAGGTTGCCGCCGCCGGGAATGCTGTTGTGACCGCTGGTTTCGAAGTAGCTCAGCGTGACCCGGTCGCGATCGCTCAGCGAGTGGTCCACTTTCACCAGGTATTCGGTGGTGTTGTAGGGGCTCGGCGTGATCCCCTGCCAGCCGTTGCCGGAAAGATTCGGCAGCGGGATGTTCTGGTTCAAAATGTTCAGCGCCGTCTTATCCATGCGCGTCAGCGGAATGATGTCACCAGGGAACGGAGCCTTGGCGGCGCTCGGATCGGTCAACTGAATCGGCGATTTGCCGCCTAGAAGTTCGGAGAAATTGCCGCCGCGCTCGGCGGCATCGGGTACGATCGCACCGGTCAGGAAATTGCTCGTGATCTGACGTAGACCGGAGAAGCTGCCGAAAAAGAACGTGCGGTTCGGGACGATGGCGCCGCCGACGGTACCACCGTATTGATTCCGGTGCAGCGGCGGCGTTGAGCTGGCGTTCCCCCAGGTATTGGCGTTCAAATCGGTGTTGCGGAAAAACTCAAACAGCGAACCGTGCAGTTCATTGGTGCCGGATTTGGTGATGATGTTGATCACGCCGCTGGCGAAGCGTCCGAACTCGGCGCTATAGCTGTTGGTGATGACCCGGAATTCCTCCACTGCGTCGGGGTTCGGCGCAATGTTGCCCGTGTTGCGAAGTCCGGTCATATTGGTACCGCCGTCCAGGAAGTAATTCACGGAGCCAGCCCCTCCGTCCACGCCACCGTTGATCATCGTCACCTGCTGGGGGTAGCCCAGCACAATGCTATTCACGTTGGAATCTACGCCGGGCGTCAGGTTCAGCAGCGTATAGACGTTACGTCCGACAATCGGCAGATTGTTGATCTCCGCGTTACCAGTAGTACGTCCGATCTGCGGGTTGCTGGTGTTGACCAGCGGCGCATCAGCCGTGACGGTGACCTCTTCATTCACTGAGCCGACCAGCAACTGCGCGTCCACGCGCGCCGCGCGGCTGATCTCCAGCACGATACCGGTCTGGCGGGATTTCTTGAATCCGGGGGCGGTTACTTCAATGTCGTAGTCGCCCGCAGGTAGCAGATCGACGCGATACGCGCCCGAATAATTGGTGGTCACGGTGCGGGTCAATCCTGTACCCGTGTTCGAAACGGTCACCTGGGCGTTAGGAATTCCTCCGCCCGTGGCGTCAGTAACCATACCGGAAATAGTCGTGGTCGTGATCTGCGCCTGGAGCGCAATTGCCGCGACGAGAAAAAGAGCGATACGGCAGAATTGTTTTTGCATAAAGTTTATGAACCTAACCTCAGCGGTGTCTCCGCGTGATGAACATCGACCCCTTCGCGTGGCGCATGCACCGCGATCCAGGACGCACCGAACCCGCGCAACCCTGAATTGAGTACGAAAATGGACGAGAATCCAGCCATTTGTCTGTTACCCGGCAATCGACGGAATCCGCACGATACTTTATATTTAGTACTGAGCTTACTGAAAGTACTAGACCTGCCCCTTTCCTTACTATAGATCCGAAAGGGGCAGGTCTGGCAGGCGGGTTAAAACACGAAGCGAGCGCCGATCTGGAGGGTGCGGAAGCGGTTAGCGGTGGCGGTGATGGTTCCGAAGGCGCTGTTGGACGCCGTGGTGCTAGGGGCAGCGAACGTAGGTCGATTTAGGACATTATACGCCTCAATTCGCAGTTGCAGCGATGTCTTTTCGGTGAAATTCACGCGTTTTAACAAAGACGGATCCCACTGCAGAATGCCGTCAGCGCGCAGATTTGAAAACGTCGTCGACAACGAGCGGATGTGATACTGCAGCGCATCGGCGGAGGCAGTATCGAACGTCGCAGTGTTGAACGCCTTCTGCCCCGCGGCAACCTCGCGGTTGTTCAGGTTCAGCGGCTGGCCGAAGTAGACGTAATCTCCGGGGCTCGAGGAGCTTCCGTTTTCCCAGGCGATGGGCGCGCCCACCTGCCAGGTGTAGACGTTGTTCACCGTCCAGCCACCGGCAATGCCGTCGAGCAGGCGGGACTGGATATTATGCGCGCGGCCGCGCCCGAACGGCACTTCGTAGCTGAGCGCGACCACCACGCGGTCCGGGTGATCGATGGTGGAGATGCGCTTTTCCAGATCCGGATCGGAGTCGTTCAGCCAGCTGATCCGTTCGATCAATTTCGAGTGGACATAGTTGACCGTGGCCGAAACATTATTGGAGAAGCGCCTTTGCAGACGGACATTAACGCTTTCGAAATAGGAGCGTCCGCGCGGCAGATTCTGCTCCAGCACTCCGCCCGATCCATTCCAGCCGTTGGCCGAATCGCCCACCGGGAACTCCGGATAGTGCGCCAGAAGCTGCGCCGGCGTGGTAGTCGAGCCGTTGGAGCTGCTGGCGAGTCCGCTGAACGGATTCGCCACCGAGCTGCTCAAGTAGTTCTGCGCCGTGTCGCGCGTTCCCAGCGAGCTGAGAAACTGGCGCGGAATGCCGTTGAGCTGCGTATAATCCACCGGAAGATGCACGGAATGGTTGCCCACATACATCACCTCAAGCACGGTGTTCTTCGCGATGTTGTGCTGTATGCCGAAGTTCCAGCGCAGCGAATACGGGCTCTCCATCTTCGGATCGATGAAGGTGACCGCCTGGCCGGCGAACGTCGCCAGTCCGAGCGCGCCGTTGGTGGCCTGCTGGAAGCCGTTCGGGAAAGGATTCCCGAGCGTCGCGCTGGGCGACAGGTAATTATTCGTCGTCGTTACAGCGGGCGTGGTCTGGCTGAAGCTTTCCTGGTTGGTATCGGGGTTCGTCGAGAACTTGCCGTCGATGCCCATGGCGGCGATGGTCACCGGCGCCTGGAACATGCCGAATCCGCCTCGGATCACCGTCTTTCCGTGCAGCTTGTCGGGCGTCCACGCGAAGCCGATGCGCGGCGTGATCAGGTGCGAATTGTTCTGGTACACCGCCGTTTGTCCCGTGCCCGGGAACGTCAGTCCTCCCAGCACATTGAACGCGCTCACAGGAAGCTGCGCGATGGGCTTGCTCGCATAAGCCGCCATCGCCGCCGCCGCCAGAGGATTGGTGGAGGTGGTGTCGAATCCGTTCACCGTCCGGCCGTATTTTTCGTTATACGGCCCGTCGTGTTCGTAGCGCACACCCAGATTAATGGTCAGGTTGCGGCGCACGTGCCAGTCATCCTGCGCAAAGCCCGCGTAGTAGTACGAATACCAGGACGCGAACGTGTTGTTGTCATAGCCGGCGCTGGTGCTGCTGGTCGGCAGGCCCATCAGGAACGACGCGAAGTCCTGTCCGGTGGTAACCGTCGAGGAAGCGCTGCTGCTGCTCTTGTCCCAACTGTTGCCGAAGCTGAACGTGCCGGTGGAGGCGCCGGCGGTAAACGTGTTCAGGCGGTACTGGCGGATGTCCTCCCCGAATTTCAACGAGTGCTTGCCCTGGATCCGGACCCAGTTGCCGAATAACTGCCAGGACTGCGACGGCAGCCGGTTCGCACCGGTGGCTCCCAGAGCCGCCAGCCCACTGTTGCTGCTGAACGACATGACAGGCAGTTCCAGATAGCGCGAGCCCGCGCCTAGATACGCGGGGAAGCCCAGCGTCGAGGGATTGAAGCCGAAGCTCGGGATGTCATGGCCCTCATCCATGCGGGTGAAGTTCAATCGCACGTCGATAATATTCGTGCTGTTGATCGTGTACACCTCGTCCAGCACTACGCCCAGGTTCTTGCGGTACAGTAGCGAGCCTTCGGCGATGTTGCCGAAGTAATCGTTCTTCGCCTGCGTGTAGCCCGTGTCGCGGATGTCGAAGAACACGCGGCTGCGGTTGCTCATGTTGTAATCCAGGCGGCCCAGGTCGTTGCGGTAATCGTCGGCGGTGTTAGGGGAGTTGGAGAAATTGTTGATCAGCGCCCCGGCGACGTTGGGCGAAGGATAGAAGCCCAGATAGGCCTTCGCGATCGGGCTCAGATAGCTTGCCGGAAGCACGTTGCCCGGCAAAGGCGTGCGCGTAATCGTGCTGCCGCTGAGCGCGGCGCTGAACGGGTCGGAGATCGTGCCAAGACCGGCGAAGTTGCCCGTCTTCATCGCATCGGTGGGAACCGTCTGGAAATTCGGATTCGGCTGGCCGTCCTTAATTCCTTCCCATGCGAAAAACCAGAACAGCTTATTGCGGGTGTCCACCACTTTCGGAATGAAGAACGGCCCCCCCGCGGCCAGTCCATATTGATTGAAATGCGTGACTGGACGCGGCGTGCCGGACCGGTTCGAGAAGAAATCGTTGGCTGTGAGCGTATTCGGCTGGTTAAATTCCCACGCCGAGCCATGCAGCGCATTGGTACCGCTCTTGGTGATCTGGTTGGCCGTGCCTCCCGCCGTATGGCCGAATGCGGCGTCGGTATCGAACACTTGCACGCGCACTTCCTGTACCGCGTCCTGCGGAGGGCTGTAGGCCAGGCGTCCATCCCAGGTGGCATTGGGCGATCCGTCCAGCAGCATTTCACTCGTCTGCTGATACGCGCCGCCGATAGACCACGCGGCCGCAGCGCCCGCATCAAACGGATGCACCAGGCTTGGCTGCGAATAATTGATCACGCCCATGGAGAGGTTGGCCGCCATCATCGGCGTGCGGCCGTTGATGGGCAGGTCGGTCATTTCCTTCGTGGTGACCGTTTGGCCGACGGTTGCGTTGTCGGTATTCAGCATCGGCGCATCGCCGGTGACCTCCATTGAGGTGGCCACATCACCCAGCGTCAGCGTAACGTCAATCGTAATGTGATCGTCCGCGGCCACATGCACTCCCCTGCGGAGGAAGCTCTTGAAGCCGTCCATCTGCACGGCGATATCGTAGTCGCCCGGCAGAAGAAACGGCGCTGTATAACGGCCGGCGATGTCGGATACGGTGGGAATCCTGGTCCCGGTATGGGTCTCCGTGACCGTGACCTTGGCCCCGCCCACCGCCGCACCCGTCGGGTCGCTGATCAGGCCGTTAATGGTGCCCCGGAACTCCTGGCCCGCGCAAGCGGCGGCAAAAAGCAGCAGCGCGGAAACAACGTTGCCCCGTGCGCCCCATCGTAGATTCGAACTCAACATGGAAATTCTCCTTAAGATAAAAACAAGCCCTCAATTTCTTCCCGGAAACGGTACAAACTTGCCCTGACATCCGTTGGGGGCCGCATGGCCCTTGGCGTCCACTGTGCGTACGTCCGCCCCCGTGGCGCGGAAATTCACCCCGCCCGGCAACTCCGTGATTACGGCATGCACCGCCGCGATTTTGCTGGTGGGATCGATAGACACACCGTCGAACGCGATCCCTAAACGATGCGCCTCGTCGAAGCCGTCCAGCGTGATCTTGCCAGCCGTTAGTACGCGCACATTGCGCAGCAAAATATCCTGGAACCAAGGCAGCTTATCGCGCGCCTCACCCATGTACGAATAGTTCGAGTCCATGTAAATGGGATTTTTCGTGTCTTTGATGCACACGTCCTCGTAGACGACGTCTTTTACGAGGCCTCCGCGGCTGGAGTTGGACTTGATGCGGAGACCATTGTCCGCGCCGTCGATCGATAAATTCCGCACCCGGATCGCACTGGCGCCGCCGTCGGTCTCACTGCCGATCGACATGCCGTGGCCGGTATAGAAATGGTTGTCTTCGATCGACATGTGGCCCGTAGGCCCGGGCGCGCCAGCCTTGATCGCCACCTGATCGTCCCCCGTGTGAATGAAACAATTCTTGATGGTGACGTTCTGCGCATTCCCCGGATCGATGCCGTCGGTGTTGCGGGCCGTTTTCGGCGAGTAGATCTTCAAGCCCCACGCCGTGAATCCGTTGCCACCGTTATAGGCGACGTGGAAATTGGGCGAGTTGAGCAGCGTGATTTTATACAGCGTGAAATCGTCGCAATGGCTCAAGACCAGAATGCGCGGGACGTTCTGGCTCTCGTTCCGGACCTTGGCTTCCTGCGCCAAATCCCACCAGGAGAGTTTCTGGCCGGGCAGCGTTGCGCCACCGCGTCCATCGATTGCGCCCTCGCCCATCACCGCTGCGCCCGCCACACGATCGCCGGTGATCAGCGCGCGGCAGCCATGACCTTTCTTATCCACCGTCCCGCAACTGCCTGGCGAAACGTCGTAATCCCTCGGATTGCTCGACGCGTAGAGCGTCGTCCCGGCGTCGATCGACAGCGTCACCCCCGCGCGCAACTGCAACGGTCCGGCGAGGAACACTTTGCCCGTCAGCTCCACTGCCTGCCCATTAGGGCATTTGTCCAGCGCGTCCTGAATCCGCGCGGTATCGAGTTGCGCTTCGTCAATTACTTCGCGCCCGGCCTTCACCACCGCGCAGGTTTTCGGAATCGACGGCTCCACGACGTGCCGCAGATCCTGCAAGAGGAGCGTCACGAAGAGAACGTGCATGGGCACACTGAACACGGCCTCACTCTAGCCGGACCGCGCAAAACCGGTCAATCGTCACTCGATTGAAACGATCCTTTAGTAATACTCAACGATGCCCGCTGATACTTATATTGTAAGGGGCCCCCGCACAATCAGCTCATGACACAATCTCTGAGTTGTTTTGAAATTCACGCGCTCGAGTTCGCGCGGGCGGCGCCGGCCGATTTTCTGAAAAGCGTCTGGCGCTACGCCTTGAACGTCGTCTTCAGATGAATGTCCACGGCGGCCAGAGCCTTCGACAGCGGGCATCCCGCTTTGGCCGTGGCCGCCGCTGCTTCAAACGCCGCCGCGTCAATGCCGGGCACCTCACCCACGGTTTCCAGCTCGATCTTGGTGATCGCGAAGCCGCCTTCCACCGGATCGATGTGCACCGCCGCTGTCGTGTGGATGCTGGTCGGAGGATGGCCTCCGCCGGTGAGAACGCCCGAAAGCGCCATGGAGAAGCAGGCCGCGTGAGCCGCGCCCAGCAGTTCCTCGGGATTGGTTTCGCCACCGCCGGTGAATCGCGATTTGAAACTGTAGGGGCTGTCCAGCGCTCCGGTCTCCACCTTCACATGACCGTTGCCTTCCTTGATCGAACCATTCCACTGTGCTTCCGCGCGACGAATCATAAGGTCTCCTCCACTCCAGTCTAGCGGTTTCCCGGGCCAAGATATGGGATCGTGGAAGGATGGCGAAACGCTCCTTCGACCCCGGCTTAACCACTCAATACACCGGCCAACTGCGCCGCGCCATTAATAAGGACGGCAGCTACAACGTCAACCGGCACGGCACGCGCTGGAGCGACATTCATCCCTATCTGCACCTGATCAGTATGCCCTGGCCGTCGTTCCTTGCGCTGGTTTTTGCCAGCTACCTGGCGGTGAATACGATTTTTGCCGGGCTCTATTTTTCGCTCGGACCGGGACATTTGCTGGGAGGCGACGCGCCGGATAAATTCGATCGGTTTCTCAACGCCTTCTTCTTCAGCGCGCACACCCTGACCACCGTCGGGTATGGCAACATTTCGCCCAGCGCGATTTCCTCGAACATCCTCGCGGTGATTGAGGCCCTGATCGGGCTGCTGGGGTTTGCCCTCGCCACCGGCATTCTGTTCGGGCGTTTTTCGCGGCCTTCGGCGCGTATCGGCTATAGTGAACGCGCGCTGATCGCGCCCTATGAGGAGCGGACCAGCCTGCAATTCCGCATCGTCAACCGCAGGCCGAACGCGCTCATGGAAATGAAGGCGACGGTGATCCTGATGACGGTCAACGGCGAGTCCGCCAATCTGAAACGCGAATTTCAGCCGTTGCCGCTGGAACTCGAATCCGTCAATATGCTGCCGCTGACGTGGACCATCGTCCACCCGATCGACGAATCAAGCCCCTTTTTCGGCAAAACGGCAGAGGATCTAACGCGCCTCCAGGCCGAAGTGATCGTCCTGATCAAAGGCTTCGATGAGACGTTCGGGCAGAGCGTCCATTCCCGCTATTCCTATCGCTTCGATGAGATCGAATGGAACGCCAAGTTCACGCCTTCGTTCGATTTTGACGAAGATGGCGATATGGTGCTGAACATCGACAAGGTCGGCAGCCACAAACATCTGTAGCCAGTCGGCGAAGGGGACAGCCTACTGTGTCCCCAACCCTCAAACGTCGTAGTTTGAACACAACTGAATCGGTGGACACAGCGGGCTGTCCCCTTCGCTCACGGTGCCAGCCGGGCGAGGTTTCACGCAAGCTCACCCCCGTCAGGGAGTTGGCTCAGAGTCTCCCTGGCGCACCGCTCCCACGTAAACCCCCGCGCACGCAGCGGACCCTCAACCCCAAGCCGCGCCCGCAAAGCAACGTCGCTCGTCACGCGGTCCAGCGCATCCTCGATGGCCTGCTCGCGTAAGGGATCGAAAAACAGCGCCGCGTCGCCAGCCACTTCGCGCAGCGGAGCGATGTCGGCGCACGCCACCGGAAGGCCCGCCGCCATCGCTTCCAATACCGGCATTCCGAAGCCTTCAAACGTTGAAGGATAGACGAACGCATCCGCGCGCGCGAACAAATCCAACAGTTCCGCGCGTGGAATCCAACCGGTGACCCGCACGGATGCTTCCACCCCCAGTTCGCGAATCAGGCAGTCGAGCTGCCGAGCGAAAAAGCCCCGCATCCCGGCGATCACCAGCGTAAAATCGCGCTTCTTGCGCGCATACGCGCGGATCAAGCGGTCCAGGTTCTTGTGTGGATGCAACGTCGAAACGCACAGCACGAATGGCTCCGTCCGCGACCGGTCGAGCGAGAAAAACTCCGCCTCCACGCCGTGATGGACCACCGCGATTGTCTCCGGCGCGAGGCCATAGAAGCGCGCAAGGTCGGCCCGCGTCGCCTCCGACACCGCAATCAGTTTCCGCGACCGGTGCGCCGAGGTCCACAGCAGCAAGCGCCAGAACGGCAGATCGAACCAGCGAAAATGTTCCGGGTGACGCTTGTGCTGTAAATCGTGAAACACCGTAACCGACGGACACGCGGCAAACGCTGGCGCGGTAAAGCCGGGGTTGAACAACACGTCCAGCTTCGAGGTTTCGAACGGCAGCACCAACTGCTCCCACAAAATCCGCGCTGGACGAAAACGGGCGCGCACGGCTTGCGGACGGGCGTGGAAGTTCGCTTGCGCCGGGACCAAATCCCGAGTCTCCCGATTAGTAAAAACGAAATACTCGTTCTCGCGGTCGATCGCGGCGAGTGCCGCCAGCAGCCTGCGCAAATAAATCTCGGTTCCTCCGACGCCTCCGGGGATCAAGTACAGCGCGTTGACTCCAATGCGCGCCATGCTCAGCGGCCCAGCCGCTGCAATGCTTCCCGTGCGGTACGGTTGGCTGGGTCGAGGCTTAATGCCCGGCGGTATTGCGCGGCCGCGCCCACGCCATTGCCCTGGAGTTCAAAGACGCCGCCGCGGTTCACATAAATCTGCGCGATACCAGGATCGATGGCCTGCGCCGTGTCCAGAGCACGCACCGCCTCATCCAACTTTCGCTGTTCTCCGTAGACGGCTGACAGGCCAACGTAGGCTTCCGCCAGCCACGGGTTCAACCGAATCGCGGCCATATATTCATCCGCAGCGTGGTCTTTCTGGCCAGCGCAGCTGAGCGCGTTCGCCCAATCCACCAGCAATCGGTAATCGGGCGCATCCAGGCGGGATGCTGCTTCAAATGTCGTGGCCGCGCGTCCGCAATTGCCCTCCTGATACTGCGCAAACGCCAGATGAAACATCGGACGCATCTTCTTGGGCGACTTCGCCGACGTATCCGTCCACAGCGCCAACGCGGAGGACCAGACTTCGGCGCGTTGATACGTCATCACGGTCGAGATTGTAAGGATCGCCGCGCCCGCCGCGATGGCCTGCTTCAGCTCCAGGCGGCGCAGTACCTCCAGCACCACCAGCGTGAGCCCGATGAACGGCAGATACATGCGGCGCTCGGCCATCACGTCGCGAATGGGCAAAAACGACGACGTCGGCGCAAGCAGCAGCAGGAACACGAACACGCCGTAAGAAGCGAGCAGCCATCGCTTGCGGCAAATCCACGCGGCGGCGGCGAGTGCAATCAACGCACCCAGCCCGAAGATCGCGCCGTGATCCATCGGTCCCTGCGAAATGGCGATATCAGGATCGACGTTCTGTCCATAGGGCAAAAAGAACAGGCGGGCGTAGATCCAGATCACGCGGCATTCGGTGAAGAAGTACATTAAGGGCGACAGATCCTTCATCGCGAAGCCCACCGAACTCGCACTGGCGAGCATCCTTGCCACCAGCAAGCCTCCGGCGACGCAAAGCGCGGCGAGCAAGCTGTAGAGTACGATGTTCTTGCGCCATCCGCTCCGCCCCCAGAAGAAATCCGTGAGCAGGAACAGCAAAGGCAGGGTCAGCGTATGTTCCTTGGTGCCGATTGCCGCGCCGAACAGCGCCACGATGGCCAGCGCGCGCGCGAGCACCATCTTTTCGCTGTTGTCGTAGAGAAACACGGCGAAGGCGGCGTAATAAAACAGCACGCTCAGCACGTCGGAGCGGCTGGCCACGTACGCCACCGATTCCGTCTGCAAAGGATGCAACAGGAACAGCGCGCCCGCGAACACCGCCAGAGCCTGCCGCTTGCGCCCTTCGACTCCAGCCCACTCAAGCAACCGCGCGGCAATGAACATCGCCAGGACCGATACCCCGAAATGCAGCAGCACGTTGACGGCGTGATAGGAATACGTCACCGGGCCGCTCATCGCGTAATTCATCCAGAAACTGGCCATCAGCAAGGGGCGCAGCGTGTGCAGGGCGTCGAAAAACGTGAAGCTGACGGTTCCTGGGTCGGCGTAGAACAGGTACTGATCGTCCAGCACGAAGGGTCCGCGCAGCGCCGGACCGTAAACTTCGAACACGATAAACAGAGCAGCCAGTCCTGCCGCCCAATACCACCAGGGAGCGCGAGGCGAGGCGGCGGCCGCTTCCGCTCGCTTATTTTCCCTTCGTTTCTGCTTCTTCATGGTGTCCCTGGCGGTATTCAAGAATGGCCAGACGTTGCGCCATGGCCACGTTGGAGTCTTTCAAATTGGAAATCATCATCGAGAGGCGAAACAGGACAAGGAGAAACAGCGCTCCAGCCACAACCAGGAGCGCCAAAGGCGCAGAAGCCGCACCGTCGATGCCCATCGCCTGGGCGATGCGGTCCAGCAACCCTCGCCACAGGGAAAGCGCCAGCAGCGCCAGGGCTGCCGCGAACCAGCTCACCGAATATTCGACGCGGATGTGCGCCCGGCGCACGGAGGCGAGCACCAGCAGGATCAGCAGAATGCTGAACGCGGCGATGACATGCTGCAGGCGCTCCACGCTAATTCCTCCTTCCTTCAAATTTCAGCACATTCACGAACACGCCGAGAAGGACGTGGACCATATAGTAGAGCGATTTTAGTGGCGTAATGGTGGTGCGTCCAGCCCGCCGCGGACGCATGCGGCACGGCACTTCCACAAAACGAAACCGCTTGCGCTGCAGCACCACGAGCGCCTCGATCTCCGGATACTCCAGTGGGAAACTGCGGCTGAACAGCGCCAGCGCCGTGCGGTTCACGCCGACGAAGCCGGAGGTTGGGTCGCGCACGGGATGCCCTAGAATCGGCCGCAGCACGGCGCGAAAAAACACGATCGCCGCCGCGCGAAAAATGCCCGAATGCCCGCCCGATCCATTAAGAAACCGCGACCCGATCACCATCTCGCACCCGCCCTGCTCCAGAGCCTCCAGGATCTTGGGGATATCGCGTGGATCGTGCTGCCCGTCGCCATCCACGCGGATCACGTAGTCGTAGCCCAGTTCGTAAGCCAGTTTGTAACCGGCCTGCACCGCTCCGCCCAGGCCCAGATGATGTGGCAGCGCCAGCACCTCCGCACCGGCGGTGCGCGCAGCCGCGATGGTGCCGTCGGAGGAACAATCGTCCACCACCACCACCGGAACGCCGGTCATGATGGCGCGAACTTCCTCCACTACGCCGCCCACCGCGCCCTCCTCGTTCAGCGCGGGGATGAGGATCATCAGGCGCCTCACAACTCCGCCACCTTTCGTACGGAAATGGTGTGCGCGCTCAGAAGAGCCCGAAATTCCTTCGAGCTCAACTTGCGGCTGCGGAAAATCCTGCGGCGTTCTTTCAGCAGATAAGGCGAACGTACAACGGTGGACACGAACGCGCGTACCACCAGAAACGGCAGCAGCCACGAGGGATGCGATTCGCGAAATTCCGCGGCCTTGCCCGTCCGCGCGGCCATATAAACCAGGTGCCAAAGGTAGCGCGCCACGCTATAAAGTGGCGCCAGCGCGAGCATCGAAAGCGGAAAGGTTTTCACCACGGTGTACAGCCGGTTGCGCTCCACATAATACGCCTTCAGTGCCGATGCGCGCCCAGCCGATTTCGAATATTCGTGATCCACAATCGCGCCCGCCACGTACAGGCCTTCCCATCCGGCCCAGCGCGCGCGCAACCCCAGGTCCGTGTCCTCGCAGTAAAGGAAAAAGTACTCGTCGAAGATGCCAATCTCGTCCAGCATCTTGCGGCGATAGAGCGCGGCCGATCCGCTGGGGAACAGCGTGTCGCTCGACGACGCGAATCCCGCCGGAGCCTCGCCGTGGCCTCTCTGCTTGCTCGACCCATCAAGCGCGATGCGCATGCCCGCCGAATCCAGCAGCCCCGTGCCCGCCAGCCGCACCTGCGATGCGAACATGCCCGCCTTGGGCTTGCTTTCGGCTGCCTTCACCAGCGCGGCGAGCCATTCGCGATCCGGTACGGCGTCGTCGTTCAACACCGCGATAAGAGGGCTGTCCGATTCGCGGATCGCGCGATTGATGGCCGCGCCGAAACCCATGTTGCGGGCGTTTACCAGCACGCGAATACGGTCGCCCGAGGCTTGCGCGCGTCCATTGCCGCTGTTGTCGATCACCACCACTTCAAACTTGGTGAACGTCTGCGCCTCCAAGGCGCGCAGGCATCCGGCGAGCGCGTCATCGGCGGCCAGGGTAGGAACGGCGACGGTTACCAGGGTGCCAGACAAAGTTTAATCCTGCAAGACCACAAGAGGATTTGGCGCCGCCTCGCCGTCCAGATCCAGATGTCGCGGATCCAGCAGCCGGCCCGTCTCCACGTTGCCCATCGCGGCCAGCAGCGTTTCGCGCAGATGCGGATGCTCCGCTTCCAGCCCGCCCAACAGATCGCGCAACGAGCGCCGCACCGTTCCCGTCCGCTGCGAACATCCGCAGGGAATCACCGGAGCGCCCATTTTCGCCGCATACTGCGCGGTTAAATCCTCATGTACGAACACCAGCGGCCGGATCATGCGGAAGTCTCTTTCCTTCGACCACGTGATCGCCGGCAATGCGCTAATGCGTCCATTGAACAGCGCGTTGCGCAAGAACGACTCGCAAATATCGTCCGCCGTGTGCCCGAACGCAATCACGTTCGCACCCATGCCGCGCGCGATGTCGAACACAGCGCGCCGCCGGTATCTGCTGCACAGATCACAGCCATGGTCCGGCTGTTCTTCCAGCAGTCGGAACGAAGGATTATCCCGGACATACTTATATTCGATGCCGAGCCCGCCCAGATATTCCTGCATCGGCTCGAAAGGAGCCAGGAATTTCCCCTGCTCCACCGTGAACGCGCACACGGAAAAATCCACCGGGGCGCGCTTCTGCAGTAACAGCAGCGCATCCAGCATGGTGAGCGAGTCCTTGCCGCCGGAAACAGCCACGGCAACGCGATCGCCGTCGCGGATCATCTTATACTTGGCGACGGCCTCGCCCACTTTGCGAAGCAGTGTTTTTTCCAGGTCCACGCTTCTATTTTGTCAGGAATCCGGAGTCGCCCGGCTTTCCCGCGTCGTAAAGACGATATTCGGTCTGCCCGAAGCCTCCCGCGCGCGTCAGCAAAACGGTGCCCAACGGGCTGTTTCCAGCCGCGATCAGCACCATGTGATGCTTGTTCATCGGATTCGCCGCGGCCAGCACCAGCGCGTCGTTTTCCGATGAATGATCCTTGCCGGCGAGCACAAACGCCGCGCCGTCATAGTCCAGTTTCAGCGCCTTCGCCCACCCGTTCAGCGCCGAATTGGTTTCCGGACGCCCGATGAACAATACATCATGGTCGACCAGTTCGCGCTCGCTCACTTCAAAATCCTTATAAATGCGCACCGCGCTTTCGAACTGATCGAGAAACTGCTTCTGCCACTGCTCCGCCGCGTAGCGATTGGCGCCCGCTTCCATCACCGTCCCGTAAACGATGATCGTCGAGCCAAGTTTGCGCCGCAGATCGGCCGCCGTATACATCGCGCCGTCACCCGTACCCGGCAGGCCTGTTTCGTTCAACCATTTTGCGAACAATCCGCTCTGCGCCGCTCCGGCCGCCGCCACGAAATCCGACGCATGCACCGTCTTCGTCGTGTTCTTGTCGAAAAAGTCCTTCATCAAAGCGTAGAACGCATCGTCGCCGATGGCATGACGGAGCGCGTCCAGCAGCAACACTCCCTTCGCCTCGGCCAGCGTGTGCCAGTTCGACGACGTGGTAGACGACACCAGCTTCGCCAGCGTCTGTTCGCCGTCCAGCACTGCCCCGCGATACTGCGCACGAAATGCCTCCAGCATCTTCGCTTCGTCCTTCGCGCCAAGGACCGAATGATAAGCCGTCGCGCCCGCCGTCAGCCACACATCGGCGTCGGAGGCAGGCAGAATCCAGCCTTTCCAAAGTTTTTCGTTTGACGCGGAAGCACCGCCGCGGCCGCGCCGTCCCCCGCGGCCACCGCCGCCTTCCTCCGTCGAAGCCTGTTCCTTGATCGCTGACGCTTTCGGCGCCCCATCCAGCAACATCTTAATAGCGTCCGCCGCATGCCCCTGGAACAACCGGTAGCCCGACGAATACAGGCCGTCGTTGCCCCCGAACTGTTCCTTCTGCATCGCCGACGGCACCCATTCCCGTTGGTTCGGCTTGCCGAACAGAGCCCACATCATCAGGCGATTCGCCATGTCCGAATTCGTGATCTTCGCATCCATTGTGGTCGAGCTCACCAGCGGAGCCGTGCGGAACGCCAGTGCCGCGAACCCCTCGTCCATCTTGCCCTTGTACTGGCGATACATCTCCTGCCACTTGATGTCGCGGCTCGCGGGAACAAACGGCAAATCCTCCGGCTCGCCCTTCGGATCGGGCGCGTACTCCAGGCGCACATTCAAATCCTTGGCGTTGTTGCAGCCCCAATAAAAGCCCTCGGTACCGCCGAACCATTCGTTCTTCGCGCTGCTGTACAGCCTCGTCTTATAGGTGCCCAGCTCCAGCATCGCGATTTCATTGGTGCGTCCGTCGCCGACGATCCATTCATTGGTGTACAGCCCGTTGTTCTGCTTTGTCAGCAATTCCGCAACCTTCTGCACGCTATCGCCGTACTGAATCGCCTTCCGAGCCCGATACGCCACCGGCGTCCCTTCGCGATTGAACGGGCTCTGCCGGATCGTGGTCTCCGTTAGCACTACGCCCAGGTCGTTCTGATACCAATCCGTGCCGCTCTGGATGCCTCCGGGATAGCTCTGCATCAGCACGCGGCGGCCTTCCGTCGGCACGACGTCCAGCATGATGTTGGTCTGCTCGGCCAGCGTAAGGGGCCACATGGTCACATGGCCGATGATCATCTTTCCATCGCGCGTGGCCTTGCCCGTCGCCGCGAACGCGCTGCACCGCGCCGTCACCGGAACGTCGGTCTTTGCCGGATCGTAGCGGGGCCGCACCAGGCTCAAGCCCTCCAGGCCGCTGGGCGTCATCGGCATGGCCGAATTCAGCTCGCCCAATTCCGTGATGGTGTTCAGCGTCACCACGTCGATCAGGTCGATCGTGCGGCCATTCACCTTCGCGCCCGCCGCCGCTGCGCCATCGGCGATGCCTTTCATCTCCGTAAGAATCTCTTTGTCGAAGCCGCGCAGGAACAAGGCGTTCGCCACCGTACGGCCGTTATCCCACGCCGTGCGCTTCGACCGCGAATCGAGCTGCGAGGCGCAGCGGTCGATATACAGCTCAATCTCATGCGCCACCAGATAACCGTGCTGATAGCCGCGATCGTAAGGCGCGCCTTCGATATGCACATACAGCCAGCCTCCGCGCGGATACCGGTACGCCGGGCCGAACGACCGCAGCGTTGCTTTCTGCGGCAACACCGGCGATTGCGCCACTTCCTCAATCGAAATTCCCTCGAACCATGCCTTGCCAGAAAACGCCCCGCCGCCCGCGACGTTCAGCACCACCTGATCGTCGGCGCGCGTGGCCATGAAGCGCAGATTCACCCGGGTCCAGCCGTGGCTTCCGCCCAGCGATTCCGAATGCACGTCCCAAGGCATCGACGCCATGCCGATGGAGGCGCCCGTCGCGATAGGCGAACGGTCCGTATCATGCACGTCTACTTTGTCGGTGCGCACCCAGCCCGATAATTCGTAGCTCTTGCCGACGGTTAAAGTAACCGGCGCGGAAAGCACATAAGCGTCAGAGACGCCGCCGTTCGGCTCCACACGCAGCGACGCGCGTCCGTCGCGCTGGACTTGCGAATCCTGCGCCGCGATTCCGCGCTGCGCCTGCCAGTGCGCCGACGCGTCAAACGATGCCTGATACGGAGGCGCAGCAAAAAGCGCCGGAACAAACAGCAGAGCAAGAACGATTTTCCGCATGCCTGTTATTGTACGGTAAACGGAACGTTTTACCGTGCCCAATTTGCGAATCCGCAAGCGGACACGGTAAAAATTGCCGACATTGCCCATTCGAATAGGGCCTTTGCGAGAGTCCTAAGGAAAGACCCTAATCGAATCACGAGTTTTGCGTCCAGCAAGGGGAGTGGCGCGGCAGTTGCATCGCTGTCGTGTATCAGATCCTCCGATCAAGGACTCCACCCTATGAAACAAATGGCTCACGTCTTTTGGCCCGGCGCCATTCTTCTCTCACTCATCGTGATGGTCTTTGTGGCAGTGGCCATTTTCCGAGGCCTGCGCATTCCCCAATGCCAGACTTGCGGCGCGGCGAAGGTCCGGCCATCCCGCGGGCTCGGACTCTTGGACGCGATCGGCTCTCTGCTGCTGATCCAGACGTACCGTTGTTCGGGCTGCCTGGTTCGGTTTCACGCCATCCGCCTGCCTGGACGACCCCGGCCGGCAAAGGTAGCATTACGCGCTCCACAACCAGCCAATCTGGGCCAAGTAGTCTCTGTCGACAGCGAATAACGCATGGCATGAAAAAACCGGGCGCCATTGCTGGCCGCCCGGCTGTACTGCACGCTTCATTTCCTAACCACTGCGCACCTGACTTCTGTTCAAGCAACCTGCTGTGTCTTTAGAAACAGGTTCATCTGATCCTTCAAATGCAGCTTGAGCTTCTTCAAGCGGTGTTCCTCGGCCTGTTCCTCATCGGACAGGTGCGATTTCGCTTCCAGCGCTTCCAGTAGCTTGTGATACTGGGCATGCTGGGTAGCAAGCGTGCGGAACTCCTCGCTCGTCGCCATCAGGTGCGCCTTTAATTCTTCTTGATTGGTCTCCATCTACGGCTCTCCTTTGTAAGGGAATGCCACGCCGAGTCTTTTGGTTGGGATTTGGTTCGGGCTCGGTGGGTTCGTTTTTATCGACACGGATTTTCAGCTTCCAGCCGGTCACCGACGGCCGACTGTGCATCATGACGATATCATGAAATAACCTTCATGACAATAGCCGCCTCTGATGGGTCGTGATAGTAGTTCTCCCGCCTGCCGCTCAAGCAAAACCCCAGCGACTCATAAAGCGAAATCGCCGCCCGGTTCGATTCGCGCACTTCCAAAAACCACTCCCCTCGCCGGCCGTATAGCGCTGTTTCGACAAGGATTCGACCGATTCCAGTGCGGCGCGCGGAGGGCGCGACCGCGACGTTCAGGATTTCGTGTTCGCCGGGCGCGGTGGCGCGCGCCACCAGGAATCCGCGTACCGTTCCCAGCTCGTCTGCAACGATGCACTGGTGCTCCAGATAGCTTTCGGGCGGCCACTGCGAGGCTTCCTGGGAACCGATCTGAATCGCGGCGATCATCGGCAAATCCGCCACCGTCGCGGCGCGAATGTCCAGAGCCACGCCGGCGGCTTCGCGCAGCAGAGCGCGCTGCTTCAGGCCGATCGCGCGCCAGTCGAACCGCGCTTCCACATGGGCGCGTCCCGCTGCCGCGATCTGCTCCCGGAGCGCGCGGTCGTGGAGCAGCTTCGCGATTCCTTCGGCAAACGCCGTGGCCGTGTCGGCGATCCACACGTTCCCGCCATGCTCCGATCCCAGCCCCGCACAGCCAGTGGACGTGGATACCACCGCACGGCGCATTGCCATCGCCTCTAAAACCTTGACGTTGGTCCCCGCCGATTCCAGCGTAGGCACCACCACGATGTTCGCTCCGTTATAAAGAGGCCGCACGTCGGAGACGAACTCCAGGATCTTCACCTGCGGATTCTCCGGCGGACGCAACGTGCCCGTGTAATGGGACCAATGCAGCCACGCATCGGGCCCGGCCACCACAGTGAGCCTCACCTCCGGTGCAAGCGGCAGAATTTCTTCGGTCAAAAATCGAAACGCCACGATGTTCGGAAAATGGCGGAACGATCCGATGAACAGCGCGTTCCTGCCTTCTGTTTCCGGCGCGGGTGTAAACCGCGCCAGATCCACGCCGTTCTCGATGATCGTCCCGCGCCCCAGCAGCCCGCGATCTTTTTCCGACATTACCACCACGCGCGTGAATTCCCGCACCTCACGCATTTCGAAACGACGCCAGCGCCACCAATCCCACCACGCGCTGAACGTTTTTTTGCGGCGACGGATCTGATCGTAGAGGTCGAACGTGACGTCGTGTTCGACCAGAACGTCGCCCCGGTACGCCGCGAGATACGTGTACTCCACCTGCGCGAGGTCCGCCTCACGTGCACGCCACAATGACTGCATCGCGGGCGAGAAGTATTCACCCACCTCGGGAGGCGCGATGCTCGACCAGCGCGGCTCGCGGTAGCGAGGCTTTTCAACCAGAAAGGCTCTCGTCACGAACTCCATCACAGGACCCGAAACCACCGCATCTTCGGTGAACGCGTAAAGGATCACGTCGAACTCGCGCGCCGTTTCCCGCAGCAGGTTGAACATGCGCACCGCACCGCCATGCGAAAGCGGATAAGGGAAATAGGGCGTCAGCACGGCGACGCACTTGCGCTTTGGATTACGCCCGCGCCCCTCCAAAACGCGATGGTCCGCCGGACGCACTGTTTCGCGGCTGAAAGGCCGGAGAAAAATGCGGTCCAGCGGCACGCCGCGCATGAACAGCCACGATGCAATCGATGGCCTTAAATGATGACGCTCCAGCCGCGCGTTGTACGCCAGAATCTTCGTCGGTGCCAGCAGCCATGCCTTCCGAGGCACGGGCATCATGGTGGGCATCAGCCCGATGCGATACCTGCGGAACCGTGCCCGCAGCGCGCCATAAGATTCATCCGCGCCAGCCTCGAAAATCCGCCGGTTGGGTTCCAGCGAACGGATCTCCGCGACCATGGCATCCGACAGCGCCGCGTCGGACGAACGCAGGCACACCACCACCGCCTCGGGATCTTTTCCAAGCACTCTGAACAGCCATCGCTTCAGTGCTGTCTTCATCAGATCCCTGCTGCTTTATCCCCTGACTGACGCCGAGGGCTGCGCAGCCTCGTCCGTGGGGGCGGGGACAACGCTGCCCGATAAGTGTGCGGGTCGGTCGAGCCTTCCATCATCCGCGTGCATCGGTGGCCGTGAATTGCAGGATCGCCATACCCACCAGAGGCATCACCGACATGGCCACACACACCGCGTGGAACCCGAAGTGGTCCACCATGCCGCCGATCACCGGGGAAAAAAACGATTGCATCAATCCATATGCGCACGTCAGCACCGCCACGCCGAACCCCGCCCTCTGCGCGCCGAATAAATCGATGGGCAGCGTGTACAGATTCGTCGTCAGGCACACCGCCCAAAAGAAGCTCATGCTCACCGCCGCCGCCGCCAGCCCGCGCGATGGCATCAGCGGAATCGCCGCGGTCCCCACCATCAGCACCGCGCTCAGCCAGGAAACATTCATGCGCGCCTTGATCACCGGCGTGCCCCCGCGAATCGAGCGGAACGTCAGCCATCCGCCAAAAAACCCGCCCATCACGCCAAACACCGGAGGCATCCACGCAAAGCGCGCGTTCGCTTCCTCCGGCGTCATGTTCCAATCGTGCACGAAATAAATGGTGGTCCAGTTGGTCCACAGCGTGTATAAGGACATGATGAACACGGTGGCGAACGCTAACCCCCACACGCGCCGGTCGCGAAGCAGCGTTGCCAGGCTCGCGACGCCGGCGAACTCATGCTCGACGGGTTCCTCCGCCGGAATCTTCTTCGCCACGAACATCCACAGCGGCAGCCACACAAATCCCAGCGCGCCGCAGATCACGAACGCCGATTGCCAGCCATAATTCCTGGCCATCAGTGCCGCCACAATCAACGGCGCCAGTGCGCTACCCAGGCTGATGCCCACCTGGTTCATCGCGGTGCCGATCGCCCGTTCCCGCGGCTCCAGGTACATGGCGTTTGCTTTGCCGAACAAAGGAATACCCGCCGCGGCCGAAACGCCGAACACCGTCCTGATGCCCAGCAGCGCCCGGAAAGAACCCGCCCATCCCGTGGCCGCGCCCGTCAATGAAAACGCTGTCACCGCGATCGTCGCGCCCAGGTTCAGGCCCAACCGGTCGATCAGAATCCCCGTCAACGGAGCCGTCGCGGCATACGCCAGCGAAAACGCCGAAAGCACCCAGCCGTACTGCGCGTTGTCTAAGTGAAACTCCGCCTTCAACGTGGGTGCCAGCGCCGCCATCAGGCTGCGGTCCAGATAATTCAGCATCGAGGCGAACAGAAAAATGCTAATCGCAATCCAACGGAGCGGAATCCTGGGCATCAGGGAAACTCTACCATCAGCACGTCCCCCGACGTTCCCAGCTTCGCGTCCGGCGCCGCTTGATACGTCAACCGGATCTTGCGCGCGGGTTTAGTAACTCCGCATCCGAACTGTGCCTCCGCCGCGCCCTGCACCGTCAGCTTCTTCAAATCCCGCACCGCGATCTTCACGAGCGCGCCCCCATCCCTCTGCACGGTCAGCCGCAGCGCACCCGCGTTTAAGCAGTCCACCCGCGTCAGCTTGCCTTCCAGCTTCTCGCCCGCGGGCGCATCCCACCATTCGACCGGCTTCTGATACGCGCCGCGACCCGCGTTCAAACGAGCATTGGCCGCCGCTTCCGCCGCATGAACCTCTGCCGCCGCCGCTGCCTTCACCCGCGCCAGGTCCCGAGCCTCCTCTTCCGCCCTGCGCTTCTTCTCGGCCTCCGTATAATCGATCCGCGCAACATCTAAAGCCATCTTCGCGATGTGAATCCGCGCCCGCTCCGCCTCATCCGCCGCCGCGCGCTCCGCCAATGACCATGACTTCGCCGCGTCGTCGTACAGATTCGCCGATGCCTGCGCCTCCGCCAGCGCCTTCCAATACTGCGCATTGCGCGGATCCAGCGTAGCCGCCGCCTTCAGCTCCTTTATCTTGCCAACCGAATTCGTCTCCAGCGCAGCCAGCGCTTCATGCGGCTCCGCCCACCGCGGATTGGCATTGATCGCCGCCAGCAGCGACTCGCGCGTGTTTTTCGCCAGCAGCCCGCGCGGACTCTCGGGAGGGAAATCCTTGCCGCCCGCCGCCAGTTCCTTTAACAGTCCGTCGATCACCGCCTTGTCTACCGGCTTTTCAACGAAATCGCGATTGGGATCGAGCGGCTCGCCGATCACCGGAGCCTCAGCGAATTTCCCCGCCTTGACGTACGCATCCACCAGCACGTCCAGCTTCGCCGGCGTCAGATCGAAGGCGTTCTTCACCGCAACCGACTCGTCTCCGTTCGCCTGAATGTTGTTCAGGTACACGCGCAGCTTGCCGCTATAATCGGGCAGCGTGGTCAGCATCTGCACCCGGGCCCACGCGCGCAAACGCTCCGCTGAAAGCTCGCCCGCGGGCAGAGGAGCCCCCAGCGCGACTTTCGTCTTATTCACTTTGATGGTCGAAAACAGATCGCACAGCGCCGTCTCAGTCGCCTCCGGCATGCGGCCGGAGTTTTCGTCGATCAGCCGCCGCGTCAGCGCCCGCAGCCACTCGCGAGGCAGAGGAACGTCGGCCGTCCATGCGCTCAGCGTAGCCGACCCACCGTCGATAAACGGCTTCCCCGGCGAATGCACCAGATAGTCGCGCTGATTGGAAAACAGCACCAGGTCGATGGGCCACACCGTTTCCAGGCCCTTGGCGTCGCGCTTGCCCAACTGCGCGCCCAGCGCGTAGCGGAGCTGCTCCATCTCCGTAAGCCGTTCGCGCGCGGCTTTATCACCCGCGTCGCTGAACACATGAAAGGGCCCGATACGGTACTCAACCCACTTGTCGGCCCCAAACGCGGGCGCGAGCAGCAGCAGCGCCATCGAAAACCGGGTGCTCACGCGACAAGTTTATCAGCTCATTGGGCGTTCTCAGCGTGCTCTGCGAGGCCTCAGCGATCTCTGCGTGCAGGACCGGCGTCGGAAACACGCGGACCGTCCCCAGTTTTCCCAGTTTTCCCAGTTTTTCCAAACAGGCCCGTTTGAAGGGCGTTTTCACGTGGTTGGTGGCGGTCTCGACGCAGGTCGCCATCATCATTTCAATCTTCCCGGCGGCGGGACCCTTTATCGGGTGACGCGCAACCGGCAACCGGGAAAACCGGGGAAGCCCGCGTGTTTCATTCAGCGTTTCCGCCTCTGCCGGCGACCTCTCTTTGAGCGAGAACCATTTTCCCCTCCCCAGAACTCGCTCCGATTAGGTTAGATAGGACTTTCGCTCGCCCCAACCCCGCAACTCCCCGCTTACACTTTTGCAGGACGAGGGCCGAGGCCTTCGCGGCTGAAAATAGGAAGTCGATGATTCAAAAGCAAGTCGTTTGCGGTATCGGGGCGTTATTT
>Ga0209698_10001522_pt1 | contig 26709 bp, 15 predicted proteins | sample LitLauG_LLR_2012_FD_187203 | JGI IMG/M metagenome (GOLD analysis project Ga0209698, IMG submission 187203) | Freshwater sediment microbial communities from Pennsylvania, USA - Little Laurel Run_MetaG_LLR_2012 (SPAdes) (version 2) | ecosystem: Environmental > Aquatic > Freshwater > Creek >... | reverse complement strand
GTTCCCGGCGGGTCGTCCGTTCCGGCGTTGCTGCCGGAAGAAATTGATATCGCCATGGATTTCGATACGGTCGCGAAGGCCGGTTCCCTGCTCGGCTCCGGCGGTGTGGTAGTGATTGACGATGCGCAGTGCATTGTCAAGTTCGCGCTACGGACCATGAAGTTTTACCGCCATGAAAGTTGCGGTTGGTGCATTCCCTGCCGCGAAGGCACTGACTGGCTGGAGAAAACGTTGATTCGCTTCCATGCCGGCGCGGGCCTGAAGAAAGACATCGACAATATGCAGTACCTGGCGGAGAACATGCTGGGCCGGACGTTCTGCCCGCTGGGTGATGCGGCGGCGATGCCGATGATTGCCTTTGCCAAGAAGTTTCGCAAAGAGTTTGAAGATCACCTTGAAGGCCGGCCCTGCCCGTTTGAGAAAGCGGGCGCGGTAGGCTTGCCAGCGATGGCGCACTGAAAAATCCCATGCCTGATGTCACATTCACAGTCGACGGCAAAAAGCTCACGGCCCCAGCGGGCACACTGCTGATAGAAGCTTGCAAGACCGTCGGCATCGAGGTGCCGTCGTTTTGCTACTATCCCAACCTTTCGTTGCAGGGCGCATGCCGCATGTGCCTGGTGAAAGTGGAGAAGATGCCCAAGCTGCAGACCGCCTGCACCACCGTGGTCACAGAAGGCATGGTCGCCACGACCAATTCGGAAGAAATCCATCAGGCGCGGAAGTCGATGGTTGAGCTGCTGCTGGGGAACCATCCGCTGGATTGTCCGGTGTGCGATGCGGGGGGCGAGTGCGAACTGCAGGACATGACGTTCTCCTACGGCGCCGCCGAATCGAAATTCATCGAAGCCAAGAATCACCGAGAAGAGCAGCAGTGGTCGCCGGTAGTGTTCTTCGACCGGCCACGCTGCATTCTCTGTTACCGCTGCGTGCGCATTTGCGGCGAGGGCATGGATGTGTGGGCGTTGGGCGTGCAGAATCGCGGCGTCAGTTCGATCATCGCGCCCAATGAAGGCGAGAAGCTTGATTGCGAGCAGTGCGGCATGTGCATCGACATCTGCCCTGTGGGCGCATTGACCTCTGGTGCTTACCGCTACAAGACGCGACCGTGGGAAATGAACCATGTGGGCACGACCTGCACGCATTGCGCCGACGGCTGCAAAACCACGCTGGGTGTGCGCCGCGCCGACACCGGCATGGAGATCGTTCGTGGCGACAACCGGGACAAGAGCGGAATCAATAATGACTTCCTGTGCGTGAAGGGCCGCTACGCCTTCGACTTCGCTGCAAATGAAGACCGGCTCACGCATCCTCTTGTCCGCAAAGATGGCAAGCTGCAGAAGGCCACATGGGAAGAAGCCTTCCTCCGCGTTGGCGCCAAATTTAAAGAGATTCGTGATGGGGAGGGCGGCTCAGCCATCGGCGTGATTGGCTCGACTCGCACGACCAACGAAGAGAATTATCTGCTTTCGAAATTCGCCCGGGTGGTGCTTAAGACCAACAACGTGGACCATCATCGAACCGCAGACTTCCCTGCCCTGGCGGCGGCGATACGCGGTCAGCAAAACCGGACTGCTGGCATGGCAGACGTGGCGAAAGCTCCGGCCATCCTGTTGATCGGTGCGGATCCCACGGAACAGCATCCGCTGCTGGCGTGGCAGATTCGCAACAACGTTCGCTTGAATCGCGCGCGCTTTTATTCGGTGAACTCGCGCTCCATCAAGCTGCGACGTCAGGCCACCGTGTTTGCGCAAGTTCGCGAAGACGGCGGCGAAGCCGATTTTGTCAAATTCCTGGCCGGCAACGCTGTTGCGAATCTCGGCGCCGGCGGAACTGGGCCCGCAACTCTGGAAAGCTTGCGTGATGCGTTGCGCAAGGAGGCGGAGTTGGTAGTAGCCTTCGGATCCGAAATTCGCGGCGCGGCCGTCCAGCAATTGGTCGCCGCGTTGCCGCTAGCGAAATTCATCTGCCTGGCCGACTACGCAAATTCGCGAGGAGCAGCTGACATGGGGCTGTATCCGGACCTGCTGGCTGGATACGCGCCGGTCGCGGGCAATAATGCCTTCGCTAGCGAATGGGGCGGCTTGCCTGCGGCTGCGGGACTTGATTTGCCGGGCATGCTGGATGCGGCGCGTTCAGGAAAACTGAAAGCGTTATACGCAGTGGGAGCAAATCCCGTTGGACGATTGGATCTTTCTCCCTCGGCGCTGGCGGGAGTCTTCGTAGTGGTTCAGGACATGTTCCTTACGGAAACTGCGGCAATCGCCGACATCGTTCTCCCGGCGGGCAACGCATACGAGAAATCTGGAACGTTTACCAATACGGCGGGAGACCTGCAATTGGTCAAGAAAGCCGGCGAAGTCACCGGGACCAAACCGGACTTTGAAATGATTGTCCGCATCGCCGACGCGATGGGGACCAATTTAAGGAATCTGGTTCCGTTTGGCGAGGGCACGACGGTGGACATGGGCCAATCGCGTGGTGCACAGTCCGGCGAAGCCGACCGGCACTCGGTCTGGCTGCAAGCCAACGGGCTCGAGCCGAAGTTGAACCCGTTTGAACCCATGGCGATCTTTGACGAAATTCAGCGCTTGGTGCCCGGTTACGGGGTTTCGCGCCCGAACCTGCTTTCTGGCAACAGCGTGAGGACGGCGCTTGAGAGCAATGCAGGCGCGATCTCACAAAAACCGGACCTCATCATTCCGTCCGGCGACACGCTATTCAGTTCAGGTACCCTGGGACGCTATTCTCGAGCGCTGCAAGCGGTCGCAGAACATCAACAGGAAGAACCTGCCGAAGTGGCAGGAGACTGACAGGAAGACACGCTTGCCCATCGGCACTTACATTCTGGTCTCGATCATCAAGTCAGCGCTGGTGCTGTTTATCCTGCTGACGGCCGTGGCCTATACGGTCTGGCTGGAACGCAAGGTGGTCGGCCGCATGCAGAACCGCTGGGGGCCCACGCGGGTGGGACCATTTGGATTACTGCAACCCGCGGCTGACGGCGTGAAGTTTCTTTTCAAAGAAGACCTAACGCCTCCCCACGTTTACAAACCGCTGTATATCGCGGCACCTTTGATCGCGGTTATTTTCGCGTTGACCTCCATTGCCGTGATTCCGTTCGGCGGCACGCTGTCCCTGTTCGGATTAGACATTCCGCTGGGCATTGCTGACGTCAACATCGGACTGCTTCTGGTCCTGGGCATCACTTCGATGGGCGTCTACGGAATTGCTCTGGCAGGCTGGGCGTCGAACAACAAGTACTCGCTTCTCGGCGGGTTGCGCGCCAGTGCTCAGATGATCAGCTACGAATTGTCACTGGGCCTGTCGCTGGTAGGGGTGCTTATTCTGGCGGGCAGCTTTAGCCTGCGCGATATTGTCGAAGCCCAGCGCGGGTTTTATCTGGGTTTCATCCCCAAGTGGAATATCTTTCCGCAGTTCATCGCCTTCTTTATTTATCTGACGTCCGCCTATGCGGAGACGAACCGAATCCCGTTTGACTTGCCAGAAGCCGAGACCGAACTGGTGGCCGGCTATCACACCGAATACAGCGCGATGAAGTTCGCCATGTTCTTCATGGCGGAATACGCCAATATGATCACGGTCGGATCGCTGGCAACGCTGCTGTTTTTTGGCGGATGGCTGGGACCGGTGATTGGCCCGCCGCTTCTTCGGTCGCTGTTGCCGGTGTTGTGGTTCCTGATCAAGGTGGTAGTGTTCCTGTTCGTCTATATCTGGGTGCGCGGCACGCTGCCGCGTTTCCGCTACGATCAGCTGATGTGGTTTGGATGGAAATTCTTGATTCCTCTGGCGCTGACAAACCTGATGATCACGGCGCTGGTGATCGCATTGAAATCATGAGCAGCGAAGACTGGATTACACGTTGAGCGTTCATCTCATTCTGTTTCTGTTGTTCGGGGCAGTGTGCGTGGCAGGCGCGGTGAACCTGCTGCTGCAACGGCATCCGATCAACAGCGCACTGTCGCTGATCGTCGTCATGGCGGCGCTCGCGGGAGAATACTTGCTGCTGGGAGCCGAGTTTGTCGCGGCGGTGCAGGTGATCGTCTACGCGGGCGCAATCATGGTGCTGTTCGTGTTTGTCATTATGCTGCTGAACGCGGGTGTGGAGGAGCGTTCGGCCGGCAGCCGGGTTTCGTGGCTGCTGGGGATTCCCGGAATGCTGACCGGAAGCCTGCTGGTGGCCTGGGTTTTGCTGCGCCACGCCGGAACCGAGACGGTGAAAATCGGTGAGCAATTCGGCCCGCCAAGGGCGATCGGACAGTTGCTGTTTCACGAGTTTCTGCTGCCGTTCGAGGTCACGTCCATTCTGATTCTGATCGCGGTGCTGGGTGCGGTGGCGCTGGCGACCAAGCCGGAGAAACCGGTGGAAGGAGGCAGCCGTTGATCCCCCTCTCCTATTACCTGCTATTGAGCGGATTCCTGTTTGCCTGCGGGGTAGCCGGATTTCTAATCAAGCGCAACATCATCACAATTTTCATGTCGATCGAACTCATGCTGAATGGTGTGAATCTTTCGTTCGTGGCCTTTGCGGCGCGCTGGCACGCTCTCAGCGGCCATGTGTTTGTGTTTTTCGTGATGCTCGTGGCGGCGGCGGAAGCGGCGGTTGGCCTGGCCATCATTATCGCTGTATATCGCACACGCGAGACATTAGACGTTGACCGGATGAACCTGCTCAAACTATGACGCCATATCTACATCTCTGGTTGATCCCAATTCTGCCTCTGGCGGGAGCCGCGATCAATGGCCTGTTTGGCAAGAAGGCGTCGCGCGCGGGAGTGTCGACCGTAGCGTTGCTGGGCAGCGGTTCGGCTTTCCTGATGGGTCTGCGGGCGGCCGCTGTCTTTCCTTCCCTGCCGGTTATACCACACCAGGAATTTCTGGCGCACTGGCTTCGCTCTGGGATGTTCTCGGTCGATTTCTCCTTTTACCTCGACCAGCTTTCGCTGGTGATGCTGCTGGTAGTCACTGGCGTCGGATTCCTGATCCACGTCTACAGCATTGGTTACATGTGGGACGACCCGGGCTATTACCGGTTCTTCTCCTACCTGAATTTGTTCTTGTTCTTCATGCTCACACTCGTTCTTGCCGGCAACTATCTGCTGATGTTCGTCGGATGGGAAGGCGTTGGGCTGGCGTCGTATCTGCTGATTGGATTCTGGTTTACCAAGGATTCCGCCGCTTCGGCGGGCAAGAAAGCTTTCATTGTCAACCGGATCGGCGATTTCGGTTTCCTCATCGGGCTGTTCCTGATGATTCAGCATTTTAAATCGCTGGATTTCGACCATGTATTCGATTCGGTCGTTCATCTTGGCCCGGGCGCCACGACCGAAGCGCTGCTTGCTGCAATTGGAATTCTGTTGATGGTCGGCGCATGCGGCAAGTCAGCCCAGATTCCGCTCTACGTCTGGCTGCCAGACGCGATGGAAGGTCCGACGCCGGTTTCGGCTCTGATTCATGCGGCTACGATGGTCACGGCGGGCGTGTACATGGTCGCGCGGTCGCATGTCATCTTCGAGGGCGCACCGCTGGCGCTAGCCGTGGTTGCGATCGTCGGCACACTGACGGCGATATTTGCCGCCACCATCGGTATAACCCAGACCGATATCAAAAAGGTCCTGGCCTATTCCACGGTCTCGCAGCTTGGCTACATGTTCATCGCTTGCGGCGTGGGAGCGTTTTCCGCTGGAATCTTTCACCTGATGACGCATGCGTTCTTCAAAGGGCTGCTGTTCCTGGCCGCAGGATCGGTGATTCATGGCGTGAGTGGCGAGCAGGACATGCGCAAGATGGGCGGCCTGCGCAAATACATGCCGTGGACGTTCTGGACGATGACGATCGCCACCTTTGCCATAGCGGGATTTCCGCCACTGGCAGGCTTTTTCAGCAAAGACGAAATTTTGTGGATGGCCTACTCCAGTCCCCATGGCAGCTGGGTGTTCTGGCTGGTGGGCGTGGTCACCGCGTTCATTACATCTTTCTACATGTTCCGCCTCTGGTTCATGACTTTCTTCGGTGAATACCGCGGAACTTCCCACCACACGAACGATCACGGGCACGGCCACGGACATGATGACGGACACGGGCATGCTCCTCATGAAAGCCCCATGGTCATGCTGGCGCCGCTGATGATTCTTGCCGTTCTGTCGATCGTCGGAGGCTGGGTTGGCATTGGCGGGCGGTTCGAACATTTTCTTGCGCCGGCAGTGGGCGTTTTGCCGGAGCCCGCAGTCGAGGGCGGAAACCTGGAGTCGTATCTGATGTACGTGTCCGTGGCAGCAGCTGTCGGCGGTTTGGGACTCGCGTGGCTGCTCTACTACCGCAGCAAAGATCTCCCGGCAAGGATCGCCGCTTCGCTGGGCGGTCTGTACCGTATGGTCTTCAACAAGTACTACGTGGATGAAATCTACGACGCTGTCCTCGTGCGTCCGCTGATCGTATTCTCGCGGGCTGTGCTGTGGCAGGGTGCGGACCGCGGCGTGATTGATGCAGCCGTGAACGGCAGCGGCACGACCACTCGCGAAGTCTCCAACGGCTTGCGGCAGATGCAGTCGGGCAACCTGCGCTCCTACGCAGGGTGGATCGCGGCAGGCTCGGCGGTGGTCATCGCCTACATGGTATGGGCGGGGGTGAGATGAACACAGCCTCATTCGATCCCGTCATTCTGACGCTGGTCACTTTCCTGCCGCTGGCCGGCGGTTTGCTGCTGATGCTGATGCCGCGGCGGGACCGCGACATTCGCATCTTCGCGTTAGTGGTCTCGCTGGCCACGTTTTTTGTTTCACTCCATCTGCCGGTTCATTTCCACCGCGGCACAACCGGTTTCCAGTTCGATGTAAACAAGCAGTGGATTGCGAGCCCCAACATTCACTACCACATGGGAATCGACGGTATCTCCATGTGGCTGGTGCTGCTCACCACATTCCTTACACCGCTCTGTGTGCTGATCTCGTGGCACTCGGTCCATGATAAAGTCAAAGAATTCTTCGTTCTTCTGCTGATCCTCGAGACGGCTTTGATCGGGGTGTTCACTTCCCTCGACCTATTCTTGTTCTACTTTTTCTGGGAAGCAACGCTGATTCCAATGGCGCTGCTGATCGGCGTGTTTGGCCATGAGCGCAAGGTGTACGCGTCGGTGAAATTCTTCATGTACACCATGATCGCATCCATTTTCATGCTAGTGGCGATCCTGTGGCTGTATGCACATACCGGCAGTTTCGACTTTGAAACGATTCGAGACCTGATTGCACAGGGCAGAGTGGCTGGCTTCCAAACCGCAGCGCAGTGGCTGTTCCTCGGTTTCTTTATTGCATTCGCCGTGAAAGTCCCGCTGTTCCCGTTCCACACCTGGTTGCCGGATGCGCACGTCGAGGCGCCCACAGCCGGCTCCGTGCTTCTGGCAGGTGTTTTGCTCAAGATGGGCACCTACGGCATGTTGCGCTTCAACCTGGGACTGTTTCCGGCGCAATCTCGGAGCAACGCGAACTGGATCATCGTTCTGGCCTTGATCGGCATCATTTACGGCGCACTGGTGGCGATGGTGCAGCCCAACATGAAGAAGCTGATCGCGTATTCCTCGGTCAGCCATCTCGGCTTCGTCGTGCTCGGTATCTTCAGCTTCACGCAAGCGGGCCTCAATGGCGCGATGTTCGTCATGCTCGCTCACGGCGTTTCTACCGGTGCGTTGTTCATGCTGGCAGGCATTCTGCATGAGCGGCGCCACACCTACGAAATCAGCGAATTTGGCGGCCTGGCTGCGCCCATGCCCGTGTATTCCGCCACCTATCTGGTGATTGTGCTGGCTTCCGTCGGCTTGCCGCTGATGAACGGCTTCATTGGCGAGTTCCTCGTCTTAAGCGGGGCGTTCCAGGCCCGTCCGATTTACGGAATTCTGGCGGCCACGGGCGTCATCTGGAGCGCTGCTTACTTGCTTTGGATGTTCCAAAGGGTCTTCTACGGCAAGGTGACGCACAACGTGAACAATACACTTGCCGACCTGCAGGGAACGGAGAAGCTGGCGGTGTGGCCATGTGCGGTTGCGGCGCTGGTCATGGGCGTTGCGCCGCTGCTGTGGCTGAATGCGATTGATCCCGCTGTGAGTGTTTCGCTTAAGCCGTTTCTCGAGCTTGCCAGCCGGGTGGTGGGACGATGAGCCACTTCATCGCCACGATTGTGCAGACGATTCCGCAGATCAGCGACTACGTCCGGATTCTGCCGGAGATCGTGCTGGCTGTGTTCGGCATGGCGGTCATGCTGCTCGATCCCCTGGTTGATGATGAACACAGTCGACGCACGCTCGGCGTACTCGCGCTGGCGGGAACAATCTGCGGCTTGATAGCGACGTGGTATATGGCTCAGTCGCCGGGATTGGCGTTCTCGGGCATGGTCCGGGCAGACAGCTTTAGCGTGTTTTTCCATGCGCTGGTGATTGCCATCAGCGGCGTTGTGGTATTGATGTCGTTCGAATACACAACCGTCCAGAAAATGCGGGGTGGAGAATACTACGGGCTGATTCTGTTCAGCGCGGTTGGCATGGGACTGATGTCCTCTGCGGTGGAGCTGGTTCTGATTTTTATCGCACTCGAGATTTCTTCCATCTCGTCCTACATATTGGCCGGGATGCGGCGTCACGAAGCTTCGAGCGGCGAGTCTGCTCTGAAGTACTTTCTCCTGGGATCATTCGCAACTGCGTTTTTCTTGTACGGAATCGCGCTCCTGTTCGGGGCAACAGGATCGACCAACATTGAATTCATCGCACAGGAGTTGCAGAATTCTGGAAGCATAACTCTGGTTTATGTCGCGGCGGCGCTGATATTCGTAGGCCTGGGATTCAAGGTTGCGGCAGCGCCCTTTCACATCTGGACTCCTGACGTTTACGAAGGCGCTCCCGCGCCGGTGGTTGGATTTATGTCCACGGCGCCGAAGGCGGCAGCGTTCGCTGTCCTGTTGCGCATTGTTTTTCAACTTAACGCTCCTCGCCATTTCTGGATCATCTGGGTCGCAGCCGTTTTCTCCATGACGTTGGGCAACCTGGGAGCGCTAGTGCAAAACAACATAAAGCGCTTGCTGGCGTATTCGTCGATCGCGCATGCGGGTTATGTTCTGGTGGCATTCGCGGCTGCGCCGGATTTGGGTCCGTCGGCCGTGATTTTCTACACCGCAGCCTACGCGGCGATGAATGTCGGAGCCTTCGCGATCGTGAGCCATCTGGGCAGTGTGGATGAAAAGTTCGTATCTCTGCAGGACTACGAGGGTCTTGGGCAAAGCTCGCCCGTCATGGCCGCATCGCTAACCATCTTCCTGCTGTCGCTGATTGGCATTCCGATGACAGGAGGGTTCTTCGGCAAGTTCTACGTATTCAGCGCGGCGCTGAAATCAAACCTGACCTGGCTCACAGTCATCGGACTGATCAACTCCGCGGTCGGTGCGTACTATTACTTGCGGGTCATCGTCGCCATGTACATGCGGCAACCGCAGAAGCAAACACCGGTTGCGCCCGTACCATTTGGCGTAGGACTGGCCACTGCGCTGTGTCTGGTGGCCACGCTCTATCTGGGCCTGCTCCCCGGTCAAGTGCTCGAGCGTGCCCGACTTGCTTCTGGGGCGGTCACTGCTCCCTCAGGCGTCCCTGCCGCTTCCAGTGCGGATTTAGGGCCGTCGGCACCAAGCCAATAACGGGCCGCACTGATTGACAATTCGTCAAACGGGCGTCATGATAATGAGCAACTGAGTGGTGCTTCCTGCGGAGGACGCTATGTTCCAGATTCTGGGCAGGTTCTGGTCTGACGAAAGTGGTCAGGACATTGCTGAGTACGCGGTCATGCTTGCGGTCATTCTGGTGCTGGTTGTCGGTACCATTCGATTGATTGGTACCAACGCAAATACCGCCTTTTCCAATGTCGCAAGTTCGATTCAGTAGTGAAACGTGCGCCGCCCGGGCACGATCCCGTTGACGGCGTGCGCTTGAGCTTATAAGGACCTTATGCGATTTACTACGGAACTCCCCGCGTTTGAGCGCCCAAGCTTTATTGGCGCGGCCGGGAGGCTACTGCCGGGTAGATCGCGTCCGCGATAGGCAATCGGCAAAGCAAGTCTCTCCACGCCGCAGCCGCCTGGTTGCGGCTTTCGTGTTTCTGGAACCCGTCGAATCAAAGGAGACGAATCATGATCGTTAACATGGCCGAAACGGCTTCAGAGCAGCAAATTCAGCATGTGATTGAGAGGATCCGCGAAGCCGGATACCAGCCCCATGTCACGCGTGGAACCGAGCGAACGATCGTAGCTGCGGTGGGGAGTGGCCGTCGCCACGAAATTGAAGCTCTGCAGGTGGCTCCGGGCGTGGAGAACGTCGTTGCGATAGCGCAGCCCTTCAAGTTGGTCAGCAAGCAGGTGAAGCCGGGCCGCACGGTGGTGAACGTGGCGGGCGTGGAAATCGGAGGACCGGACATCGTGGTTATCGCGGGGCCTTGCTCAGTGGAATCGCATGACCAATTGCTGGCGACCGCGCACGCGGTGAAGAAAGCGGGCGCCAGCATGCTGCGGGGTGGCGCCTATAAGCCCAGAACATCGCCTTACGACTTTCAGGGTCTAGGCGTGGAAGCGTTGAAGATTCTTGCCGAGGCCCGCCAAGAGACTGGCCTGCCCGTGGTGACCGAAGTCCTTAGCACGGAAGATGTGGACCGCATCAGTGAGTATGCCGACATGCTGCAGATAGGCGCCCGCAACATGCAGAACTTCGCGTTGCTGCGCCGCCTAGCCACGGTGGACAAACCGGTGATGCTCAAGCGCGGGCCGTCCGCCACTGTCAAGGAGTGGCTTCTCGCCGCAGAATATCTTCTCTCTGGGGGAAATCATCGGGTCGTGCTCTGCGAGCGCGGCATCAAGACCTTTGAAACCGAAACCCGGAATACGATCGATCTTGCGGCGATTGCGCTGGCTAGAGACCTCTCCCACCTGCCGGTGATCGCTGATCCCTCGCACGGAACGGGCAAACAAAGCCTGATTGCCGCTGTCTCCAGAGCTGCAGCAGCGGTTGGCGCAGACGGTCTGATGATTGAGGTGCATCCCTGCCCTGAGCGGGCGCTCTCGGACGGCCCGCAATCGCTTGATTTTGCTGGATTTGAGAAAGTCATGCGGGGCCTGGCAGAGCCGCTGCGGCGGATCGCTGGCGCCGCGCTGGTGGCCTAGTTTGCTGGGGATCGCCGTGACGCCGGCGACGGACGCACTGTCGATGGTGCATCCTTTGCGGCCGGACTCTTGATCGTCATCGCTGGGTCGCCGAACAGGATATAGGTCTTACGCACAACTGGATCTACGATCTGCCGCTTCGCGTTCAACACAGCTCCGCCCAGCGTCGGCGGATCGTGCTGAAACAGATTCTGGACGGTCAGCCGGTCGAGGCGGAACTGCGGGATGGGCTGATTCAGTCCCGATGAAGCCAGCACCGCGACCGCCCCTCCATTCGGTGCCAGCATGAGCGTTACCCCCAATGACTGGTCCGTTACATCCTGGAAGAACCCATTGAGGCAATCCAGGACCAGGAACACCGGGAGGCTGGTTCCATTCGTCAGCGACATGGCGGTCGTATTGTCGAACAGGTTCTCGCCTGACCACTGATCCACTGAGCCATGGCCCAAATAGTTCACCAATAACTTTCCGGAGTTGATTGCTGAGACGATCTGCTGCTGGGCGGTTTTCACATCCATCGTGCCGGCAAAGACGTCGGTTGGCGAGATGGTGGACGGGAGGGTTGCCTGCACCTTTAAGCTATCCTGCGAGAAGCTCTCGGTGTCATCGCGGTCGGCAACCATGAGTGCCTGACTCGTCCACGTGCCATCGGTCGTGGTTCCGGCGTAAGACAGTATCTTCGAGACGACTAGCTCAGCGTCCGGCACCGTCGCGACTGGCAAACGACCAGTAGCGACGGTCGGCATGGTGGTCTGGTTGAAATCGGAGAACCAATCGTCACTGGCAGTCATGAGGCTCGGAGTAGGAACAATCTTCGTCGGCACCAGGTCCAAGTGTCCAAATCCGAGATAGTCTCTCGGATCGAGCGAGGCGCGACCGTTAAGCAACAGGAATGACGGTGGAGTGGTCCAATTCGTCTCCGCTGTGTGCAGGAAGTCACGAATCGCATACGGGCTGCGCTCACCAAAGTTGAACTCGTCGAAGATCGACGTAACGGAAACTACGATCGAAGACTTCCCTTCTTTGGCGTGCAGTTTCACGAGGTCCCTGAGCGCTGGCGCCAACTCCTCGGCCGAAACCATAACGATGTCGGCCCCCGGTTGCTTGCTGTGCAAATGAGATGGTTGATGAGGACGCAAGCCAAGCGGCTGTGCCACCTGCGAATCCTCTACCGCGAGAAGGGTGTGGCGGGAGCCGCTTGCATCGTTGGTCGAAGTCCAGGGTATCTCGAACCTGGCCTCAAAGCGGCCGTTTTGCGTTGTGACCTGCGGCTCCAGGATCACAGGAGCATTGGGGTCAGTGATATCCACTAATGCTGCGAGTCCCGCGCCCTCGCCTGAGATGACGACTTCGTCGCCAGCCCGTCCGGTGAACTTGAGCCTGCCCTGGTCCAGGATGTACTTATGCGGATACGCGATGCGTATTGTGTCAACCAGGCTGTAATCGTACTGCCCGTTTAGTGCGGTCAGCGTGATCTTGTTCGTTCCTTCCTGAAGAGCGCCCGGTGGCAGATCCACTTGGAAGCGGCCTTCGTCTTGCCCGGCGAAGGTAAGGTTTCCGACCGTAACCTCGTTCAGTGAAATGCTCACGTCGTGAGGATTCCCGATGATCACGCCTCGCAGATTGACTTGCAGACGAGCCGTTAGGTTGGCGGTAGGATCCAGGTGGTCCAGGAACAAGTCCTGCTCCAAGGCTGTTGAGGAAACAAGCGGCCCGAAGAAGTTGTCCCCGTCTTTTGTAATGAGCGCAGCAAAGTATGTCGACCGAGGCTTCCACTCGACGGTCGAAAGGAAGCTGGTTGGTGGCAGGTTTGAGCCTTCAGTCGGCTGTGGATGCGGGATGCGCAAGCCCTGGCCGTGAGCAGCCACGAGCCAGTAGACCCGAGTACCCGTGTATTGCGTGTCCATGCCGGTGCCATAGAAAGAGATGGCGGCAAGCGGGCCAAAACCGCCGGGACCGGGCGTAGCGCCGGTGACTTCAATCGGCTGCTGGATGGCCTCCGCGTACAACTGCAGCTTATCGGGATCGACGGCGGGATCGAGCCCCGCCCTTACGAGCTCAGGCTGCGTGACTCGATACCAGCCCTCGTGCTTGAGGTAGAGCTTAACGGCCGAGCCGGCCGCGAGCTCGAATTGCTTTTGGATCTGAGTGGGCGTCGCCGCGAAGTCATGAAGAGCCTGCTCTGAGTTGTATCGAACCTGTGCCGCAGCTGAGGTCGGTTGCGACATGCTGAGCCGGCCGAGGACAGAAGATGGTTGGCTCACAATTTGATTGCTGCTTACGAAGTCCGCGACCGCAGGCCCATGCATGCCTCGCGCGCCGCTGATGTCTACGTCCTCCAGCCAGTACGAAGCCTCGCTTGCGCCGGATGAGTCCAGCCATGTGTAGCTCTTCGCCCCGTGTTTTGGCAGAGCGCCGCTCATGAGCAAAGCTGAACCTGCTACCAAGGAGGGATTGAGCCTCACTGGCTTGCCGCCGTCGTCGCGGTAGACGTTGAAACCAAGGTTCTGAGCTTCCCCACTCGTCTTCCAGGTCAGAACAGTCTGCCAGGTTCCAGACGGATCCTGGAACCGGCGGGCGCGAAAGTCTTGCAGCTGGACTCTGGTGGGATAGGTAATGGTTTCGGTCTGGAACGCGATGTTATTCAGCGGGTTGGGGTCGGTCTGGCTTGCGGTCACCGTGGCTATGTTTAGTGCGACGCCGGGCGTCGCTGCTACAGTCAGGATGGCGATGTTTTCCGAAGAACCGTTGAGCATAGTCCCCAGCTGGCACGTCACCGTGCCGCCACCCTGAGAACACGTACCGCCCGCGGGAGGAGTTACGCTCAGATACGTTACCGAACTCGGTAGAACGTCCTGCACGGTCACGTTGGTCGCCGTTGCTGGACCGTTATTCATGACCATTAGCGTGTAGGTCAGCGTACCCCCCTGGGGAACAGGGTTGGGCGCGCCAGACTTGGTGATGGACATGTCTGCGCTGGTCGAGGCGGCAACCAAAACCGTCGCGGTGGCGCTGTTGCTCGAGAGACTTGGGACGATGTTACTGGCTGACGCTGTTGCGGTATCGGGAATGAATGTCCCCGAAGCGGTGGTTGCATTTACTCCGAGCACGACTGTAAATGTCACCGGCGCAGTGGTCGCCAGATTGCTTCCATCGTTGCAGGAAATATTGCCTGTCGCGCCGACGACTGGCGTCGTGCAGCTCCATCCTGCGGGGATCGTAATGGACTGGAACGTCTCGTTCGGAGGAACGGCTTCGTTGAAGGTTGGCGCAGTCGCGGCCGCCGGCCCGTTGTTCGTTACGATCTGGGTGTAGGTGACGTTGCTCCCCGCCGCCACGCTTGAGGACGATGGCGTATTTGTAACGATCAGATCGGCCTGAGTGGAGGTCGCCACCACGTCAGAAGCCACCGCGGTGTTGTTCGCTAAGTTTGGATCGCTGACCGCCGAGCTGACGGTAACGCTATCGTTAATCGCCGTTCCCGCAGCGGTCCCGCCGTTGACTTTAACGGTGAAATTGAAATTTCCCGTTGGGCCAGTTCCCAAGGTTGCGATCGTGCACGTCAGAGTACCGACATTGCAAATCCAGCCGGCAGGACCTGTCAGGGCTTGGGCGGTCGTGTTGGCCGGAACCGTCTCGGTCAACGTCGCACCGGTGGCGGTGCTCGGTCCGTTGTTTGTAACGACCTGGGTGTAGATGATGTTGTTGGCTGCTTGCGCCGGAACCGGGTTGGCTGCGTTCGTCACCGAGAGATCCGCCGATGGGGATACGAGCACGCTGGCGCTGGCACTATTGTTCGCGTTGTTCGGGTCGGCGGTCGCAGAGGAAACAGAATCGGTCTGAGTAATCGTGCCTGCCGCGGCGTTTGCATTCACCGTAACGACGAACGTAAAAGTGGCGGTGGTATTTGCTGCGAGACTCGCGATCGTGCAATTGGGGGGCGTGGCCGCTGTGGTGCAGGTCCAACCCGGAGCAACAAGGGACACGGCGGTGGTGTTTGCCGGAAGGGAGTCGTTGAACACAACCGTGGTCGCTGCGGCCGGGCCGTTGTTAGTCACGGTTTGCGTGTACGTAATGTTGCTGCCCGCAGCCACCGGGTTCGGGCTGGCAGAGTTGGTGGCGCTCAAATCGGCCTGTGTCCCACTCGCCACCGCAATGGTCGAGGTTGCGGTGTTGTCGCCGAGATTCGTGTCACGTGTGACGGAGGCCGCAGTAACGGTATCAGTGATAATCGTTCCGGCAGCCACGGCCCCCACTGTGTATTTTGCGGTGATCGTACCTGTAGACCCCGGAGGAACGCTCGGATTAGTGCATGAAACAGGCGCTGAGTTGGGACAGGCCCACGCTCCTCCGCCCGTGGTCACAACCCCAACCGACATGAAGGCTGTATTCGTCGGTGTGGGCTCCATGAACGTCGCCGTGCTGCAGTTGCCGGGGCCGTGGTTGTAAACGGTCTGGGTGTAGGTAATGGTCCCGCCGGCCGCCACCGGACTCGGCGTTCCGCCGTCGGTCACGGTCAGGTCACAGGCCACGTTCACGTTGGTCGTTACCGACGTGCTGTTGTTGGCAGAGTTGGGATCGGACGTGGTTGACGAAACCGAGGACGTCGCGATGATTGTTCCAGCAGCCATTGTTGGGCTGACTGTCAAGACGATAAGAATGTCGGCCGACGCTCCAGTTGCCACGCTCGGGTTCGTGCAAGTAACGGAAGTAGTCGCAATGCAGGTCCATCCTGCCGGGGCTGAATAGGAAGAAAATGTCGTATTCGCCGGAATCGGCTCACTCAACATCGCGTTTGCCGCCACCGCGGGACCGTTGTTTGTAACTGTCTGGGTGTAGGTGATATTGTTCCCTGCCAGCACGGTCGAGGGCGCGGCAGCGGTGCTCAGCGCTAAGTCGGCCTGCGTTGCCGAAGCCACGACGTCGGTGGCCGTGGCCATGTTCGCACCGAAGGACTGATTTGCGCCGTTCACCGTAACGGTATCGGTCAGCGGAGTGCCTGGGGCTGCTGCGCCGCTAACAGTGTAGACAACGGTGAAGGTCCCAATCGCACCCGCAGCCACGCTCGGATTTGTGCACAGCGGCGGAAATCCTGCACAGGACCACCCTGCGGGCGGTGTTATCGAAACAAGGGCTTCGTTCGCGGGAGTCGTCTCGTTGAATGTCGCCCCCGTTACTGGCGTCGTTCCCGTGTTCGTCACCACTTGCGTGTAAGTGATGTTGTTGCCGGCCTGCACCGGGTTCGGAGAAGCCGTGTTGGTCACCGAAAGGTTCGGGCCGGTTGTGCCGACGATCGTCATGGCCGTGGCGGTGTTGTTTGTGGGTACCGGATCATTCGCGCTGGATCCGACCGTGGCGGTGCCGGAAATCACCGTTCCGTTCGCTGTGCCGCTATTCACTTTGACAACAAGTGTGAAAGGCGCAGACGTGCCGCCGGCCATGGTCACAACTGTGCACACGACCGTTCCGGCGAATCCAGATCCCGGAGAAGCACAAGACCAGCCCGCGGGCGGTAGAACCGAGGCAAAGGTAGTATTCGCGGGTGTCTGGAAAACCAGCGTCGCGTTATCGCCCGCACTGGGACCCAGGTCGTTTACAGAAATCGTGTAAGTGATGTTGTTGCCCGCGGTAACGGGATTGGGGGAAGCCACAATGCCAACCGCCATATCGGCGGTGGATATCACCTGGGCGGTGTCCGTCGCGGTGTCGTTTCCGAGGTAGGCTTCGCCGCCGCCGCTGATCGTCGCTGTGTTGGTCACAACCGAAGGTGCCGTCTGCATGACATTTACGTTCAGAGTAATGCTTGGATAAGCAGTGTTTGCGGCCAAGACATCCGAGCGAACACAGCTCACCGTCTGCGACGCAGCGGAGCATACCCAACCGGTTCCGCTCGTGCTTGCCGGCGACAGACCCAGCGGCAGCGTGTCGTTCATGGTGACGACGCCGCTGGTGGGCCCATACGGGCTCACGTTCTGAACGGGAATGGTGAAAGAGGCGGTCGATCCGCGTACAAAAGTTCCGAAGTGAGATTTCTGAAGCGTCATATCGGGTGTACAGAGGGCGCCCGATTGCACCCCGGTCACCTGTTGCAGAGTTGCGGTCGTGGCACTCGTTCCCGCAGTGCCGGGAGTCGCGCCGTAGGCAGCAGATGGCGGCTTGAGTGTGGTTCCGTTCGTGCCTCCGTTGACGCTGGTACTGGCAGCTGCCGCCGAAACGTAGATGACGCCCCCTCCTCCTCCGCCACCAGGGCCATGACGATCGGCCAAACTGTAGGGTCGTGAGTCCCATGCGTCGCCGCCTCGTCCACCATTGGCCTGCAGCGTGAGACCGCCCTCGCCTCCGTTCCATGACAGCACAACAATGGTGCCGCCAGCTCCGCCGCCGCCACCCGCGTCGTTGGCTGTGCCGTTGTAAGAACTTGCCCCATTCGCAGTGAGTGTGGCGATTCCCGACAGAGCGCCCGCACGAATAAAGATCATGCCGCCGCCGGGTGAGCCACTACTGGCCTTATTGTCCGTATCAGAATTGTTGCGGGTGCCTGCGCCACCTCCACCGCCGAGAGCCAGTCGGTCAATCGTCGCAGGAAAGGCAGTTCCTCCTTCGCCTCCCAAGCTCAGGTTGGTGTTCCAGGAATCCCCGCCAAAACCTCCTGCACCACCATTGCCGCCGCCACCGCCCCCATCGTTCTGGTCGTTTTTTAGGGGATCGGCATCCGTGCCTCCCCCACCAGCATTGCCAGGTGCGCCGCGCGCCATGCTTCCGTCACCAGCCGCCCCGCTGGGATAACCCTCGCCCGTATTCAAGAATGTGCCGGCAGATTCCACCCATAGGGGCGTTCCAGCAATGCCTTCACCTTTGGAAGCGTCGACTCCGTTCTCACCGCCCGCCACGCCCGTGTAGGTTGCGGGTGAAGTCCTCAGATAATCCGTGTTCGCGCCACCAGCCCCTCCAACCAGTTGCATGCCTGCGGCACCGCGGAATCCCAGACCGTCCACTGCGACGGTGGCGCTCCCCAGAGTCAAAGTGCCCGCCACATCAAGAGCGAGAATGCCTCCGGTGGAGCCATTCCATGCTGAAGCCGTTAGACCCGATCCCAAGGTTGCGCTGGTGTATTGAGGAACGAGCACAACCTGATATGTACTCTGCCCCTTGGTCGTGGTTGCGGCCGTGCTCGTGTAGCCAAACACCAGCCCGCCACCTGTTCCAGCTCCTGTAATCGGAACCGAACCTCCGCTCACCGCGCCGGTGGCATAGACGAACTCATAATTTCCGGCGTTGTTGACCGCCGTGAATCCCTGGCCGGTGCTGCCGTTTCCGTAACCTACGTTGTTAGATGTACTGATGCTCGCGTCCTGCATCTGGATCACTAGCAGCAGACTCCCATTTGCGATCGTGCCGGTACCCCCCGTTGCCGCCCCTACAGGAATCGACTTTGCTCCCGCCACCACGCTGGCGGTGCCCGGATAGTAGGTATTGACTATCCCAGTAAGGGTGCCGCCCGCAGATGGAGTGTTCGCTGAGCAGGCAATACTCTGAACTGGCGCCAATGCGACGTAGGTGTTGTTGCCGGTGTTTGGATCCGGCGGAGTTCCAGAATCCGTAATCGTGGCTGTGTTGGGATAATAGCCAGCCGCAGATGCCGTCACCGTGATAGCAACGGTTGCCGGGGTCCCCACGGCCAAAGTCCCAATCGTGCAGACGATTGGAGCCGTGCCCGCACATGTGACACCGGCACTTGTCGTGATCGAATTCAGCACGAGCGACGCGGACAGATTTGGCGTGTCGGTCAGTTTCACTCCATTTGCAGTCGAGGGCCCGTTATTAAAAACTGTGATGTTGTAGATGGAGCTTTGCCCAAGGGCGACGGCATTCACCGTTGTGCTTACACCGATGTCAGCCGATGTTGGATTGATCGAGACAGCGCCCAGCGCCCAATTTGAAGCCCCGCTGAAGGTTTCCGAATTTGGAAGGCTTGGGGCGCCGGCGTGAGAGGTCCCCACTCCAGTCACATCGGGTGGGTCGCTGCCGTTGTTTGATGCGTTGTTGTATAGCGAGTTTTGCGGACCCGGAACTGCGACCGTAACCGAGCCACCGGTCGCGAGAGCGTCTAGCACCATGCCGTTGACGACGCTGGGGACATCCAACTGAGAGAACGTTCCTGCAGTTCCGTTTGCCGAATAGAAGCCGGCAATCGGAACTGTCTGGTCCACCCCTGAAAAAGTCGTTGCACCGAAAACTGTGCCCACCGTCCCCGCCGTTGGCATGTTGACCGTGAGCACCATCGAGTTTGAACCTGTCGGCGGCGCGAGCAGGTACCACATTTCCACTCGCCGCGTTGCTGCCGCGTCATTGTGCGCGCCCACGAACGTCAGAGCCGTACCCTTGTAAGTAATGCCGCTCACCGAAGCCGTGGGCACGTTGGTGATGTTGAGCTCGACGCCCACGACCAGCAACCCGTTCGTGGCGATATTGTTCGTGTGGTTTCGGGTGATGGTTCCTGTACCAGGACCGGTGAATACCGCAGATCTCGTATTTGTGGTATCGACGGCGACTTGGGCGTGAGATGCCGTGGCTGCAAGTATCAGCGCCACCATTAGAAACAGCGCATGCAATCTACTGCCGAAGGCCATCCGGCCAGCCAAGGAACTGACTATCGCTAAGCGCCTACGCACTCGGTCGGCTACCGTATTGATTCCGATTTGCAGTGACTTTCCCATCCACCGCACTTCCTTGCATTCGGCAATCCCCAGAACATCGGATAGCGCGATGGCCGGGTCGTCCTGCTGTCCACAGTCGCCGCGCGTGACGTAAACGTCTGACGCCACATCCGCCCGTACCAGGCGATGGAGACGCAGACCATCGCTACTTCGCACCAACAACACGTCGCCGACAGAAAGAGCCTTTTCAACCCCGCGCACATAGACAATTTCGCCGTCGCGAATTGCCGGCGACATGCTCGCTCCGTGCGCCTGAAAGCGCACGGCTCCGCCGGAGGCAAGCACCTCCCGGCAGAGCGCCTCGAACGCGTCTGACTGCAAGCGGTCCTCAATCACTGAAATTCAAAACCCTTTCCACGGCTGCCTGATTGGGCTCGAACACGTAGCGATAGCAAGGCACGGATTCGGTCAAGACCTGCAGAAAATCCAGCGCCGCATCCACATACTTTGGTTCGTAAAACGGAACAAAGCTGCGCGCAAACAACTCGGCGACTGCCTGCATGGGCGAAAGTCGATATGGCCGATTGCCCAACCCCTGCTCAAGAATGAATATCCGTTTCAGGCGCGCACTCGCTGGTGACGCAAACTCCGCTTCGCCATGCCAGGGCGTCCCATACATCAGCACCTGCCCTGCGTGTTCGCGAACTATCATGCGGTCGTCGCTCAGAACTTCTGTACCTCCATGCTCCATCCACAGTCGGGTGGTGGTGCTCTTTCCCGCTCCAGAATGCCCGACAAACAGGTTGCCCACGCCGCCTGGCCCCACAATTCCGCAGCTGTGCAGCTCGATAGCCCGCTCCTGTGTGAGCCGGTGCATAATTAGGAGCTCGTCGAGCGGGTAGCCCATCGGTTCGCCAACCTGGGGAATGCGCTCGGAGCACTCCCTACTCATCTGAAGAATTGCGCTGCTGAACTGTGCGTCGATGAACAAACGCTTGTACGGGTGAGGACCGAGCATTTCAGAATTGAAGTCGAACCTGAGTCCTGCCCCGTTCTCGTACAACCGCCAAGTCGTTCCCGAATCGAACATTTGTCGTCCCTGAGATCGAGGAATGCGGGTTAGCCATTCGACTCTAACGCCGATGTCGAACGCGCGGTGCTCAACACGAAATGACTCCAGGGGGGGGACCAGCGCGACGTCAGTCCCGCATTGGCCCGAAAGCTGAACATGCACTCCGCCAATGCCGAACACGGCGTGGGTTAATGCACACGCGCCACCTCCGCGTTCAGTCAATCTCCGGTTAAGATCCCCCCTGCGCTCCAAGTTCATCTCTTGTGTTGGCTACGAGCCCCCGGTGGCGCAAGTGAAACCGCATATTGTTGGGACACTGCCGCTCTGCCCGAGGACCTTGCAGTGCCCGAGAACCGCCTCCTCCGGGCGGAGGCTGATATTCGTAAGCCGTGGCGGCTCGTAGGTCTTCTTGCCTTCAAGTAGTTTCGATTCGTGGTCCATTCAACCTCCAGCGTGCTGGCTTAGTGACTTCCGCAGCTTCCACAACCGCCCGTCGCCAGATTTGGGTTATTGAGAATGGGCAGAATTTGCTGCGGTCCGACCCAGCTCTCCACATCAATCTGTTTGCTTGTAATCCGGTGCGCCGACTCCAGCAATGCGTCGTGCTCGATTCCACCAGCACAAAATTCGCAGTCACCATGACCGGGTACTTCCACCCCAACCACTGCAGCCCGCAAATGTGCTACGTGGCACAGAAACTCGACCGGGCTCTCTTTGTCACCATTTTCCATTTCGCCGTTCGCCGGGCACATTCCGCACAACGCCTGAATGCGACACTCAATACACTTCGTAACCCGGCTCCGCTTTCGGTTCCGCACCCGGAGCAAAGACTCCTCCCAGACCCGCATCAAACCGGTGCCACGCACGTCGAAAGTCTCCTGTTGCGATATCACGCAGATGCCCATCTCGCCGTAGGCATTGATGGCGAACGACTTCATTCCACCACCGCAGAAGTACACCGTGTCGGTCTTGGACAAATTGGGCTGACTCTCCAGTCCCCGCTTTGCCAGTCGCACGTACTCGTCCTTCTCCTGTGCTCCGTGCATGTCGAGGGCGACCACTTCCTCCGGCGTAAGCCGCACTGCCAGCGGGCTCTGCGAGCAGTCAATACGAGGGTTGATCTGTCCGTCCATCTTGAACTCGACGCCCAGTTCTTCCACCGCAAACTGTCGCATGGCGACAATTTCATGTTTATTGATGCTGGTCGCAACCGTCTTGAGCTTCAGCGGGAGCCCGCGGCTGCGCAGCAACTTGATGCCACGCATGCATCGGTCATAGGATCCGGGGACAGTGGTGAGCGCCTCGTAGGTTTCGCGTGTGCGGCCATAAAGCGTTATCTCAATCGCAAACGGCGGCCATTCTTTCAGGTAATCGGCGATTGCCTCTGTAATGATCGTACCGTTGGTAAATAGCGTGATCAAGAATCCCTTTTGCTTGGCGTAGGTATAGATCTCGAGAAAGTCCTTGCGCGCGAAGATCTCTCCGCCGGTGTAGAGAATCCAGAAGCAGCCCATCTCGACCAGTTCGTTGAGCATGCGGAAGTGCTCTTCTTTCGTCATTTCCCTCTGCCTGGCTTTCATGTCGCCCATGGGCAGGTTGTTGTAGCAGTGCTGGCACTCCAGCGGACAGCGCCGGGTCACTTCAATCGAGACCTGCATCGGCACTCGACTCCCCGCGTGCGCTTTGAACACCGCAGCGCTGAATTCTCCGTAGCTCTGCTCAATCATTCTGGCCGCCTTCTTCCCGATCCCCACATCTGGACCTGACAACGACAGACGCACCTCACGGCGCGCCCATCGCCTCCAGTTCCCGCCCCACTGGTCGATGCGCCGCATGCATCGCGTCTCCCACGGTCTCGACCAGATTCGCCGCCAGCAAGTCTCCCAGGAACTGGATCACATCCTGCTCAGCCCGCTCCACACGGACCTCGTAGGTTTTCTCCACCGCGCCGACCAGTTCCGAAAGATGCTGTGGCGTTTGAAGCAAATTCCAGATTAAAGAGCCCACTTCGTTGAAGCTGTAAATTGAAGCCAGATCGCCAACTTTGCCGCGAATGGGAACGATGAGCGTCTCGCCGGCTACCGTTCGCGACACCACGCTCTTGGTGCGAACAAACAGTTGCGCGGGCACAGGATCAGCTGATTCGTCCGCAGCTTGCATTCTCAACATGCGAAGGCTCCGTAAGTACTCACAGAAAATACACTTACAAGCATTACGGCAGATGTTAACGGAATGGTCAATCAGGCTTTAAGGGCGGGTATTGGGTTAGTTATTAGGAGGGGTTGCGTTCTTTGGGAGGCCGGATTTGCGCTTGCGGCTGCTTTTCCGCGCGTAAGAAAGCCTGGTGAGCGCGGCAGGATTCGAACCTGCGACCCATGCCTTAAAAGGGCATTGCTCTACCAACTGAGCTACGCGCCCTCACCTTGTCCGGACTCGGCGGGAGATGATGCCGGAGAGACTTTATGATTTTACCATCCAGCAGGAAGCATGAGTTCCTTTATTACCCGTCAACGGAACGGTCCATACCGTTCTCCGTCCGTTTTGGAGGCGCCAAGTGTCGCTCGGGACGTAGGTCAAAGGAGTCAATCGTAGGTTTGCTAAGAAAAGAATGGCTCCTCAGGTAGGACTCGAACCTACAACCCTTCGGTTAACAGCCGAATGCTCTGCCATTGAGCTACTGAGGAGTGTGGCACCGGCAGCAAGGCGCTGCGGATCGTCGACTACTCCATCATAATACCATCGGTGTGTGAGCAGAGAAAGTACCATGGTACCCAGGTTTGACCGGCACCCTCAAAAGTGATATAAACATCCGTTTTGCAAGAGGTGGGCGAAAGGTGGAGGGTACCTGCTCCATCCCGCCCCCAAGCAAGACCCGACGCGGCCAAGCTCCTAATACTCCTGACAGGTCTGGCGGTGGAAGCGTGTTCGGAACCGCGGCAAAACCAGGCCGCTGACGTTGTACCCAAACGCGTTCGCCAATACAATCCCGAGCTGCACATCACTTGGAGGAATACTCATGCTTACCTGGCTCGTCACCCTTGCGTCTCACGTTTGCCACTACCGCTTGGCGGCAAAGACGCTGTTCGCTACCGCTGTCCTCGCCCTGCTCGGTGTCAGGTCCGCTGTCGCCCAGCCGGCCGAGTCCGCCGGTGGCGAGGCCTCGCTGAAGCTGCCAGACTTGTCCCAGGTCAGTTTTCTCAATGGCGCCATCAATGGCCACAAGCTTCTGCTAATCGGCCTCCTGGCTTGCCTGTTCGGGCTGGGCTTCGGGATGGCGATCTTTGTGCGCCTTAAGAATCTTCCGGTCCATCGCTCCATGCTGGAAATTTCAGAGCTCATATACGAAACGTGCAAGACATACTTGATCACTCAGGGCAAGTTCATCCTGGTGCTCTGGGCGTTCATCGCGGTTATCATCTCCATCTACTTTGGCTGGCTGTCGCCAGTGCCGGGGAAATCGGTGGCCGTGACCCTGCCGATCATCCTCATGTTTAGTCTGGTCGGCATCGCGGGAAGCTACGGAGTGGCTTGGTTTGGAATTCGCGTGAATACCTTCGCGAACTCCCGCACCGCGTTCGCGGGACTGCGGGGCAAACCGTTTCCGGTTTACCACATTCCGCTGATGGCCGGCATGAGCATCGGCATGATGCTGATCAGCGTGGAATTGCTGATCATGCTGTTCATCCTGCTTTTCATCCCGGGTGACTATGCCGGAGCCTGCTTCATCGGGTTTGCCATTGGCGAGTCGCTGGGCGCGGCTGCACTGCGTATTGCGGGCGGCATCTTTACCAAGATCGCCGACATCGGCTCTGACCTGATGAAGATCGTATTCAAGATCAAGGAGGACGACGCGCGTAACCCCGGCGTAATTGCCGACTGCACGGGTGACAACGCCGGCGACTCGGTTGGCCCCAGCGCCGACGGTTTTGAAACCTACGGCGTGACGGGCGTCGCGCTTATTACCTTTATTTTGCTCGGCGTGAAAGATCCTTCGATTCAAGTCCAGTTGCTGGTTTGGATCTTCGTCATGCGCGTGATGATGCTGTTCTCCAGCTCGCTTTCCTATTTCCTGAACCACGCGATCGCCAGCGCAAAATACGCGAATGCAGACAAAATGGACTTCGAAACACCTCTCACTTCGCTTGTCTGGCTCACCTCGATGGTCTCGATCGCTCTCACCTATCTGGTCTCCTATTACATCATTCCCGTCCTCGGCGGCGACACCTCACAGTGGTGGAAGCTGGCCAGCATCATCTCCTGTGGCACGCTGGCTGGCGCGTTGATTCCCGAGTTGGTGAAAGTCTTTACGTCGACCAACTCGCGTCACGTACGCGAGGTCGTCAAGTCCGCCGAGGAAGGTGGAGCTTCCCTGGGAATTTTGTCGGGCTTCGTCGCCGGCAATTTCTCGGCTTACTACCTGGGAATGTCAATGATGGCGTTGATGGCGCTGTCCTACTACTTCAGTCAGATGGGTTTGGCTGAAGCGGCCACCATGATTGCCGCGCCGGTGTTCGCCTTTGGCTTGGTCGCGTTCGGATTCCTTGGTATGGGCCCGGTCACCATCGCGGTCGACTCCTACGGCCCGGTGACAGACAACGCTCAGTCGGTATACGAGCTATCTCTGATTGAACAAGTACCTAACGTCCGCGCTGAGATCAAGAAGGACTTCAACATGGACGTCAACTTTGATCGCGCCAAGGATCTTCTCGAAGAGAACGACGGCGCGGGTAACACGTTTAAGGCGACGGCGAAGCCGGTACTTATCGGAACCGCGGTTGTGGGGGCCACCACGATGATTTTCTCGATCATCATGGCACTGACCCATGGATTGGCCGAAAATGTCCAGAAGCTCTCTCTTTTGCATGCGCCCTTTGTGCTGGGACTGATCACCGGTGGGGCCATGATTTACTGGTTCACGGGCGCGTCCACCCAGGCGGTCAGTACCGGAGCGTATCGCGCGGTCGAATTCATCAAGGCCAACATCAAGCTGGAAGGAGTGGAGAAGGCTTCGGTCAGCGACAGCAAAAAGGTCGTCGAAATCTGTACCAAGTATGCCCAGAAAGGCATGCTGAACATCTTCCTGGCTGTGTTCTTCGGCACTTTGGCCTTTGCCTTCGTGGAACCTTTCTACTTCATCGGCTACCTCATCTCGATCGCGATCTTCGGTCTGTATCAGGCGATTTTTATGGCCAATGCAGGCGGCGCGTGGGATAACGCCAAGAAGATCGTCGAGGTGGAGATGAAGCAGAAAGGCACTCCGCTGCACGATGCTACGGTCGTTGGCGATACGGTGGGCGATCCGTTCAAGGATACGTCTTCCGTGGCGCTGAACCCGGTCATTAAATTCACGACGCTGTTTGGTCTGCTTGCGGTGGAGCTGGCGGTGACCCTGGCCCACGACCAGGGTGCCGGCATCACGCATGTGCTGGCGCTGGCCTTCTTCGCAGTGTCGTTCTTCTTCGTGTACCGCTCGTTTTACGGAATGCGGATCGGAGCAGATTCCAAGTAGCACAGGCGGCGCGAAAAAGACGCCATCCCGTTCACCCGGATGGCGTCTTCGCTTTTCGTGCAACCAGTTTCTAGTTGGGGCCCTTCATCTTTTCCTTGACGCTGTGTGCAAGTTTCTCGATCTCCTCCGCTTTCTTGATCACGTCCACGGCCAGGACATTCTCACTGGACTTGGCCACCCCCGTCTTGAGCTGCTGGGCGAGCTCAAGCAGCTTATCAGTGTCTTTTTCGATGGCAGCCTGCCGCTCTTTGTTCCATTTCTTGGTC
>Ga0209698_10001521_pt1 | contig 26712 bp, 33 predicted proteins | sample LitLauG_LLR_2012_FD_187203 | JGI IMG/M metagenome (GOLD analysis project Ga0209698, IMG submission 187203) | Freshwater sediment microbial communities from Pennsylvania, USA - Little Laurel Run_MetaG_LLR_2012 (SPAdes) (version 2) | ecosystem: Environmental > Aquatic > Freshwater > Creek >... | reverse complement strand
CTCAAGCGTTTTCCGCGCCTTGGCATCTGTTTCCCGCGCATGCATGCATTCGTGGTGCGTACCCCCGATCAAAGCGCGCGCGTCATCGTCCGACCCAATCGCTTTGAGAGATGGAACGTGAATGACCTTGTTCTCCTGGTCGATGCAGAACGTCAAATCACTTTCGTGCTGAATGGTGTATCCCGCGTCTCTCGCGAACGCGGCAACCATGATGGGGAGGCATCTCGCGATGGTCTCCCCGGGAAGCTTTACTCGATTAAGCACATATCCTCCCTGGTATAGAAAACTGCCCGCACCCAAATTGCGGCGCCAGGCACTTATCGGGAACGTCGGCTAGCCGTCAGGAGAGACGACAATCAAGCCGGCCTCGTCTTCGTTATGCGACTGCTCCTGCAGGCGCGTGGAAGAAGCGGGCGATACCTTGAAGGGTGCCTCAAGGGTCGCATTCCTGGAGCACACGACTCCGCCCGAGATGACGTGATTGCATGTGGAAAAGGCGCGCGCCCTGCCCGCCACAATCTCAAATTGAGGGAGAAATGAAGCCGGCGCAGCTGCTCGCGCTCCCAGGCGCCGGCGTAAACTTCCCACGCGCCATTGCACGGATTTTCAGATCACCTGGAGGACGCAAATCGTGGACGCATCGGACGAGCCCGATGGCGTAGATCTTGACGCCGAGGATGATGCCGTTGAGCGGGAGATTCTTCTCGAGCGCGATGCCGAGTGGGCGCACCTCGACATGCTCGCTCACGACTTGCGCACGCCATTGCAAATCCTGGCTGGAGAACATCAACAGATAAAAAAAATATTCGCGCAGCACAATATCAATTACGACATGCGCACAATCAACGATTGCATGGAGACGCTCAACGACGGATCGAAGGAATCCGGTTGGATCGTACGATATGGAACCTTTCCAGACGAGGCCGAGCTACCACCCAAGACTCGAATACCCGTCGCGCAACTAATGCGAAGCATCCGTAGCCACACGGCCCGTGTTGCACAAGACCATTCGAAGATCATCCACTTTCCACCTACCCACCTCACGATCCTCTCCCACGAACTGATCATCAAGAGGATTCTCCTCAACCTCGTAACAAACGCGTACAAGCACTCAAAAGGAAACTCCATCGTCGTCGGCGTACGCAAGAAGGGCAACCTGGCTGAATTCGTCGTCGCGGACTCGGGCGCGGGCCCGAGCGACTTTCATCGCGATGTTCTGCTAGGGAAGGCCAAACCACCCTTGCCGTCAACTAAAAAGGACCAGACGATGGTCGACATGATGTCGACCGACCATCGAGGGCTTGGCCTCTATATCGTCTACAAAGCTACAAAGACGTTGGGTGGCCACGTCGAACTTTCCGAGCCCAATCCGGATTCCTCGTCCATCGACCTCTCTCGACTTGCTCGCACCGGCAAGCGGTTCATCGTGAAGGTGGTGATTCCCTGCGACCCAAAGTACGAGGACATCCGAGCAGTCGAATCGCTGAACTTCTATTCACCCGACGCGTTGCCACTCGCCGGAAAGACCATCCTGATTCTCGACGACGACAAACGGGCGTCGGGAGTCGTACGCAAATCGTTCGCGGCCCTCGGCGCGACCACGTATGCTGAACGTGATCCAAGGGCGTTCCTCGATCTTCTCGAGCGCGAATTTGTTGCTTTGGAGCGAAAACCCGATCTTCTAATCCTCGACTTCTTCCTCGAGCATGAAACGGTTGCTCCAACCTGGCTGGCGGTTCTCAAGTTATTCCAGGACTCGCCTCCGGCAGCCATCCTACTGACGGGCGCATCTTGGGAGAATGAAATGTCCCCGCTTGGACCGCACATGCCCTGGATTGCAAAGCCACTTGGTCCTACCCACGTGACTGCCATATGCGAGGCCCTCCTTGCTCCAAGCGGTCGATCCTTTAGTGCTCAGTTCGACGTCAGTCACACCGCGGCGAGGATCCGCTTCGGCAGCGGGATCTAAAAAAACGACCCGTGCGAGGCACAGGTCGTTGGGTCTTGTTCATGCGACAAAATCGAAGTTGGGACGATTTTTCGCGTTGGGATCGGACAATACGAGTCCAACTTCCTCCGGCGTTCGCTGTGGCTTCGGGGAAGCGACCACTTTCTGTCCTTTGAGCATTTGCGCTATACGATCCGCGATCTCTTGAAGTTGTGTGAGCTTCGCATTGGTCATCGCGGATTCAAGAACCGCCGCGGTTTCTGGCTTGATCTTCGCTGGAAAGGTTCCTTTCTTTCCAACAAGCCATTGAATCTGACCTAGCGCCGTCAGCCATTCCGCAGCTTCAATCGACCCCGCCCTGGCATACGGCCCGCTGCTTCGTCCCTGCGAAAGCTTGTTCGCCGCCGTCTTGGCCCCGTACCCCTTGTCCTTGATCTGGTGTGTGAGCCCGCTATCAATCGCCAGGCCTCCGTACCAGATGTGACAGCCGTCCGGTAGCTCCTGGTAAGCCCAGAATTTCGGACTCGGATGAACAAGCAAGATCGCAGCATTTGCCGCGCTCATGGTGTCGCCGGCGCCGCCTGCTGTGCGCCGCTTTGCGTCGAGGCCTGCTGCTTTGCTTTGGTCGTGACCTTCGTGCGGGCCCGTACGCTTTGTAGCATCTGCTTTACCGCCTCGACCTGATGAAGATTGCTGTGGTCATTGCAGATATTGAGCACGGTACGCATCAGTGCCTCCTGCATTGGATCCAGGTTCGCCGACTTGATCCAGCTCGCCTGCTCGTACGCGAGCATTCTGATCGCCCAGTTCTTGCATTGCTGCAAGCCGAGGACGAGCTCGAGCTTATCCCCACTGGTGGGCAAGGCCTGGCTCGTGCTCGCGGCGTTGACATTGATGCTCCCAACGAACGCGCTTCTCATCTCCGCCGCAGTTCGAACGATGACGCGGGCGGCTGTTTCATGCAGACCAGGTACCTCGGTCAAAAGCCAACCGATTTCGTCCTCCTCCCGCATGTAATCGATGCGCATGTGGCTGAACCGAAGGAGCGTGGCGATGTTGACCCTCTGCACTCCGCGATAGAGCTTGGAGACGTCGCCGAGTCCGCCGGAGTTCGCCGTAACAGCGATCCGAAAGTGCCTGGAAGCCCGAACCTCCCGCTTTAGGGCAGGAACGTAGATCTTCTGGTTATCCAAGAGATCGTGCATTGCAGTCCAAAATGCCTCGGGCAGCTGGTCCCCCTCATTGATGAGCAGGATTCCGGCCGGTGAAAGCATGGCCTGCAGGAGCGCGCCGGGCATGAACTCGGAGACTGCGGCATTCCCGCTTTGTACGAGTTCCATCCCTCCGACTGCGTCATAGTCGCGCTTGTCCTTCGACCCGCAGAACTCAAAGACTTCCCACCCCGTCGCAGCAGCGATCTCCTGGACGAACGAGGATTTTCCCGAACGAGTAGGTCCAGCGATCCAGAGGTTCCTTTCGAGCATTCCGGAGAGCCAGAGAAGCGCGTCCGTTATGAGGTCATGACGGAAAACGTAGTTGCGCCGATTGGGCGTGTGCGGACCAGGTTCAACTCCCCGAAACTGCGCCTGGCCGACCGCTGGAGGCTTTCCGACCAGAAATCCAGGCCCAAACATCTCCAGGTACGACCGAACCTTGAGGGAAGCTGCACGCGGCTCCCACGGGTCGGGATTGCTGTTACTCGGGGTTGGCAATTTGGCCACCTTTGAAGTATTTCCTTCCATGGAGTCTCCCATTCCTCTTCCCGGCCCATGCCGGAAAGCTAGCGATTGCCATCTCGTGGTCCTGCAGATTATTGGCATTGCCTTGAGCGCGTCAGCTGCCTTGCGTTTCGGCTTTGTGGTCACCGGCAAACTAGACTCTAGCCAGCAATCCATCAGAGAGGTTGCCGTGTCCTACGTAAGCGAGGTTCTTGCGCCGGGCGAGAGCGTTCTCTATCAGGCTCGCTTAAGCCCGGTCATCTTTTTTCTACCAGCGCTGCTCCTTGCTCCAGCGTCTGTCTTGCTCGCACTCACGCTTTTTGTACAGCGCTACCATTTCATTGCGCCCCTTGGGATCATCGCCTGTTGTGCTCCCGTTTGGATGCTGACATCGGCCTGGATACGGCGACGCTCGACGGAGATTGCGATTACGGAGAAGAGGCTAATCTTCCGACGCGGCGTTGTGCGCGTCGACGCTGACGAGCTTTGGCTGGAGCGAATCCAGTCCGTGCAAACGATCCAGACGACGATGGACCGGCTTTTGAGAAAGGGCTCCGTCATCGTGCACGAATCAGGGGTCGGCGTGATTCAGATCGAAGACATAGGGGACCCGATGAGCTTTCGAAGAGCCCTCGCGGCTCGCCAATAGGCCAGGTCCTCGAGGTTTCGCGAGGCCCCTACAAGAGAAAGCGACACGGCCGCCTGATGGCGGCCGCATTTTTTCCGTCGCCCAATGGTGCGTCAGTGCACGAGGACTCCCTCCACGGCCTCGCAAAGCGCCTGGGGTCGACCTACGACCGTAATGGCGTCGCGTCGCGACCGCGCGCTCTGCAAAACGACCGTGCCGGAGCCGCACGCTCGGTCCAGAAACGATCGCTCGACATGCACGCTATGAAGAAGCGTTGCCTCGAGCTCGTCACGGTTTGGGTGAAATACCCCCCGACGAAAGATGATCCGCTGGTTCGTCACGGTCACCGCGTAGCACCGGTGCTTGACCCAGTACCAGGCGACGAGAGCGAGACCCAGCGCCGTACCAAAAAGCGGGGCCGGAGGAAACGGAAAGAACCAAGGCGAGATGATCATCAGGAATCCCGCGACAATTCCTGGAATGTACGGAATCCAGGAGCTACGAGCCACCAGAATGATCCGCTCACCAGTTCGCTTTTGCATTTCCATCTCCTGACACGAAAACAAGCTACGTCGTGATGATGCAATTTAATGCAGGGCTTTTCAAGGGCTCATGCCATGTTTATCGATCCAAAGAATTGCAGCTAGCTCTGTACACGCAGAACGAACTGCATTTTTCTCCTCGTGAAAACTTGGTGGGAACGAGTCTGCAAGTTCATTGATTCCACGATCTTGCAACGACAGTTGGAACTGCAACTGTCTGTCGTTCCTCCCCATCCCCCGATGTTGATGGGATTTCGTGAAAGGAGTAGTTCATGAATCAGGACACACTCTCCAAGGCCCAGTTGGTCTTGCAGGAGAGCTTTCTTGTTGTTTGCCGAATGCCGGGTACTTCCGGTCAGGTGAACATTCCAAGCGACAAAATCCCCGAGTCATTGCGCTCCCGGATTCCGCAGGACCTTTTGAGCGTCAAGGCCAATCTCGCTGAGAAGGAGACGCTAAAGGGCCTTACGACGATTCGCGCCCAGATCGCCAGAGATCTCAACGCCCTTGGCACTCGGTTCGGCATGTTCGACGCCTACCTCATTCCTCGCGATAACGCGGCGGCCGCAAAAGATGCGCTCGATTGCGCACAGAAGGTATATGAGGCCTGGGTGACGCCGGCTCTTGACCGTCTCGAGGCCTCGATCGAGAAGAAGATTTCATCCAACCCTGAATACGCCGAAGCACTGCGCGCTGCGGCCCCAACCCGCAAGGAGCTCGAAGTTCGAATGCAGTTTCGTAGGGGAATCGTCACGCTCGGCATGGCTGGGCAGACGGATCAGTCCATTGATCCGGGCATACAGTCGGAAATCGAGACGCTCCCCTTTCAGGTCGCAAGGGAAATCGCCGACGATGTCGCTTCCAACTGGAACGCCATCCTATTGACTCCGGAGGCCAGAGTCGCTCAGCGCTTTCGATCTGTCGTCGAGCGGGTTCGCTCCAAGGCGAAGTCGATGTCGTACATCGAACCCAAGCTGCGCACTCTCGTAGACGTCATCGACGACGTGCTCAAGCGGCTTCCGCCGGCGGGCCCACTGACTGGCCACCACATCGTGCTCGCGCAGGGCCTTCGAGCTTTGCTGCTTGATCCATCGGCCATCCTTGGAGATCAGGCCATTGTCCTGCCTGAAGAAATCGATGGCGTCGCGGCAAAGGAAAGCGATATGTTCAATCCGGTATCCGCAGGCAATGGAAGCCGCACGACCGTGATTGACCCCTTCAGCGACCCGCTTCGAGACACGGTGCTCGATGCGCAGGCTTCACGACACAGCGCATCGACGGCCGATATCCCGAGTACAACCGCGCCGCAGGTTAGCGTGGAAGACCTCACGGACCCGACTCAGGATGAGGTTGCCGTCGAAGCGACCCCATTCTCTTTCGTAGCGTAGATTGCAGCACCAACGGGCCCAGTCGTCGACTGTGTGCCCGTTTTTCTATGCGCACACGCTCGTGACTGGATTGGCGTGCTGTGATCCGATCGACCTCCCGAGCTCACTTCTGCGCTGATGGGCCTTCGTCTGGCAGCCAAAGCAGATCCAGCGCGTCACTTTCCCGCGACGCACCAAACTGCCGGCTTCGATCGAGGCCGACCCCTGATGGTTCGAACACCATTTCGTCCTGACGATTCGCCCTTCTGCTTGTTGTGCGATGGCATGCACGTCCAGACCCATGATTTGCTCCTTACGCTCCCCTCAACTGCCGTGTGGTGAGCTGCGCGCTGCAAAATTGCAGCTGTACGGTGCAACTTTTATCACTGGACAAAATGGAGAGTCAAACCTCATTTCTTTCGCGAGGCGAGCCAGAGCTAATTGCCGCCCTCGGTCTTTCCGCCCGCAGATGCTGGCGGGATACCCGTGGCATTTGTAGAAGGGCTCGTGTTCGCAGGGCCTCTGGTTGGGGGCGATCCCGCGGCAGCTGCCCTTTCGGCACGCTGCTTTTCCCGGTCCCGCAGGATGATTTGGTGCGCCCTTTCCATTGCTGCCTTCCCCTGGGCTGAGCACCCACGTTGAATCGTTGCAAGCTCGGGGAGAGGGTCCTTGGAGCGCATTCGCTCTGGAGTCACGGTTTCAACGAGTCGATCCGCCAGGCACGAGCACATGGCATCAACGTAGATCTCGGCGCCTGGAACATGGGCGTAGGCCTGTTGTGCATCCTCCGTGAGGACCTGCTCCAGGCGTGATTCGTCGATTTGACGACTGTTCCGCTTGGCGGAGGCTCGAAGCAGGCTCTGAACCTCGAGGCGCTGACAATCGAGCAGGACGCCATCGCGCTGCTCCTTCGTCCAGACGGGGGGCGATGCCGGCCCTCCGGCCCAGGATGCCGCGTTGGCAAAAAGCGCAATGCCCGCCAGAAATCCATGGCATCTCCGACTATTCCATTTCATTTTCCGTCCTGCAATTCGTTGTAGAGTCCGGCTATAGTTGGCCTCCAACCGTACTCTTTTCCCCATCCAGAACCGAAACACCTCCTTTCGGCCCTCGCCATGTTGATCATGATCGTCGAGGATCACCCCGTGATGCGCGAAGGCGTCGATCGCATTCTTCGCGAGATCGACGAGGAAATTCACACGGTTGGGGAGCGCACCCTGGAAGGCGCGGTTTCAGCGATTGGTGACGGGGTAAGCCCCGACCTGGTTGTACTCGACCTGGTTTTGCCTGATGGCCGCGGTGACGCGCTTGTCGATGCAATTTCGACCGTCTACCCTATTTCGCAGATCGTCGCCTATAGCGGACAGGAGGACGCCGTACTCATTCGGTCCTTGTTCTACAAAGGGCTGCGGGGCTACATTCTGAAATCCGGCCTTTCGACACGGGAGGAGTTTGAACGGGTGATCGCCGGGGAGCGTAGCTTTCCTCCCATTCAGGAACCCGTCGACAGTCGCGCCAGATCGATCATCAATTCCGAGGACATCAAAATCCTGCGCCTCGTTGCCGACCCCGAGTCGGCGGGCAGCATCAAATCAATTGCCAGGACTTTTGACATTACGGAACGCATGGCCAAACGGAAATGGCTGCGAGTCCGTCAGAAGCTCGAGGCAAAGACGAAGACCCAGGCACTCGCAAGAGCGCGACAAATGGGCATATTGCACGACTGAAACTTTCCCGACACGTTCGCGGCTTTCGCATCACGGATGGTCGATCCCTAGCTCTTTGGGCATGACGAGGCGCCTCTTGGGGGCCGCGGGATGGATCATCCTCTCAAGTTCCGGCGGAACCACGATCAGCGCCTCTACGAGCGATCCAAGAACCCCTACGAGCTCGGGATCGAGGTGCGTCCCGGACGAGGCCTGGACGATCCGAAAGGCGATCCTGGCCGCTTCTGCCGCCTGCGCGCGTGGCACGCTCTGCAGCCCCATGTCGAAAGCGTCGGCAACGGCTGTGAGCCGCGCAACGAACGGAATTGCCTGTCCCATCGGCTGGCCGGCGTCCCCCTGTCCATCCCAGCGGCAATTGCGGTTTCTGCAGATTCTGGCGGCGATCTTGACGGTCTCGAAGTCGATCCCATCCAGCATCTGCTCTCCGAAAAGGCTTGAGTTTCGTTCCGCCTTTGCCTGGCTAGCCCCGTCTCCCTCCAGGAGAAATCTTGGAATTGCCGCAAAGCCGATCCCATGCCAACTCGCTGCCCTCTCGATCGCTGCCAGCGAGGCCTCGTCCAAACCCGCGCCACGCCCGATCGTTCTGGCGATCCGGCCAACCCGTATACCGTGATCCTGCATGCGAGGAGCGAGCTTTTGTTCAGTTAGTAGCCCCAGGTTGTCCAAAAGATCCTGAACGACATCCCCGGCGCTACCAACCTTCACGTCGCCGGCCTCTCCGAACCCCTCCAACGGAACCTGGCTACGCTGCGCCATGCCGGCGAGGGACAGCGACGTCTCCCGCGCTGACCAGGGGTCTAGAGGGAGGCGCGGGTCCGTCGCCAGCCCCAGCAGAATCGCGTTTTGTGCCTCCACAATTCGCCGCCCGTACGCTCCCGCCGCCTGTTCCGCCTCCAATTCCATGCCTGCCTTGGCACAAGCTCGGGCCAGCACGACAAGCGCCCTGCCCGTGAGCCCAGGCACTTTCGTATACGTCACCTCGACAGCAGCATGAAGCCGGTTCAATCCGACGGGACGATTGCCCTTGGCGATGTCGAGTAGTCCCTGCGCGAATTCAATTTCGACAGCGCCTCTCGATCCGGATAACGCGCCTAGCGCGGCTCCGCTGGCGATGTCTTGTTCGGCGAGTTGAATCTTGCCGAGCTCGATATGATGTTTTGCCCGAACAGCGAACATTGTGGCTCGGTTCAAAACCTTGTTCGAATCGAAGTTGTCCGTAGGGACGGCAAGGCCTTCCTCTACGTAGGCCAATCCCGCCTCGTGACGTCCAAACACCAGGCTGATTTCGCCTAGATTTCCTAGGGCAAAGGCTCTAGCCTCCCTCTCCTCATCATCATCGCAACCTGGGCGCGTGAGGCTCAGAGTGATTTCCGTGCATCGCTGCGCAGCCGTGTAGGCCTCTAGAGCGAAAAAGGATTGGCCGAGATTCAACCACGCGCTTCGTTGGCGATGAATGTCCGCGGCTTCGCGTGCGATCCTGAGGCTCTCGATATAGGCTGCAACTCCTTCGGCGTGCCGCTCGAGCTCGGCGAGCATCACACCCTGGATTGAAAGGCAGCGAGCGAGGATCTTGGGCTCTCCGATTGCGCGTCCGAGAGCGACCGCCCGGGAAGCAAGTTTCTCCGAGGCAAAGCTGTTGCCCCAGATGAAGAGGTGGCGAACCAGCGCCAGATAGACCCTTACAACATCGATCGATGGGGCAGGATCCGTCGTCGAAAGCCTTTCGTAGGCTTTGCGAAAAATGTCGGGCTTCCCGGCTCCTTCCGGACTGGCAAGCGCCGCCTCCAAAGCTTGGGCCGTGCTATCCCAATCCGACATAGCCAAGACGGGCTCCGCCGTAAGCCTCAATTTTCATCTCTGTTCACATGCAAGGCGCTTAGCTGTAGCTGGCACGATTGGCCTTTCTCCCTGCGCCCCGCGTATATCGAAACCACCAACAGCGCAAAAACTGATCGTAGGCTTTGGTGCACATCCGATCGATTGACGCGCCAAATTGTGCCGAAAATTGACCGCCGTAGATGAACGTCGATCGAAAAAAAGGAGGGGGGTACGAAAGTCCCCCTTACGAAAAACCGCTACGAGAGCAAAAATGCTCCGCAGCCTTGTGGATACCCTAGTCCATAGCAGGTTTACGGGGCCCGAGAAGGGGAATCAGCGGTGAACAATGTCGTTGCTCTGCAACAGCCGGCGACAATGTCGCTCAGCGAGCTAGCAAGCGATCTTGATTTGATGCGCTCCTTGGCGACACACAGCGATCGGCGCCGTACTTTGCCCGTCATGTTGCGAGGCGCCGCGGCTCATCTTGGAGCATCGATCCCGAACACTTCGATTCCTCCCAGCGTCGACACCATTGCCAGCGTCACCGAGGAATTCATCGTCCAGAACCACCAGGCATCCGAGCAGATGAACGCACTTTTGCTCGCGATCGCCATTTGCTGCCACCACAGTGATGGGATTGGCTCAACTGCGAGACACCGAATCCTCTCGATGATCGACCGCGCAGCGGCCTCGATCTCCTGAACGCACCACCGCTAGGGAGACGACGATGATCGGCAAGATCCTCATCGTCGTTTTCACTCTCAATACCGCTTGCAGCCAGATCTTCCTCAAGCAGGCCGTCCAGGTCCTCGGTGCACCGTCAAGGCTTGGCGCAATGCCAACCTACCTACTCCAGGCCGCGGCATCGCCGTGGATTTGGGCGTCGCTCCTTCTTCAGATCATCTCCTACGGAATCTGGATCGTTGTGCTTTCACGCGAGAAGCTTGGCGTCGCGTTGGCGATTTCGGGATCCATCTTCTACTTGGTGATGGCATGCGCTGCATGGGTTCTTTACAACGAAGCACTTTCTGCCGGCCAGTGGCTCGGCATAGCCTGTATCGTCTCCGGGGTCCTGCTATTGGGGCTCAATCCTGCGTAGCAGAGCACGCCACGCCAAAAGCACTCAAAATGAGCCCACACAGTCAGCAAGCGTCTTGATGGACCTCACCACGCTTTTTTCGCTTCAAGCTATCGCCCACACGCTCCAGCACCCAGATCAGTCCAATTGCCACGACAAAGAGCCAATTCGGATCGATCCCAGAACGGAAGAACCAGCAAAGCAGGATGGTAAGCGGCCCTACCGACCAAGCGGCAATCAGCATAAGGTCAGCGTGCCTCAGGTTCCAAGGATCATTCATCGGGATGGAGCCTCCCTATAAGAAAGCCGGTAGATGCCCATGATGGCTCGAGCAGCCGCGGCTCCCCACAGCTGCTCGAAAATCCTCCGGTCCTCTTGCATTCTGGCGAAGTCCTTCACGAGACCTGCTGTCGCCATCTCCGAGTGGACGTTCCTCCGCACCAGTTCAAGCCGGCTATAGACGAACGCGCCTTTGCGGTCTGCAAAATCGAGCCAGGCCTGCCAGTCGAGATTGCTCCTCAGCGAATCGTCGAAGCGGTAGGGCCCGATAAGGCGCCGGTTGTACATCACCGTCGGGCACCCCACCGGATTGCCGAGCAAGAGCATTCGTCGCTTCGCACTCCTGCCACGAATCACATTCGACCCGAGGAAAGAGAGCTCTCGCAACGCAAGCTTCACGTACCAATTCAGGTGTCGGTGTGGTCGCCCATCGCCGTCGTGTTCGTAGAAGCTTGATTGTGCGAGGATCGCATCTGGATTGCTGTTCAGCAGTTCCGAAAGCGTCGCGAGGTAGTCCTCACGGTACGAGTCGTCCTGGTGCGCGAGTGTTACCCATTCCGTATCTACGCTGTTGTACGCAAACGACCAGTCGACCGCGATAGAGCGACGAACGGGATTCACGAGAATCGGGATCTTGTAGCGCGCCGCGATCGCCTCGATGTAATCCGACGGCGTCGAAGTTGTAATGACGATCTGATCGGAAGGCCGCTTCTGTTTTGTAACCGATTGAACACACGCTTCCAGAAATGGCGAGTTTCGATACGCAAGAACCGCGAACGCATGGCTCATTGGGCGACTCCCCTTTGCGATATGAGCAGGATCTGGAGCAATGCCCCTGATCCAGCCTACGCAAAGGGATCCCCAAAGCCGAAACGCGGGGATCGAATCGAGCTTGGCCTGGGCGCGGTTAAATGGAAGGAATCACGACGTTGAGACTCCGAGTGTCGGTTGCACGCAGGTCTTCGTCGAAAATCGGCCTGGGAATTTCGAAACCGCGCACGAATCCGCACCAGCTGGTGCCCGACACCACCCGCAATTGATATAGGCCGCTGGGAATCGAGAAACGTACCGAAGTACCCTTCGGAATAGCCACCTGGAGCCGCAGTTCGCCTCGCTCCCGGATTTGGGCGATCGCATCCACGTTGGAACCCGTCACTGTCAAGGTCGCTCTCGTGCCGTCCAGTCGGAACCAATCTTCGTTTCCTGATGCGGTATTCATCACAGGGAACGAAAGATTGCATCGATCCGCCGCAGCGACCTGACCCTGCGGCAGGTTTTGAGCCACTGTAGGTAGGGACCTGGACTCCTCGTTGCGAGTCGGAGGAATCACTACCTGGGCCTTCTGTCCCGTAGCCGAAGTAGAGCCAAGGCCCATATTCGGATCCTGGTCGCTCCCTGGTTTGTGTACCAGCTCGCTGCTTTGGGATGCTTTTTCAAACCGGCTCAACGAAGCTGTCGGCGAGTCGACTGCGGCCCCCACCTGCGCCTCACTCGCGCTTGGTGCATTGCGGTCGGGGGCCATGCTCGCAGTGGAATTGACCGCCATCTTAAGAGCGGGACCCCCCTTTCCTGCTGGCGCCTTCGAAGCGATGGCAGAGGCATCGGCCTGTACGGGTTGAGGGCGACGAACCAATGGCTGGAAGTACGCGTTCGCGGCCACTGCAATCGCGAGAAGTAGCCCGAACCATTTGAGGAAATGCAGGGAGAACGATGGAGGTTTCGTCTTCTCGCTAGGATCCATTTCGAATCTCTCTATTGCCGCCGCTCAAGCAGCCCGGCGATGGTCTCCGAAATGGCCCACTGCGCGTTCCTTTCTCGTAGCCCACTTGAGTGCGTCCCGCACCTCGTTTGGCCAGATCGTTACGTTGCGAAAAAGCGTCATGCCGGTCCCAGACTGAAACTCGCTGTCCGATCCCAGGTCTCCGAATCCGCGCATCGCCATATCCCGTTCCGCGAGTTCAACCCCGCTCGTGTGTTTTTCCAGGAGCTGCAGCCGCTGAATGCTCTCCGGCTTGAGGTCCCCTGGGCAGTACATTACGAAGAGGCCCTCTCCTCCTTCGCGAACGAGCCGGCCTCTCATTTGATGCAAGGTAGACACTCCAAACCGGTCCGCCTCGAGGCAAACGACAACCTTTAGCCTGGGGATGTTGATTCCGATCTCGATAATCGAGCTAGCAACGCAAACGTCCGCCCCGTCCCCGCACGCTCGCTCTAGCGCCGCCCGCTTGGCTTCCTCGCTCATTTGCCCGTGAAGGATCACGGTCCGACCCGGAAAGTTTTTTTCCCACATTTCGGAGGCTGACTCGACTGCCCTGATCTTCCGCCGGCGCCGCTCGGCAAGATCCGCGTCCTCGGCGCTCTCTTCTTCGACAACTGCCGGGAGGATAACGGCGACCTTTCCTCCTGCCGAAATCGCGCTCTGCAGCTGCTCATAGAGCCACCGCTTTTTGTCCGGGCCCGCAAGCATCGTCCTGATGTTCTTGGGCGACGCAGGCTTGGATATGATCGCCATGCTTTGCTGGCCGTAGAGACAAAGACCCATCGACCGCGGAAGTGCCGTGGCGGTTGCCTCAATCCGATTCGTCCATGGCGCCATCAGCGCTCCACGCTGCGCCGTGCTGCTCTTTTGCTGCTCGTCGAAAATCAGGAGATCGGGCTCCCACCCGATTTTCTTCGCCCAGGAATTGATGGCCTGGGTTCCAACGAGGACCGGGTTCTTTCGCATCGACGCTTCCGTGGGCTTCACGTCGGCGCGGACCTCCTCAAATCGGCTCGAGGGAAAGAAGCGACGTAACTCGCTAACGACCTGTATTGCGAGCACGCTGTTGGGAATGATGATGGCAACACGTGCCCCTACCGCTTGCGCTCCTGCTGCGAGAAGTCCGAAAGTTACGCTTTTGCCTGACCCAACCTCCCCCATCAAAAGGTACTCGCTTGGAATAACGCTACGCAAGCTCGCCCAGAGTGAGCGAATGGCGGCCACCTGCTCATCGTTGAGTGCAAATGGCAACCCGTCTTTGAGTTGCACCATGATCTCGCTTGGAATGTCGATTACCGAGCGTGGATCTGGCTCCCTGCGGGCAGCGGAGCGAGCTGATTCGACGGCACCACCGATCGACAGCATGCTTGCCGCCCGGGCGCCACGGGCCAGGTCGTCTTGATTCCTGGGTCGGTGAAGTGCCTCAAATATCGATGGCAGAGTCTTGAACGCGTTCGCGGGTGTGGCTCCAGTATTTGCGAGCGCAAGGATGCTCGCCTCGTCGTGGAGGGGAAAGGACCGCCGAACGCGTTCCTCGGCGCATCGGATCGCCTCAGGCATCCAAAGCGCATTTGCGAGGCGGCCAATCGCCTCGCCTTTGCATCGCTTGAGGCGCGGATAGACGGGCATTGCGCGCCCCCGGTAGTGCGGCGCGACGTATTGAGGCGACGTCAGAACCAGTCGCCGACCGAAAAATCGGGGTTCTGCGAATAGCCCAGCGATTTCGCCTTCAGCAACCCGGCGAAACGTGCTCGACCCCAGAAAGCCGAACTCTTCGCAATCGATCGAGGCTCCGTCGATTCGAAGAACGACGCGAACGAGACCCGGTACCTTCTTTTGAACCTGGCTCGCGCTTTGGACGATCTCCCCTTCAACGTAGATCCGTTGCCCAACGAAATCCTTCCATGACGCGACAGGGACTGGCTGTGGACAGTCCTCTGCCCGCGCCGGCACAACAAACAGTGCATCGAGGGGCGTGCTAAATCCTGCCTTTGACAGCACGTCCTGGACGTCGAACTGCAGCGTTTTCGGAATCTTCTTCATCTATGCCAATATAACTGTGGGCCTGTCGCAATGGAAAACCACCCATTGTTGCCGCATCAATCGATCCAAATAATTGCAAGTACGGATCGTATTTGAAATCACCTCGTGGGGGTCGATGGGTCTTCCCTCATTTTCCGGCATCGCGTAGGGATTGGAGTTGCACATGAGTCGACGATCTGTTGGCGGTTTTGGAGTCGCACGTCGTTTGGCCAGGACTACTCTTCCCTGGCTTTTCGCTCTCGTTTCGGCAATTGCCGCACCGGCTTATGCCGGCCAGTTTGCTGTTTACGGCGCCGGCGCCTCGAGTTGCGAGGAATGGATTGCCATGGACCCCGAGACAGGGCGTTCTGCGAAGGTCCAGTGGGTACTCGGGTTTGTCAGTGGGTTCAATGTGTCGGTAAGCCGGATGGGCGCTCGAGCGATGGAAACGGGACAAGCGCCTGTTTTGCTTCAGGCCTCGATGCTGGACCAGTATCTCGCATGGATCGACACGACATGTCGGTTGCCAGCCAATACCAAGCGGTCGGTCTCCGAGATCGTAGGAATTCTTGCGAACCACTACAGCCAGGCGGGAGGCTAGATGATGGGCAAAACCTTGAGGGGAATTGCAGCCCGAAAGCAAGGCTCGACTGTCAACACTCGCCCCTTTCGGGCCAAGCACCAGCGCCCACTCCTTGCCCCACCCTGCTGGCGGGACGCGCAGCGGCGCCAGGAGAGCCCAGAGCGCCCCGCCCTCTTTCCAATCTTTGCGCTGATTTTCGCAATTGCAATGTTCGATCGACCGGCGGATTCCGCGGTTCGGGTCACGCCTCTCGGGAGCTGGGACCTCCCGAGCATTCAGCTCGGCGACAGAGCGCCTCGAGATAACCCGCTCAACCTTGGGGACAGCCTCTCCCACGCTCCTCGACTTGAGTTCCCGCGCCGAACGATTCGCGACCCATCTTCAGCTTCGCAACCGATTCCCGGAGGAATTTCCACCGCCGGGACCGACAGATCCATGCTGTGGCTCTCAAGCGCCCACGACCCTGTCGATATTCGCCACGCTGACGGATCCAAGAGCCTTCGCACACAACACGAGCTCTGCCAATCTCGGGCCTTTCTTGCGTCGATGATTGAGATCTACGCGCTTTCCGTCGTTGCGCCGCTTCCGCTCGGCTACTTCGAAGGGGCTTTCAGCGCAGGCCTCGCCGAGGAAGAATCGAGCGCTTGCAAGCAATCCACGCACAACCTCTCGGAACCGGAGGTGAAGAACCATGGGTAGCGTCCTGGCCACCATCGCGGGCGTCATCGCATGGATCGCAGCCCTCATGGGTTTGGAGACCGCGGCGGTTCGAGCAAGGAGGGAGAAGATCGCCCAAAGGCGCCTTGCGACGGCGCGCCTCGAGTTCATCGGGGAGTACGAATTCCCCGCCAGCATTACGCGGGTCGCCAAGAGCTTTGCCGAACAGGACATGCTCGAGCGCGAGGAAACGCACTCCCAGTCCGCACCTGTAACGGTTGAATCGCTGGAAGCTGGGCTTCGGAAATTCCTGAGCGATTTGGACCCGGCGATGCCGGAGATTCCCATCGACAAGCGAGTCGATGCCCTTTTTCGGGTTTTCATCAACGAAGACAGGCTCGCGTACATCAAGTTCTGCGACGAAGCCTATGGCGTCATCGTCGAATACCCCAAGCAGGCCCGGGCCGCGATCGCGGCAACGATGACCGAAGCACAAACGGCGGGCCTCAACAAGACAGGGTGGACCTCGTCCCCATTTCCGACGCCTCGAACCAACAAGAATGCAAGGGTACTAGCGGACGATTAACCCAGAATGGCCTTGGGCTTGCGCCTAGGAGATTGCATTCACCAGAGGTAGCGAAAGAAGTCCCACCACGCTTCCCTCCCCGTCAGGTCTTCATACGAGCTCGATAGAAGCACCCAACCCTGGGCGAGGAGCACTCCTCCGCTCATGCCCAGCCCGACCTGACAAAGAGCTTCGATTCCATGCGGGAACGGTACGACTACCCCAAGAAGGCCCAATGTCGAGCCAGCAAGAATTGCCCGCCAGCCCTTGAACTGACCGGCCTGGGCTTCCTGCGGAGTTGGCTTGCGAGCTGGTTCAGAGCTGGAACCCCTGTTCATGACGAGTCCTTGCTGTCGGCGCATGAGCGCGTTCATCGAATTTAGCTCAAAACTTGTTCACGTCAAGAATTGATGGCTCGGCAAGCGGAATTGGCGGTGACAAAAGCACATCAAATGAAAGAAGGTCCCGCGAAGCGAGACCCTCTTGAAAAAGCGTGCTCGATGACCCTTGGACGAAGTCCTACAGGCCAAAGAGGGAGCGCAGCAACCCCAGAAACGAAATCTGGGACGTTTCACGCATGTACGTTGCGCGAGCCTTGGCGCGCAACTCCTGGCGACGAGCGTCGCCGACCGGATTCTTCACAGCGGAGAGTTGAATGGTGGGAGTCTCGAGGAGGCTCCCGCGCCAATCGAATTCCGCATACCTGTCGTCGCGACCTTGCACCATTTTCGATTTCCTTTCAAATCGTGCTCAGCCACGATGGCTTGAGCTATGACATTGCGGTGCAAGGTGTTCCTGCAAATTGGCGGGAAAAAATTAGTACGATGGGCCATGGCTAGACGCCAAACTCGCGTCGTCGGGTTACAGCCGGCAAGTACTGACCACGCGTCTGGAGGAGATTGCAATGGACGTCGGTAGATGGCTATTGGCAGCGCTTCTCGCGGGACTTGCTGTAGCTGCCAATGGGCAAACGATCGTCTTTGAGAGCGATGGGGTTGCAACGACACTCCCATCAGGCTGGGTCCGAATTCCCCAGGCAGAGATCGAGCGAATGCGTCGGGACCTGCAAGTTGAGGCGCCCAACGCACACATTCCAAACTACGATTTCGGCTACCAGGCCCCATCTGGGGGCGGTTGGATCACCTATCCTTACATCCTCGTCCAGATCTCCCGCGCGGGGCGCCTTCGCCCCAGCGCAATCGAGTCGATCGCGCACGCCGACCTGGGCCGTATCGAAGAAGGTATCTCCGATGCAACGAATTCCTCCTTTTCGAACCTGCGCATAGGTGGGATCCGCTACGACCCCAATGCGAACCTTCTTTGGTTCAGAACGAGGATGGACGTACCGAACGTCGGAACCGTCTTGGGGATCAACGCCATGGTTCCCACCGAGCGAGGTTTTGTATCGTTTGCCGGATACGCGACGGAAGACCGGTTCCCCCTACTCTCGCGGGACTTTACGGGGATGATGTCGCGGCTTTCCATTTCGGAGGAGGTTCGATATCGACACCATGCTTCCGATAACCTTCCGCCTTGGCTCCAGGAAATCTCAGTCGAGACCGTTGCGCAGGGCGCGTCGGTTGGAATTTTGCTCGCCGTGGCCGGTTCTGTTTACGGGCTTGCCAGGCGCCGGTCAAAACGGAAGAGTTAGTCCACAACCCGCGGAGTCGCCGCAGCGTCACCAAGGTTGCACCTTTCAGGGATCCCCTCAATTCCGACTTCCGCGAAATTTGATACCTTCGCGTCTTTGCGATGCGGAGATCTCTAGATGGCTAGTCACCGAGGCGCCTTTGAATCCCTGATTGCCGAGCACGCCCGGCTCAAGGCAGAAATCGCGAAAATCGATCAGCAGATCGTCGACGCGGTGGTAATCCTGGGGAAAGGAGTTGGCCGAGGGGGGGTAGGAAAGAGTCCGGCGGGTTCGGCCTCGCGCCGCAAGCGCCGACACTGGTTCGAGCGCGGCGAAGCATCAAAACTCCTTCAACGCCAACTTCGCGGGCCCAGGCGCCCTTCCGAGCTCGTTCACGCAACGATCGCTGCCAAGGGCTATACAAGGAAGTCCCTGGGAGATGAGGACTTCAAGCGGCTCGAGGTCACCGTCTACCAGGCTATTTACCAGGCACTTCGAGCCAAGGTTCTTGCGAAAAATTCCGCGGGGCTCCTCGTGAAGGCATAGCCGGACAGCGCTACGAATCCAGGAGGCCCAGTTCCCGGATTGCAAAGAGGACGAATTGCGCGATCGGCATCTCGGTTGTGCCTCGTTCCCAATCGCTCCAAGTCCGTACCGATACGCTGGATCCGGATGCCGCGACGGCCGTGCTGATTCCCTTGTGCATCCGCCAGCAGTACAACTCAAATCCGGAGGGCGACTCGAATTCTCGTCGCTCCCGGACCGCCGTAGCTTTCTTGTCGAGGATCTTGAGCGCCTTTGAAATTTGAGCTTGAGTAGGCACCCCATACTTGGGCGGCCTCCCACGGCCTCGACCATCCTCCACAACCCGCCCTGCAGCTCCTCCAACCCGACCCCGGGAAGGAGCGAAGGCGGGAAGCCGGCGCTTTTCCGCCATCTATGCCGCCTCTCGAATATGCGCCGACCTCTTGAGATCCTCGCGCACGGCCCGAGCTCGGCTGCGAAATCCCAATCTTGCCCAAACGGCAGCATCAACCCGGATTGGAGTGGCGCTGCGCCGGGATACGAATACCCCATGGTCTCGCAGCGATCCAGTCCGAAAGAGGTCTTCGAGCAGGCTTAGCGCGAAGGTCGCCACCGTTCGATTAATGAAAAGTCCCTGCGCCTCAAGAGCCTCTGGCAGCGAGCACGAGGGCACATCTTCCGGTTCCTTGAATTCGGGATCCAGGAAGTGCGGATTGAGATCCATGATCGTGGGAAGCCTCCCCGCCCAATCCCTTTTTCGTCCTTGAGGCTCTCCCAATACGACCTGGCAGTCCGAGCTCCGATTGCCTAGATCCATCCAATAGGCAGGAGGATTCCCGCGTGAAATCGCTTTGTGGATGCCGCGTCTTGAAGCTACCGTATCGACGCAACCGATTACGATATCAACGTCGTGGAGGACCGTACTGCGTTCCGTGACCCGCTCCCGGGCTGCCGTGAAGCACGCCGATGGGTATGCCTGGTTGATGCGATTCGCTAGGATCGTTGCCTTTGGGAGTCCAACGTCGCACTCAAAGTAGGTCGGTTGGCGCGCTACGTTCGCCGCCGATACCGAATCGTCGTCTACTAGGAGCACTTGGAGTCCGCCCGGATGTCCGAGCGCTCGGAGCGCATGGTCAAGCGCCGCAAGACCAGTCGCCATTTGGCAACCACTCCCACCGCAACCGACAACCGCGACCCTCACGCACCGCTGTAGTAGATCAGCGCGAATTCGGTGCTGGAGAGGAACACACTTCAAACTCCGCTTCATAGTGCCGCCTACCCTTTCCTGGTGCCTCCGCCCGAACTAATTCGAAGCCGCCGGAGCAATATTGTCCTCCGATCGAAGACCGTCGATCGCGATCGCGACAGTGGCCTCAATTGCCGGTACTTGGGCAAACGCGCCGTAGCAGCAAAGCCTCGCCGCTACGGTCATATGCGCCTCATCGCACCGCCCGAGAACAACACTGATCTTGTACTCGCTCCGGTCATCATCGTCGTCAAGCTCCGAGAAGAATGCATCGAAGGCCCCGTGGGAGTGGAGATCAACTACGAGCCACTCTCCTTCTGCAAGACGAGGCCGTTCGAAATCGAGGCGTCCTATTCTTGACTCCACTTTCTGGAACGCCCGAAGCAAGAACTTCCGCGTTCCTTGGCTCCACGTGATCCAGGCCCCAGCTTCGGTTGGATGAGCCGCCCGCGCAAGCTGCGCGAAGTCCACAAACAGGGACGAAGGGATCGGGCCGCAGCGAAGTTCCAAACTCGGCTCCATTTCCCCATAGGGGAGGAACTGGACCGACGGAGCGACCACAATCGTCGCGATTGCCCATGGGCGAGATACCTGTGCGAGGAGCCCCCGCCTCGAAGCGAGGAATCGCCTAGCCAATTCGCCGATTGGAGTTGTCGATCCATCCATCGACACGGCGAGAAGTTCAGGAGTCGTCATTCGAGCATCCAACTGCGGCCCACTACCTCTTGCCAGCGATGCTGGTGAGCCAGCGCCCAAGGGTGAGGTTCGTCGGAGCCAGCGAGTTGGCCGGGAACTCCGTCAATACTCCGTCGAGCATGTCGGCCCAAAGCCCGCCCGCGCCGCTCTCGTATCTCGTAAGCCCTGCTTCGTCATTCGCGTGAGAGAAGCGGCTCCGGAAAAACCCCGCGAGCCACCCGCTAATTGCCTCCACGCTGATGCTGTCTGGTATCGCCGCACTTCCCGTGCAAACCTGACCCGATTTCCAGACATTGAAGCAAGGACACCTGTAAAGGGACGTTTTTTCCGTTGGCCTGGCGTTGGTCGCCAAAGCATGAACGTGCAGACCACTCCGGTTGGCCGCGAAAACGAGCGGAGGGTAGTACACGGTTCCGCAGCGTCCCTTTAGCCTATCGTTGTTGCATCCAGAGGAGAACCAGGCGCGCCGAGCTTCGGCTGGAACCCACCACATCAGGTGCTCCCGACCGACCGACAGAACGCCTTCTGGCAGGATGCGCGGCTCCCCCCTCACGCCGATTCTTTCCAGCGCAGAGCGAAGCGCTTCCTGGGTCAACGTGGTCCCCTCTCGGATCCAGGCGGATCCATTGCTGTCCGTCTCAACCGGATGCACGCTCGCGTAGAGAACGGGCCCTCCCTGGGCATAGCCTTGCGGCTCGTAGAGAAGCATCGCCTTGGTAAGTCGAAGCGTGGGCGCGAACGTCCCGTCGATCACATTGGAGGCTTGCATAGCTATACTTCCTTGATTTCGGGGTCGAGAAGGCGAAGAAGTTCGCCAGCTTTGTCTGCGATCATTGTGCCAACCGAGATGGACTTAAGCCAGGAGACAATTTCCTCTCCTGATCCTTCGATGGTTGCGAGCCCATGCAATTCCGTGCCCTCATCGCCTTGAGAGCAGTAGGAATACCAATCGTCGACGATTCGTACCATTTGATCCCTTTCGCTCATCCGAAGGACGATTGCGGGAGTGGAGTTTTCTCCGATGCCATCCCAATTCCACGCGGAATCCTGTGCTGGCAAGAGCCCCTTCATGAGCCCGCGCAATTCCAGCGTTTTTCTGGCGCACTCGGCAGCCAGATCGCCCGAGGCGCTTGCATCTTTGAGCAAGCGCACTATGCCGCGCTCCTTTAGGACCGTTTTTCCTCCCGTGAGGTCCGCAGGGAACTCGTCGTCGAAATCACTCGGCTTGAAATAGTCCGCAAACGCCTCGTCGGAGATCTCCTCTCCCATCGCTTCAAGCTCCTCGCGGAGCTCCGCGTCGGTGGAAGCCCCGTACCAGAGAATGTGCTCGGCATTTTCCCGGGCGCGAAGAAACCCAAAACACCCTACGGTATTTGTAAGCGCAATCTCAAGGGTTTTCGCGACGATTCCGGCCAATCCTTCTCGCTTTGCATCGATCAATCGAAGGCCATGCCCGATACACGCTTCGACGTGCATGCTGCTCTCTCGGACGAGGCCAAGGTAGATTCGCCCCGTTTCGGTTTGGAAGCCGAAATCGTCGGTGATCTGGAAGTTCTCGCGGCTTTCTCCCACTACGACTCGGAAGCGGAATAATGGAGAACGAGGTTGCAACATCTCTACTGCTTCTCCGAGAGACATGCGGACAACTTCCACGACATCCTTCCCCTTGGCAATGTGCTGGTCGCCGAGAAGTCCGGAATCGGCCAAACCTCGGGCGAGCTTGGCCCAGATCATCCCCGCACCACCCGCGCGCAGGGTGATGTTGACTCCCTCCGTGAGTCGCGGTAGAACCAAAGGCGAGATTCTCATGGGAGCAGGCTGATTGTGTTGGACGGCGGGGCGATTCGTTCCTCGAGACGCCCCGACTGTCCCCTCACCAAACTCCCCGTGAGCCTCTGCAGTTTCGTTGCGCATTTAACCGACTCGTCCGTTGGAATTACACACTGCCCGTTTGGCACTTCGCCCCGCTCGATCGCCAGGATTTCTTCAAGAAAGGCGTCTCGGCGCATTTTTCAGCCTTTTGTGCCGTAGGCGCGGCGGAACTCATACAAGAGCTTTCCTCCTGCCAATTCGGGACCCTCGATATCCGCGGTCGTGACATCGGGGAAGGCAGCAGACAGGTGTTGCCGAACTTCTTCGAGCGAGCCACCTGGCATGGGATCGTCCAGAGTTACGCCGCCGACCTTAAATCGACGAACAAGTCCTTGCGAGATGGCTGTCATAGCGAGAGCCCCTCAAAAAGTCCCTCGCCTTTAGCTGGCGATTCGGCGTCGGCGTCCACATTGGGCGCGGCGTTTCCCTGACGACCGTCCTCATCGTTGTCGTCTGCCTCTTCGATTTCTGGAACGCTTTCAACGGGCGAGGATGCAGACACCCGAACGGCGGAGGTCGTCTGTCGGGAGGCCGTTGCAGGTTTCCCGGCTTTGACGGCCTTTGTTGCCGCTTCAGTGCGGGCCTTTGACGCCGCATCCATGACCGCCTTCGCCGCGGCAACCTGCTCCGCAAGGGATGCGTAGGCATGGGAGAGCTGTGCGATTCCGGCATCGCAATGCGCGTCGATTTCGTCCGCTGAGCCGGTTAGCGAAAACGGTTGCTTTAACTCATCGCCGGCCCCCTTGTTATCGGGCTTCGGTATGAAACAAGCTGTGATCTTCCCTTCGCCATTCATCGAAACAAGAATCGTCAGGGGGCCGTGCTTTAGAAAAGGCGTGATTGCCTTGAAGAACATGGTGATAGCTCCTATCCGTCGATTGGTAGTCGGGCCACAAGACCCGTCTGAAGTCGCCTTTGCCGCTGTCCCCTACCCTATTTCCCGTAGCCCCTGTATTTCATGCACGAGGGAATCGCCGTCGTGTAGTCGAAGTCCTTGACAGCTACGAGAGCCTTGATGAGGTCATCCTTTTTCCCCGCGAGAAGCTTTTGGAACCTCTCGCCAAGCGCCTTTTTAAGGCCAACTTCCTTTGCCAGGACTTCGATCTCGGACTTCGTCATCAAGGAGAGAAGGTCAGGATTGATCCGCCACGTTTCGGAGAGCGAGACCCGATAAAAGGCGAGGAGCTTTTCGAGTTCGCTTTCCCCGCACCCAACCACCATCGCCTGTGCCACCGTGACGAGCAAGCGTGACTTCTCCATCTTGTCTCGCTCATTGAGCGCGCCAAGGCTCTCTCCAAATGACTTGGGGTACTTCATTTCGGCTGCTACCTTGCCGAGGCGATCCCGAATTGCATCCGTTCGAACGACTCGGGCCTGGTCGCAGAGCGCGAACGAAAGCAGCGTCGTGACCGCCATATTCGCGTCCTTTGTCATTGCGTGTACTGCCGCGCCCCTCCATGCACCGACCCGGTATTCCTTGACGCGCTGGCCAATTGCCCCGACCTCCACCTTGCGAGGGGTCGTCGGAGGTGGATTCGCCGCCCCATTGGGCTTTTCGGGCTGGCCCGCTGCCGGTTGATTGCTCTGGATTCGCTTTGCTACGAGGCGTTGATTGCAATTCGGATCAAAGCACTGGTCGCGCTGCACCTCCGCGAACGATCTCGGTACCTTGCTGATCGTTGCGCCGTAGTTCGCGCAACCTCGGCAACCCGATTCGAATTGCTCCCGCCCGACTCCTTGCGGGCCTTCCACGATGAGGGGAATGATCTTGCGAAGATCGCCAGATTCGACGACTCGGACGTTCGGCAACTCATCTGCCAGGGCCGCACGCACGTTTTCAATGTGGGCGTCCACCTTGCTCGCGTAGCAAGTAGCGTTAAGGCAGTGCCCGTCCCCTATGTGAGCTTCGAAGCCAAGGGACACTTGTTGGCTGCTGTTGTGCGGGCAGCGCACGCACTCCGCCTTATCAAATGGCGCGGTCGATAGATCCTGCGCTGCTTGCGCGAGGAAGGCTCGCGTGCTCTCAACGGAGATGTTGAGTCCAAGGATCTTCGAAAGAAATGCCGGCTGCTTTGCCATCGGAATTGCAGCGAGCAGCTCGGCGTGACCGACATTGATCTTGCGTTGGTTGAGAGCGTCCTTCACCTCACGGGAGCAATGCTGGAACGCCAGTCTGTTGGCAAGCTTTTCTGGACTCCAGCCAAGGCGCTTTGCGGCTTCTGCTCGATCCCCATCCACGAGGGCGAGGATTCTTGCAGCAGCGTCCGACTGTTCTGTGATGGAATTTGCGAGCCGTTCGGAATTCTCGACGATGCTTGCCGCCTCCACTTCGTCATCGGTCATGTGGCGAATTTCCGCCTTGACGAGGCCACGAGGCCCAAATATCTCCGCGATGGCGCGCCAGCGCCGCTCGCCCGCAACGATTTGCAGCTTCTCCCCGAGTGGCCTAGCGAGAATTGCCTGTACTTGCCCTTGTGCCCGTATCGAGGCGACAAGGTCCTTGTGCGCGGAGGGATCGAAGTAGCGGCGCACCTGGCTCTCGCGCGGTATGAGGTCATGGACAGGCACCAACGCAAATCTGGCCTGCTGCATAGGTGCCTCCAACGCTTCTCCTTCAGTAACTTCCATGTGGAATGCCTTTCAGTTTGGAATGACGCGAATAACGCTCGCAACGCGGCATGGAGCCCATCTGCGTGCATGGAGGCGGGTGCCAATTCATGTTCACCTCCCCGCCTCCTTCTGCTGATCCTGCTTTGTGTCTTTCGAGCGCCTTTCTATTATCGGTATCGGCTGCCGTATTTACAAGGCCCAAAAAAAAGCCGAACACGAAGTGCTCGGCTTTTGGTTCTCCTTGTGGAATGGGCTGAGCCAGCCTTACGGTGCGGGCGCAACCGCCTCGGAACTTCCGACGACTTGTGCGTGGTTTGAATCCAGCCCCGACCTCTCTCCGGTGATGCGCCACTCCAACTCGGGGAAAAGCGCCGCGAAGGCTTCGCGTCCGTCAAGAGTTTGGTTTTGCAGCATCGGTGCTACTCGCGCCCTGCAAACAGTGATCGACAGGTCTTCCATTGCGTCCCGATCTCCGCTAAAGGCGTCGTAAAGGGACGTCTCATGGTCCATCAGGATGTTTTCAAGATAGTCCGCTGCCACAATTGGGTTGATCGTTCCCGAATTTGTCAGGTCTTGGGGCATTTCTACTCCGTCCAACGCCTCGACATCGCTGACGGTGACCGAACAGCAGAAAAAGTATCCGCCCCTGTCGTCGTACTCCATGGAAGAGTTCAGACCGATTTCAAAGCTCGCCAACCATGGATTGGCAAGAAAGAGCTTTGCAAGAATCGCTCCCGCGTAAGACGCATCCATTTGTCCTTGCAATTTCCTGATCCCGTCCTGGAGCTTGCAGAGCGTGTTGCCGCTTTCGTTCAGACGAGCATGCGTTTCGCCTCGTTCTATAACCCAGCCTGATGCGGCGAGACTCTCCAGCAATTGATTCGTATCGACTTCCTTCATTGAATCTCCTTGGCTCGTCGCGCTTGTTCACGCGCGAGCCGCTGATTGCCCTCAGAGAAGATGATTGCTCCGGGATGAACTTCATCTAGCAAATCCAACCACCACTCGCGCCGATCGCAAACTCGATGCTCGTCTCGCTTTCCATCGTTAAGAGAGACATGCACCTCCATCAGGCAATCGCTTGCGAGCATCCCCTTGACGAGGTCAAGGTTCATTTCCCCGGTTGCCTTTGCCAGAATATTGAGGTGCGAAAGGTCGACAACGAATGGCACCCCGGAAGCGAGAACCTGGGCGTACTCTTCCCAGCTGCTGACGAGGTAAGGATCTCCTGGTGCCGGGTATTGGCCTTCCACCGCTACCGGGCATTCAAAGATGTCTTGCGCCCTTCGGGTGTTGTCCAGCATTTCCCGTAGGGTCGCGTCGGATCTCTTTCCGCTATGTGCGCTGTATCCTGCCGCTCCCAAGGCCCTACTGACCCTCCCCGCCTGCTGGAACCAATCCTGGTGCGCGGCAAGGTTGGAGAGGTCAGCCATCCTGTGACC
>Ga0209698_10001520_pt1 | contig 26717 bp, 21 predicted proteins | sample LitLauG_LLR_2012_FD_187203 | JGI IMG/M metagenome (GOLD analysis project Ga0209698, IMG submission 187203) | Freshwater sediment microbial communities from Pennsylvania, USA - Little Laurel Run_MetaG_LLR_2012 (SPAdes) (version 2) | ecosystem: Environmental > Aquatic > Freshwater > Creek >... | reverse complement strand
GTGTTAGGAGTGTTCGTGGTTGAGTTTGGATTGCAGCCCTTGATGGGCGCGACTACCCGGTAAACGCAAGCCAACGAAGCAGGCGTTTCATAACCGTAGCCGGCAAAAGGCGGCGCTTCGGAAGGACCTATTTCAGGCGCCACGATGACGCGAAGGTTGGTGTGCGCCTTGATGCCGAGATCTGCCACAGTTGCGCGGTTCGACGGTGGAATGATCAATGTCCCCGGAGCGGTGCGATGATCTCTTTCCTGTGCGGCGCCTAGAATCGAAAGGGCGACACATACGAAGATGAGAACCGCGGCGTGGAGCGACCAGAAGCGATTGCCGCCACGGACGAGGTTTGAAGCAATTGCACACAAGCGACGAAGCATGGGAAAACCTCCTGAAATCGTTTAGCGTTGAAGGGTCGCGGGATGTGCGACCAAGGTAGGCTCGATTCAAAACGAACGGGGAAAGGCTCCTCGACGAGGGACTGCGATGTTGGGTGGTGGTGCAGTCGAAAGCTTTCGGCTGGTGTCCAAAGGCAGGTCTTGAGCTCGCCCGCTCGAACATAGTGCCGCCCCCAAACCGAAAATGCTAGTGGAGAGGAACCCTGTCAGAATCGCCGGACAGGTACAGTATGGAGGAATTCAGCGGAAGTCAAGGAAGGATCGAGGTCGTAGCGAGAATATGAGCGGAAATGAGCCAAGTCGGGTGTTTTACGGCCCCGCTAAAACCGGGGCACCTCACGGCGCGCGTGAGCTCCGGCCCATCCCGTCTTGCTTCGGGCTTGGACTATGACCGCAAGCTGGGAGCCGTGCGTTCTCAGTTGCCGCCTGGGGCGGCGGCCTTGCGGGGAAACATTTCGCCGATGCGGCGGATCTCGGCGCCCACGCCCTTTAACTTCTCTTCGATATGTTCGTAGCCGCGATCGATGTGGTAGACCCGGTCGATGATAGTTTCACCGTCGGCAACCAGCGCGGCCAAGACCAGCGAGGCGGAGGCGCGCAGGTCGGAGGCGAGGACGGCGGCGGCGCTGAGCGGGGTCTTGCCTCGGACGATGGCGCGGCGGCCTTCAATCTTGATGCTGGCGCCCATGCGAACCAGTTCCTGCGCGTGCATGAAACGGTTTTCGAAGATGTTTTCCGTGACAATGGACGTGCCTTCGGCCTGGGTGGCGAGGGCCATGTATTGAGCCTGCATGTCAGTGGGAAAGCCGGGGTACTCTTCGGTGGCGATGTCGGCGGCTTTGAGAGGATTGTCGCCCATGACGCGGATGGCGTCGACGGTGTGGGTGGTCTTCACGCCGGCTTCCTGAAGTTTCTGGAGAAGGGAAGTAAGGTGCGCGGGATCGCAGCCGGAGACCTTGACGTCGCCGCCGGTGAGGGCTCCGGCAATGAGGAAAGTGCCGGCCTCGATGCGGTCGGGAATGATGCGGTGCTTGGCGCCGTGCAGCTTGCTGACACCTTTCACGTGGATAGTGGAAGTTCCAGCGCCGTGGATTTTCGCGCCCATTTTGTTGAGCAGGTCGGCGAGGTCGGCGACTTCGGGTTCGCGGGCGCAGTTCTGCAGGACGGTTTCGCCGTCGGCCAGGGTGGCGGCCATAAGCAGGTCTTCGGTCCCGGTGACGGTGATCTTGTCGAAGACGATTTCAGCACCGCGCAGACGGTCGGTAGTGGCCTCGACGTAGCCGTGGTCCTGGATTATTTTCGCGCCAAGGCGCTCGAGGCCTTTGATGTGGAGGTCGATGGGGCGGGCGCCGATGGCGCAGCCTCCAGGAAGCGAGACGCGGGCGCGGCCGCAGCGGGCGACCAGCGGGCCCAGCACGAGCGTTGACGCGCGCATGGTCTTGACCAGTTCGTAGGAAGCTTCGGGAGCGGCGAGTTTGCCGCACTGGATGGTGGTGCGGTGATGGGCGCGGCCGTAGCCGAGTTCGACCTCGGCTCCCATGGCGGCAAGGAGGCGGCGGGTGGTTTCGATGTCGCGGACCTGCGGGATATTTTCCAGGATGACTTCGTCTTCGGTGAGCAGGGCGGCGGCCATGCAAGGGAGTGCGGCGTTCTTGGCGCCGCTGATGCGGACCGTGCCCAGGAGTGGGGTGCCGCCGCGAATGACTAACTTATCCATAGCTTATCTTCTAGGACTCGTTCTCACCCGCTTAAGGTTCGTTCCGATGGAGCGTTCCATTTCGTCGGGCCCATGTGTTACCCAGCGGAATGCTAGCCGAGTTCGCTCGCATGGACGGCCGAGGGCGGCCGTCCCCACGTGGTTCTTGCTGCCGCATGGCTCATTCACTTTACAGGATTAGAGCGGACGTTCGGGCTACTCCTTTGGGCAAGGGCGATGGCTTTTCGGACATGCCCGGCGGTGGTTTTCAGTGCGCGGGCGGCCTGGGCGCGGGGGACGCCGGCTTTGAGCATGACTAAGGCGACGGGGACGTCGTTGTTGGATTGCTTGAGGGCCTGACGGGCGGCGTCGCGTTCAATGCCAGCGGCCCATTGCAGGATGGTGACGCCGCGCTCGGCCAGTTTCTGGTTCTTCAAATGAAGGTTGACCATGAGGTTGCCGTAGACGTAGCCGAGGCGGGTCATGGCTCCGGTGGTCAACATGTTGAGCACCATTTTCTGGGCGGTGCCGGCTTTCATGCGACTGGAGCCGGCGAGCACTTCGGGGCCAACGTCGGTGACGATGGCGAAGTGGGCGGCGTGTTCGAGCGGCGAGTTGCGGTTGCACGTGACGGCGATGGTCTGAGCGCCCTGGCTACGGGCGTGTGCGACGGCGGCGATGGTGAACGGAGTGCGGCCGCTGGCGGCGATGCCGACGACGACGTCGTTCTTCGTGGGCTTGCGCCGTGCGATCTCGGCGCGGCCCTGTGCGCTGGAGTCTTCACTGGCTTCGGCTTCGGCACCGAGGGCTTTGTGTCCACCGGCGATGATGTACTGGACTTGCTCGGGACGGGTGTCGAAGGTGGGCGGGATTTCGGCCGCGTCTAGTGCGCCGATGCGGCCGCTGGTGCCGGTCCCGACGTAGATGAGGCGCCCACCTTTGCGGAACTGGGCGGCGATGAGATCGATGGCACGGCCGATTTCTGGGATGGCACGGCGGACGGCGACGGCGACTTTTGCGTCTTCAGCGTTGATGATCCGCGCGATTTCGACGCCGGATTTGAGGTCGAGATCGATGGCGGACGGGTTCAGGCGTTCGGTGGTGAGGTCCTGCAGGGGGCGCGGTTTCATGATTCGTGCTTTGACAGCGCTGCGATGATGGCGTCGTGGAAACGCGGGCGTATCTGCCGGATGGCCTGATTCTTGTTGTCGGGCCAGGTGCGGTTGGTCAGCAGCGTGATGGAGAGATCGCGCTCGGGATCGATCCAAAGCGAGGTTCCGGTGTAGCCGAGATGGCCGTAGGAGCTAGCGGAGAAATAGCGGCCAGATTGCGAGGGAGCCGATGGCGTGTCCCAGCCGAGTGTCCGTGACGTGCCTGGGGGCGAGGCTTCGCGCTTTGTGAACAGGGCCAGAGTCTCGGGGCGCAGGACGGGATGGCCGCCCTGTAGCATGACGTGCGCGAAGGTGGCGACGTCATGCGCCGTGGCAAAGAGGCCGGCGTGGGCGGCGACTCCACCGAGGACGCTGGCGTTTTCGTCGTGGACTTCGCCCTGGATGATGCGGTGGCGGAAGGCCTGGTCATCGGCCGTGGGCGGGATGGAGGAGCGCAGTTCGGGAGCGGGCTTGAAGGTCGTGTGCGTCATGCCCAGCGGGCCGAAGATCTCGCGTTGACAAAAGCGGTCGATGGACTCGTCGGCCAAGCGCTCGAGGGCCACGCTCAGAATAATGAAAGCGATATCGCTGTACTCGGCATGAGAGCCGGGGTCGTTGACGAGAGCAGTCGAATAGGCGGCCTCCAGCAATTCTTCGCGAGTGTGCGCCTTCAGGAAAAGCTTCTCATAAGCGGGCAGGCCGGAAGAGTGTGCCAGCAGCATCCGAAGCGTGACTTCGTCGCGGCGAGGATCTTCCCCGGCGAATTCACCGACAACCGCGATGACCGGCATTTCGAGATCGAGCAAGCCGCGCTGGTAGAGAATCATGGCCATGGTGGTGGTGGCGATGGCCTTGGTCACCGACGCGAGATCGAAGAGCGTATCGGGTACAGGTTCGGGCGCGCCGGGTTCGTTGGTGAAGTGTCCGAAGGCGTGGTGGGCGACGAGTTTGCCCTGGTGCGTGACCGCGATCGATGCGGCCGGAAACGCGTGAGCCGCGATCGCCTCCTTCAGAATGCGAAAGGCATTGGCAAAACGGCGGTCCTGATCGTCGTGGGCGGCGACGGGAAAGGTGGCGGGATGGGGAACGGCGCGAGGCAGAGACGACCCTTCGTCAAATGGAGTGCTGTCCGGGTTATAGCAAATCGTGCATGGAACCGTAAAGAAAACGGACAGTGGCAGAGACGGCACCTCTGAGCGGGAGTTCGATTGAGAAGAACGTGTGGGCTTGTGTAAAGTCGGGGTATCCATATTGCAAATCTACGGTCAGGCGGTGCGGGTGATCCGACGCGCTCGTAGCAGGAATGCTTGGTTCTTACCCTCGGGACTGAGAACGAGGAGGGAAGGTTTTCCGCGGCCTGTCGCCGTTTGCTGGATCGTGGTTCTGCTCTTGTTAGCGATTCAGCTTCTGTTTGCGACCACCGGCAAGGTTGCGCCCTCAAAGCCGGCAGTCTCCGCGGCTCGGCTGAGCGTGGTCGATTCGATTGTGCAGCAGGCGATTCGCGACGGCCAGATTCCGGGAGCGGTTGTTCTAATCGGGCACAACGGGCAGGTGGTGTATCGGAAGGCATTCGGGAACCGGGCGCTGGAGCCGCGGCGCGAAGCGATGACGGTCGACACGATTTTTGATCTGGCTTCGCTCACCAAAGTGGTTGCGACTACGACATCGGTGATGCAACTGGTGGAGCGGGGCAAAGTTCGGGTCAACGATCCAGTCGCGAAATACCTGCCGGAGTTTGCGCAGAACGGGAAAGACGAGATCACGGTGCGGCAGTTGCTGACGCACTACTCGGGGCTGGCTCCGGACCTGGACCTGAAGACGGCGTGGGAGGGGAAAGAAACGGCATACAAGATGGCGTTCGCGGAGAAGCCGGAGACACCGCCGGGTTCGGGCTTCGTCTACAGCGACATCAACTTCATCGTATTGGGAGCGCTGGTGGAGCGGGTGACGGGAGAGAGCCTGGATCACTATGCTGCGACCCACGTGTTCGAGCCCCTGAAGATGACGCGCACGCGCTACCTACCGCCGAAGGCGTGGCGGGCCAAGATCGCACCGACGCAGTTTGACAAGCAGGAACACATGCTGCGCGGGGAGGTGCACGATCCGAGGGCCCTGCGCATGGGCGGGGTGGCGGGACATGCGGGATTGTTTTCTACCGCGGACGATCTGGGCAAGTTCGCGCAGGCTCTGCTGAGCGGAGGGGGCGGGATTCTTTCCGCGCTGATGGTGGAGAAGATGACCACGCCGGAGCAGCCCCCGACGGCCACGGCGGTGCGCGGGTTTGGGTGGGATATCGATTCGCCGTTTTCCAGCACCCGCGGGGATTTGTTGCCGGTGGGTTCCTACGGGCACACAGGGTTCACCGGGACATCGATCTGGATCGATCCAGCGTCGCGCACTTACATCATTCTGTTGACGAACGCTGTGCATCCGCGAGGGCGGGGAACGGCGGTGGCGCTGCGATCGAAGGTGGGGACGGCGGTGGCGGCGGCTCTAGCCCTGACTCCGGATGAAAAAGAGAAGATGCGCCTGGAGAGCATGACCGGATACAACGAGGCGGCGAGCGCGGGGCGGCACGTGGCGACACGCAACGGAAACGTAAAGACCGGAATCGATGTGCTCGAGGAGCATGGCTTCGACGCAGTGAAGGGCACAGATACGAAGCGGAAGATCGGGCTGGTCACGAATCAGACCGGCATTGATGCGGGAGGCCAGAGGACGATTGACGTGCTGGCGGGGGCGCCGGGCGTGACGCTGGCAGCGATTTTCAGTCCCGAGCACGGAGTGACGGGGACGCTCGATACCACTCACGTAGACGATTTGACGGATGCAGTGACAGGTGTGCCCGCTTACAGCGTGTACGGCGGGACGGACGCGGCGCGGCGGCCATCGCTCGACGTACTGAAGGGTCTCGACGCGGTGGTGTTCGACATCCAGGATGCAGGAGCCCGCTTCTACACCTACGAAACGACGCTGGGATATTTTCTGGAGGCTGCGGCCAGGGCCGGCATCGAGATGATCGTGCTGGACCGGCCGAATCCGATCACCGGCTCCTTTGTGCAGGGACCGGTTTCGGACCCGGGCCACGAGAGTTTTACGAATTATTTTCCCGTTCCGGTGCGGCATGGGATGACCATGGGCGAGCTGGCGCAGATGTTCAACACCGAGCGGAACATCAACGCCAAACTGAAAGTGGTGGCGATGGACGGCTGGCTGCGGGGGGACTGGTTTGATTCCACCGGGCTGAGCTGGGTGAATCCGTCGCCGAACCTGCGCAGCCTGCGGGAGGCGACGCTCTACCCGGGCGTGGCGTTGATCGAAGGTACGAACGTTTCGGTGGGGCGAGGAACGGATACCCCTTTTGAGTGGATCGGCGCGCCATGGATCAAGGGGAGAGAGCTGGCAGAATATCTGAATGCGCGGGCGATTGCCGGCGTGCGGTTTGTGCCGGTGAGTTTTACTCCAACGGCCAGCACGTATGCGGGTCAGGTTTGCCAGGGCGTGAACATCGTGTTGCTGGACCGGAACACGTTTGACGCTCCGGAGTTAGGGGTGGAACTCGCGTCAGCATTGCACAAGCTTTATGCAAACGACTTCAAAATCGAACGGATGAATGAACTTCTGGTAAACCAGGCGGCTTATGACGCCTTGGCTGCGGGACAGGATCCGCGGGCGATTGCGCATGGGTGGCGCGAGGCGCTGGAGAGGTTCGGGGAGGTACGAGAGAAGTATCTACTTTATAAGTGAAAGGGATGGCTTGTAATCGTGCGCTGGAGCTAGCGCCGTTGGAACCGGGCCGTTTTTGAGTTCTTCTCTTGCGGGGTGGTTGGTTAGAATGGGCGGACCGCCTGGCCGAGTCAGGAGAAGTGGATTGATGAACCCGGGTTCCCCGAAGTTACCGGTGCCAAGTCTCTTATCCAATCCTTACTACCGCTGTGCGGGCCCGAATTGCGGGACGCTGAAGGGGTCGAGCGACCGCTGGTGGCTGATGTGGACTTCCTTTGCAGACCTGACCATTCCGGTCCTGTATCTGTGCCCGTGGGATGAGGTGATGGCGCAGAAGGAAGGGACGCTGCACGTGTGCGGCGAACTGTGCGCCCAGAAGCTACAGTCACAGTTTATGGGGAACGTGCGAGAAAACCTGGTCAAGCGGGGAGGATAGACAGCGATCTCCGGCTCCAGAAGCCTACAGGGGTTCGGGGCCGAACCCCGGCCAGGGCGCGCCAACATCGATCCGACCCGCTGGGCGCATTCCTGCTGACGGATTCCTGCTCCGTCAACGTGCGGATCGGTCCCCTTATTCCGGAGCTAGCCGCTCCAGCCGGAACCTTTATTCTGCCAAGTGGCAGTCAACTCTGTTCCACCGCTGTGCATCCTAAGCAGGGCGTGTTCTTTCGCAGGAGTGCGCCTTATACTTGGGGCGGGGGCTGGGCCCGATTTCAGATTACGCTCGGGAGAGATTCTATGCACAGGATAGCGGGTTGCGTTTTGACGTTGGCGATGGGCTTGGGGGGGGTGGCTTCGTATGCGCAGGATAAAGCTGCGGAGGCCAAGCCGGCCGGACCGGTGATTCCGGCGGGGACGAAGGTGGCTCTGGTGCTCAAGCAGGCGATTTCAACTAAAACGGCGAAAGAAGGCGACGCGGTGTACGCGATGACGAATTTCCCCGTGGCGCTGGATAACCGGATTCTGATTCCGAGCGGCACTTACGTACAGGGGAAGATCAGCCATATTCAGCGCGGCGGGCACGTGAAAGGCCGGGCGGAGCTGATGATCCACTTCACGTCGCTCATTTACCCCAGCGGGTACACGGTGCTGCTGCCGGGTGCGCTGGAGAACGTGCCGGGAGCCGAGCATTCCACTACCAAAGGCACGGAGGGAACAGTGCAGCAGGATAGTGACACCGGCAAGAAATTGGGAACCGTGGCGAAGACGGCCGGAACCGGGGCGGCGATCGGCGGACTTGGAACGGGCTCATGGAAGGGCGCGGGCATCGGCGGCGGGATCGGCGCCGGGGTGGGCGCAGCGATCGGGCTGCTGTCGCGGGGATCCGACGTGCGGCTGGAGCCGGGAACGTCGGTGGAGATGGTAATCCAGCGGGAAGTGCCCTTGGACCCAAACCGCATACCCAGGTCGGGGGAATAGTCCGCAAGTTGGACGGTGTTCGTCGTTCCTGAGAAAGGCGTGGCGCCAGCGACGCCGAGCGATGTGCTAAGAGTGTCCCAGCCGGGACGGGCCCCAGAATTGCGAACATGAGAGAGCGGCCATGAGAAAGTCCGATTTCGTTCTCGCTAGCGTCATCCTGAGTGCGGTCCTTGGATTGGGCACGCCCTGTGCGGCTCAACTGAACGGAGTGGTGTCCTCCTCCGGGACGGCTCCAGTGGGGGCGGGGATTGCGACCCCCAGTAGCATCACCATGGCGCCCGGGATGTTTCGCATGATGTCACCGGTCACCGGGCAGCCGTACTCCGGAGAAATGGAAACGGAACACACTCAGACCCTGAGCAACGGCACGCATATCGACCAGAAGAGGGAAGTGTCGCGGATGTACCGGGATTCGCAGGGACGCACGCGCACGGAACGTTTGCTGTCGCCGCCGCTGCTGCAACCGGATGCCGCCAAGGAACAAGGGCCGCGGCTGATCCAGATTTACGATCCGGTCGAGGGATACAGCTACACGCTGGATCCCCGGAAACACATTGCGCACCGGGTGGCGGTCCAAACGCTCCCGGAAGCTCCGGCGAAGAAGGCCCAGACATTTTCGGACCCGGCGAATGGACAGCCGGCGCCGCCGTCACTCGGCCGGTTCGGAGCCGGCACGAACAACCCGCGGCGGCTGAACATGAAGCGGGAGCCGCTGGGAACAGAGATGATCGACGGAGTCGAGGCCGAGGGCTGGCGTACGACGATCACGACCGCGGCGGGAGCGATTGGAAATGACAAACCGATCACTCACGTATGCGAGACCTGGCAGGCGACGGAGCTGCAAATTCTCGTGCTCTCGAAGTGCACCGACCCACGTTCAGGGCATTCCACGATGCGCCTGAAGAACCTCGACCGGTCAGAGCCGGACGCGACCCTGTTCATGGTGCCTTCGGATTACACCATCGTGGATGACAAGGACCGGTTCACGATGAATTTCAGCGATCGATAAGAGGTCCTTGAGCGGTGATCTTCCGCACAAACCCCGCGGCTCCCGGCGGGCGCGCAGTCGGCACACGCAGATTTTGACCCAGACTGGCTGATCTTCGCTGGTACACTTCCACCTCAGGATGACGTTCGTACTTGTTCACGGCGCGTGGCAATCGACTGGAACGTGGGAACGCCTCACGCCATTGCTGCAGGGGCAGGGTCATCGGGTGATTACACCGGTCCTGAGTGGACTGGGAACGGACCAAAGCCGGCTCAATTCCGACATCACCTTGCGGCAACACGTGAAAGACGTCTCGGCCGAGTTATCGAAGCTTCCCGAAAAAGCGACCGTGGTGGGGCACAGCTATGCGGGCATGGTGATCAGCGGTGCGGTGGAGGCGCATCCCGACAAAGTTCAGCGGTTGGTCTTCTTGGACGCCTTTGTTCCTGAGGACGGGCAGTGCGTACTAGATCTGCTTCCGCTCGAGATCGGGACCTATTTCCGCCAGATTGCAAAGGAGAGTGGCGACGGCTGGCGGTTGCCAGGCGGAGAGGGGCAGCTTGACCTCTGGGGACTCCAGCCAGGAGAGGCACGAGATTTCGTGCGCGCGAGATTGTGCGATTTCAGTCTGCGTTGCTTTGAAGAGCCGCTGCGTCTTCCGGCAAACCACAAGGCCAGCCTTCCAGCGACTTTCGTGAGTTGCGTTGCGGAACATTACCCTGCCAGGCGGTACTTCGAACCGTTTGCCCAGAAGGCCCGGGATTCTCATTGGCAAGTGGTGGAGTTGAACACCGGGCACGACTGCCATGTCGAAAGGCCGAGGGACATAGCCAGCATCTTGTGTTCCGTGAACGCATAGCCGCGACCGGGCACAGTCGTCGACCCCTTCAGCTACTTCAGCGTAAACAGCGCATTCACGTGAGCGGTTACATTGACCGTTTGCGGAGTGAATTCCTCCGTCGGTGCGGGGGCGGCCTGGGCTTGCATGGCCATGGCGCGGGCTACGATCGGCATGGGACGAACGTTCTCGAAGGTGTCTACGGAGGCGTAAGACAGTTCGCCGACGGTGCGGCCGGCGGCGCGGGCCAGGGAATCGGCGGCTGCGCGGGCGCGGCGATACGCGTCTTCGACGGCCTTGCTCTTGGCGTCTTCCATGTTGTCGAGGGTGTAGTTGATGGACTGGCTTTCGCTGACGGCGGTGTCGGCAAGCTGCTGCGTGATCGGGCCGACCTTGGCGAAGTCTTTCACCTTGAGAGAGACGTTGGTTGCCACCTGGTAGCCGATCAGTTTGCGCTTGGCGGTTTTCCAGTCGTACATGGGTTGGATGGAGTACGAGCCAATCTGCGCTGTCTTGGGATCGATGCCGTTGTCACGCATGATCTGGCGCGTTTGTTCGGCTTGCTTGGAAGCGAGGTCGTAGGCGGCTTTCGCTGTGTCGGCGTGCGCGGATATGTTGAATTGCACCAGCGCAGTGTCGGGCGCGGCTTCGTACTTGCCGTCGGCCCCGGCGAAGACGGTGTTGGGCGCAGCGGTCACGGTGGGCGTCTGGGCGAAAGCGAGGGATGAGATCAGAAGAAGAGCGACACAGAGCAGGAAGAGTTGCTTCATCGGAGCGCCTCCACAGTCACAGGTTTCTATGAGAAAAAGTGTACATGTTTTTCGTGGCTGCCTCTGGAGTTAGAACGGGGACAACGATTGGTTTTTCTGCAAGGGCTCACTGGAGGAAGCAGCGAACCAGTAGCCCCCCGATGCTCGGCCAGGTTTGCCTGCGGTTACGTTCCGCCCTTGGCGCCGGCGGCGTAGGCGGGGAAGTGGTGGATCTGCGCGTCGATTTCCTTGCGCAGGTCGTCCCAGATGTTGTCGGGCATTTTGAGGAACACTTCGACGACTTCGGGATCGAACTGGCGGCCAGACCAGCGCTGGATTTCTTCGCGCGCCGCCGAGAGAGATTGTGCCGGACGATAGGGGCGATCGTTGATGATCGCGTCCAGAGTATCGGCGATCGCAAATATTCGCGCACCCAGGGGGATTTCCTTGCCCTTCAATTTACGGGGGTAACCGGTGCCATCGAAGCGCTCCTGGTGGGCGTAGACGATGTCGGCGGCCTCCTGCAAAAAGGGGATGCGTTGCAGCACCTTGTAGCCGAGGAAAGAATGCTCCTTCATGATGGTGATTTCGTCGGGTGTAAGCGCACCCGGCTTGCGCAGGATGGCGTCGGGAATCGCCATCTTGCCAATGTCGTGCAGGAAGGCGCCGCGCGCAATGACGGCGATCTGTTCCTTGGGAATCCCCATGGCGCGGGCAATGGCGATGGTGAAGGCGGTCACGCGTTTGGAGTGGCCTTCGGTCTCGGCGTCTTTCAGATCGAGAGCGCCGCCGAGAGCTTCGAGCGTGATGTCGTAGGAGCGCTCCAGATTATTGAGAGCCGTGCGCAGTTGTTCGGTGCGCTGCGCAACCAGCGATTCCAGGTTGGTCTGGTAAGCGCGATTCTCGAGTTTGAGGCGGCGGTTTTCGAGCGCGCGGCGAACCGTCGCCAGCAGTTGCTCGCGCTCGAAAGGCTTCAGCAAATAGTCATAGGCGCCGTTACGGATGGCCGTAAGGGCAACCGAAATGTCGTGCACGGCGGTAACCATCACGACCGGCATATCGGGGAACCGCTCTTTAGTCCGCTCGAGCAAGCCAATGCCATCCAGATCGGCCATCATCAGGTCGGAAAGCATGAGTTCGAATTGTTCGCCGGAGTCGAGCAGGGCGAGCGCTTCCAGGCCCGAAGCCGCTTGACGGCACTGGTAGTTAGCAAAACTGAGCATGGCCGAAACAATCTCGCGGATTGGTTCTTCATCGTCGACGACGAGGATGCGGTCCGGGGCCATCTTTCGGTGTGAAGTCTACTGCATAATACCCCAGTTACGAGGTTCCGAAAGTAACCAAAGGGAGGCGGAAAACCCACCGGAAACCGGGGGGCACATGGTATTAAAAAAGCGAGCGCTGCTGCGCGCAGCGAACCGCAATGAACCTGCCTCTTTGGTGCACCTGGTACGCGGCCGGAAACCTGGCCGTTCCGCCGCTCACCGCTCCGGAATCGGTGGCCCTGATTCTGCTCGCCGTCAGTATCCTGGTGTTCCGGACTTTCCGCGAGAAGCACCTGCTGGTTTGGATCCTGGGATGGGTGGCGTTCGCGGCTTCGGGGTGGTTTAGCGGAGAGGCGGCACCGGAGTTACAGGCGGTTTCACAGGCAGCGTTTGTGGTGGCCGTCTGCCTGTTTGCGGTTTCTATCCTGATCTACACCCAGGCACAAAAACACATTCCGACGCTGTTCATCGTCAGCGGGACATTAACAGCGTACGCCGTGGCGCGCGTCTTCTACTGGCCCGACGACATGATGGCGCGGGTGCCCTTCGAAATGGCGTACCGGATCGTGGCGATCGGCGCCGCGGTGCAATTGCTGCGCTACCGCTGGGGACGTTTGGAAATTGGTCCTTGGCTGGTGGCGCCGAGCCTGCTCTTTTTGCACGTCAACTGGCCTGGCTTCACCAGCGAGGTGCCGGATGAGTTTTTCCTGGGAGCCGAACTGGCGCTGGGTGTGGGCATGCTGTGCATCGTGTTTGACGATTCGCGCGGACAGACCCGCCGCTTGAGCGTGCTGGATTCGCTGACGTCAGCGATCGGCAAAACCCAGCAGCATGGTCCCATGATGCAGGCGGCGCTGGAAGAGCTCAAAAAACTCAGCCAGGCCAAGGCGGCATGGTTTGCGTCGCGGGACGGCGAACAGACCTCGATTACCAATCACGTAGGGGTTTCGCAGGAATTTCTGAAAGGCGCGGCGCTGATCCACCTGGACGAGTCCGTGGAGAAGGCGCTGGTGCAATCGAAACCAACGGTGGTGAAGGCGAGCGACATGATGTCGTCGGTGCAGGCTTACCTGGAGGACGAGGGGCTGCATCACCTCCTGCTGGTGCCCGTGCAAGGCAAAAAGTCGCCCCTGGGAACGCTGGCCCTGGGCAAGGCGCGGGCCTGTGTGTATTCCCCGGAAGAACTGGAATTCCTCCATACCAGCGCGAGCCAACTCGGAATTGCGGTGGAGAATCTGCGGCTGCTGGAGCAGGTACTGCGCTCCCAGCGGCAGTGGATGAACACCTTCGATTCGATCCAGGACGCGATCCTGGCGCACGACGCGGAGTTCGTGATCACCAAGGCGAACGAGGCTTTATTGCAGCACCTGGAACAGGCTCCGGCGGACGTAGTGGGCAATGCCTGCGAAGAGATCCTACCGAAACAGTTCTCGAAGTGGACGGGATGCCCGTACTGCGCGCGCGGCGACGTGGATTTTGTCGAGGGCCCAGACCCGTGTTTCGGCGGGTTCTCGATGGTGTCGACGTCCACGTACTCCGAGCAGGGCGGGCGGCAAAAGGGGACGATTCACGTTATCCGCGACACCACCGACCGGCGCAGCGCCGAGGAGCGCTACCGCCTGTTGTTCGAACAGGTGCAGCAGGGAGTGTTCGTCGCGACGCCCGAAGGCAAGCTGCTGGATTGTAACGATGCCTTCGTCCACATGCTGGGCTACGAAACGCGCGAAGAGCTGATGGCTCTGAACATCAACGACGAAGTGTACGTTTCGCGCGAACAGCGGGCGGCATTCCGGGCCGAAATTGATCTGCACAACCACGTGCGCAATTTTGAAGTGACCCTGCGCCGCAAGGACGGAGCGCAACTCACCGCGTCGGAAAGCAGCTTTGCCACCCGCGACAGTTCGGGGAAGGTGGAGCGGTACCAGGGCTTCCTGCTCGACATGACGGAGAAGAAGCGCGTCGAGGACGAGATGCGCCGGCGCAATCGCGAACTGAACGCGCTGAATGCGATGGCCGTGATCGCCACGCAGTCGTTTGACCTGGATGAAATTCTGAACCTGACCCTGCGGCAGGTAATCTCGCTTTTCGGGGCGGAGACTGGATCTATCTACTTGTCCGATTCCGACGAGACCACCTTCCGGCGGCGGGCTGGCTGGGGGCAGCGCAGCGAGCAGCGCGCTAAGTTCAACGCGGTGGAATTTCCCGACGGCTTCGGAGACCTCGTCATGCGGTCGCGAACCGAAGTCCTGACCCCGGAATTCCTGCCGCATGTGCCGCCGCTGGTGGCCGAGTTCGTGAAAGCCGACGGTCCGGGATCGTGGTTGTGGGTCCTGCTGTGGAGCAAGGACAATCCCATCGGCATTATGGGAATCAGCACGCGCGAGGCGCGTGAGTACAACAGCAACGACGAGAACATGATGGTGGCCGTGGGACGGCAGCTGGCTACCACCATCGAAAAGGTCCGGTTGTACGAGGAAACCTGCCGGGCCTACGAAGACTTGCGGCGCACACAGGAGCAGTTGCTGCAAAGCGAGAAGATGTCGGCGGTGGGGCAGTTGATTGCAGGCGTGGCACACGAACTGAACAACCCCCTGACCGCGATCCTGGGATACGCGCAGTTGCTGGAGAGCGAAGGCCTGGACGACCGGGCGGCCGATTTCGTGCGCAAGCTGTTCAAGCAGGCGCAACGCACGCATCGCGTAGTGCAGAACCTGCTGTCGTTTGCGCGGCAACGGACTCCGCAAAAGCAGGAAGTGGACATCCGCAAGATCATCGACGAAACGCTGGCGCTGCGCGACTACGACTTCAAGGTCAACAATATCCTGCTGGAGCGCGACACGCCGCACGAGGTGCCGTCGGTTACTGCGGACCCGCACCAGTTGGAGCAGGTCTTCCTCAACATCATCAACAACGCGGTGGATGCGATCCTGGAAGGCGGCAAGGGCGGGCGGTTGAAGGTCCGCATTCACTCGGCCGACGGGCAAGTGCGGGTGGAGTTCCTGGATTCGGGTGTGGGGATCAAGGATGCCAACCGGATTTTCGATCCGTTCTACACCACCAAGACGGTGGGCAAGGGAACCGGGCTGGGACTGAGCATCTGTTACGGCATCATCAAGGAACACGGTGGCGACATCACCGCGCACAACCGGCCGGAAGGCGGGGCGGTGGTAGAAGTCCGGCTGCCGGCGACCGGGCGCGCGATGGAGCAGGAGCCGGCGGGAGTTTCCGGGTCGCGGCGCGAGCAGGCGATTGAAGGGCGCGTATTGCTGGTGGAAGACGAAGAGGCGGTCCTGGAATTTGAGCGCGATGTTCTAACCGGGGCCGGCGCACAGGTCGTCGCCTTGATGAACCTGGAAGAAGTGAAAATTCGGCTGCGGGCGGAGACGTTCGACGCTGTCATCCTGAACGGCCGGATGCCAGGCGGATGGACGCCCCAGGATGCGCATCGCTGGATCGGGGCGGCTTGCCCTGGCCTCGAGAAGCGGCTCATGTTTACGTTCTCAAGCATTGCGGAGGCCGAGGTTCGGAACTATCTCCAGGCGAACGGTGTTCCGTCATTGGTCAAGCCGTTTGAGGTTGCGGACCTGATCGCGCAAGCGCGGCGGTTGTTGCAGAAGTCCCAGGTAGCGACGGCAAAGTGAGGAATCGCGGTTTGGTTTGGAACCCACGGCTTGGGCCGTGGGTTTTGCTTTTTGTGGGCTAGAGGGAGAGGAGAACCCCGGGGAAGGTTCAGCGATTCCGGCTGCCCACGCTACAGGGTTTCCCTCAACGTTTTCGCGAACTCTTTGATGGTGGCCTCGTCGCGGCGATACCAGCGCCAGTGGCCCTGCTTCTGGGTTTCTACCAGTCCGGCCTTGTGCAGGATTCCCATGTGATGGGAGACGGTGGGCTGGGAGACGTGCACGCGCTCCTCAATATCGCAGGCGCACAGGCCAGTCTCTTTTCCCAGCGAGTTCGCGCCCTTGGCTTTCAGGGCTTGCAGGATCTTGCGGCGCGTGGGGTCGGCGATGGCGTGGAGGAAGCGCGCGAAGGTCACGTCCTGGGTGGTCATGGAAGCTAGTGTGGAGTAGGACATTGACGGATGTCAATGTGTGAGGGGCTCGGATCCCAGGAATGATTGGCCAATTCCGATTGCCGGTGAATGGGCACCGTGACGTTTGCAACGCCGGGGAAGATCGGGCACACTTGCGTGGCTTCCGCGACCGGGGGAGGCGCCATGCTATTCGAAGGCAACGAGCGCAAGCAGCTCGAACTCAAGATGAAACAGGCGGGACGACTGCCGCCGGGCCAATCGCTGACGCTGAAATGGCCGGTGTTGCATTACGGCTCGGTGCCGGGGTTTGATGTGGAGCGATGGGATTTTCGCGTGTACGGCACGGTCGAGGCTCCCTTGCGCTGGACGTGGAGCGAGTTCAACGCGCTGCCGCGAACCAGGCACACCGCCGATTTTCGTTGCGTGACGCGCTGGAGCCGGTTCGACAATACCTGGGACGGTGTGGCGTTTCGCGAAATCCTGGGGCGGGTGAAACTCAAGCCGGGGGCACGCCACGTGCTGGTACACGCCGAGCAGGGTTTCACGGCGAATGTGCCGCTGGCCGATCTGGATCGCGAAGAAGTGTTGTTTGCCACCCATCATGACGGGCAGCCGCTCAGCGGCGACCACGGCTATCCCCTGCGGCTGATCGTGCCGCACTTGTATGCGTGGAAGTCGGTGAAGTGGGTGCGGGGCCTCGAGTTTCTGGATCATGAGGCGCCCGGATTCTGGGAGCAGAACGGATATCACATGTATGGGGACCCGTTTAGGGAGCAGAGGTTTGACACGGATTAGATTGTGGAACCTCGGTTTTCCTCAACTGGCCAGTGCTTGGCCGCCGACTCGCGCAACTTGTCCGCGAGCTTACCTGTTACTCTCAGTCGGATCGGACGCTCGTTGCCGAGAGTGACCGTGACGTACGCCCCGAAGACCCAGAGCTTGGTCCTTCGGATATTGATCTCGTTCCAAGGTACCAGCAACGGGGGGTGCATGAAACTGAACAGAAATAGAGTAGCTAGATACAGACCATTCGAGCTGGCGCCCACCTTCAGGCAATGCCCATAGTTTACGAACCACCGCATATAGCCACTCTGGCCAGACCACAATGATCCGTCGAAGGGAACCCTTGCCCGAAATGTCTGGGAGAGGACGTACCAGCCCCCGGCGAGGCTAATGATCGTGCTGACCAAGAGCCAGAGGCCCACAAAATAGACGGGAAACGCTATGGCGAACCAAGCTGGATGATGGTTGATGAACTCTTGAATGTTCATGGGGCCCGATTCACATCCGAAAGACCTTACTTTTTTAGGATCGGGTTATACCCGTCGGTAATGAGCTTGGCCCGGGTAGCTTCAGCTTCCTTGATGTCGTTGAATGGGCCGATCTGCACGCGGAAGAGCTTGTCGGCGGCCGAGGACGCCGCCGTGAACGCCGCGTATTGCTTTTTCTTCAGAGCGTCGACTAGGGCCTGAGCGTCGTCCTGCTTGCTGACGGCGGCCACCTGCACGAAATAGCCGGTGGACGCCAACGCGGTCGCGGGATCAGGGGCAGCGGGCTGCGACTGTTTGGGGTCGGTGTCGGCTGGGTCGGGAGTGACGACTTCTTTCGCAGTCCCTTTCGGGGCATCCTTAGAGCCGTCCTTGGCCGGATCCGTGGCCAGTTGGGCGTTGGGGTCTTTCTGTTCGACCGCTTTATAGAAGGTGAGGCCTTCGCCAGTTTGGGCCGGGGCGCCGGTGTTGGATTTCATCGCCGAGGGACGCAAGGCGGGAGACGAAGACGTTTGCACCTGCTCGCCGTCGGCCAGAATGGTGCGGCCCGAGCCTCGTCCGAGAGAGTAGCCCAGGCCGAAAAACACGCCGCACAGGGCTACCAGAGCAAAGAAAACGCCCAGCATTTTTCCCGTACCGAGAGTGATCTCCGTGTCTTGAGTACCCATCATTCGCTCCGAGTGGTGGTTTCCGGTACGGCAGGCACCGGGTCCGTCCTATCCAGCCTTCGCTGGATTGCCGTCTGGCTTTCCCAGCAGCTTCTGAATGCCCGAGAAGAAGTCGACCGGGACCGGGAAGACGACGGTAGTGTTTTTCTCCACGCCGATTTCGGTCAGGGTTTGCAGGTAGCGCAGTTGCACGCTGACGGGTTCGGTAGCGAGGAGCTTCGCCGCGTCGACCAGGCGCTGCGCGGCCGAGAACTCGCCTTCCGCGTGGATGATCTTGGAGCGCTTTTCGCGCTCAGCCTCGGCCTGCTTCGCCATGGCGCGCAGCATGGACTCCGGCATGTCGACCTGCTTGACCTCGACGTTGGTCACCTTCACGCCCCAGGGAGCGGTGTGGGTGTCGAGAATGCTCTGCAGGCGCAGATTGATCTTCTCGCGATGCGAGAGCAGTTCGTCGAGTTCCTGCTCGCCCAGCACCGAGCGCAGGGTCGTCTGCGCGAACTGCGACGTCTGGTAGAGATAGTTGGAGACCTCGACGACCGCCTTGTTGGGATCAATCACGCGCAGGAAGATAACCGCATTCACCTTCAGGGTCACGTTGTCGCGGGTGATGATGTCCTGCGGGGGGACTTCGAGCGCTTCCTGCCGCAGGGAGACGCGCACGATACGATCGATGGGGGAAAACACCAGGATGACGCCGGGGCCCTTGGGTTGGGGCAGAAGATGGCCCAGGCGGAAAATGACGCCGCGTTCGTATTCCGCCAGGATCTTGATCGAACTCAAGATGTAGAGGATGAGGATGACAACGACAACAATGATCGGCAGGGAAAGACTTTCCATGGCCCGCGCCTCCGGCGGGTTCAGCATGCAAACCACGCTCACGCGGATTGTATCGTAAATCGCTGAGAAAACGCGTGATAGGACCAGCGCAGCGTGTTGCCTTGCCAGATGCATGGCCCTTTATGAAACCGACGTGGGAACAGGATTCGATTCGGTCACGGTCACCGGCGCGACCTCGAGCTGCAGGCCTTCGACTTTGCGGACGACCACTTTCGATCCGTTCGGGACCGGAGACGAGGAAACTGCATTCCAGATCTCGCCGTGAACCAGAATTTTCCCACTCGGTGCCAGCGCGCTCTGCGCGGTGCCGACTTCACCAATCAATCCTTGCGCACCGGTCACTACCTTGTTGCGACGCGCCTTCAAGGCGATTGTCATAAGAAACGCGGTGATGATTCCCAGGGGCGCGCTCACCGCGAGGGCGGTGACGAAGTGCACCCGCATCTCGGGGATGGGCGCATCCACCAGCAGCAGGCCTCCGAGGGTGAGCAGTACGATGCCGCATGTGGTGAGGAAGCCGTGGGTCACGAACTTGGCTTCGAGCGCGAACAAGGCAAACGATGTGGCGATCAAGGCGAGTGCCGCGAACCGGACGGGCAACAGGTTGAGTGCAAATCCGGCGAGCAGTATGAATATGACGCCAAGAGTTCCGGGGACGATCGCGCCGGGATGGTTGAACTCCACATACAGCGCGAGGAGTCCGATCGCCAGCAGCACGAAGGCGACGTCGGGATCCATCAGGTAGTCGAGGATGCGCTGCTTGAGCGTCATTCCGAACGGCTGTACCGCCTGGCCGGCAAGATTCAGCGTGACGGTCTCTCCGTTGAAGCGCTTGATAGGCTTGCCCTGGATCTGGCGGAAGAGGTCATCGTCACTGGAGGCGACGTAGTCGATCAGGTGCTGCGAAAGGGCTTCCTGCTCAGTGAAGGACTTGGATTCGCGAACAGCGCTCTCCGCCGCTTCAATATTGCGGTTGCGCTTCGAGGTAACCGAGCGCATGAGGGCGGCGGAATCGTTTTCGATTTTCCTCTTCATCTCGTCGTCGGTCTTGATGGTCATCGGCCCGACGAGCAGCACGGGATGGGCGGCGCCGGCGTTGGTTCCGGGGGCCATGGCGGCGATATCAGCGGCTTCTAGGATGAAGATTCCGGCCGACCCCGCGCGGCTGCCGGTGGGCGCGACGTATACGATGACGGGAACGGGCGAGGCGGTGATCTTCTCGATGATATTGCGCGTGGAAGAGACCAGGCCACCGGGAGTGTTGATCTGGATCAGCAGCGCCTGCGCATTTTTGGCGTGCGCTTCGGCGATGGCGCGGCCAATGTATTCCTCGATGATGGGTTGAATAGTGTCGTCGATGACGATCTTGACCACTTCCGCCGAAGCGGACGCGCGGAAGACGAGCAGGCAAAGAAGTGCTGCTAGAGTGGCGGCAACCCGCAAGCGGCATAGCGATTTCATCAGTTGGGCAGTGGCTGCGCTTTCTGCGCGAGCTTGGCTGCGACAGCACGCTTCAAATTGAGGGCCGAGGCGTTGGCGGGATCGAGATGAAGAGCCCGGTCCACGGTCTGGGCGGCTGCGTCCGTTCTATTGTCTCGCAAATCGAGGCGCGCCAGAACGAGCAGGGGATCGATGAAGATCCTGATCGCCAGAGCCGCCTCAGCCTCGGTGCGCGCGCCGGCGAGGTTGTTGTCAGCCTCGAGCGTGTGGGCAAGACCGGAATGCGCCTCGGCATTTTGCGGGTCGAGTGTGCTGGCTTCGCGAAATTGCTTTTCGGCCTCGGCAACGAAGCCCTGGGCGAGCAGCTCCTGGCCGCGACTTACGTGAAACTGCGCGTGGCTGACCGGGTCGGTTTTAGCAAGACGCTCTTCGGCGGCCGACTGGATCCCGAGGAAAAGCTGGCGGAAGGAGTTTTCATCGTAATTCGACTTGATTCGTTCGAGGGGGACTTCAGACCGCTTGAGAGGAGTTCCTTCCCGGGCGGCGGTGAGGTAGGCCAGCACAGATTTCGCCTCTGCATCGCCAGGCCGCAGCGTCAGACATTCCTGTAACTCCCGAATCGCGCCGGCCTGGTCGCCCGAGTGAAACAAGGCCACGGCGAGATTGAAATGGTAATCGGCGTCGCTCGGGTCCTGTTGGCTCGCCTTCTGGAAGCGCAGGACGGCAGCTTTTTGATCTCCGCGTCGCGCCATCATGACTCCGAGATTGTTGTCCACCTCGGTGAGCGGCAGACGGGCCGCCACGAAGGTGAAGGCCGATTCGGCGCGCGAGAAGTCTCCCAGATAGTAGGCTGCCAGCCCAAGGTAAAAGTTCGCTTCACGAGCGGCAGGATCGGTGAGAGAAACTTGCGCGAACGCGCCGACCGCCTGATCGTACTGTTGCTGGTCGAACCACGCTTTGCCGAGTTGGAACCAAGCCTGATTGTAAGCCGGGTTAAGGCGCACGGCCTCTTGGAAGTGGTGGACTTTGTCGGCGGCAGTCGTGTCGAGGATGCCGCGCACGTAGTTCTCGAAGGCATCGAGCCGGATGCGCGGAGCGCTGCTTTCGATCTCCTCGCGGCTGACGGAGAGACTGGGGCGCATGGAGTGCAGCAGGTCGAGGGCTAGGGAAGTCTCGATGTTGATCAGGTCGACGAGCGGACCGGATTCCTGGCTCTCGGGCAAAAGCCTGCGGCTGCGCATGTCCAGGACCTGGGCGCTCGCGGTGAAGGTGCTGCCGTCGAAGGTGTAGTGGCCCAGCACGACGTAGTCGACGTCCATCTGTTCGACCAGCCGGTAAATGGTGGCGCGAGAAGGATGCAGGGAGGCAGGGATGCCCGCGCGGTCGTAGGCGCGGAGGCGGTCGTCGCGGGTGAGGACGTAGATGGTGGGCGACGCCAGGCGTTGGGAGAGGAGTTCGGAGAAGGACTCGGCGATCCATTCGATGCCCGGCGCACCGGAAGCGTTGTCGAAGGGCATGACGATCGCCGTGTCGTTAGACGTGGCCGGACTCTGCGCGCACACCGGTCCGGCTGCGCAAAGCAAGAAGACGAGGATAAGAGCCCACGACGAAGCGCGTTTCAAGACGCTCCAATTATAGCGAGGCCCGGGGAAGGAGGCCCGCGGAGAGGGCTCAGGCTGCGGTGGTTCCGGAGGCTTTGTCTTCGGGCCGCTCGGCAGCCTTGGACCCGCTGGGATACATGCCCGTCCAGCCGGGAAGGTCGGTGCTTCCGGTGATCAGCCGGGCGCCGCGCTCGTAGGTGACGTAGGACCAGGCCCACTGAATGAACACCAGAAGACGGTTGCGGAAACCGATGAGGAAGAAGATGTGGATGAAGAGCCAGGAGAGCCAGGCGACGAAGCCCGAGATGTGAATCCGGCCGAACTGGGCGACGGCGGCGGCACGGCCGATGGTGGCCAGGCTACCCTTGTCCCAGTAGCTGAAATTCTGGCGAGGCTTCCCGTGCAGTTCGTTGCGGATCAGGTTGCCGACGTACTTGCCTTCCTGGATGGCGACCGGGGCAACGCCGGGCAGCATCTTGCCCTGTTCGCCTTTGAGGGCGGCGAGGTCGCCGATGACGAAGACCTCGGGATGGCCGGGTAGGCTGAGGTCGGGCTGAACCAAGACGCGACCGGCGCGGTCGCACGTGGCACCGAGCTTTTTTCCAAGAGGCGAGGCCGCGACTCCGGCGGCCCAGAGAATGACCGGAGCCACGATGCGGGTGTCGCCGATGCGCACGACACCGGGCTCAATGCCGGTGACCAGCGTGCCGGTGCGGACTTCGACGCCCAGGTGGCGCAGCTGTTCCTCGGCGCTGCGGGAGAGATCCTCGGCATAAGCAGGCAGGACGCGGGGGCCACCTTCGAGCAGCCGGATGCGCGCGCGGCTCGGATCAATGGAACGAAACTCATGCGCCAGAACGTGCTGGTTGATTTCGGCGAGAGTGCCAGCGAGTTCGACTCCAGTGGGCCCGGCGCCGACAACTACAAAGTTCAACGGTTCGGTAGAGGCGCCCGAAACCGCCTGTCGCTCGGCCAGTTCGAAGGCCAGCAGCACGCGGCGGCGGATTTCCAGGGCGTCTTCGATGGTCTTGAGGCCGGGCGCATAGGGCTCCCACTCATCATGTCCAAAGTAGGCGTGGGTGGCGCCTGCAGCGACGATAAGGTAGTCGTAGGGAATTTCTTGCTCGCTGGTTTTCACAACGCGACGGTCGAGGTCGACGTCCTGCGCTTCTTCCAGGAGGCTGAGGACGTTGGCCTCGCCACGAAAGATGGCGCGAATCGGCGACGCGATTTCGCCCGGGGACAGACCTGCCGTGGCCACCTGGTAAAGGAGGGGCTGGAAGGTGTGGTGGTTCTTGCGGTCAATGATGGTGATCTCGACCGGCTGGCGGGCGAGGATGCGGGCAGCGTTGAGGCCGCCGAATCCGGCTCCAACGATGACAATTCGTGGTGTAGTCTTGCTGGGCATCGTGTCAGCTTATAAGATTGCTGAAATGGCAGTGGGGTCGAAAAGTTTTCCTCAAGATGCCGCAGCGAGCCTCGCTACCGTCTCCGGCGCCAAGCTGTCGGGCTGGGCTGAAGTCCTGCTGGTTTTCGGGTTGCTGGAAGCTGTCCTCTGGACGCCCCGGAGCCTGTTCCACAGTTTTCTGATCGCATCCCTGGTGGTTAGTGTGACCTGGTTCGCCTTACGCGGGCATTCGCGCCAAGAACTGGGACTGGTTTGGCCTTCAGGGCGTGGTGCGGCCTGGATGCTGGCGGTTGGATGCGCGGCAGCGGCAGCGATTCCGGTGGCGGCGCTCCTGCTGGGGCAACCGTTGCCGGCGAATCCCGATTGGCCGAAGTTTCAGAACCTGTGGCCGTACGTGATCTGGGCGTTCGCTCAGCAGTTCCTGCTGTTGTCGTTTTTCTACGTGCGGACCGAATCGCTAGTGGGGACGCGCTCGGCGATATGGGCAAGCACGATTTTGTTCACGCTGGCGCACCTGCCGAATGTAACTCTGACGGCGATGACGTTGGTGGGAGCGCTGTTCTTCACCGCGATGTTTCGCCGCTACCGGAGCATTTATCCGCTGGGCATTGTGCACGCCCTGTTGGGCATCGCGATTGCCTACAGCTTTCCTAATAGCCTGATGCACCACATGCGAGTAGGGCTGTCGTTCTGGCAGCTTCGGTGAATCCCCTGACAGTCATCGACGGGCAACGACCGGCGGGTGTGCCCGCCGCTCCAACTTCCGGGCCTAGCTGGTTCTGCCTGCTGGTGCCTTCCGTCTCCGATCTCGTCTGCATTTCGCTGTTCATCTCGCTCGCCGTGGGTCTGTCGCGGCGGTTGCTGGGGGATGCGGGAATCGGATGGCACATCCGCACCGGGGAATGGATTCTGCGCACGGGTTCGGTCCCGCGTGTCGATTCGTTTTCGTCGCTGATGAGCGGGAAACCCTGGTGCGCGTGGGAATGGCTCTACGATGCCGGGATCGGCACAATTCACCGCGGGCTGGGGCTGAACGGCGTGGTTGCGTTCAGCGCGCTGGTGATTGCGATCACCTTCGCCCTGGTGTTCCGCATGATGCGGGAGCGGGGAACCAGCCTGCCCATCGCGGTGGCTGTCTTGTTGCTGGCGGTATCGGCGGCCTCGATTCACTTCCTGGCGCGGCCGCACGTGGTGAGCTGGCTGCTGTCGGTGATCTGGTTCGGCGTGCTGGAGGCGTTCGAACGAGACGGAAACGTCCGGCGGCTGTGGTGGCTGCCGGCGACTATGCTGGCCTGGGTGAACCTGCATGGCGGGTTCCTGGTGGGCTTCGTCTTGTTGGGAATTTATGGGATCGGGGCCGCGGTCCGCGGATGGCGCGCGGGGGGCGATTGGCGCAGCGTACGGATGCTGGGGCTGACGGCCGCGGCGGCGCTGGCGCTGACGCTCGTGAATCCCTACGGCTACCAGTTGCACGTGCACATCTATCGCTATCTCGGCGACCGGTTCCTGATGAATCACATTAACGAATTCCTCTCGCCGGACTTTCACGGGATGGCGCAAAAATGCTTTGCGGCGATCCTGCTGTTGGGGTTCACGGGCGCGGCGGCAACCAGGAAGTTCAGCGCTAGCCAACTGCTGGTGGTTGTTTTCGCGGTGTATTCGGGGCTGTACTCGGCGCGGAACATTCCCGTCTCGTCGATGCTGTTGGCCTTGCTCATCGCGCCGCAACTTTCGGCGTTGGTGGACGAGGGCGCGGGGAGTCAGGGGCTGCCGGAACGGATACGGCGTGCCCTGGGTCGTTTGCGCGACTTCGGGGAGCGCATGGGCGCGCTCGACTCGAGCCTGCGGGGACATGTGTGGGTGATCGCCGTCGTGCTTGCAGGCCTGTGGACTTGCGCGCACGGAGGCCGTCTGGGGTCGCAGCAAGTCATCGACGCCGGTTTTGACGGCAAGAGATTCCCGATCGAGGCGGTGGATTTCCTGAGCCGGAGCGGAATTCGAGAGCCGGTGTTCTGCCCGGATTACTGGGGCGGGTATCTGATCTACCGGCTCTACCCGCAGACGCAGGTGGTGGTCGATGACCGGCACGATTTGTACGGCCCGGAATTCTTAAAGAATTACTTGAAGGTTATCCACGTCGAGCCAGGCTGGGATGAGGCGCTCAAGGGAATGGGCGCGAACTGGGTGCTGACTCCGAAAGAATCGCCTCTGGCGAATATTCTCGAGGAAGTCGCGCTGTGGCAGGTTGTCTATAGCAACGACCGGGCGGTGCTGTTCACCAGGCGTGATCGGGAGGGCAGGCCATGACAGCCTGATTGGCTCGCCGATTCTAGTTGGTGTTGATATTGAACCCGAGGATGGCGTTGACTTCGACGGGCTCGTTGCCCCGCAAGGCGGGAATGAACTTCCAGGTGTAAAGCGCGGCGATCACTCGGTTGGCATGAGCGCCCTCATCGGCCCGGAGTACATGCATATTGCGCAACGTGCCGGAGCGATCGAGCACGCACGCGATGACGAGGCGAGCGCGGGTGAGTCCTGTGGGCAGGTCCGTGCGAAGCTGTTGCGGGCTGGTCAGATCATGAGGGCCGGCGGTAGATGACGCGTCAGCAAACTCCATGACCACAATGCCGTCGACGGTCGGGAGGTACTTGGTATAGACCTTCTCTCCCTTGAGCAGGCCGTAGAAGTTGAATGCGCCTCCGGATCGGGAAGTGCCTTCCACCGTCACGTCGAGATTGCCGCGCGCGCCGCCGCCGGGCGAGCGTCCGGGCACGCTGGAATCATTTTCACTTGAGCCAAAACTGGGTAGGTTGACGATCGCGCTGCCGCCCGACACGTTGACTCCAGGCACGGCGGGCTGGCCGCTCGCCCCGCTTCCCGTGCCGCCCGTACCGGGATACGGCGAGGTGCCCCCGTGCGCGCTGGGATCAGAACCGCGCCCGGTACCCGCCTTCGCAGCCCCGGAACCTTCCCCGGCAAGTCCGCTGCCCGGACCGTTGCCGCGTCCGATACCGTTACCGTCTCCCGAGCCGCCGATTCCAGTCTTGGCAGTGCCAGCAGGCGACATGGCGATCGCGCCTGGAGCGCCGTTGCCGGGAATGCCCTTGGTGGAACCCGGCTGGCTGGAGACGACGACTCCGGTGCCGCTGGCGTTGCTGCCTCCGCTGGTCGGAGGAGCGACAACCGACGACCCGAGGTCTAATGGGCCGCCCAGTCCGCCACCCTTGCTTCCGGTGCCGCG